>WNFC01006466.1_pt1 | contig 25985 bp, 23 predicted proteins | sample 5400541 | NCBI WGS metagenome assembly WNFC01 (sample SAMN13153342, study PRJNA577476) | soil metagenome | isolation source: 120 cm saprolite under Douglas fir tree site 2 hole 2 replicate 1 | place: USA:California | collected 2015-04-18 | reverse complement strand
CAATGCCAGCGGCGAATTCTGCGACGCCTCAAGGTTTTTGAGCGGGCTCAGCGCACACTGATTGACCGTAATCGGTGTCCTCCGTGCAGCCTCATCCAAACGGCGGTCGATTCGTCCGGCGTCTGTGGCGCCGCTTCATCTTGGCCTCGGTGAAGTTCTTGTCACGGTTGTTCACCGCTTTGAACTTGCTGCCGTCGATCGCCACGCTCGCATCGCCAAGGAGATCGAGGCGACGGCATAGCAGAACGAACGCGCGGCAGACTTTGCGGATTGCCTCACCGTTGTCCTTGCAGAAATCCGCAATGGTCTTGAAGTCCGGCATCAGGTGGCCGGTCAACCACACCAGCTCGACATTGCGCTGGCACTCCCGCTCAAGTCGTCGGCTCGACTGGACGCGATTGAAATATCCGTAAATGTAGATCTTCAACAGCGTCGCCGGATGATAGGCCGGCCGGCCCGTTGCGAGGGGCGCAACACCGTCGAAGCCGAGCTTGGCGAGATCCAGACCATCGACAAACACATCGATCGCCCGCACCGGATTATCCTCGCCCACATACTCATCCAGCACCGCCGGAAACAGCGTGCTCTGCCCGCGATCCGTTCCCTCAACAAAGCGCGTCATCCAATCCCCCCACAAATCGCAGGGGAATCATAGGCCAAGCTGGAGCACGTCCGCTTGCCCGCAGATTATGGACCTACGCGCGTGGCTGTTTGGTCGGCTGTTTCATTAGAGTAAACCTGCTCGCACGAGAGTCGGGCCCAGTCTCGTGCGATTACCAGAAGCTCACATTACTTTCCGTAACAAATCGATGATCACATCACCAAGATCGCCTGGCCTAGTAACCGTAAATACTACGCGCCGGTTTTGGGCACGATTCGCTTCCGTATCGTTGAGCGCGACGAAGCCAGTCGCACCTTGCGATACCTGTTGGATGCGGAATCTATTCACTCCGGCAGCCACTACTTTCCGAGCCGCAGCATCAGCGCGCTGCTCACCCAGAGCGAGATTGTGCAACATTGGACCTTGATCGTCCGTGAATCCTTCTATCTTCACCGTGGCCAACACATTGGCCGTAAGCGGGTCCTTAGCACGTAGTAGGTGTCATAATCCGACAACCCGCTTGCTATCAGCTCCAATCACCGCCGTCGCGATTGCAACCCACCGGCCGGAACCCAGGATGTCAGTGGCCACCTCCGATTCGGCTTGGCTGCCAGCCTTGTGGGCGGCGGGGAAGAGATCGAAGCCCGGAACGGGAAAGGCAGCGTGCGCCACGTAGTTTTCCACGATCTCATGCATCAGGTCGGCTACACCTATGCCGGGCGTCCCAGCTTCCATCATATGGACATCATCCATATCGATCCTTTGAACTTTGCTTCCGGTGAAGTCTTTCGGTTCGGGAAATGCTCCAATCACGACCTTGGGCTGATCGCGTCCGACGTGAATCTCAGCGTCTTGATGCGGATCGTCCATGATGGTCGTCAGGTGCGCCGCGAAGGCGGGTGACCTAGCGGGGGTGGTGCTGGATCCAGTCGCGGTCACTTGGTTCGTCAGTGCATTGCGCTTTAGAACGGCGTTGGTTGAAATAGATGTCGTTGCCGTAGGTGAATGCCTCGGCGCGCAAAGCTTGGCTCAGTTCGACGGCGTGGGTGTCGGTGTGTACGCTGACCCGGCTGAAGTCATGCCCAAAGCGCGGCTCGAAGTAGGCCCGCGTCGCTGTGTCGAGCGGCTGGCCGGACGAGCGGAGCGCCTCATGCACGATGGCCGGCGCTTCGCCAATGGCCGACGGCCCCGCCGGCATCCTTGGCAGTTTCCCCTCCTCCTCGCAGGCGGCGCATTTGCGGCTGAGCCGCGCCGGCGAGGGAGCGACGGAAAGATCCGGGTCCGGGATCCACATCAGATGATTGGCGACACGATCGGCTTCGTGCTCAAGCGGATCATCGATCTGCGCGATTGGAATCTTCGGCCGTTTGAGGAGGGCTGGCGCTTGAAGTCGAACTGGCTGATCGGCCGGAAATAGCGGAATCTTGCTGAAATCCCACGACACGCGCGGCGCAGGCTTCGGGCCGTCTGGCCGCGCTGGCTCAGCTTCCCTGCAGGGCATCTGCGCGGCATTGTTCTCATCTTCATGTATGCCGGGCTGATTTAAGGTCACAGTCGCCCGTTGCGCTGAAAGCGGGAGTGGTGCTCGGTTGCCGATTGTCTGCTGGAGCAGTTGCCCTTGTGCTACAGCAGCCAGGCCACGTCTACCCCCCTTCGTTGTCAAGTGTTTCTCAAGGCCGGGAGTGCTCGCAGTTTTAGTCTAATTGACCGTTGCCGCGATCGTCTCCACAGAGACCAATTGCAAGGGTGAAGCGGCATGGACTTTCCCGCCGCTTTTATCTTTGAAGGGAGCGCGACCCTGACTGTCAATGGCGTCGCTGCGAAAGAACACTAGAACGGCAGCCATCGGCCGCCTTCCACGTCGCACGCGCCGATCTTTATCGTCTACAGGCGGAGGCGGCGATCGCGCTGAAATATAACGTGTCGGGATACAGGGGCGCGGTTGACTGCGCTCCTCGCGGCACCGCCGCAGAGGTGCCGGTGACCGCCGTCGGAGTTGCCACTGCCGTGTCCGCCATTTCCCCCAAGCTGGTTGGAACAGCACCTGGCGTCTGAAAGTCAAGCCGCCGCGACCGAGAATCGGTATCGCAGACTATTTCACCAGCAAATTTCAGTTACCGCCCCGCTCATTTTATCTCGGAGCGACGCACTGGATCCTAGACGAGTCGCATCATGTGCACCCCTGCGAAACTCTGTGATCGCAAATGGATATTAGATTAGAATGATACGATCGCTACGGTTATCTGCCGAAGAAGAACCGCCTCAACGTAAGCGGGTTATCCTCATATCGATGCGCTACAAGCATGTGGGAAATCCGCCAGTTAACGCTGAGCGACAGCACGGCTCCTCCAAGATAAAATTCCAAGGCCCCATAACTAGCGATCCAATGGCATTTATAGCTGGTGAGCGCCGCGCCATAACCGGCCATTCCCAGCCAAAGGAACCAGAAGGCCCATCGATACGGCACCCAGGTTGCCCACGAATCCGCATCGGCGAGCCAGTCTTGCAGATTTATCCCAGTTATTTGCGGCGCCGACAGGGCAAGACATATCTGTCCATAAAACCAGGCCAAGGTCGAGCGCTGACGGTAGAAGCAAGCCGCGGAGAACATTATCAGGAACGATCCTACTAGAACGTAATCTTTTGTATTCTCCCACATATCGGCGAGTGGAGTGGACTTCTGCGCCTCGAGCAATTCCTTCAGCGGGAAGGCCACTGTTGCGATGCAAAATACGCTGAGGATCCCCATGATATTCATCTCTTTATCCAAATACCTGAGGTAAAGGGTTGCGTTTTCAGGGTCGCTACCGTCCATATGAGTCCCTTATCACTGAGTGTGCCTCGGCAGAGAACGGGCCGGCTGATTTGTTTACTGATAGTGGAGTTTCGCGGTACTCATCGTTACGGGTAAGCTTCACACAACGCCGCGGTTAACTCGCGCGGCAGCTATAGGGACATTCGTCCTCGCATGAAGGCGAGCAGTGCTGCATGTTGGTCGCGATCGTGGACGTGCCGCCAAAGGCAGGAACCGGCATTGGCGGGATCGGCCTTCGCGGGTTTGCTGGATCTTGCGGGGGAATATTTGCAAACGGTCCTCTGAGCCTGAGCATGGATGATCAAAACCGGATCCCGGCAGGTCGGGCAATGTTTACGTCCTGATCCTAAAATCAGAAAATGCGACCCTCTATACCCGCTGCATGACAAAATGTTCGCTTTCTCTTGACCAAGAGTGATGTGCTCGATTATAAACGTGGCGACGCCTCTCCCCGTGTCATCACCCGGCCGCTTGATGGCATAAACGTCCGACGTCAGATTGAGATGGGGGTAAACAAACGCGGCCAGCCGGACTGCCACCAGCGAATGGCCTTGGCGTGGAGATGCGCAGTGATCGATCAAGCACTGATATTCCTCCGTGATACTTTAAACGCTTACTTGACTACGCCAGCACCCGGACAGGCCGCCTCGGCGGAGGAAGCAGTGGTGTTTCTGGACGGCGACAAAACCGATCCTATCTCGTTCCGCGTTGGTGCGGTGACGGTATTATTGATCAATGTGGAGCAGGAGCCGATTCTCCGGGCCGCAAATCCCTATCAGCGCGTCGGTGCCGATGGAACTGCTTATCAAGTGCGGCCAGATATCCGGCTCAATCTGAGTGTAATGTTTGTCGCCCGGTTCAAGCAGTACGAACAGGCACTGGCCGCACTCTCGCGCACTCTCACCTTCTTCCAATCGCATCCGGTGCTGGACGCACGCACAGCGCCGAGCCTGCCAGTCAACATCCCTCAGCTGACGATGGAGCTTCTGACGGTGCCGCTTAACGAGCAAAACGATCTATGGAACGCATTGCGCGCGGCGTTTCAGCCCTCGTTGCTTTATCGCGTGCGCATGCTCGTCTTCCAAGACCAGCAAGCGGCGGTCACGGGCCCGGTCACCGGCGCCCCCCAGCGAGAACTGGCTAATGCAAGCGGCGCCACTTCTTAACCTTCACCTCACACATCAGTTCTACGCTGATCTGCGGTGCAGTGATCTAGCAATCATATCGACCACCCGGACAAAGACGTTGATGCGCAAATTACGGCTGACATGCAAGACCTTCCCCGATCACGTCAGCTTTTACGCCGGGCTCGGGATGGATAGGGCAGCGGCAGCGCCGGCCACGCTTGACTTCGTGCTGCGCCCGCGCGAACCGGATTTCGCGCTCATCACGGATTTGACGGGGATTTACGCGCAGACGGCGCCGGTTTTCACCAATGCTGGCGTTGCGCCCGCCGACCCGCTCAATCTGCGCCTCACCACCCGAACAGCACGCGGCTTGGAAACACTGGCGGTCCGCGCGCCGTCCGTCGGCGAGAGTTTCCGGCTGGCCGGCACACCGCTGCCCGGGACGACCGCCGCCGACTTCACTATAGTAGGCGCGGGGGCGGTGACCTCTCTCTCCGCTGACCTTCGCTCGGTGACCGTGGATACCTCGACCACCGCCTTAGGCGCAACGTTTCAGCTTTCATATCCGGTCCGACCAGACCGGGCGCGCGGTGCGCTAGCCGAGGTGGTGCTCGCGCTCGACGCGGCGCTGCTGGTGCCGGCCGCCAGTCCGCGCGCTTTTGTCATCCCGTTCGCCGCCGCTGCCGCGCGATGGGCTTATTACATTGTTATGGATTTTCTTGGCGACGTTTCGACGTTTCGGATAGTCGACGCTACGCGAGGTGACGCTCCCCGCGGCGTCACCTTCGGCGATGCCGGGCGTGTCGATCTGACCCTGGAGCCGGATCGATCGGACGCTGTCGGGCTCGATCTAGTACGCCGCAATCCCGGACGGCGTGTGTTGCGGATGGTCTCTGATAAGCCGGTGCCGGCTCGGGAAATTCCCTTGCGACAGCTCGAACTGCATCTGGCGGACGTCCGGCTTATCGCCGCTATGCCGAATCCGAGGCCTGATCGTTTCGTCTCGCTGCGAACCGCTCCCAGCCCGTCTGCGGCCGAGACCGTTCTCTACGACGTATTGATGTTGCTCTCGAACTGACCCAACGCTACGAATATCGCGCGGGGGGAGAGAATGAGGATATATAAGACTCCCGGTGTCTACGTAGAGGAAATCTCAACGCTGCCGCCGTCGGTCGCCGAGGTGTCCACCGCTATCCCTGCATTCTTCGGCTATACCGAGAAGGGGCCGCCAATCGGACAAGTCAGCTCATTGCTTGAATTCACGACGGCCTTCGGAGGTGGCAAACCGGCCGGCTTCATCGCGTCGACCGCAACCGATCCGGCCACCGGTTTGCCCGCGGTGACCGCGATCGATCCGGCCGCGCCGCGATCTCCTGCTCCTGACCGGCTGCTGTTCTATGCGATCAGTCACTATTTCGCGAATGGCGGCGGCTCCTGCTACATCCTGTCGCTCGGCTCTTACTCGCAGGTGGTGGCGAAAGCCGATTTTCTAGCTGCGCTTGATCGTCTCGCCCTGGAAGACGAACCAACACTGATCGTGCTGACTGATGCCGTGTTGCTGTCGTCGGCCGATTATTTCGAAGTAGCGCAAACCGCATTGGCCCAATGCGCTCGGTTGCAGGATCGTTTCACGATCTTCGACGTGCCGGGCGGCGATGTCGCCGCCTTCCGCAACGGCATAGGTACCGGTGACCTGTCCTACGGCGCCGCATATCACCCGTACCTCCGCACCTCTCTCAATTTCGTTTACGATGAAACGGCGATCCAGGTGAAGATCACCGATGCACAACCTGCGCCCACCGTGCGTGAGGCCGCATTCCCACAGGGGCCGAACGGGCTGATCGTATCCTTTACCGGTGCCGACACCGCGACCCCCAAGGTGCAAATCGTGGCCGCCGACCCGGCGCAGGATCCGGCCTTTGCCATTACGGGTACCCGGCCGACGCTCGCGATCACTAACGCGGGAGGCAAGACCGCGAAGCAGATCCTGGACAGATGGACCGCCTTCAAGTCGAACAACCCGCCACAGGGGTTCGACATGCGAGTGGCGGGCGACGGATCCGCGCTCGTTCCGCCAACAGCAGCGGGCGACGGCGCCGACCTGGTAAAGGTAGGTGGTGGCACTCCTGCACCGAAGACGATGGCAGAACTGCGCCTGACGGATACCTTGCGATATAATCAGGTCAAAACGGCCATGACGCTTCAACGCGTGACCTTGCCGCCGAGCGCCGCTATCGGTGGTGCGTATGCTCGCGTCGACCGCGATCGCGGCGTTTGGAAGGCGCCTGCCAACGTCAGTATCGCTGCTGTGATCGGTGCTGACAAGAAAATGACTGATGCTGACCAGGAGGGGCTGAACGTCGATCCGACGGCCGGCAAGTCGATTAACGCGATCCGCGATTTTACCGGAAAGGGGACGCTGGTCTGGGGCGCTCGTACATTGGCCGGCAACGATAATGAGTGGCGGTATGTCCCGGTCCGCCGCCTATTCATCACGATCGAGGAAAATACGCGCAAGGCGAGCGCGTTCGCGGTGTTCGAACCCAACGACGCCACCACCTGGCTCAAGGTGCGCGGCATGATCGAGAGTTATTTGTACTCTTTATGGGAACGCGGCGCACTCGCTGGTTCGACTCCGGAGGCCGCCTACTATGTCCATGTCGGACTGGGCAAGACGATGACGGCGCAGGACATACTTGAGGGGCGGCTGATCGTGGAGATAGGCGTTGCCGCGGTCCGGCCGGCTGAATTCATCGTGCTGCGCTTCATGCACAAGATGCAACAGGCCTAGCCCTAACTCTCGCTTTATAAGGAGACGCATCGATGGCCGTCAGTACCAACGAAATCAAGGCGACCTATCCCCTCCCAGTTTACAATTTCCGTGTCGAGGTAGGTCCCGATGCGGTGGCCTTCTCGGAAGTCACGGGCCTCTCGATCCATTATGAGGTCACGACGTTCAAGGAGAGCCCGACCGGCGGCGGTTCCGCGGGGCCCAGGGTTATCCATATGCCGTCTCAGCCACAGGCTGTGAACGTGACGATGAAGAAGGGGGTGACTCGGGCTACCAGCGTCGCCGCGCTGTATAGCTGGCTCAAGACGATCGCGCTGAATCAGGTGGAGAAAAAGGATGTGATCGTGCGCTTATGCGATGAGGAGGGCAAGCCGCTGCTCAGCTGGAAAATCGTCAATGCCTTTCCCACTAAACTCGATGCGCCCTCGTTCGACGCCAAATCGAATGACGTGGCGATCGAATCCATGGAATTGCGGGCCGACACGATCATAATCACGGAAGCGTGATGACTCGATGACTGACAGCAAAGCAGTGCAGAAGGCGTCTTACCCGCTCCCGGCATATAATTTCCGGGTTACGGTAGATACCGAGTCGGCCAGCTTCACGGAAGTGGTCGGCCTCGCCATCGAATATGAGACGGTTACCTACCGCCACGGCTTCAGCCGGTGGCAGGGGGAAATGGTCGCCCGCGTCCCCAAACTCAGCCACGCGACGGTCACGCTGAAAAAGGGTACCACCGCGGGGAATACGTTTCTCATGGATTGGCTGACCGCCGATCCGCCGGCCGCACGGGCAATCGCAATTAGCCTTTGCGACGAAGCGGGCGCACCGGTAGTGGTCTGGCACATCAAAGAGGCGATTCCGGTCAAAGTCGCGGCCCCCGCCTTCGAGGCGGCCGGCAACCAGGTCGCTATTGAAACGCTGGAACTGCTGGCCAGCGGCATCTCGGTCGAGCACGTCTGATCATGTCCGTCAACGATCTTCCGCTCAGCTTCCGGTTCGGCGTCTTTTTCTTCGTCGGAGGACTGATTCCGAACCCGATCGACATTCGCTTCCAGCGCGTCTCCGGCTTGGGCGCCACGGTATCTCTAAAAACGCACTCAGAAGGCGGGCAGAACCTGTACACCCATCGGTTCCCCGAGGCCGTCGGTTACCAGAATTTGGTGCTCGAGCGCAGTGCAGCACTGATTTCCCCGCTCGATATCGAGTTCAACATCGCGATGTCGCTGTTCAAATTCTCCGCGTCCAACGTGCTGGTGACATTGTTCGATGACAGTGGCTTACCCACCGCGGGCTGGATGTTCCTGAAGGCATTTCCGGTGCGCTGGTCGACCTCGGACCTGGACGCGAAGCAAACCGGAATCGTCATCGATACGATGGAGCTGGCCTACACCCGGATGCAAATCCTGAGGGTATAAGCAATGCCGATCGAAATCCGTGAACTGATCATCCGAGCCGTGGTCGATCCGCGGCCATCGTCGGAATTGCCTAGCGCGCCCTTAACTGACACCGATCGCGACGCTTTGGTCCAGGCTTGTGTCGATGAGACGTTGCGCATCCTGCGTCGCGAACGCGAGCGTTAACAATGGCCTTCCCCGATCTGTTTAAGCTTGAGAAACTGAAGATTTTCGCGTTCTCGGACGTTCAGCGAACGCGCGCAATCGGATCGCCGTTCGAGGCGATGTTCAATCCTCAGACGCTGAGCCTGACCAATACGAATAGTTTCGCACGCGGGAAAGGCATCGGCGGCGGAACGCAAAGCGCAACCTTCGTGGGAACCGCTCCCAGCAATTTGAGCGTGAATTTATTGTTGGACGGTACCGGCGTCGACGCGATGGGGCTAACCAACTTGTTCTCGAAACCCAAGACGGTGCAAGAACAGGTCGATGGTTTCATGGCCCTCACCCACCAGGCCCTGAGCGATACGCACGAGCCCAGTTACCTGAGGGTCCAGTGGGGTGAATTAACCTTCGAAGGCCGCCTGAGCAGCGCGACAGTCAACTATACGAGCTTCGACCGCAATGGCTCTGCCCTGCGCGCTGAGCTGAATCTGACGCTCGCCGCCGATAGCGACATGGTCAAACAGCGATCGCGCGCCGCGCTGAACTCTCCCGATGTATCGCATACGCGGCTGGTGCGCGGGGGTGACACGCTCCCGCTGATGACGCAACAGGTCTACGGCTCCACGGCTGCTATGGTCGGCGTAGCGCGGGCCAATCGGCTGAACCATATTCGCGGTCTCGCGCCGGGGCAGACCCTGATCTTTCCCCCCCTGGCGCGGTAGGAGCGAACGGTGTCAGGCGCGTCCGGCTTCACGATTGCCACGGTCCTGATCGACGGGCAGGCGCTCGGGTCATCGTTCTCGCTCCTGGCGATCGACGTGACATGCGCGGTCAATCGCATTCCCACCGCCGTCGTTTCGGTTGAGGCTCCGGGCGAGTTGTCTGGCGAAACGCCGCTGATGGCCGGCGGTCCCTTCGTTCCGGCGGCCGAGGTGGAAATCAAGCTGCGAGACTCCACTGGGAACGATACGAGCATCTTCAAGGGCGTGGTGACAGCGATCGAGGTTCACACGCGCGACGGCGCGCCGACGCTGGAGGCCGTCATCAAGGACAAGGCTATCCGCCTGACCGGCGCGCGGCACAACAAAATCTGGGCCGACATGGCAGATGCGGACGCAATCCGCTCCATAGTCGAAGCCGCGTCACTAAGTATGGGCGAGGCACCGAGCACGCAGCCGAATCATAAAACTCTGGTCCAATACGACGCTACCGACTGGGACTTCATCCTCTCCCGCGCGGACGCCCTGAGCCTGATGGTGGTCGTGCGCGATGCTTCGCTGTCGTTGAAGAAAATGGACGTCAGTGGGGTCCCCGTGCGAACGCTATCTTACGGTCTCGACGCTATCGGCGACTTTCATTTCGAGCTCAACGCAGCGGCGCCGGCCTCGAGCGCGTCGGGCGTCGTGTGGGACCCTAACCAACTCGCCGCGGCTGCGCCGGCCAATGGTGATGTCTTGGCACTGCCGCAAGGGGATATCGGCAGTGGCGCCGTGGGCGACGGACTTGGGGTCGGAACAGCTCAACTAACCCACATGGTTCCTCTCCCTGCCGCCGAGGCCCAGGCCTGGGCGGCGTCGCGCTTGGCGCGCGCGCGGCTCGCATTGATCCGTGGCCGCATCTCGGTGCCAGGGCTGCCGGAAGCAGAGCTTGCGGAAGTGACGAAACTGGAGGGTTTCGGCGACCAGTTCAACGGCAGTGTATTGATCACCGGTTTGCGCCACCGTATCGATTCCCAAGGCTTTTCCACGGACCTGCAATTTGGCTTGCCGCCGGAACCTGCGGGGTGCCTGCCCGGTATCGCAGACATGGCGGCGGGTGGGCTGCTGCCGCCGATCGCCGGCCTCCAGCTTGGCACGGTCACGGACACCGCCGATCCAGATGGTGAAGCCCGGATCAAGATCGCGGTGCCCGCGATCCTGACCGATCCCGCCGAATCGCTTTGGGCCCGCGTCGCTGGTCCTGATGCTGGCGGCAAACGCGGCTTCTGCTTTTTCCCGGAAGTAGGCGATGAGGTACTGGTGGGGTTTCTGGACAGCGATCCGCGTCATCCGGTGATCCTCGGCCGGTTGCACGGCACCAAGAACGCGCTGCCGGACGGCTTCACGGATACGAAACAGAAGGGGATCATCACCAAATCGGATGCGCGAATAGTGTTTTCTGAGGCGGACAAGCCCTCGATCACGATCCGCACGCCGGGCGGCCGGACTGTAGTTCTGGACGACGATGGCCAAATGATTACCGTCAGCGACCAGAACGGAAACAAGATCAAGTTTGACGAAAATGGAGTCACCGTCGAGTCAAGCAAGGACCTCACGCTAAAGGCTAGTGGCGCGGTCAAGATCAGCGGTAGCACCATCGACCTGAACTGAGCGCGGGAACTGGGCAGAAGATGCTTATGTGCGAAATTCCACACCAGCGGGCAATGACATGACTACCGACGCAGCGTATCTCGGCCGTGGCTGGGCTTTTCCTCCCGAATTCGGCCCGGGGGGCACCGAGGTCGCAATGGCCGCCGGTGAGGAAGACATCGCCCAAGGTCTGACGATCCTGTTCGGTACCGCGGTCGGTGAACGTGTGATGCGCGAGAATTACGGCTGCGACCTCACTCATTATATGTTCGAGGAAGCCGATCAGTCGCTACTGACGTCGATCGGCGGGGCCGTGTCGGACGCGATCCTTTACTACGAACCGCGCATCCGCCTTGACGGAGTCGACGTCACCGCCAGTGATCAAACCGAGGGTCTGATCCTAATCGCCGTTCGCTACACCGTCCGCGCGAATAACACCCGGTTCAACCTGGTTTATCCGTTTTACCTGATCGAGGGGGCGGGACGCGGGCCGTGAGCGATCTCATTGTCATCGACGGCGATAAAGCCATTTTCAAGCCAAGCTTCGGCGCGGCGACGGTGATGTATGTTACCAGCCAATATTCGATCCCCGGCATTGGGACGCTCACGATCTCAGCGCTAGCCGGCGATCAGCAAGCCAGGACCACCGCTGCGGGCAATAAGAAGCTGTTGTTGAAAGGATCGAGCTTCACCGCGCGCTTCGCGGTCACTGCGCCCGCCAAGCAGCCACCACCCGGCCCGGGCCCACCGATCCCCGACGCGACGCAAACTTATTCGGGCAGTGGCAATTTCATGGTCGCCGATCTCAGCGTGAAGGCGGGCTGAACTATGGCGAACGCTCCCGTTGAGTTGCCTGCCCCGCGCCGTGACGGCACCAGCCAGGCGGCGCGGGTCCGCGCGGATCTCGACCCGGCGGGGATCGGCCCGGACGAAAGGACCACCAGGGACCTGATCGCCTTCGCACGCGTCCATGCTGAGCGCCTGGTCTATTTTGACGCCGAGAACAAGCGGGCCGGCGACTGGTCGGGTTTTTTCGCCGGGCTGACAGACGATCAAATAGTAGCCTTCCTCGACGATCCAAGGCCGGACGCCGACGCGCGTCTGCGGCGCCCGCATTTCGTGCTGTTCCTGGCGTTTTTGCGATTGCTGGGCACCGCCCGTGATGCGATGAACGGGCTGACGCGCCGCCACCTCGACTATTATTTCCGCGAGAGTCTGCGGCTGGCACCGAGGCCGCCGGAACCGGATCGCGTTTTCGTACTTTTCGATCTCGCGGCCGGCGCGAACGCGGTTCAGATTCCCGCCCGAACACGGCTGGCAGCGGGCCGGGACGCCAACCGTCGGGACCGGTTCTATCTCACCGAAAGCAATCTGATCGCCAATCGCGCGCGGGTGGCCCGGCTGGCGTCAGTTTTCGCGGATAAGCGCATCATCGGTTTGGCCGAAGCCCGGACCGCGCCAGTCGGTACCAAGGAAGAGCGCTTCCTCGCGATGCTTGCGCTCGTGCTGGGCGAGCCTTTACCGGGCGGCCCGCTGCCGCCATATAACGGGCAGCCGGTGACCTATGCGACGCTCGACTCACTCGCATCCTTGGCGGAGTTTGCGCCGAACACCCTGTTCCTGCGGCAGTTTGAGTTGCGGCAACTGATCGACCGCAAGCATGCGCGCGACGCGGCGGACGGGGATTGGGCGCGAATCAACGCCATTTTGCAAGCGGCGGGCCGCGCGCGGCGCAGCGATCCGAACTTCATTTTCAACCCAGCCAACCCGCGCGACTTCGCAGCTAATCTGACGGCGGCACTGAACGGGGCGCCGGATCTGTCGGGCCTGCCCGAGATCACGACGGTCGACGACCTGTATGTCCAGCGCTACCGCCAGGATGTCCAAAACACCATCCTCCAGAAGCTGTTCATGAGCGTCGATACGTTCGTGACGATGATGGACCTTAAGCGGGCGTCCGATACCGATTGGCGCGTTGTCAATTCGTTGCTGGAGCTAGCGGGCCGGCGCAAGCGCAAAGACGATTCGTTCCACCTGGCGCCCGCCAATCCAACCGATTTCGCCACCAACATGGGCGCCACGATCGGTCCCGTGAATTTCGCGCTGGTGAACGTGACCACGATCGACGCCTATGCCGCCACGATCGTCACGCTTGAGCAATACATGTTCATCCCGGCGGAGACCTTCGCGGCGATGATCCGAACAGCGGACCAGCCGGAAGCGCCAGTAACGGCGCGCATCTGGCAGGACATCTACGGCACCCTGCGGGAAGCGAGGCGGCAGAAGGTGTTCGCGGCGCGCCGCGACGCATTGCGCAAGACACGCGAAGCGGCGCCCGATCCTGCCGCAGGGCTACGAGCGATACTGACCGAGGCCGCCGGCGAGACTACCGCGGCAGCGACCGATATCTTGCTGGACGAATTCACAGACGTCATAGCGCCAGCCGAACTGGCCGAGCTGCGGGCCATGGCGGCCACGCCTGCGGCGGTCACGCCGACGCAATGGCGCCGGGCTTACGACATTCTGGAACGTGCCTGGCGCAAGCGGATACGCATGCCGGATCCGCTGCCACAGCGGGAAGATTGGCTGAATCTTTATGCCACCGCCGACGCCACGACGGTGCATCCCGACAGCCTCGACATCCCGCGCTGGAAAACATTCGGCGCCGCGCCCGCTATGCAAAGCCCCGATCAGCCGCCTCCGGAGATTATCGGACTGGCGATTGGCTCGCCGCTATTTGCGCTGAGCACCGGTGCGCGGCAAATCACAATCAACCTTGGCTTCTACGATGATGGGGGCGGTCCGCTGCTATCGCCCAGCGAGAGGGCTCTAGCGGTGCAAGTCAGTACGGACAAAGGGTGGATCACGCCCGACGGCGTGGAGATCGTCAGCGGCCCAGGCGCTGATTACAGCAGACTGGACGGCATCGCGCCGATTCCCGCAGGAACCCTGCTGGGGTTGCGGCTACAGTTAACGCTTCCGGCCAGCGCGCCAGCGATTGCGCCGCTGCCGCCCACGCAACAACTGGCCGACTGCCCGTGGCCGGTGGTGCGCATCACGCCGCACCAGATTTGGGATCAGGTACGAGGCCGCTTCGTCATCCGCTACACCCGCCTGCGCACGTTGCGGCTGGCGAAGGTACATCTTCGCGCGGCGACTGGTGGCTACGCCGCGCTGGCGCCGCACGACGACGGGGTTACACCACTGCTGCTGGAAAACGACACCGGTCCGATCGATGGCAAACGCCCGTTCGAACCCTTTGGCCCGGAGCCGGCGTCCGGTGCCCTCCTCTGGATCGGTCATCCCGACCTGCTCCGAAAGCGGCTACTGTCGCTGCGGTTCCGCTTGGAGTGGATGGGCGCACCGCCAGATCTCAGCGCCAATTACATCGCCTATTCGTTACCCGGGAATGGAATCTTCTCCACCAGGGCCAGTCTCGTCGACGGCACGACCGTGACGGCGCAGGGCGGTTCATTGCAGCTCTTCACGGTCAGCGCAGACCAGAAGAAGCAGGATGCGACAGTGCCGCGATTGATCGAAATCTCTCCCGTCACCGACAGCCTCGCGCCGTACTCGGTGCCGGACCCTGGAGCACGCATCCCGCCGGTACGCGATATGGCACGCGCTCTGCGCCTTGAGCTGTCGCCGATTGGATTTGGCCATCAAGAGTATCCCGCGCTGGTCACCAAGAAGGCGATGCAGCTCGCCGCTGATTCGGCCAACGTTGCGGCTCATCTAGGTACCCCTCCGATCAAACCGATCAATGCGGCCGATTACGCCGTCGGTCAGCCTTACACACCGAAGCTGAAATCGTTCGCGTTGGAATTCATCGCCGGGCACGAACTGCGCATGGAAGCGTACCAGCCGGGCCCCGCAACAGACATGGTCTTCCACATCCATCCATTTGGCGTGACGGAGGCGCGTGCAGCGGCTGACGGATTTCCGTTCCTACCGGATTACGGCAACGAGGGCGAATTGCTGATCGGGATCGCCGACCTTCAGCCGCCGGAAACGCTGTCGGTGCTGTTTCAAATGGCCGAGGGTAGCGCCAATCCTGACGCGGAAAGCCAGGCCGTGGTTTGGAGCGTGCTCGACGCCAATGGCTGGATGCCGTTGCCGGGCGAGGCCATTCTTCAGGATGGCACGCGCGGACTGATCAATTCGGGAATCGCTACCTTTGCGTTGCCGCCGGCTTCGCCCGATCCGCGCCTGCCGGGCGGGCTTTACTGGCTACGCGCGGCGGTGCCCTCCGGAGCGTCGGCGGTGTGCGATACGGTCGCGATTCACACGCAGGCCGCGGTCGCGCGCCGGGATCTGCCGGCTGGTGCCGCGCCAGACCTTGTGCCGCTGCCTGCGATGACGATCAAAGGGCTGGCTGCTCCTATCGCGGGCGTCGCCGCGATCCGCCAGCCCTATACTTCGTTCGGCGGACGGCAACCCGAGCGGGACGAAGCTTTTTACACGGCAGCCAGCGAACGGCTGCGCCACAAGCAGCGCCCTGTCACGGCCTGGGATTACGAGCGCCTGGTGCTGCGGCGCTTTCCCGACGTTTATAAAGCAAAATGCCTGTCCGCGCGGCTGGCCGATGCCCCTGCCGGAACGAGTGACAGCGACATTCTGGGTCTCGTGCGGGTGATCGTGATCCCGGATATTCGCGGTAAGAGTCTGTTCGACCCCTTCGAACCTAAAGCCTCCTTTGCCTTGCTCGCGGATATTGCGGACTACCTCACGCCTTTGCTGCCAGGCACAGCCAAGCTCCGTGTGGAGAACGCGGCATATGTTCAGGTGCGCGTCCGGGTTGGTGTGCGGTTCACCGATCCAAACAATCCTGCCTTCTACAAACAGAAGCTGAACGACGAGCTCAACCGCTTCTTGTCGCCATGGGCCTATGACGAAGGCGCCGACATCGTAATAGGGCGGCGTATTTACGCCAGCAGCATCGTCAACTTTATCGACCAGCGGCCGTACGTGGATTATGTGGCGGGGATCAAGCTATTCTCCAGCGAGGATGGGCAGACGTTCGTACTGGCGCCAGCCGGCGGTGCGGACGGCGACAGCATCGGGTCCGACCGGCCGGAAGCAGTACTGGTGGCTGCGCGGCGGCACGAGATCGATCTGATCGCCGGTGAGATTTACGCCCAGGACGTGTTCAAGGGCGTGAACTATATGAAAATCGAACTGGACTTTGTGGTCGGGTAGTCAACGCCCGAGAATGGCAGGGGAAGTGAGTCACATGAACATCGATGATGGCAAGAAGTCCCGCGTTAGCCTGAAGTCCTATTTCGTCAAAAATGCGATTCCCACCGAGCAGCAATTCGCGCAACTGATGGACAGTGTGCTCAATCAGCGCGACGACGGGTTGGTGAAGGTAGCGGGCGATCCGCTGTCGATCGAAGCAGCCGGCGACGATACAAGCTTCAAGAAGGCATTGAACCTCTACACGCATTTGGCTGATCCCGACCCGGCTTGGACGGTATCATTGCGCCCTCGCGCGAACCCCGGGGATCCGCAAACCGGCAGGCCCGGCCTGTCTCTGAACGACGCGCATGGCAACAGCCGCCTGGCGATCGACGCGGCCAACGGGCAGGTTGGAATCGGTACCGTCGCCCCGGTCGAGGCGCTGGACGTTGCCGGGCGAATCAAGGCCGGTCCGCTGACCATCGGCCCCTGGCCGGCCAATCCGGCCAGCCCGGGACAGTTCGGATTCTTCGGCGCGAGTACTCTGGATCACGCTCAGCCAGGAAATTACGCGCTGCTCCAGGAGGCGACAGGCGCCGGCGCGGGGCGGACATATCTGAACTCGCCGGTTGATATTAGATTCCGGATCAATAACGATGACCGCATGATCGTGGCTTCGAATGGGAATGTCGGCGTCGGCTTGACCGCACCGAGTGCACCCCTCGAAGTCGCTGGACGCGTTAAGTCCGGGAATCTGATGATTGGCCCTTGGCCAGCCAACGCCAATTACGGGTTCTTCGGCACCTCGTCTCTCGACCAGACCCAGGCCGGCAATTACGCTCTTCTCCAGAGTGGTGGAGGTGGCGATACCGGTACCACATACCTGAATTCGCCTTCTCAGCTTCACCTCCGGATCGGCAATGTCGACCGCGCGGTGATAGATGGCGCTGGTAATTTCAGCATTAGCAGCGGCAGCCTCACGATCGGCGGGTCCGACGTATATTTTACTGATCCGAACCACAATCATACTGGTATCGGCAACGCCCTCAACCATGCTGCGATCGAGAATGCGGTGAATTACGACGCCCTAATGATACTCGGCCGTTCCACCCCGGGTAGGCGGGTGGTGAAACTGTGGGATTACCTGGAGGTGAATGGGGATCTGGTCGTTACCGGCCGTATCGGTGGCTTCGGGCAAAGCGCTAACCCGAGGACGGCGGGCTGGGGTGGTGGCTTGCATACGTTTGACATAGAGGCCGAGGGGACGACTTGGTCCCGCGCGGGATTCCAAAGCGGGCCGCGTGACCTGGCGGAAATCTATTTTTCGCGCGCTCCACTCACCCCCGGCGACGTCGTAAGCCTCGATCCGGACGCCGATCTGATTGTGCCTGCCAGCGAAGCAAATTGTCGCCGTGTCATCGGCGTGGTCTCGACCGAGCCGGGCATGTTGCTGAACTCTTTGATCAATCGCGACGATTTGCCCGCCGATGGCAGCTACGGATTCCCGATCTCGTTGTCGGGCTGCGTTCCTTGCAAGGTAACGGATGAAGGCGGACCGATCCGCCGCGGCGACCTGCTCGCCGCCGCGTCGCGCTCCGGCCATGCCATGCGCGCCACCCCGATCGGGGCGGAGGGTGTCTACTTGGTGGGAACCATCATCGGCAAGGCGCTTGGCTCGCTTCATGCCGGCGACGGCATGATCGAGATCTTCGTCATGCTGCACTGATCGTCAAGTTGCACTGATTAACTGATATCGGAGAAACCAGGAAATGGCAGAGGAATCTGCGAAGGAGCGGCGCCTGAAGGAACGCTTGGAGAAATTGCGCGAGGAGTTCAACCAGGGTCAGGCGCAGCTAGTCCAGGCCGAAATGCGGGTGCGGGACCTGCGTGAGACTTTGCTGCGCATCTCCGGTGCGATTCAGGTGTTAACCGAGGAGTTCGGCAAGGAAGACGGCGAGAGCTGAAACCCATGGAGCCCGTGACCGTCGCAACCGGCCCACCCGAACATCCGATCTTGGATTACTCAGCGCTGCTGCGTCTGGGCATGGCCGAGCTTGAACGGCTGGCCGGTGAAGAGTGGACCGATTTCAACGCGCACGACCCTGGCATCACCCTCCTGGACACAATCTGTTATGCGCTGATCGATCTTGGCTACCGGACGTTTCACCCTATCCCCGACTTGCTCGCCGAAGCCGCGCCTAACACCCCGTTGGGCCTGTTCACCCCGGCTGAGGCCCTGACCTGCCGTGCCGTCACGCCTGAGGACCTGCGGCGGGTCGTGTTGGATGTGCGCGGCGTGAAAAACGCTTGGATCGAGAAGGTGGACGCCCCGGCCCCACCACTCCGCTACGATCCGGAGGCACGAACGCTATCAAGCGACACTGGCGCGACGCCGCAACCAAATACCGAGTCCGTGGCCCTGTCCGGGCTGTGGCTTGTGCTCGTGGAGAAGTCGGATCTCGAGGACGTCGACGCCACCACGCTTCGCCGGGAGGTCGCCCGGCGCCTGCATGCCAATCGCCCGCTGTGCGAGGATTTTGAAGATATCGTCGTGCTCGACCCGATGCCTGTCGCGGTGCTCGCCTCGGTCGAAATTGTCGAGACGGCGGATGGCGAATCCGTTTTGCTTGGCATCCTGCAGCGAATTGATGCGCTGATATCTCCAGCGATCGGCTTCCTATCGCTCGATCAGGCGCTAGCCGCAGGAATGAGTATAGAGGAGGCCTTCGAAGGACCGGCGCTGACGCGGGGATTTGTCAATCCGGCTACGCTCCCGGCGGCCGAGCGGCGCGTGGCTTTGCACACCTCCGACGTCATCCGCGAGATCATGGCCACGCCTGGCGTTCGGGCTGTACGCTCCATCCGTCTAGCGCGCGCCGGTGATCCTGTCGGGGAGGCTTGGTCGCTCACGCTTGATGCTTCAGGCGCGGCGCGGTTAGACATCAATGCTTGCCGCATCGAATTGGTCAAAGAGCGGCTCACGGTTGCCGTCGATATGGCGCGCGTGGCAGCGGGCTACGCGGCGGGTGCCCGGGTGGCACGGCTGTTCCCAGCCCTGCCCAGAGGGAACCGCGATCTAATACCGGTGGCGGGCCGAGCGCGCGACGTGACCGCGTATCTGCCGTTGGAAACAGACCTGCCACGCATCTACAGCATTGGTGCCGGTGCGCTACCTGACACCGCCGATCCTGCGCGTCGCGCTCAGGCGAACCAGCTACGAGGATACCTCACCTTGTTCGATCAGTTAATGGCGAACGAATACGCGCAGCTCGGGCATCTCGCGCGGCTGTTTTCTGCAGCCGAAGGCTCTCCCCGCACCTATTTCGGGCAACTGGCTGGAATTTCGGGACCCAACCTTGAGCCGATTCTGGCCACCGGCTTCGATCAGGCAGCATTGGACAAGATAGTCGAACCGGAGGGTTCGGCGGCGGCGTCACGGCGGCGCAACCGGTTTCTCAATCACTTGCTGGCGCGATTCGGGGAGACAATCACCGACGATCCATTGGCTACAAATGTGGTCGCTCCGGCGGATTCCTCCAAGCTTGCGGCAAGGTTGCTTGATGCCAAGCGCGAGTTTTTGCGGGATATTCCACGGCTCGGCGCAGCACGCGGGACGGGCGTGGATTATGTGGCCGCAGCCGCACCGCCGCCCGCACTGGTTGATCGGGTACGGCTCCGGCTCGGTCTACCTGCCGATCCGGCACTTCGGTTTCTTGTGGTCGAGCACATCCTGCTGCGCAGCCTGCCTGAGGACGTGGTGAATGCCTTGCCATTGCTTGAAGCCGCATTTCGATCGGATCCTTGGTCATCGCAGCTCAGCTTTGTCTTTCCAGCCATTCTAAAGCCCCTCACGCCGCTCGTCGAACGAGTGACCCGCGAGGAAACCCCGGCGCATCTCACCGCCTATCTCATTTGGCTGGACGAAGGGCCATTCGCAGCTTTCGCTGCGGCTTACGACGACTGGCTCACGGCGCTGCGGCGGCATCGTCTGGCGGATCGGCTGGGCACCGACCCTGACAGGCCCGGTCTGGTGCCGGAGGCCGCGCCATGAGTGGCGCCATCACCAGTTCCGAAACAGTCCTTCAGTTGCGCGAAGCACGCGACCGAGTGATCGACCTGTTGGGACTGGGTGAAACCTATCCAGTCCGCGACGTGCCGGTGCCGAACGAGCGCCTGACGGTCGCGTTCAATGCCACGGCGGCGATCAGGGTCGAGAACAGCGAGAAGCAGGTTGCGTACACCCTGCGCGACAAGGACGGTCACCCGGCGGGCGTCGCGGCGATAGGCTGGGGTGGCACCGCAACGCTGACCAGTCCACCGATCCACGACGACATCACCTACACCGTTCATGCTGCCACGCCGGCCGGGCGGGAGGCCGATCTCTTCGAAACCGCAACTGTAAAGGTCGGACTCGACCTGGTGCTGGACGCGGTTGTACTGCCCGCCGACGGACCGACGCCACGTGTCCTGGATTTCGGGGCAGGGGTGACGGTATTGATCCCGTTCAGTCAGGACGGCGTCGATTACCGGCTGGTGGATTTCCCGGGCGGAGACCCGGCGCATCCTGACGACATGGCAGCAGCGGCGCGGGACGACATCGTCTCAGACGGCGACCGTACGGTGCGTGGCACCGGCGGACCGATCCAACTGCCCAGCAAGCCGTTGCGCGACGATACTCGGCTGCGCATCCGCGCGATAAAGGTGTTCGATGCGGCGCTGACTCGCCCGCCGCAGACTAACATCCTGGCGGCACGGCTACCGGTGTTCGTTCGGCCCAACTCGGGTTTGGTGATCAGCTCCGATCCAGGGCCCATCTTCGATTTCCAGGCGCCCCGCTTCGTCCGCGTCGCAGCAGCGCAGGCAGGGGTGGAGTATCGTCCGGTGCTGATGCCAGTGGCCGACGCCGCCTTCGCTCAAGGCGCCGCGCCCGCGCCGGACAACGCCGCCGTGACGGTGCCAGGCCAGCCCGACGCGCTTGTCCGGCTGCCGGCCCTGTCCAGTGATGCCCGGCTGGACGCGCCGCCACCCGGCTTCACGGTTGGGGCAGACTGGCAGGCTGGTACCGGCGCGGATTTGCGCCTCGCACTGCCTCCCGCCGACGCTGACAGCATCGTGGCTGTAGCGGCGCGCAAGACGCATCAGGCCCAATCCGCTCCCTTCGTGTCCGCGGTGTGGTTGACGCAAAGGGTCGTGCAACTCGTGCGCCCCGACCCGTTCCCAGAGTTGACGCTGACGGCAACCCTCAATGGTGGAGCGACGGATGGCACGCTGACGGTTGTCGGCGGGCAGCCGGGGGTGTTCTACATCTGGCGCACCGTCCCGCCCGGCGTGCCGATCCCGCTACCGGCCTACGTGCATAAGCGCGACCCTGACGACCCGGCGGCCAACAAGGGTATCGGGCAGATCAAGCTCGAGGTCGATTTCGTTATGGCTCGGGAGGGCCAGCCGCCGTTGCCCCCCGTGCTGGCCACCGGCCCGATCCCAGTTGGCGCCACGCTCGCTATTCAAGCAATGGTGGCGCAAAGCCGCGTCACCGTCGATTTGCCTTCGCAGGCCGTGATCGCCCCGGTTCCTGCCACTCAACTACCGGCCACGTTGGTGGATCACAGTGGAGTCGCGCATGTGTTGGTGCAGGCGAGCCTCGCCACCGACAGCTACGCGTTGTTCCAGGAGGGCGCGCGGGATCACGAGCTGGTTGGGACGGCACGTGATGGCAACGGACAGACGCTCGATTTCGCCTCGGCTGCCTTGGCACGCGATACCGTGCTGGTGCTGGCCGCCACCAGCAAAGGTCCGATCCCGGTGCAGCGTTGTGTCCGGCTGAGCGTCGCGGTGCGGCCGGACCCGTCGCTCGCGGTGCGCGCGCGGGACGCTGAGGTGCCAGCCGGAGCCGCGGCGGCGATCCTTGTCGATGCGAGCGAACCGAATGTCACCTATCAATTGGTTGCAGGCGGAACGCCGATCGGATCGGCCTTGCCCGGCACGGGGTCGACGCTCGTGCTCCCGGTTGGACCCCTCTCGGCCACCACGACGTTCTCGGTGACGGCGGTTCGGTCGCTGCCCCCGGCTGCCAACGTAACGCTGACGGGAAATGCCACCGTGACGCTGAAGGCAGCCTGATCGCGGCGTGAACTAGATGCGGCACCATGTCATCCATCGTGAGATCATCGAGCTCACCGTGCCTGACTGTGGGCTAGCCCGGCGGATAACACCCTTGGCTTCGGACTTGATTCAAAGCCGCGTGACCCCGCTGCTGGAACGTCTTTTCGACGTTGCCGTCGGCCCGGGCGAGGCCATTCGGGTCGATCGGCTCGAGTTGGATCTGGGCCATCTGAACCTTGGTTCTCTGGACGAACAGCTTCCGGTACGGATCGAAGCGGCGCTGCCGGAGGCGCTACGGAGCGCCAGAGGCAAGGTTGACGCCGTCCACGTGCCAGCGCTGCGGCGACTCACCGACGGACTAGGCGAGGCGTCGTCGTCAGCGCCGGGAGCTGCGGGCGCGGCAATGATGCTCGTCAGCCAGTTTGCTCGCACCGGCGGGCTGCCCTCGTGGAGCGACGCACGCCGCCAGCGCTTGTTGGACGAGGCGGTGGAGTCAGTAGCTCGCGCATCCCCGGCTTCACTGGCCGCAACATTCCGTGCCTTGGCAGACGATGATACTGCGCTGGAGCGGCTGGTTATCCACCTCTCGGAGACCGCGTTGGAGCGAATTCTGGTGGCGCTCGCCCCGGGAACCGCAGCTTTGCGAACCGGGCTGGCTACGTTACTGGACGCTACACCCGTCTTGGCCGGAATGACCCATGAACGGCAACGGCTGATCATGTGGCGGGCGGTGTTGCAGGCGGTCGCCGCTGGCGAAGCGTCTGCGCTGACCGAGGCGGTGTTGACCGCGATCGCGGTATCCGCGGGCACAACGCTCACGTTGCTGCTGGACGATTTGTGCGCCGTGACCGGAGCGTCCCCTGATTTGGCGTCCATCCAGCGTGATATAGCGGTTTTGGCTGAGCGGCATCCGCCGCTTGCGGTTAGGCCCGCGGACGATGAGTTAGAGACGTTGTTCGAGCGCCTGACCGAACACGGGGAGCTGTCTGCCTATGACTTAGAGACGTTGTTCGAGCGGCTCACCGAACACCAGGAGCTGTCCGCATTGCTCGCGCGCCTCCGCCCCTTGGAGGTGCGGTTGCCATCGGAGGGACGCGTGGCTTATGCGTTGGCGCTGGCGGAACTGGCGCGTGCGATGACCGAAAAGCTGATGCCGGCCAATCTCGCCGCGTTGCTACGGCCGTTCATGCGGGCTGGTTTGATCGCTCTGACCGACGTGAAAGATGCGCTGGCCCCGCTCGCGCGGGTTGAGGCTGCCGCCGCCATTCCGGCCAATGCACCCCCGGAGCCAAAAGAGGACGAGGACTCGCGTATCGTCTCGGACAGCGGATTGTGCCTGCTCTGGCCCTTCGTGCCCCGCTTCTTTGAGCGCCTCGGGCTCTTGGATGCCGACGAGACCGAGTTCACCGGTCCCCCGCAGCGGCATCGTGGTGTGCTGTTGCTGCGCCATTTGGCAACCGGCGAGACCAAGGCGCCCGACCTCGCGCTGGCGTTGCCAAAGGTGCTGTGCGGGCTGCCGCTGCGTGCCCGGCACTACCCCCACGAGCCGGTCACGGTAACCGAGGCTAACGAGGCACGGCAACTGCTTGAAGCCGTCATTGCGCATGCCGATTGCCTGGGCGATATGTCACCGGACGGATTTCGCGAAACCTTCCTGAACCGGGCTGGCGTCCTGACGACGCGCGACGGGGCTTGGCTGTTGCGCGTAGAGCGCCAGACCACCGATATTCTGCTTGACCGCTTCCCGTGGACAGCGCAATGGGTCAGGCTGCCTTGGATGCAGGCACCGATGCGGGTGGAATGGTGAGTGCGCTGGAACGAAACGCCGCCGATCTCGAAAGCGAGCTGGCCTGGCTCGAGCGTCTGATCGACACTAGGCTTAAACTCTATTTCGGACTGGATGGAGCAGCGTCAGCGGAGGCGCTCGCGCCGCCGGATCTGTCCGGATCGGACTCCCCGTATGCGACGTTCCTGCGGGAAACAAATCTTGAGTTCAACGAACGGGTGGCGCTGGTGCTGGCACTGGTACCACATGTGTTCTTCACGCGTAACCAGACTTTCGACCGCCGTTTCACCGAGTTTGGCGACGCGCGCCGCGAGCCCGAGGGTGACTTCTGGCCGACGGGGGAAACGCTCGCGTTCATAATCGCCGGGACGGATCTGGCCGAACGCTTCCGCCTGCGGAAGCTGTTCGAGCCAGGGCATGTGTTCGCTCGGCGCGCCGTGCTGCGGGCGACGTCGGCCAGCGCCGACGAACCGGTGATGAAGGCCCGCTTGCAGGTGTCCGACGATGCGCTGGCGTTGTTTACTACGGGGGAAGCGCGGCGCCCCACCTTCGGTGCCCATTTCCCGGCGCAGCGAGTGGAAACCAGGCTAACGTGGGATGACCTCGTCCTGCACTCTTCGACGCGGCAGGGCTTGGCCGAAATCGAGGCTTGGATCGAGCACGGTCCGGCCCTGATGCGAGACTGGGGAATGGCGGACAAATTGCGCCCGGGATACCGTGCGTTGTTCCACGGGCCGCCCGGCACCGGCAAGACCATGACCGCGTGTCTGCTGGGCAAATCCACTGGGCGCGACGTTTACCGCGTCGACCTCTCGATGATCGTATCGAAATATATCGGCGAGGCCGAGAAGAATCTGGCGCTGGTGTTCGACCAGGCCGAGGGCCGAAACTGGATTTTGTTCTTCGACGAAGCGGAAGCGTTGTTCGGCAAGCGGAGCGAGACTCGCGACGCTCATGACCGCTACGCCAACCAGGAAGTCGCGTTTTTGTTGCAGCGGATTGAGACGTTCGATGGAATTGCGATCCTGGCGTCCAATCTGCGCGACAACATTGACGACGCCTTTGCGCGGCGGTTCGAATCGGTCATTTATTTTCCAGTGCCGCGACCGGAGGAGCGGGTGCGGATCTGGCGCCAAGGATTCTCCCCGGCTGCGCGATTTCAAAACGATTTGGATCTCGAAGCCACCGCGAGGGAATTCCCGCTCTCTGGCGGAAGGAAGGCGGGCGGCCAATCGGGCGGGATGATGTCGTGGCGGCGATCCGGCGGGAGATGGCAAAAGAGGGAAGGGCGGGATGAAAGCGGCTGCGCCGCGTGAGATCGAGACGGCGGGCGCGGGTGCCCGCCGAAAGTGCAACCAAGGGTTCGCCCTGAGGGCGCCTGGCTATCGGATGCAACTGGCGGTGGCGCGGCGACCGCCTATCGACGGGAGTGACCCGCTGCCGTTCGCGCTTCCGGCGATCGGTCGTGATTTCTCGGCTGGTAAATATGCTCCCGGCGGATCCGACAGTAGTCAACTGTTAGCGCATGAGTTCGTGCCTGGGGTTCAGGCACAGCGAACAGAAGCTCCATCGCTGCCGGCTCCATCGCTGCCGACAAAGCCTGCCCGCGTGCGAGATACCACAACGGCGGTGGAGGTCGCACGCGGACCGGGCGCGCCTCTGCCGCTGGATGTGC
>WNFC01001725.1_pt1 | contig 25985 bp, 23 predicted proteins | sample 5400541 | NCBI WGS metagenome assembly WNFC01 (sample SAMN13153342, study PRJNA577476) | soil metagenome | isolation source: 120 cm saprolite under Douglas fir tree site 2 hole 2 replicate 1 | place: USA:California | collected 2015-04-18 | reverse complement strand
CTCCAGCGCTCGCGCTCGCCCGGCCGCAGCACGACGCGCGCGGCGGCCGGCCGGGCGGGCGGCGGGGCGGGCTCGTTCCACACCAGCCGGGCAGGGCGCACGAAGCGCATCGCAGGGAAACCGTCCCAGCAAGGCTGCGAGGGATCGAACGCCGCCGCGCCGAACCAAGGGCCTTCTTCGAGGCCAGCCAGGACCTCGCGCAGCGACGAGCCCTCCCGCCGCTCCTGCTCGCCGAAAGCCGCCGCGCGCAGCCCCGCTGCGGGATGCGACCAGGCGAAATCGGGAGCCGGCGCAGGCGCCTCAGCGGTTCGAGCGGCTCTGTACGCCATGCCGCCTCCAGGCTTGCCGGGCCGCCGGCGGCCCGCTATACCACACTTGTTTCAAAACATTCTGAAAGCTCTGATGCAACAGATTCAGCAAGGTCAGTTCGCCGCAGGCCAGAGGCTGGCGCTCCGCGAGCGCCGGCCCCAGGGAACTCGCGTGGCGCTGCCGGGCGTCGAGCTGGGCGGCCGCTCCTTCGTGGTCATGGCGGGGCCTTGCGCGGTGGAGAGCGCGGCGCAGATCGAGGCGGCGGCCGCGGCGGTGGCGCGCGAGGGATGCGCCGTGCTGCGCGGCGGCGCGTTCAAGCCGCGGACCAGCCCGTATGCCTTCCAGGGCCTGGGAGCGCCGGGCGTGCAATTGCTGCTCGACGCGGCGCGCCGCCACGGGCTCGCCGCGGTGACGGAAGTGATGGACGCGGCCGAGCTGCCGGCCTTCGACGGCGTCGCGTTACTACAAGTGGGCGCGCGCAACATGCAGAACTTCACGCTGCTCAAGGCGCTTTCGCATCTGCGGCGGCCCGTCCTGCTCAAGCGCGGGCCCTCGGCCACCGTCGACGAGTGGCTGCTCGCGGCCGAATATCTGCTCGCCGGCGGCAACGACCAGGTGGTCCTCTGCGAGCGCGGCATCCGCACCTTCGAGACGGCGACGCGCAACACGCTCGACCTCTCGGCGGTCGTGCTGGCGAAGCAGCGCACGCACCTGCCGGTGGTGGTCGATCCCTCGCATGCGACGGGGCGGCGCGAGCTGGTGACGCCGCTCTCGCTGGCGGCGGCCGCGGCAGGAGCGGACGGGCTTTTGGTCGAGGTGCACGCGAGCCCCGACGAAGCGCTGTGCGACGGCGCGCAGGCGCTCCTGCCGGAGGACCTGGCAGATCTAATGGCGAGGCTTCCGGCCGTGCTGGAGGCGGTCGGCCGCGACCTCTGGCGCGCGACGCCGCGGCGGCGGGCCCTGGCGCGATGAGCGCCGAAGTCCGGCAGATGTTCGCCTCCATCGCCCGCCGGTACGACGCGGCCAACGAAGTTCTCTCTCTCGGCGTGCACCGCGGCTGGCGCCGCGCGGCAGTGCGGTTCTCCGGCGCGGGGCCCGGACAACGCGTGCTCGACTGCGCCACCGGCACGGGAGATCTGGCGCGAGAGTTCGCCCGCGCCGGCGCCAGCGTGGTGGCGACCGATTTCTGCCCCGAGATGATCGCGGCGGGCCTGCGAAAAGTGAACGGCGTTCACTTCGCGGTGGCCGACGCGCTGGCCCTGCCGTGCGCTTCGGGCCGCTTCGGCGTGGCCTCGATCGCCTTCGGCATCCGCAACGTGGACGACCCGCTGCGCTGCCTGCGCGAGATGGCGCGGGTGGTCAAGCCCGGCGGCCGCGTGGTGGTGCTCGAATTCGGCCAGCCGCGCGGCGCGTTTGGCGCGCTCTTTCGCGCCTACAGCCGCGGCGTGATGCCCGTGGTGGGCGGCCTGCTCACCGGCAATCGCGCCGCATACGAGTACTTGCCGCGCACCGCCGCGGCGTTTCCGGCGGGGGAAAGGTTCCTCGAGCTGATGCAGGAAGCGGGCTGCTTCTCGCGTGTCGAGGCGCACCCGCTCACGTTCGGGACGGCGTTCGTGTATCTGGGGATCGTCAAGTAGGAGGGCGGGGCGCGGGTTCGCGGTGCAGCCGCTCACGCCTGATCTCCGCCGCCTCAACGTCACGGTCTCGGCAGATTTCATCCCGAGTTGGAGCAAGTGCGATGCGGGAGGATTGGTAGGGCCCATCACCAAGAGCAAGGCCGGGCGAGGATGCCAGTTGCCGGAAGGCGCTTGACCTGTACGACCTCCGTACCAGAGTAACAGACGGCAACATCTCGGTACACGTCGCATTCATTACCGCAGAGTTTGATAAAACCTTGCGGCTGATAATCAGAACCGCAAGCACCTTTAGGCACGTCGCCTCGTCCGCAGCCGCTTCCGCACGCCGCGAGCACCTGAGTCTTGCGTGCGCCGAGCTTCACGGTGCAAGAACCGCCGTTGGCGCGCGGAACAGACGGGACGAAATTCCACCATGAATAAATCCCGGCCGCTACGCAGACGACGAGGACCGCGATGCCGATGATCTTTCCTCGAACGCGCACGCCGCGAACCTAGCTTCTCGGCCTGCTCGAGCAGCTCCTTGGCTTTGGCAGCGTGGCCGCCCAGCTCGTACTCGTTCGCTCTCTGCGCGGCGCTGACCTCTGGATGGCCTGCTTCACCAGCTGATGCGCGGCGCCGATGTTGGGGTGCTTGCCCTTGGCGAGCGCAGGTCCGGCGACGACCGCCGCTCCCAGGATACCGACGATGATCCGGTTCATTGCGTCCCCTTTTTCGAGAGGGCCAGGAATGTACAACCGGCCGGCTTCGTCGTAAACGTGCGCGCCATGATCGCCGTCTACCTCGTCCGCCACGGCATCGCCGTCGACCATCAGGACCGCGGCCTGGAGGAGCTGCGGCCGGACGTCGGCCCGGGAAAGCTGCTCACCGAGACGGCGCGCCAGGTGAAAAACGAGCAGTCCGTCGTGCTGGTGGGCCACGACCCGCAGATGACCGAGCTGGTGGTGACGCTGGCCGGCCTCTCCAAAGAGGACGCCGCGCGGGTGAACTTCCGCAAGGGCGCCATCGTCCGCATCGACGTGGGCGAGCTGCCCTCGGCGCGCCCGAGCCAGCCGCGCTGGTGGCTGAACCCCAAGACGCGCGAGCTGTCCAAGGGCCTGCCTCTGCGGAAGAAGCCTGTCGAGGCCAAGGCGCGCGCTACTCGAGCACCCTGACGGGCAGGACGACCACCGCCAACCCGGCGAACTGCAGCCGCCGCTGGATCTGGTACGCCGTCTCGTTGTGGAGGAAGCGGTCCCACCAGCGCTCCCGCTCGAAGATCAGCTTCCCGGCGAAGAAGATGCTGCGCTCGTACTCGCGGGCCACCTCCCCCGCCAGCTGCTCGAGCTCGCTCACCGCCTCGGTGCCCATCGACATGCGGTAGTCGGCAGGGATTCCCAGGCCGCGTGCCAGCGCCACGTACTTCTTCAGAGCCACCTCGGTTTGCTCGCGAACGCGGTCGACTTCCTCGACGCCCTGGAAGGTGGCGCTGTCCACCACGCCCGCGCTCATGAAGATGACGTTGTGGAAGTAGCGCGGGAAGAGCTTCATCACCGTGAGCAGCGAGTGGATGCCGAGGCCCGAGAAACCGCCCACCAGCATCACGGCGGTGGGCTTCTTCTTCTCGATGACGAGCAGCTTCTTCGGCTGGGTGGTGGGGAGCGCGCCGAGGATCTGGTCGAGCCGCTTGAGGCGCTCGAACACACCGTTGTAGTGCCGCTTCATCACGAGGCAGATGCCGACCAGGGCGCCGGTGACCAACACGGTGAGCCAGGCGCCCTCGGCGAACTTCTCCACCACGTTGACGAGCAGGATGGCGAAGCAGAGCACGAACCCGACGATGTGGACGCCGATGTGCTGCGCCCAGTCGGGGTGCTTGCGGCGCGTGTCGAGCAGCAGCCAGTAGCGGATCATGCCCGCCTGGCTGAGCGAGAAGGTGACGAAGACGTTGATGGCATAGAGCAGCACCAGCGCATCGACCGACCCGCGCGCGTAGAGGAGCATCGCCAGCGACGTCAGCCCCATCAAGAGCACGCCGTTCTGCATCGTCAGCCGGTCGCTCAGGGCGGAGAAGCGGTGCGGCAGCCACGAGTCGTGCGCCATGTTGGCCATCACGCGCGGGCCGTCGATGAAGCCCGCCTGGGCGGCGACAAAGAGCAAGAGCGCTTCGGAGGCCAGCGTGACGATGACGAAGCCCTTGCCGACGGCGATGCCCGCCACGTTCCAGCTCCCGGCGACCCCGGCCGCGAGCACGGCGTTCATCGTCTTGCCCTCGACGGGGCGCACGCCCATGAGGAGGTAGCCGAGGATGATGCCGCCCGCGGTCAGCGCCAGGCTGACGGCCATGTAGATCATGGTCCGCTTGCCGGTGGCGACGCGGGGCTCGCGCATGATCTGCAAGCCGTTGGAGACGGCCTCGATGCCGGTGTACGTGCCGGCGCCCAGCGAGTAGGCGCGCAGGAACAACCCCGCCAGCGCGATGAAGCCGATGGTCTTGAGGTCGTGCGACAGGCCCCGCTGCACGCCCTCGACGACCTCGCCGGCCCGCCCGAGGTGGAAGAACACCGCGCCGCCGATGATGACGATGTGGGTCAGCACGAAGGTGACGAACACCGGCACCAGCGTGCGCACCGACTCCTTCACGCCGCGCAGGTTCATCACCGTCAAGAGGACGATCACGGCCGCGGCGGTGGGAAGCTTGAGCCAGTGGGTCGAGGAGGGAAGGCTGGAGAAGACCGCGTCGGCCCCCGAGGCGATGGAGACCGAGATGGTGAGCATGTAGTCGATGAGCAGCGCCGAGCCGGAGATGAGGCCGAACTTCGGCCCCAACAGACGCGTGGCGACGACGTACCCGCCGCCGCCGAAGGGAAAGTGCTCGATGATCTTGCTGTACGCCGCCGAGATGATGAAGACGGTCAGCGCGGTGAGCAGCGCGAGGAAGACGGCGAGGTACTGGTGCTCCCCGAGGTTCTTGAACGCCTGCTCGGGCCCGTAGGCCGACGAGGAAAGTCCGTCCGCGCCCAGTCCCACCCAGGCGAGGAAGGCCGCCAGGGAGAGCGTGTGGAAGAGGCGTGGGTCCTCCAGGTCCTTGGGACGCCCCAGGAGGACGCGCTTGAATTTCTCCCAGCCGCTGAGCGGCGGCCCGGGCGGCGGCGGTTCTGACGGAGGTGGAACGCTGCTCCGCCCCGGAGAGGGCGCGGGTTGTTCCATGGGCACCGCTTGCTATCACGGATTCCGGGGGGCTGCTTTCCGCACCATGCCTGCCAGCGCGCGGGCGAACAGCCTGCAGTCGTTGAGCGCGTTTGCCACCTCGTAGCGCTCGATCCCGGCGGCCATGGCGATGCCGCGCAAGAGGATGCGCTGCTCGTGCAACGTCTCGATGTGGTCGGAGACGAACGCGACCGGCACGACCAATATCTTGTGGACGCCTTGACGGGCCAGGTCGGGCAGGTGGTTGGCGGTGGCCGGCTCGAGCCACTTCACCGGCCCGACCTTGCTCTGGTAGCTGAGCGACCAGGGCTGGCCCGCGGGGAGTCGCGCCAGCACGCCTTTCACCGTCTGGTCGATCTCCCGCTGGTAGGGATCGCCCTTGCGCACGAAGCTTTGCGGGATGCCGTGCGCGCTGAAGAGGACGTGGTCTTGTGCGCGCTCCTCCTCGGGAAAGCGCCGCAGTCCTTCGCGCACCGTGGTGGCCAGCGCGTCGAGGTACATCGGGTCTTCGGGGTAGCGATCGACTTCCACAAGCGGCAGCGCGCCGTCCAGCGCGGCGCGCAGGTCGTGGAAGGCGGACCCGGTGGTGGCCGAGCACCACTGCGGATAGAGCGACAGGCCGACGATCCGCTCGCACCCGTCGGCGCGCGCCTGCGCGACGGCCTCGCGGATGTACGGCGTCCAGGCGGAGAACGCCACGTAGCAGCGGTAGCCCGGGCCCAATTCCTCCTCGAGCCGGCGCGCCTGTTTTTCCGTGATGGGGGCGATGGGCGAGCGGCCGCCGATCTCGCGATACAGCTCGCGCACGTGCGGGGCGCGCCGGCGCGCCGCCCAGCGGGCGAACCAGCGCCGCAGCGCGCCGCGCAGCGGGAAGCGGATGAGGAACGGATCGCTGAAGAGGTTGACGAGGTATGGCTCCACGGCCTCGAGCGAGTCAGGCCCGCCCAGGTTGAGCATGAGCACGCCCGTGTGTGGCTTCGAAGGGCGAGGCCGAAGAGGGATCACCCGCGCGTTTTAACAGTTTCTCAGTAAGGCGCCCTCGCGCCCGCGTCGGCGCCCACCTCGGGGCCCGCGCCGACGTTGGGACCGGAACCCACCTCGGGGCCGCTGCCGACGTTGGGGCCGGCGCCCACTTCGGGACCTGAGCCGACGTTCGGACCCGCGCCGCTCAGCGTGCTGTTGTCGCCGCCGGCGGCCGTGCCGTACGGCGCGGGCACCACGAAGCCTCCCGGCGTGACCATGCGCGGGCCCGGAGACGCCGGCGCGGGAGGAGCGACCGCTCCGCTTGGGGTCGTGGGGGCTACGCCGGGAGCGGGGGGCATCGTGGAGTTGCCGCCGGCCGGCGGCGGGGCGGAGCCGGGAGCGCCGAAATCGCCGCGCCTGGCGGGCGCGCCGGCGTCGTTAGGGCCGGCGCCGGTGCCGCCGTCGAGCGCCGCGCCCGCCTCGCCCAAGGGGCCCGCGGCGGGGTTGTTGGGCAGCGGGTTCCCGGCCGCCGCTGCGTTGGGGTTCGTCTGCGTGGACTGCGCCAGCAAGCCTGCCGCGAGCGCCATGATGAGAGAAAACATCGCGTCTCCGTGGAGAAAGCCAACGAAGAAGCTGTGTGCAGCGAAGCGCCTCCGCGCAACGGAACGGGCGGCCCGACCCCCGCCGCCTCTCAGCGGGGCGGCGTGTGAGCGTGCACCTGCTCGACCAGCGCTTTCACCCTCGCCACGGGCGTCGTGGGCAGGACACCATGCCCGAGGTTGAAGATGTGTCCCGGCCCGGCCAGGTCGCCCAGCTCGAGGACTCGCGCCACGCGCTTGCGCAGCTCCGCCGCAGGCAGGAAGAGCGAGGCCGGGTCCAGGTTCCCCTGCAGTGCGACGGCCGGCCCGACGCGCCCGCGCGCTTCGTCGAGAGGCACGCGCCAGTCGACGCCAACCACCTCCGCTCCGGTGGCCGCCAGCTGGCCGAGCAGCTCGCCGGTTTCGACCCCGAAGACGATGACGGGCTGCTCGTCGCGCCGCAGCCCCTGCACGAGGCGGGCGATGTAGGGCGCGCCCAGCCGCCGGTAGTCCTCGGGGTTCAGCGCTCCCGCCCACGAGTCGAAGATCTGCAGCGCCTGCGCCCCGGCTTCGAGCTGCGCGTTGAGGTAGAGCGTGAGCGCGTCGGTGATCTTCGAGAGCAGCGCGTGGGCGAGCTGTTCGTCGCCCATCAGCGCGGCCTTGGCTTTCTCCCAGGTGCGCGACGTCTTTCCCTCGATCATGTACGCGGCCAAGGTCCACGGCCCGCCGCAGAAGCCGATGAGCGGGACGCGGCCCGCCAGCGCTTTTCGCGAGCGGCGGATCGCCTCCATGACGAAGCCGAGCGCCTCTTCCGGGTCGGGCACGCGCAGCTTCTCCACGTCGGAGCGCGACTGGAGCGGCCGGGGGAACTGCGGGCCCTGGTCCTCGAGGATCAGCTCGAGCCCCATCGCCTCGCTCACGACCAGGATGTCGCTGAAAAGGATGGCGGCGTCGACCCCGAGGATGTCGACGGGCTGGACCGTCACCTCGGCGGCCAGGTCCGGCGACTTGCACAGCTGCAGGAACGAGACCCTCTCGCGGACGGCGCGATACTCGGGCAGATAGCGGCCCGCCTGGCGCATGAGCCAGATCGGGGTCCTGTCGACGGGGCGCCGGAAGCAGGCGTCGATGAAGCGGGACATCTCCGCCGTGTATCACAAGGGGCGTCCAATGAGCCCGGCGCGCTACGAGCGCCGCGCCACCTGCTGCAGCTCGAGCACGGCCTGGCCCCCCTTGAACACGCGGACCGCCCCGCTGCTCTGCGAGACGGAGATGGAGACGGCCTGCGTCTCGACGGTGATGGCGGCGGCCGCGGCGTGACGCGCGCCGAGTCCGAGCGGCAGCTCGACGTTTCCCTCGCCCGTATGCAGATATCGCCCCGCGGCCAGCACCACGCCGTCCTCGCGGATGACGAACGCGCCGTCGAGGACGGCGAAGTTCTTGATCGCCTCGCGGATCTGCGGGTCGAGCACGTTGCGCTCCGCCTCGGAGATGCCCTGGAAGGGGTTGATGGTGAGCTGCTTGCTCTTCTCCATCACCACCGTCGAGTCGCCCAGCACGAAGATGGTCCCGATGGGGTGGCCCTCGAAGCCCTCGTGGCCGATGGCCATGGCCAGGGAGACGAGCGCCTCGACCACCTGCGAGCTGAATTCCGCCCCGAGGCCCTGCGTGTCGATGGAAGCCTTCTCCTCGAAGCCGCGGCCGATCTGCAGGCGCACCACCGTATCGGGGAGGCGCGAGCCGGTGCGGCCGGTGAGGCAGAGCACGTCCTCGCCGTCGCGCAGCTCGTTGGAGGTGACGGCGGTCACCAGCGCCACTTTCACCTTTTCGATGCGCGAATAGTCGTAGGGCGGCACCGTCACGCAGGTGTAACCTTGTTTTCGCAAGTTGTGGGCGAGCTGCTCGTCACTCACGGCGTAGATGATCTTCTTCTTGATCGGGCGGCCGCGCAGGTCGTCCTTCGAGAGCGGCACGTCGGTGACCATGAGCAGGTGGTCCACCGCCGGCTTCGCCGCCAGGGTAAGGATGCTACGGAGGAATTCCTTGTCGAGCTTGCTGTCTGCCATGAGAGAAAATGACGCCTTGACGCGACGATAGCGGGTCCCTAGACTTCCGCCTCTTTTTTACCGGCGGGTGCCGGTGCCGCGGGGATAGCGAATGTCAACCAGTCGAGCAGCAGCAGCGACGCGCGGGGGCAGCAAGGTGAATCAGAAGGACCTGAAGCGGTTCAAGAAGATTCTCGAGGAGTCGAAAAAGAACCTTCTCTTGAGCGCGCGCAAGACGCTCACGGAGGAGGCCGCCTTCGACACCGACGATCTGCCGGACGAAATCGACCTGGCGTCGTCCGAGTACACGCAGAGCATGGTCTTCCGCCTGCGCGACCGGGAGAAGTTCCTGCTGAAGAAGATCGACGACGCGCTGGCGCGTATCGAGGGCGGGACCTTCGGGATCTGCGAGATCTGCGAAGAGGAGATCTCGGTCAAGCGCCTGGAAGCACGGCCGGTGACGACCATGTGCATCCGCTGCAAGGAAGAGCAGGAGAAGCAGGAGAAGAGCTACGGCTGAAGGTCCGAGGCCTGGGGCCTGAACTGTTCTCCAGTAGACTATCAAGCACGACTTCGGGTAGAATAATTCGGGTTTGTGTCTTGACCCGAGGACGACTTGGCGCACCCCTCAGCTCACCGGCTCATCCCCGACTGCACAGTGAGCGTCGGCGGAAAGAAGCTGGGCGTGGAGCAAGACGCGGCGCTCACCAGCGTAAACGTCGATCTCGACGTCGATCTCTTCGGGCATTGCGTGCTGACCTTCAACGACCCGAGGCTCCAGATCATCAACGGCAACGATTTCAAGAGCGGCACCGCCGTGAAGGTGGAGATCGGCTTCCACACCAAGATGAAGAAGGTCTTCGAGGGCGAGGTGGTGGCCCTCGAGCCGATCTTCCGCCGCGATTCGCCTCCTTCGCTCAAAGTGGTCTGCCAGGAGAGCCTGCACCGGCTGGCGCTCTCGCAGATGACGCGCGCCTTCAACGCCGTGGACGACAAGCAGATCGCCAGCAAGATTGCACAAGACCACGGTCTCACCGCCAAGGCCCCGAGCGGCACCAAGGAGCACATCCTCCAGGGCAACGTCACCGACGCGGCTTTCCTGCGCCGCATCGCAGCCAAGACCGGAAACAGCGTGCGCATCGAAGGCAAGAAGCTGATCATCGGGCCGCCCCCCAAAGGCGCCAATGTTCAGATCTCGCCGGGGGACGGCCTCACCAAGATCAAGGTGAAGATCAACGCCAACACGCAGGTCAGCGAGGTCAGCGTTCACGGCTGGGACCCGAAGGCCAAGAGGGAGATCGTCTTCAAGGCCAAGCCGACCGGCCCCATCCAGCAGGGCGCCAAGGACCATGGCAACAAGTCCACCCTCTCGGTGGCCGGCCACGAGCCCATGCCCGCCGACGTGGCTACCGCCGAAGCGATGGCCAAGGGCCGCCTCGCCAAGATCGCAGAGGGCTTCATCGAGGCCCATGGTGAAATGATAGGCAACCCCGACGTGCTGCCCGGCGCGGTGCTCAACCTGGAAAAGATGGGCGAGAAGATCGACGGCCTGTACCGCGTCGGTCACGCCGCGCACGCCTTCAGCAAGCACGGCTACTTCGTCAAGTTCGACGCGGTACGCATCGGCAAGAAAAAGCCGCCCAAGGCGGCCAAGACGAAAACGCAGGCCGCGCCAAGCTGGGTGGAGATCGAGCTGAAGGACAGCGAGGGGAACCCGATGGCCGGCGAGAGCTATCGCGTGATTGCGGCGGACGGACGCGTCCTCGACGGAACGCTGGATTCGGAAGGCAAGGCCCGCGTGCAAGGCGTGAAGAAAGGCCAGTGCAAGGTCACCTTCCCCAACCTGCATGCGGACGACTGGAAACAGGCCTAGCGCAGGCGAGGGGAACGTGGGCCAGACGTATACGGTGAAGCAAGGAGACTTCCTGGCGAAGATCGCCCACCAGCATGGGTTCGGCGATTGGAAGACGATCTACAATCACGCGCAGAACACCGGGCTGCGTTCCAAGCGCCCGAACCCGAACATCCTCAGCCCGGGCGATGTCGTCTACATCCCTGACAAGAAGGTGAAGCACACGGGCCACGCCACGGCCAAGAAGCACAAGTTCGTGGTGAAGAAGGAGAAGATCCTCATCCGCATCGCGGCGAAAGACGCGAAATGCGACCCGCTCGCTCTCAACAAGTTCGAGCTGGCCCTCGATGGGCAAGTGTATTCGAAGACCCAGGCCCAGGATGCGAATCTGCAGAAAGGAATCATCGAACAAAAAGTGTCTTCGAGCGTCGACGAAGGCCGGCTGAAGCTCTGGACGACTGCAAAGGCCGACCCTGATTTCGTCTTCAAGGTGCTGGTGGGGCATCTCGACCCAATTGAAGAGCTGAGCGGCGTGCAGGCGAGGTTGAACCATCTCGGATTCGACTGCGGACGAGTGGACGGCACGGACGGCCCGGGAACGCAGCAGGCCGTGAGGGCGTTCCAGCAGCAGTTCGGCCATCGGGTGACGGGCAGCGTGGACCAGGCGACTCGCGACAAGCTCAAAGCGGTACATGGCTGTTAGTCCGACGCGGCTCCGGAGGGGTGGGTCCTTATGGAGGACAATGTCTGCCGGGTCGCTCCCGCCGCAAGCAACGAGTTCGTCGCGCTGGTATGCGAGCTTCCGATCACGATAGACATCGTACCCCGCAGCAAGGCCAACGTATTCGAGGCCGGTAATTCCGGCATCTACAAAGACTTCTTTCCTGACCCGGCAGGTCCTGCCGACCCGGCGAAGCGGATTCGCGATGTCGAACGCCGCTTCTATGTCGACCTGGCGATCAAGGGCGCGGACAACGTCTTTCGCGCCAAGCGCAAGCTGACTGCGATCGTGAACACGTGGGACGGCAAGCCGGCTCCAAACCGCGAGATCACCTGGACCGTGGCGCATTGCACCGACCTGGAGTTCGAAGTCGGCGGCGCTCGATCGAGACAACCGCCGGCCGTCAAAACCGACTCGAACGGATTGGCAGAAATCACCGTCGTACATCGCGCGGCGCCGCCGAATTCCGACATGAGTCCCACGTCGCGCGCCATCTTCACGGCCTCGACGCACGGCGCGGAGGCGACGATCGAGTTGGTCGTGACGCGCAATGCAGATGTCGAATCGCTGGACCAGATCACCCGGCCGTCGGAATTCAACCTATGGGTGTACGAGCCCGACGCGGCAAATCGCTCGCCGTCGAACAAGCAAATGAAGGACTTGCAGGAAGCGATCAACGAGGTGGTCTCCCGCCACCGCAGGGTACAGAACCATGGGTGGGTGACGCTCGATGGACAGTTCGGCGACGAGACGCGGACCGCGTTGAGCAAATATCTGTCGACGTTCACGAACGTCAAGGGCCCCGACTATCCGTATGATTTGAGCAAGATCGGGATAGATACCCGGTTGGCGGACTATATAGACGCGGAATATGCCCCGTTCTCGATCAAGAATGCGCAGAACAAAGGCGGAGTGATCGATCGCCGCTTGCTCATCGGAGAGGTGAAGAGCAACGACACGGACAAGATCGATGGTCTTCTGGAATTGAAGGAAGGCGTCGTCGACACGCTCAAGAGCGAGATGGTTCGCGTCGCCAACGATTACCTCAATTGCAATACCTTCTGGCTTCACCGGCCGATCCACAATCCCTATCAGCAGGCGGCCGACTTCGTCTTCCGGATTACCGCCCAGGTCAAGGTCAAGACTGCCCCGAATCCGCAAGCCCAAGACCTTGGGCCCTCGACGCAGGTGGGGGAATTGTTTGCCGTGATCCCTGGGCAGGCGGCCGCGGGCTGGGTGCAGATCAATTATCCTGGTGTGGGCGCGGGGTGGGTGCGGGCCAACTCAGGGCAGCAGTTCAGCAACGACCAATCCATCGCTAGCAACGGCGGCAATCTCGGTAGCACCGGAGTCGCATACAGCTGGGGACGAAAGGATCTGCCTGCGAGGTTCTCCGATAAACTGAACACCAACCCGAGGGCGCCTCCGGCCGATGGCGGCGGCAATCTGTTGCGCATCGCGAATTGGGATGAGTATCAGGGAGGGCACAAAGTCGGCCGGGTATCAAACCAGAACATCGACCCCGAGGATGCCGTCGATCCGCCGCTTTGGACCGGATGCGACTGCAGCGGTTTCGTGCAGAACTGTCTGACCGGGGCGAAGTTTGCCGCGCCTGATCAGCGCATCATTCCTGACGCGCTGACGGCTGCAATCACCATCAACCCCAACGGATGGACCCAACACGAAATCGGCACTGGTGGATTCGTCGGCGCGAATGCCCACGCGCGCGACGTGCCCAAGACGACCGATGTGGAACATCACTTTGTGCGCCAGGGCGACGTGATCTTCAACCCAGGCCACATCGTCTTCGTCGCCGAACCGATTCCCAACACGGCCGGTAACGACTTTTTGGTTTTCAATGAATATGGATCGTTCGTCTACTACGATCAGAACGGTGTCATGCAGCAAAGCCCGAACGAATTCCTGCGAAAGTCTTTGCGGATGCCGTTTCATTATTGGGGACTCGCCAACGGGTTGAATACCGCGACGCTGCAGGTGGGGAAACCGTATATATGGTCATGATGCCGCTGTGCGCCGCGGTACTGCTGGCGGGAGCAAGCAAGGAGAGCCGCCCGATGCCAGGGATTGAAGCAGAAGAATTGTTGCGCCTCGGTTTTCAGGCTGCCCGGTTGACCTATGCGTTGGGCGACATGGGGGTCGAAGCCGCCGGATGGCCCGAACCCGTTCTTTGGAGTCCAGGCCAGGGTTTCTGGCTCCTCGACCCGGGGACCGCGCCTCTGTCGTTCCGGCTGGTCGGGCTCGACCTGCGGGGCCACAATCTTTGCGACGTCAACCTCGCGCAGATTGCAAAGCTCTCCCCTGCTGATGCAGTCCACCCATTTGCAATACAGCTCGATGCCCGGGGCAACGTCCTGGTGGCTGCTTTCCACAAGACGCAGGCCGGGACCAGCGGGATGCTCTTGACGACGACGCCGCAGGGGAAGTTGGTCGCATCCGAGGATCTGTCCGGCCTTTCCTACAACGGGAAGGCGCTGGTCTCGAGACAGGGCGAGATATTCAACCTCGAGAGGGAGGTAGCCGCGCCGTCCTGGTACTCATATCAGGCCCACCGCGATCGGCGGCGCGTTGCACAATCGGACTTCCGTAACGACGCGACCGTCGTATCGAGCAGAGTCCTGGAGTGGATCGCGGGAAAGGATTTTCGCATCCTCGAATCGGCGGGACCGATCCCCTTGACGTTGGCCAGGAAAGGACTGGAGGGAGAATTGGTGGGCGGCGATGGCCCGTTCTTCGGCTTGGTGCGCACCACGCACGTGGACGACGGCGGCGCTGCTCCCGAGATGACCTATGCCCGCGAATTGACGGTGCTCGCGCTGAACCAGATCAAGGGCGCCGTCGAGGTGCTCGGGTCGTTTCCCCTGCCGCCTGCCCTCTTTTCGCGAACGACTTCGGACTTCACTTACTATCGCGCGCACCAGTCGCATTTCGACAAGGACGGGGCCTACTACGAAATCGCCTGGCACCCGTCGTCCTTCGAGGTGCACCGCTCAACGTTGAAGCTCAAGCCGTAGCTCTGCGGGGCGCGACGGCGCAAGAAGCTTCCGTGTACTCGGGAAGCAGCTCCTTCATCGGCTGGTCGCCGCAGGCCGGGCAGTGCGGGTCGCGCGCGTACTTCACCTCGCGGAACTTCTGCTCCAAGGCGTCGTAGAGCAGCAGCCGACCGACGAGCGGCTCGCCCTTTCCCAGCACCAGCTTTACCGCCTCGACGGCCTGGATCATGCCGATGATCCCCGGCAGCACGCCCAGCACGCCCGCCTCCTGGCAGGACGGCGCCAACTCCGGCGGCGGCGGCTCGGGGAAGAGGCAGCGGTAGCAGGGCCGGCCGCCTCCCGGAACGAACGTCGTGGCCTGTCCGTCGAAGCGGAAGATCGACCCGTGCACGTTGGGCTTCTGCAAGATGACGCACGCGTCGTTGACCAGGTAGCGGGTGCCGAAGTTGTCGGACCCGTCGACGATCAGGTCGTACTGCGAGAAGAGGTCGATGGCGTTGTCGCGGTTGAGCCGGACGCGGTGCTCGTCCACCGTCACGTCGGGGTTGAGCGCGCGCAGCGTCTTCTTCGCCGACTCCGTCTTCGGCATGCCCACCCGCTCGGTCGAGTGCAAAATCTGTCTCTGCAAATTCGACTCGTCCACCACGTCGTCGTCGACGATGCCGAGCCGCCCCACGCCCGCGGCCGCCAGGTAGAGCGCCGCCGGCGAGCCAAGCCCGCCCGCGCCGATGAGCAGCACCTTCGACTTGAGCAGCTTCGCCTGCCCCGCCTCGCCCACTTCGGGGATGAGCAGGTGCCGGCTGTAGCGCGAGCGCTGCGCGTCGGTGAGGCGCACCGGCACCTCGACGGGGAGGCCCGCGTCCTTCCACGCGCCGTACCCGCCCGACATGCTGCGCACGTGCGTGTAGCCCATCTCGCGCATCGTGCGCGCCGCCAGCAGCGAACGCGTGCCGCCCGCGCAATAGAGAACCACGTCGGTGTCGCGATCGGGGACCGTCTCCTCGATGCGTAGCTCGAGGAACCCGCGCGGGACGTGCTTTGCCCCGGGCAGCATCCCCTGGTCGGTCTCCTGCTTCTCGCGCACGTCGAGCACCACGGGGCGCGACGCCAACCGGCTCAGCTCCAGGGGAGTGAGCTCGGGGACCTCCGCGCGCGCCTGCTTCAGCAACTCCGACTTCGTCTTCATGGCTACCATTTTACTATCAGATGCCGCCGCGCGCGCCTCGTTGCGACCAAGCGCGCTCTAGCGGCGCACCTTGGCCAATGCGCGCCGGCGGCGGAACATGAACGCCGCCACCAGGATGGCCAGCCAGATCGGCTGCACGCCCAAGCTGGAGCACCCGCCGCCACCCAAGCTGCTCGTCGCGGTCGTCGGGTCCGTCGGAGGAGGCGGAGTCGCGCAGGCGGTCGTGCCGCAGTCGGAGCTGCCACCGTCGCCGCCAGGAGGCGGGGGCGGAGCCGTGTCCTTGCCGAGCGCGTGGAGGATCAGCGCCGCCAGCTGCGCGCGCGCCGAGTCGATGGCCGCCGGGCTGGTGGTGGCCAGATAGGTCTTCGGGTACACGCCCTGGGCGATCTGCGTCGCCTGGGTGCCGAGGCCCAGCCTGGTGGCCAGCGCGAGCAGCTCGTAGTCCTCCATGCCGTCGCGGATGCCCTTCATGCGCAGCGACTCGATGGGGATCTCCGTCTGGCCGCCGATCTTCGCCGGCGTGCCCGGGTAGAAGAGCGTGCCGTCGCCGGTGCCGCCGAAGGCCGATTGGTTCGTCCACGGGTCGCCCAGCGTGTACGCCATCGTCGTCTCGTAATAGAGCTCGCCCTGCATGGTGTACGTGTACGAGAGCCATTCCATGGCGCGGTTGCGCGTGCCGTCGGTGTCGATCGCGTAGCTTGGCCAGCCCTTCTCGCCGCTGCTGTTGTCGATACCGGGGCCCACTCCCGAGCAGCCGAACGACATGCAGCTCTGGTACCACCACGCCACCGCGCCGTACTTGGAGCGCTGGCTTCCGGCGTACGCGGTGCCCGGCTTCCCTTCCATGTAGTTCACCACCGGCGTGTACAGGTCGATGCCGCTGATGCCCTGCGCCTGCGCCTGCGCCGAGGTGGTGGTGACCAGCGTCGGCACCGTTGGATCGGCGGCGCGCGAGGCGGCGATGCGCGAGTTGATGTCGGACCAATGGCAGGTCATCGGCGGCTCATCGCAGACGTAGTCGAAGAGGGCCGGGAACCAGCCCCGGTCCTTGAAGTGCTTCGCCCAGCCCGCCACGACCGTCGTGGTGCTCGGGCCGTTGACCTGCACTGCGGTCAGCTTCGCTCCGGCGAGGCGCGTCGGCGCGGTGCCGTCGAGGTACGGGCCGACGTACTTGTCGAAGTCCGACCAGTTCTGCGAGCCGTCGGCGAAGACCGTCGCGGTGTAGTACGGGGCGTAGAGCGAGATGTGGTTGTCGAGCGCGGTCTGCACGTAGCGCGCGCGCAGCGCCAGCTCGGCCTGGGTGTTCGAGCAATTCGTGTCGCCGTGGCCGGCGCAGGGGCCGTTCCACGAGAGGCCGAAGGCCGACTTGAGCGTCGAGGTGGACGGCACTTCGAAGTCCCACACCGTCAGCTCGATCGGCACCTGCGCCGTCACGCCCCCGGTGACGTTGAGCGTGCCCTTGTAGAGGCCGGCCGGCGTGCCCTTGGGGGCGTGGATGTCGACCAGCACCGCGCGGCTCTCGCCGTTCGGCACGTCAAAGGGGAACGCGTTGCGCTTCTCGCCCACGATCGGATCGATGGCCGGAATGAGCGCGTCGGGCCACAGGCCCGCGGAGCCGTCGCCGCCGGTGGGCGAGGCGACGTTGATGAGGGCCTCGCGGTAGAGGACCACGTCGCGCCCGGTGATGGTGTGGCCGCGACCGTCGTTGAGCCCCTCGAGGCCCATGCTGACGGCCGACGCGGCGCCGGTGACGACCACGTGGAACGACTCGAACTCGTTCTGCGCGGCGGCGATCTTCGCCGTCGTGGGGGCGTTCGCGGGGGCCTGCAGTGCGGGCCGGATCTTCTGGGAGGCGGGGGCGACCCAGACCTGCGCGGCCGAGGCCGATGCAGTCACGAACAAGGTGGCGAACAGGGGGAGCGTCTTCACGGCTGTGTCTCCTTGGTTGGCTGCTTCCCGGAACGACGAGTGCTGACGTTCCAGGCAGCCCAACGGAGGAGGCCAGCCATCTCTTCCATGGCCGGTGTGCCGCTCCGTGCCCAAACCAGAGCGTTTATCGGGTGGGCGGGGCGTTGCGCGCACGCTTCCCTACCGTGGAGTACAGCGGCGGTTTGGGGAGTACACCGGCCGGATCGGCGCTCTGGCGCGGCTGGCGCGGCTTTCGCAGCTGTACGAAGGAGCGATGCGTTCCCTGCTCGAGGAAGAGACGGAGGGGCAGACCCTTGGCGCTCTGCCTCCCGTACGGCGCCAGGCGCTGCGCCGCCGGGCGCCTCCACGAGACGACTAGCGCATTGTCGGCTAGTCGATACCCGCGCTTCCCGCAGCCGGGCGAGTGCTTAACTTGCCGGCCACCAGAGTCCGACGGCTTCGCCGCCAGCAGGGCGTCGCCGAGGGCAGAGCATGGGAGGCGGGGCGGTGGAGACTGCTATCGATACAAGGCCGCTGGTCGTCACGAGGCCGCTGGTCGCCGAGGATGGCGCGCGCCGCTGGCAAGGTGACAAGGCCGCGCAGATCGCGTTCGGGGCCACCGCGCTGTTCGCGGCGCAACTCTATCTCTCGCCGGCGCAGTGGTGGCCGGAGCTCGACCCGCTGCACCTCGCGTTCGTGCTGTCGGTGGCGGGGATCGGGGCGCTCCTCGTGCGGCGGGTGCTGATCAACCAGCCGCTCTGGATGGGCTGGCGCACGGCGCTCCTGGCGGTCTATGCGGGCATGGCGGTGCTCTCGCTCACCTGGTCGATCGACCGCGCCAGCACGCTGCCCGGCGCGATCGAGGTGGCCAAGCACTTCCTCTTCTTCCTCACGCTGGTGAACGCGGCCAACTCGCCGAGCAGGGTGCGCACGGTGTTCGTGCTCTTTGCCGCGGCCGCCATCGTCCCGGGCTTGGGGACGTTCAACAATTGGATCCACGACGAGCTGCTGGTGGAAGGTTTCCGCGGCCGCTGGCTCGGCATCATGGCCGACCCCAACTACGACGCGATGGCGCTGGTCGCGGCCGTGCCGCTCCTCCTCTTCCTCGCCGTCGGGCGCGGGCACGGCTGGAAGCGGCGCGCCGTGGGAGCGATCGGCACGGCGGCATGCGTCGCGGGGATCGTCGCCACGCACTCGCGCGGCGGGTCCATCGGCCTGGGCGTCGCGGTGCTGGTGTTCGCGCTCATGTCGCGCCGCAAGGCGCTGGCCGGCGTGCTGGCGCTGGCGATGGTCGGCGGCGTGCTGCTCTTCGCTCCGCGCAGCTTCTGGCAGCGCAACGAGACCATCTCGGCGTACGACGCGGACCAATCCATCACCGGCCGCCTCGAAGCATGGCAGGTGGCAGGCCGCATCCTGCGCGAGCGCCCCCTGTTGGGCGTGGGCGAGAGCGCGTTCCTCGAGGCGTGGAGCCAGTACGCGCCCATCGACTCCGACCGGCTCTTCGGCCACCGCTACGTGGCGCACAATCTGTTCCTCGAAGTGCTGGGAGAACTCGGGCTCATCGGCCTCTTGGGGATGGCCGGGTTCATTGCCTGCGGCTTCTGGTCGGCATGGCGGGCGCGAAACAGCTCGCTGGGCGGCGAGGCGCGCGCTCTCTTCGCCGGCCTGTCCGGGTACATTGTCTGCCAGCAGTTCGCCGGCTCGTCGCAGAGCTGGTTCCTCTTCGCGCTCGTCGCCTTCGCCACCTGTTGCGACGCGTGGGGGCGCAAGCCCGCCGCGGAGACGATGTGAAGGAGCCGGTCGCGGTCCTGCAGCTCGTCAACCAGTTCAGCATCGGCGGCGCCGAGGGCCAGTTCGTCGAGCGGCTGCGCGCGCACCCCGTAGGGTTCCGGCCGGTGGTGGCGTGCCTCAACAGGGCAGGGCAGTGGCTGCGCACCGTGCAGGACGAGCTGAAGCTCAACGTCGAGGAGTTCGGGCTGCAGGGCTCACTGGCGCAGGCCAACACGGGTCATCAGATCTTGCGGCTTGCGGCGTTCATCGCGCGCGAGCGCGTCGAGCTGGTGCACGCCAACGACTTCTACGCCAACGTGCTGTCCGTGCCGGCGGCGCGGCTCGCGCGGGTGAAGGTGATCTGCAGCCGCTTCGATCTGGGTCATTGGTACTCGCGGGCCATGCACGTGCTCGAGGCGTTGGTCTGCCGCGCCGCCGAGGCGGTCTACGTCAACGCCAATGCCGTGCGCGATCTGCTGGTCGAGGAGGAGGGCATCGCGCCCGAGCGCGTGCGGGTGGTGCACAACGGCATCGACCTGCGCGCCTTCGACGAGGCCCAGCGCAAGCCCCTGGACGCGCCTGTTCCCGAGGGGCGGCCCACCATCGCGATGGTCGGGAACCTCTACCCCGTGAAGGGATACCTAGATCTGATCGCGGCCGTGGCTGCGCTGCGCCGGCAGGTCCCTGACGTGCTGGTGCTGTGCGCGGGCGAGGGGCCCATGCGCCCCGCTATCGAGCAGCAGATCGCCTTCCACGGCCTGCGCGACACCGTGATGCTCCTGGGGCACCGGCTCGACGTGCCGGCGCTGCTGGCGCGGGCGCAGGTGGCGTGCCTGCCGTCGCACATGGAGGCGCTGCCGAACGCGGTCATCGAGGCGATGGCCGCGGGGCTGCCGGTGGTTGCGACGGCGGTGGGCGGGAACGTCGAGTTGGTGGCCGAGGGCGTGACGGGCCATCTGGTGCCCGCCCATCAGCCCGGCGCACTGAGCGAGCGCCTGGCCGGCCTGTTGCGCGAGCCCGAGCGCGCCGAGGCGCTGGGCGCCGCCGGGCGCAAGCACGTCGAGGCGGACCTGACGCTCATGGCGATGTCGCGGCGGACCGGCGATTTGTACCGCGCGACGCTCTCGGGCGCCGCGGCGGAGCGCAAGGCCGCTTGAATTGACACTGCTGCACGTTCGCGCTACATCGCTGCGCCGCGCCGGCCCCCAGAGCCGCTGCGCGCGAGGGCAACCGGGGCATTAGCTCAGCTGGGAGAGCGCCGCAATGGCATTGCGGAGGTCGCCGGTTCGATCCCGGCATGCTCCACCATCCTGGCCTGTATCCGGGGATACGGGCCTCTCTTCTGGCTGGATCGGGGAAGCCGATGATCCACCTCTATCTCGTCCGCCACGGTATCGCCGAGGACGCGGCCGCCGGCGTGCCCGACTTGCTGCGCACGCTCACGGAGAAGGCGCGCAGGCGTTTCCGCAAGACCGCCAGGAGCTTCGGACGCAAGAGCGGCGCGCTCGATCTGATCCTCGCCAGCCCGTTGGTCCGCGCGGTGCAGACGGCGGAAATCCTCGCAGGCGAGGTCAAGCACGCCGCGCTCGGGGTGCTGCCCGAGCTCTCACCAGAGCACTCCCCCGACGCGCTGCTCAAGGCGCTCTCGCGGCGCGCGCGCAAGGGCGGGTCGATCGCGCTGGTCGGGCACGAGCCGCAGCTCTCGAAGCTGGTGGCGGCGCTGGCGCAGCTGCCGACGGCGCAGGCTGCGAAGCTCGACATCCGCCCGGGCGCGGTCGTGCGCGTCGACGTGGAGGCGCTGCCGCAGAAAAAGAAGGCCGAGGCGCGTTGGTGGGTCCGGTCGGGCGGCCGGCACAAGGGCCTGCCGTGGAACAAAGACGAAGCGCGCGCGCAAAAGAAAAGGGTCGCTGCGGCGCGCACCAAGAAGAAGACCGCAGCCGCCGCCAAGCCCGGCAAGGAAGCGCGGCGGCCCTCGAAGCCGAAGGCCAGCAAGCCGGGCACGCCGGTCAAGAGCGCGCCGAAAACCGCGCCGCAGAAGTTCATGGGCTCTCCGCGGCCCGCCGCTCCCGCCTCGGCAGCGCCGGCCGCTTCTCCGCCGACCGCATTGGAGCCGCCCGACACGTCGGAGTGATCGGCAGGAAAAGTCAGCGCAGCGCGAGGATGACGTGCGTGCCGGTGTAGACCGCCGCCGCCACCGCCGCCGCGGCGGGGATGGTCAGCACCCACGCCCAGACGATGCGCCCGGCCACTCCCCAGCGCACCGCGCGCGTGCCCTTGGTCGCGCCCACCCCGACGATGGCGCCGGTGATGGTGTGCGTGGTCGAGACGGGGATCCCCAGCTGGGAGATGGCAAGGATGGTCACGCCGCCTCCCGTCTCGGCGCAGAAGCCGCCGATGGGCTGCAGCTTGGTGAGGTTGTGGCCCATGGTCCGCACGATGCGCCAGCCGCCCAGCGCGGTCCCGAGGCCGATGGCGGCGTGGCAGATGAGCACCACCCAGAAGGGCACGTCGAAGGGCCGCTTCGCCCAGATGGTCCCGTAGAGGATGACGGCGATGATGCCCATCGTCTTCTGCGCGTCGTTGGTGCCGTGGCTGTAGGAGAAGATTCCCGAGGAGACGAGCTGCAGCCGCCGGAACCACCTGTCCACCTGTAGCGGCGGGAGCCGGCGCACGGTCCACGCCGTTCCGATCATCATCGCCGAGCCGAGCGCCATCCCGATGAGCGGCGAGAGCACGATGAAGACGGCGATCTTGGCGATGCCGTCGGCCACCAGCCCGTGCAGGCCCAGCGCGGGGAGCGTGCCGCCGATGAGGCCGCCCGCGAGCGCGTGCGACGACGAGGAGGGCAGCCCCCACCACCAGGTGAGCAGGTTCCAGAGAATGGCGCCCAAGAGCGCCGCGAAGATGACGATGAGCACTTCCGAGGTGCCGCGCGCCTTCAGCATCTCGAACTGGATGACGCCCTTGCCCATGGTGTTGGCGACCTTCACCCCGCCGCCGAACGCGGCGATGAAGTTGAAGAAAGCCGCCCAGGCGACGGCGATAGCCGGCGCGAGCACGCGCGTGGAGACTACCGTGGCGATGGAGTTCGCCGCGTCGTGAAAGCCGTTGATGAAGTCGAAGATCAGCGCCAGGATGATCAGCGCCACCACGATGGAGAACATCAGGCGTGCTCCAGCACCACGCCTTCGATGACGTCGGCCACGTCCTCGCAACGGTCGGTGGCCGTCTCCAGCAGGTCGTAGATCTCCTTCCATTTCATGATCGAGAGAGCGTCGGCGCCGCTCTTGAAGAGCGCGGCGATGGCGGCGCGGCCGAGCGCGTCGGCGGAGCTCTCCATACCCTTGATCTCGTGGCAGGCCTGGAGGATCTGCTTGGGGTTCTTGATGGTGCGCAGGAGCCGCACGGCCTCCTGCATCTTCTCGCAGCACGGGACCAGCACTCGCGCCAGGTCCTTGGCGGCCTGCGGGACCGGCCCCACCTCGTAGAGCAGCAGCCGCTCGGCGGTGGCGTCGGTCAGGTCGAGCACGTCGTCGATGCGTCCGAGCAGGCGGTGGATCTCGGCGCGGTCGAACGGCGTGATGAACTGCTTGTGCAGCCGCTCGAAGCTGCGGTGGGCGATGTCGTCGCCGTGGTGCTCGACCTCCTTGATGGCCGCCACCTTGCGCTCCACGTCGGTGAAGTCCTCGAAGAGCGAGAGGAGCAGCTTGGCGCCTTTGACGGTGGCCTCGGCCTGGGCGTCGAAATCGTCGAAGAACTCGTCCGACCTCGGCATCAGTTTTTCGAGCATGGCGGCGCCTTGTATCGCGTTTTGTGACAGCCGTGTGACAAGGGTTCAGGCCGCGGGCAGCCTGACCCAGAAGCGGCTCCCGTTCTTCGAGCTTTCGACGCCCGCTTCACCGCCCATGGCCTGCGCCAGATGCTTGACGATGGCCAGGCCCAGGCCCGTGCCGCCCAGCTCACGCGAGCGTCCCGCGTCGGCGCGGTAGAAGCGCTCGAAGATTCGCCCCTGGTGGCGTGGCTCGATCCCCGGCCCGGTGTCGACGACGGCGAGCATGACCGTGGGGCCGAGGCCGTCACCGAGCAGCGTGACGCGGCCGCCGGCGGGGGTGAACTTGACGGCGTTGTCGAGGAGGTTGACGAGAATCTGCTCGAGGGCGCGGCGGTCGGCCTGCGCGCGAAGCCGCTCGGGGACGTCGCTGCCCAGCACGATGCCCTTGTCGGCGGCGCGCTGGCGCACCAGCTCCAGCATGGCGCCGCAGAAGGGCGAAAGGTGCACCGGCCCCAGCGCGGGCTTCCACTCGCCCGACTCCAGCCGCGAGAGATCGAGCAGGTCTTCGGTGAGCCGCGAGAGCCGGTCGGCGTGGCGCGCGATCATCTCCACGAAGCCGCGCGCGCTGGCGTCGAGCTGGACGCCGCCGTCGAGCAGCGTCTCGGCGGCCGCGCGGATGGCGGTCACCGGCGTGCGCAATTCGTGGCTGGCGTTGGCGATGAAGTCGCGCCGGACGCGGTCGGCGCGCCGCTCGGCGGTCAGGTCGCGCAGGATGAGCAGCGCGCGCGTGTGCGACAGTGGCGCGACTTGCGCCTCGACTTGCAGGTCCAGCGAGGGGAGGGCGATGTCGCGCCGGTTTGGCCAGCCGGCGAGGGCGTGCGCGCAGACGTCGGACAACTCGGAGCTGCGCGTCGCTTCCAGCACGGTGCGCCCGGTGCCCAGCATCTGCGCCATGGCGGCGTTGCGCGCCACCATGCGCCCGCCCACCTCCAGCACGGCGGCCGCGGCGGGGATGGCTTCCAGCAATTCCTGAAGTCCGGGCGGCGCGCGCCCGCCCGAGGCGAGCGGCGCCTCGTACCGGCGCAGCTCCTCGATCACTTCGGCGGGCAGCGTGCCCTCGCGCAGCGCGGCCAGCACCTGCTCCGCCAGCGTCGGCTTGCGGCGGAAGAGGGACATCACCTCTCCACCGGGTCGATCATGCGGTACCCGATGCCGCGCACCGTCTCGATCAGATCGCGCCCGCTGCCGAGCTTCTCGCGCAGGCGCTTCACGTGCGTGTCGACGGTGCGCGTCTGCAGGTCGCCCGTCATGCCCCACACGTCGCGCAGGAGTTGATCGCGCGTCTGCACGCGCCCGAGGCGCGACATGAACATGCGCAAGAGGCGGAACTCGATGGCGGTCAGGTCGATGGGGGCGTCCTCGACGAAGGCGCGGTGTCCCTCCACGTCGGTGCGGATGGGCCCCACCCGCTCGTGCCCGGCTTCGACGGGGTGCCGGCGCAGGATGGCCCTGATGCGCAGCACGACCTCCCGCACCGAGAAGGGCTTGGTGATGTAGTCGTCGGCGCCCAGCTCGAACCCGACCACCCGGTCGACCTCGTCGCCGCGCGCTGTCAGCATGACCACCGGCAGCCCGGGCGTTTTCGACTTGATGCGCTTGCAGATCTCCGTCCCCGGCAGGTCGGGCAGCATGAGGTCGAGCACCACCAGCTCGGGCTGCTTCTCGCGGATGCTGGCGAAGGCCGCCTCCGCGCTGTCGGCCGCGACCGGGTCGAAGCCCGCCTGGCGCAGGGCGAACTGCAGTAGTTGGAGAATGTCGGGCTCGTCCTCGACGAGCAGGATGCGCGGCCGCTGCGTCACCCTCTGCTTGTAACACTCAGTTGACCGAGCCGGGCTGCGTGAGAGGGAAGGCGGAGATCTCCGCGTCGAACTGCCGGCCGTCCTCGGTGACCATGCGGTAGGTCCCCTGCATCGAGCCGTGCGGCGTCTGCAACACCGCGCCGCTGGTGTACTCGAACTTTTCACCGGGGCGGAGGATGGGCTGGTTGCCGACCACGCCGTCGCCCTTGACCTCTTCGCGCTTGCCGTTGCCGTCGGTGATGATCCAGTGCCGGCTGCGCAGCTGCGCGGCGACGCTGCCCAGGTTCTCGATCCGCACCGTGTAGGCGAACGCCCAGCGGCCCGGCGACGACTGCTCGGCGAGGAACCGGGTCTTCACCGTGACGCGGATGCTTTGGGTGACGGCGACGGACACGGCAGAGAGGTTGCCAGCAGCCCCGGCTTCGGGCAACTGCAGAAGCATGAAGAAGTACGTGACCCGGGTTGGCTTCGAGCGGCTGCGCGAGGAGTTCCGCAAGTTGCTCTACGAGGAGCGGCCGCGCGTCACCCGGGAGGTGGCCATCGCGGCGGCCCACGGCGATCGAAGTGAAAATTACGAATACAAGCTGGGCAAGAAGAAGCTGCGCGAGATCGACGCCAGGATTCATCGCTTGCAGAAGCAGCTCGAATCGTACGAGGTGGTCGACCCGGCGGCGCGGCCCAAGGTCGACCGCGCGTTCTTCGGCGCGACGGTGACGGTGGAGGACGAGGAAGGCGTGGAAGCGACGTACCAGATCGTCGGCAGCGAAGAGTTGGGGCCCGGCTGCATCAGCCATGAGGCGCCGCTGGGGAAGGCGCTCTTGGGCAAGCGCAGGGGCGACACGGTGCGCGTGAGCAGGCCGGCGGGGGAAGTCGAGCTGACAGTCGTCCGCGTCGAGTGGAAGTGACCAGGACCAGGACCCAGAACGAAAACGAAACGAGAACGAAAACGAGAACGAAAACGAGAACGAAAACGAGAACGAAAACGAGAACGAAAACGAGAACGAAAACGAGAACGCGCTCACAAACCGGCTCTAAAAGTACCCGTTTGCGATTGCGATTTGGATTGGGAGCAAGCCCGCGCCAACGCCTTCGGCGTTGTCACTGGGGCTTGCAACGTTTTCGATGACGAAGACGATGAGGATTTGTAGCTCGCTGCGCTCGCGCTGAGCTTCGACCGTCGTCCGTTCG
>WNFC01001290.1_pt1 | contig 25985 bp, 20 predicted proteins | sample 5400541 | NCBI WGS metagenome assembly WNFC01 (sample SAMN13153342, study PRJNA577476) | soil metagenome | isolation source: 120 cm saprolite under Douglas fir tree site 2 hole 2 replicate 1 | place: USA:California | collected 2015-04-18 | reverse complement strand
GAGCTGCGCACCAACGGTCCCGCCTCGACGTGGCGAAAACCTAGTGCGAGTGCATCGCGTCTGAGCTCGGTGAATTCCGCTGGCGGCACATAGCGGACCACCGGCAAGTGGTCCTGCGAAGGGCGCAGGTATTGGCCCAAGGTTAGAATGTCGCAATCTATCGCGCGCAGGTCATCGAACACGCGAATCAGCTCGTCGCGCTCTTCGCCGAGGCCCAGCATGATACCGGTCTTGGTCAAGACCCCGCGGCCTAATTCAAGCGACTGCTGTTTTGCACGCGCCAGCACCTCTAGCGAGACGTCGTAATGGCCTCCGGGCCGGCATTTGCGATAGAGGCTGGGTACTGTCTCAACATTGTGATTGTAAATGTCGACGGGAGCGCGAATGACGGTTTCGACACTGTGACGGGAACCCTTGAAGTCCGGCACTAGCACTTCTACCCGCGTGGAGGGGGTTGCTTGCTTGATCGCATGTGCGGTCGCGGCGAAATGAGCCGCACCACCGTCGTTCAGGTCGTCGCGGTCCACCGAGGTTACGACCACGTGTTGTAAGCCAAGCCTGGTAACCGCCTCTGCGATACGGCGAGGCTCGTCGGGGTCAAGCGGACGGACGCGGCCGTGAGTGACCGCGCAGTAGGGACAATTACGCGTGCACACATCGCCCATCAGCATGAAGGTGGCCGTTCGATGGCCGAAACATTCACCAATATTCGGACAACACGCTTCCTGGCACACCGTGTGCAGCTTCAGTTCTGCCAGCAACGCGCGGGTGCGGAAGTAATTGGGCGATGCGGGTGCGCGCACTTTGATCCAATCAGGATGCCTTCGTTCCATTTTCGTCGCCGTCATCTCCGAGCTTCGCAGTCCTCCGCAGCAGGTTCGTCCAGTGCCGAGAGTTGGGCCTTGCTCGCCGTGAGAATGTGCCGGTAGCCGAAGACCTCGGCGAACTGACCCGCCACAATTTGGCCAAACGATTCGCTTGCGATAGCGTCGAGCCCCTGCATGGTGACCGACGTCATCCGGCAGCCGGCGATTCCACACGGCACGATCGCGTCGAAAAAACGCAAGTCAGTCGAGACATTGAGGGCAAACCCATGCAGCGAAACCCATCGCCGGAAGCCGACCCCAATCGAAGCGATCTTTTCCGGCCCGATCCACACACCGGTCATTCCCGCGCGCTGCTGGGCCGCGATACCGAGTGTCGCGAGCGACTCGATAAGCACCTGCTCGAGCTGTCTCAGGTAGCGGATCACGTCTCGCTCAGCACCCTCAAGCTTCACTATCGGATAGCCGATCAATTGACCGGGGCCGTGGTAAGTAACCTGGCCTCCGCGTGATACACGGTATACGGGAATGCCGGCTGGATTGAGTAGAAAGCGCTGATCGGCGCCGCGTCCAAGGGTATAAACATGCGGATGTTCGAGCAGCAGCAGAAGATCCCCGATGTCGTCACGGAAGCGGGCAGCGACCAGCGCATTCTGCAGCTCGAGCGCTGCCTGGTAGTCGAGCCGGCCCAGCCAAGCGACAGTCAAACTGCGGGAAGAACCGATTTTTTGGCCGCAGTGCAACTGTATCGCCAGCTCGCTTGCTTTGTGTGCAGTGGCCATTTTTGTGCAGCGTCGCCGAGAGACATCCTGACTAAGACGGAGGAGATTGTGGAAGTGCTTTCAAAGCATGAACAAGGTGAGCAGTATCGATCTCTCCTTCCCAGTATGCGAGGAGCGCAGCCGTATTCAGAGATATCCATTGGGAAACTGCCTTTTCGTCATCAGGCGAAAGACTGCCTGCAATGATGTACAGCGACGGACGAACGCCCACGACCGCGGTGTTCGCTGGGTTCATCTGATTGCCGTGCATCATATTGACCTTCACTCGAACGTCGTGGCGCGCGTTCCCGCGCGGACTTACCCATACCGTCATCGGCAAGCCGGTTGTTTCCGGAAACAGATTTGCCATCTCGAAAAGACCGTCGGCTTCTAACTTGCTGTCAGCCTCTTCCGGCGCGAGTTGGGACAGTTTCATGGTCGTCTATGAAATAGCAATCCGAGTCGAAATCAAAAGTTGATCGCTTCGCCGTCGGCGGCGAGCGCCGCTTCCATGATCGCTTCCGACAGGGTTGGATGCGGGTGGACGCTGCGCCCGAGTTCGGCAGTGGTGGTTTCGAGCGTCTTGCCCAAGACGACCTCTGAAATCAGGTCGGTCGCGTGATGGCCGACGATCTGGCATCCAATGACCTCGCCATATTGCTTGCTGGCAACGATTTTGACGAAGCCCTCGGTCTGATTTACTGCGACTGCTTTGCCATTGGCTCGGAACGGCATTCGCCCAACCTTGACCTCGATGCCGCGGCCCTTGGCGTCGGCTTCGCTGAGGCCAACGCTGGCAACTTCCGGTTCGCAGTAGATGCATGCTGGAATCGAGAGCAAGTCAAACCCCGGTTCGCGGATGCCGGCCATGATCTCCACGGCTGCCACCCCTTCGGCTGAGGCCTTGTGCGCGAGCAGGGGCGGGCGCGCGACATCGCCGATAGCGTAGACACTTGCACAGGTGCTGCGGAACGAATCGTCAGTCTTGATAAAGCCGCCGTGCTCGAGCTCGATATCAAGCTGGTCGAGACCTAATTCGCGGCTGACCGGACCGCGGCCGACGGCTACCAGTATCGCCTCTGCATCGACGCTTTTTGCGCTGCCGCCGGCGTTGAGTTCGACGCTCCATCCGCCGTCTTTGCGCGCGAGCGACTGATAACCGTGTCCGAGCAGGACTGTGACGCCGCGTTTGATGAAAGCTTTGCGCAGTTCTTCGGCGACCTCTGCATCCATCCCAGGTAGCATCTGTTTTTCGAGTTCGACGATGGTCACCTTCGAGCCGAACGCCTGATAAAAATAGCCGAATTCGGCACCGATGGCACCGGCACCGATTATGACAATGCTGCTCGGCAGACGATCATTGAGCAGCGCTTCCTTGCTCGTCATCACGCCATCGCCGATGGTCATTCCCGGGAACAGCTTCTCAGCAGAGCCGGCCGCGATCAAAATACGTTCTGCTTCGACGGCTTCGGCCGGAGGCGCAGGTTTGCCCGCGACCGGGGTTAAGGCAACGGTATGGGGCCCGGCGAGCGCGCCTTGCGCTTCGACGTAATCGATTTTGTTCTTGCGCAGCAGGAAGCGCACGCCTTTGGAGAGCTTATCGGCGGCTTCGCGGCTGCGTGCGATCACCCGTTTAAAATCGACGCGAACGTCGCCGGTTTCGATCCCGTGTTCTCGGGCTGCGCCACGAATCAGTTCCATCGTCTCGGCGGAATTGAGCAGGGCCTTCGACGGAATGCATCCCCAGTTGAGGCAAACCCCGCCCGGCAGATCGCGCTCGACCACCGCAACGCGCATTTTGAGCTGACTTGCGCGGATCGCGGCGACGTAGCCGCCAGGGCCGGAACCGATAACCACAAGATCGTAACGTGAAGTAGCCAAGGTTCTCACCTCAGAGGAGATAAGAGATAGGAGATAAGACCAACGAGCGGCGTCCCATTTCGCCTATCTCTTTTCTCCTGTTTCCTCGACTTCAGACCAGCAGACTTGCCGGATTTTCGAGGAAGCGCTTGACCTCGTTCAGAAAGCGGGCGCCGACGACGCCGTCAATGACCCGATGATCGCAGGCCACCGTCAGCATCATGGATTTGCCGACGACCACCTGGCCATTGCGCACCACTGGCTTGTCCTTGACCGCGCTCACGGCCAGGATTGCGGCTTGTGGTGGTACAATGACTGCGGCGAAATGTTCGACCCCCAACATGCCCATATTCGAGATCGTAAAGGTTGCGCCCGATAAATCTTCGCCACTGAAACCACCGTGAGCTGCCTTGTCCACCAGCCGATGCGCGGCACGCGAAATTTCCGGCAGCGTCTTCTGCTCGCATCGGTGAATGACCGGCACGATTAGCCCGTCTTCGACCGCCACCGCCATCCCGATGTTAATGTTTGGATAGATGACAATCCCGTCGTTTTCGAAACTCGCGTTCATCCGCGTATAGCGGCCTAAACCGAGCGCCGTTGCCTTGACGATGATGTCGTTATAAGTGATGTCCTCCTCGAAAAGCTCGGTCGCTTCGAGGGAGTTTTTGAGCTTGACCGCCTCCTCCATGTCAACTTCTACAGTGACATAGAAATGCGGAATCTCGCGTTTGGATTGCGCCATCCGGTGAGCGATGGTCTTGCGCATTTTCGACAGCTCTTCACGGGTGCCTGGCAGACCTTCGCGGGGCGCAACAAGGCGGCGAAACTTAAAGAGCTGCTGCTCGCGCAGGAAATTGTCGATATCTCGCTTCGTAATGCGTCCTTCGGGACCGGTGCCGCGGACCTGACTGAGTTCGATGCCGGCTTCCTCGGCCGCTCGGCGTGCCAGCGGCGACGCGCGCAATTTGCCATCGCCTGGCGCGTGGGCTTCACTTTGCGGGGCCTCAGCCAACGAGACCGGCCGATGCGGCGGCGCGGCGATAGCGGTCGGCGCCGCGGACTGAAGCGCGCTCATCGCCGGATGAAAGCGCGGCACATTGTCTCGCGAACTATCGTCCGAACCGGCTTCGGCCGCGGGCGAATCGGCGTCAGCCTCTGGCGCTGCGGCCAGTGGTTGCGCTGAGGAAGCTGCATCCGCCGGATCAATTTCAGCTTCGTTGAGGGCGCGGCGACGACGAATCTCACGCATCGACGCAACCCGGCCGCGCTGAGTTTCGGCGGCCGGTGGCGCGGCTTCTCCTGGTTCAGGGGCCTTTTTTTCGATCGGCTTCACTGCACCGCCGTTGGTCTGAGCTTGCTGCTCCGGTAATGGATGGAGTTGCGGCGGAGCCGAGGGCCGCGCCCCCTGCCGAGCTACTTCGCCGGCGCTGCGTAACACCGCAATCACTGCACCGACCTTGGCGCTATCGCCCTCCTTGACACGGATCTCATCTAGCAGTCCGTCGTCGAACGCTTCCATAACCATGTCGGCTTTGTCGGTTTCGACTTCGGCAATCGGCTCACCGTGATGGACTTGATCGCCGGGATGCTTGAGCCAGCGCAAAATCTTGCCCTCCTCCATGGTGTCGGAGAGCTTGGGCATCGTGATCTCAGTGCTCATCGCTTTTTCACCGGCCCCGCATGGGTCGCTAAGTTGTCACGGCTCTGCTTTGCAGCACCGGCTGATCGGTGGAGACCGCGACGAACCAGGATTAAAAACACCTCACAGCATCCGCTCAGCAACCTCGATTATTTGCGCCGGGCTGGGTAACGCTGCCCGTTCCAACCGCGCATTGTAAGGCATCGGGGTGTCGATCGTCGCGACGCGCTCAATCGGCGCATCAAGATGGTCGAAAGCCGCCTCCTGGATCTGAGCGACGATTTCGGCGCCCGCGCCGCCGGTGCGCCATCCTTCATAGATAACGATCGCCTTGCCGGTCTTTCGAACGGAGTCGAGCATCGTGCCGAGATCGAGCGGATTAAGCGAGCGCAGGTCGATGACTTCCGCATCGATCCCTTGATTCTCGAGCGCGTCCGCCGCCGCCATCGCGTCATACACACATTTCGAATACGAAATAAGCGTCACATCCTTGCCGCGGCGCATCACGTTGGCTTTGCCGAGCGGGACCAGGTACTCGCCGTCGGGAACCTCACCCTTTACTCCGTAGAGCGACTCATGCTCGAGAAAGATGACGGGGTCATCTTGCCGAACACAGCTCTTGAGCAGTCCCTTTGCGTCGGCCGGCGTTGCCGGCAATACGACTCTGACCCCCGGACAGTGCAGGAAGTAGGCCTCGAGGCTCTGACTGTGCTGTGCGCCAAGCTGATGACCGGCTCCTTGCGGCGCGCGAATCAGCATCGGCACCTTGGCGTGGCCACCGAACATGTAATGGATCTTGGCGGCGTTGTTGACAATCTGATCCATTGCCAGCAGGCCGAAATTTACCGTCATCAACTCGACAATCGGCTTCAGCCCGCCCATCGCGGCGCCAATCCCGGCGCCGACGATAGTGAGTTCAGAAATTGGCGTATCCCGCACGCGTTTTTCGCCAAACACTGCGAGTAGACCATCGGTTACTTTGAACGCGCCACCGAAGTAGCCGACCTCCTCGCCCATGATGAATACGCGCTCGTCACGTTCCAGCTCTTCGCGGAGCGCCTGATTCAAAGCCTCACGATAAGTAATTTGGGCCATCCGCCCGTGCCTCCTGCCTGAGCCCCGGTCTGGCTGAAAAACATCAACGCAGACCTTTGCCTATTCGTCGACGTAAACATGCTTTCCGAGTTCGTCGAGACTTGGCTCAGGACTCTCCTCGGCGAATTTCACCGCGTCCTCAATTGCGGCGTCGACTTCGTTGTCAATCCCGTCAAGCCGGGCCTCGGTTGCCCGCCGATCGTGCAGCACTTTGCGGCGCAGCGCCTTAATCGGGTCGCGTTCTTGCCAGATGCGCTCTTCGCGCCGTGAACGATATTCCGCCGGGTCCGACATCGAATGCCCGCGGAAGCGATAAGTGACAGCTTCGATCAGCGAAGGGCCGTCGCCTTCACGGGCACGAGCGGCGGCTTCGGTGACCGCGCCGTAAACATCGAGTACGTCCATGCCATCGACTCGCACGCCTGGCATTTTGTAGGGCTCGGCGAAACGGTACAGCTCTTCCTGGCAAATTGCGTTCTGTACGAGCGTGCCCATGCCATAAAAGTTATTCTCGCAGATGAACACGACAGGCAGCTTCCACAACGAAGCGAGATTCAAGCTTTCATGAAAGGCGCCCTGCGGCAGCGCGCCATCGCCAAAGAAACAGCAGACCACTTCGGGCTCTTCCTTGTACATGATGGACAGCCCCAGGCCAGCCGCGAGGGGCAATCCGCCACCGACGATGGCGTATCCGCCCATGAAGCGCAGGTTAGCGTCGAACAGATGCATTGAACCGCCATGCCCGCGTGAGATTCCGGTGGCCTTACCAAAGAGCTCCGCCATTACCACACGCGGCGAGGCACCTTTGGCCAGGCAGTGCCCGTGCTCGCGGTAAGTCGACAGCACGTAGTCCTTGTCGTAGAGCGCGGAAATTGCGCCAACGGCGACCGCCTCTTCGCCGGCATACAGATGGCAAAACCCGGTGATCTTACCGCGCGCATACATTTCAGCGGTCTTTTCCTCGAACCGCCGGATCAAAAGCATATTGCGATAGAGGTCGAGGAGTTGAGCCTCGTCCATCGTCAGCAGGGCACGCTCAGCGATATGTTTGTCACGTTCCAGGGCCATATAACAAAACCCCCGGCGCCCGACAGCGCCAGTCATAGCTAAAACATTAGCCTAAACGCCGAGGCAAGTAAGCAAGGCGGGTTCCCGATGACCTCGGGCCAATAAATCAGGCGGTATTTATGCACGCGCCGACAGATGGAAAGCCGTGCTACTTCAAACCCCCAAGCCCTTGATGCTACCGAATATCGGCCATCTCTGGAGCTTAATTTGTGAGAATGGCGCTTCCTCTCCAAGGACTAAATAATGAGCACCTGATCGCTGATTCGGCAGCCAGCAATCATCTCAGAACAGTTTGCGTTGTGCTGCCTCCCATACCGGCGCAAACGAACGGCGGTGGAGCGGTGATGGGCCCAGGCGCTCGAGCACTGCAAAATGTTCCGGCGTGCAATAACCCTTATGCCGGGCAAAACCATAGTGCGGAAACTGACGGTCGTACTCCACCATCATGCGGTCGCGAGTGACCTTCGCAATGATTGAGGCGGCGGCGATACAGAAGCTCTTGCGATCACCGCCGACTATTCGCGTCTGCGGCAATTTCAATTCCGGAATAAGGCGGCCGTCAACCAACACATGATCGGGTATTCGCAGCAACGACAATATTGCCCGCCGGCTCGCGGACATAGTTGCCCAGAAGATGTTAAGTTGGTCGATTTCGCCGTGACTGGCAACCCCGACACCAATCGCCAAAGCCCGCTGATGAATTTTGCTGAAATATTCTTCGCGTTCCTGGGGTTTGAGCTGTTTGGAGTCGTTGACGCCCTTGATGAAAGTCTCCGGTTCAAAGATTACCGCGGCGGCAACCACCGGTCCCGCCATCGGACCGACTCCCGCCTCGTCGACCCCGGCGATAGCAAGCAAGCCGTCACGCCATAGCTTACGTTCGTAACGCAGATTGGGATGACTGCCCACGGCCGGTTGCCCCTCCTCGTATTAACCGATTATGCAGCGGTGCGCGTTGAGTGCAACGGGTGAACCGCGGGCCTGTTCAGTTTATTCCACAGGCCGGGCAGGCTCACGCCAGACGCTTGAGCCGGGCCTGCCGCAGCATCTCGGCGACGCGCTCGGGGTCGGGAATGTCCCACAGCCTTATCATGAAATCGGCGCTCGCGGCGGAGGCGATCAACACGTTGCCGAGGCCCAACAGCCGCTGAGAGAAGGAACGGTCGACTTCGATCGAACGAACGTCGGCCAACTCCATTTCGCGCCGATGGCTCGCCAATAGTCCCCTTCGTTCAATTAAGCGATCCGACGTCAAGCTCCAGCTCGTATAGCGGCGGTGAACCGTAGCTAGTGTGATTATCAACACGGCTGCCGCGATCAAACCCAGGCCCAAGCGGAAATCAAGGTGTGAGGCGAACAGTATGTACAAGCCCCCGCACACGAGCCCAATCGCCAGCAGAATTTCGCGGAGGAAATGCCACCATGACGGCAGTATGCGGACGAGTGCGTATTCCCGCTGAGCAGCGGGGCGGGGTGAGGAGAGGCGCGTACCGCAGCGCGAGCAGAACGTTGCTCCCTGGACGGCCTCGGAACCACATTGCGGACATCGCATAACGTTTGCCAGCGAAATTATGGAAGAGCGCAATCGCGCGATCAAACTGAACCCAAAAACCTCGGTTCAGGGCTCTGTTCCCCCTTACCTTCAAAGCGGGGTAGACAGCCGCGGCGCGGCGCGCCAGAAACAAAGCCGAAGACGCCCTGCGGCCGGTGCAGCACCGCCTGCGTTTCGCCGTCATTCTCGCGCGTGGCTGCCGCGTGGTATTGCGGAAGGCCTGTGCCGGGTGAGTAACAAATGCACGCCTGCGGTTCGACGCTGAAAGCGGCGATGGACTTCCAGCCTGTGCTTGAGCGGGTGACATCGTCACCCGTTGAGCCCGCGCCACCGCACCCGTAAGCTACGCGCATGCGACCGCCGCGGCGTTGCGGCTGTCACTCGGGCCGACGTGGATAAGGGCGAATCGAGAGTTCCACCATCAAAGCATGAAGGGCGGCTTGCTCCGTCCGACCCAAAGACTTGGGGGCTCCCCCGGGATGAGGAATGAGAGTACCGCTTCACTGCGGCGGCAGCTTGTTCCGCAGATAGCGGCCGAGCAGCTTGGCCGGAGATGTGGAATCATCAGCAAGCATTGCGATTAATTGCAACCGTCGGCGTTGCCGGTACAGGCTCGATTGCTGCGCTGGTTGCCGGGTCCACCGATGATGAATCCTCTCCCTTCTTGGACGGCAGGTCACACCCACATGGCATCGCGACGCATCTCGACTCAGATAGATGCGGATGGACTCACATGCCGAAAGTATCGTAGAGCGACGCAGATATCGCTGATGCCGAAACTGAATGTCGCTCCAATCTGCGCCATATCAGGGTTCTCCGCGGTTCTCCGCGGATAGCCTCGGTTGCTTTGAATTTTCTCCAGCGCCAGCAGCATCTCTCATCGCCGATAAGGGGTACGGCCCGACGGGCATCTCGACCACTATCACCTGCGCTGAGCAGGCCCAGCTGGCCGGTCTGCTTGGTTCGTGTTAAACACTCGCGCATGAAAATCGCATTATTCGGAATCAATACCGGTCCCTGCGCTAACCCTTCAACTGCGGCTGCGGTGGCCCGCGCAGCGGAGGCCGCCGGTTTCGAAAGCCTGTGGACCGGCGAACATATCGTGCTGCCAGAGCCTCAGGTTCCGCCGTCACCGGTACCGGCCGATACACCTTTTATTGATTCGGCGATAGCGCTTGCATTCGTTGCCGCACATACGACCAGGCTGCGCCTGGGAACCGGGATCATTATCCTTCCCCAGCGCAATCCGGTGGTGTTGGCCAAGGAATTGGCCTCGGTCGACCTGCTGTCCAACGGGCGCTTGATTGTCGGTCTCGGCATCGGATACCTGCAGCCTGAATTCGCCGCGATCGGTGCTCCATTTGATCACAAGGGGCCGCGTACCGAGGAATTTCTCGCGGCGATGATCGCGCTTTGGTCAATGGAGAAGCCGGAATACCAAGGTCGCTTCGTATCGTTCAAAGGCATCAACGCGATGCCGAGGCCAGTGCAAAAGCCGCACCCTGAAATCGTCTTCGGCGGCCATAGTAAAGAGGCCTATAGCCGCGCCGCGCGATTGGCAAAGGGATGGTTCGGGTTCGCGCTGGACCTTGATGGCACCGCGAAGTGTATCGACGGCCTCAAACGCGCCTGCGCTGCCACCGGCAGGCGGTTTGATGATCTTGAGGTCAGTGTAACGCCACGAGGGCGGGTCGATATCGAGACCGCCAACCGTTTCGCCGCATTAGGGGTTACCCGGTTGATCCTGCTTCATCGTGGACGCGACGAAAGCGGCATTCTTGATTTCGTGCGGCAAACCGAGCGCGACCTCATTAGCAAGCTATAAAGGAACTTGATTGCCGCCATAACTGGCTTCGGCGCCGATCCTATCGTAAGAAGACAACCGAAGCCTTGGTGGGGGTCAGGTGCTTCAGTTGCCATCGGCGCGATGGCGGCTCATGCAGGACAATGCTCAAGTCAACGATTGTGCACGAAAGGACTCTTTATTTTTGCACGCAGATCGTCTTTATGGCTGAGGAATGATGCGGAAGCTGAGCGCTTGAGGGATGAAGCTGTGCCACTGTGAAGGAAAAAAATACAACTTTCATAGATCAGCACGACGCTGGATAAAATTGACGAAATAAGGCCGCAAAGGGCAAGTTGTGCCGAAGCGCAACGAATTCGCGCAGAATGCAACTGTCGCATTGCATTGTTGGAACATGCGCTAGCCCGTTTAGCGACCCTAAATGACGCGACTGCCCGCCAATTTCGTGACGCCTGGCGAAGTTCAACCGGTCTTTATCTAAGGGAAAAGCGCCATTTTTTCTCGATTAGGCAAGAGGCAGAATGAGCGCGTCCTCGCGGCATGCTAATTGCGTGAGCCTCTTACAATCAAAATTTGGAGGGCTTGCCGCTCCAAGGAGGTAGTTCGCAAGATGAAGGTTGATAACAGCAGGGTTATGACGGTAAAGGAACTGTCGGATTATCTGAAAGTGCACCCGTCGACCGTGTACCGCCAGCTTAAGCGAGGGCAACTGCCCGCCTTCAAGGTCGGCAGTGACTGGCGATTCAATGTCGAGTCAATCGACCGCTGGCGCCTGGAGCAGGACAGCTTCACAAACGAAGCCCGCCCGTAGCTGGTTACGGCGGCAACCAGGTGTCGCGCACTCGGAACGTTAGCCGCCGACGTATCAATTTTTCGGACGAAGCCGCGAACCCGAGCTGCTCTGCTGATGTGACGCGAACGCGGAGCAGCATCGCGGCGCACATACCTTTCAACGATCGTCGCTCAGCGTGTTGAGGTAATCCAGCGCGAGCGAACCGCGTAGCGGTTCGACGCGAGCGATGCGGACCAGAATACGAGTGTGGGTGGCGAGATTGGGGGCACCATGTAGCGCTCCGCGAACTGCGTAAGCGTCGAGTTCGGCACTGGTGCCGCCACGCTGCACCAGCGCCTCGAGCTGGCGGCCGAGCAGGTGTTGCTGGATATACCGTAGAAGCCAGTAGCGCTTGGCACGTCGCTCGAGTTCGCGGCCTTCGGTCTCGGCATTCTCGGCACCTGCTAAGAGCCCGAGCAATTCGTTGGGTTCGTAGATCACCGCGCGCCGTTCAGTGACGGCTGAAACTAGTTGGCGTTGTAGAACCAGGTCCATATAACGCCTGATCGGTGAACTCAATTGCGAATAACAGTCGAGGCCGACGCCGGTGTGGGATTCTGGATAAAGTGAGAGATGCGCGCGTAGTTGCCCGGCTTCGCCGGTGGAGGAAGGCTGCACGCGATAGATTATCGGCACCGCGTGGTCGCCGGCGAAGCGCGCTGCGCAATAGTTACTCAACACCATGAATTCCGCGACGAGCTGACGGCTGGGCGAGGCGTTATCGATGACCTTTACTTCGATTTCGCCATCGCTGACGCGGATCTTAGGCTCCCGCCGTTGCACCAGGATTGCACCGGCCTCGCGGCGGCGCGCCCGCAGCGTAGCCGCTGCCTCTTCCAGCCTGCGCAGCATCAGAGTTCTCTCATCAACCTCCCCGTTCAGCTCCCGATCGAGCAGCCGGTCGGCTTCGTCATAACTGAGCCGGGTCCTGACCTGGATCACGGCCGGATAAATGGAAAAATTCAGTACGTCGCCTGAAGCGGAGAGCGTTACCTCGGTGGTGAACACATGCCGTTCGCGCCCGGCGATCAGGCTGGCGTGGTCGGTCGAGACGGCATCGGGCAGCATCCGGATGGTAGTTTCAGGCAGGTAAAAAGTAGCTCCACGGGCAGCGGCTTCGATGTCCATCGGACCGCCCTTGATGACGAAATCGGCGACCAGGGCGATATGAATGCGCAAACGGAGATTGCCTTCTGCCAGCGGCACGCATGAGATCGCGTCATCGATTTCGAGCGTTTCTTCGTCGTCGATCGTGATCGCCTGATCATCGCCACCAGGTTGCCGTGCCGGAGGTACGGTAGACACCGCCTCCGCCAACGCTGCGTCACTGAATAGGCTGCGGACGCCGCCGATTATGGCGAAGCGGGGTCCTGCCGGCGCAGCCCCCAGCCGCTCTAGTGCTTCGTAAGCGGCTTCTACGGGCGTGATATCGCTGACTGCGGTTTCGAGCATCATCGTCAGGTCACGGCTGCGGGTAGAAGGATTTTCGAGATAGCGTTTCAGTTCAGCGATCAGCGGGGCTGCCTCATCGGGACTGGGCAGCGAGCGATTTTGCAACAGGGTATGGAGCAGGTTACTGAGGCGCCGGCCGTTCTCGCTGCGGAGACGAATACGGTCGTATTGCGTGCGCAGCCGTTCGACCTGTTCGGCGCTGCGCGCGACGAAATTCATGTGGCGGCGCACAAAATAAAGGCGGTCGGCAAACAGCGCCTCCAGCATCACCGCGATCGCGACTTGCGAACGCCGGCCGAAAAACAGCTCGGCGAGTTCTTCGGCGGTATAACCTCGCTCATGCTCGCGAACAACTTCCCATAGCAGGTTCAGATCGAGTTCCCCCGCAAGTTGGACTCGTTCCTGCGCGAGTTCAGTCAAAGCTTCCGCAACCGCGTCTCGCTGGGGGCGGCGCTCGGGATAGCGGACGAGCACCAGGTCGCGCGAAACTGTACGTTCGCGTCCGCTTCCGTCCAAAGTGACCACCTGATTGGCCTGTTCACGCACCACGAGAGCGGGCCGCAGCCGTCCTTCGTCGAGATATTCGACCACCATGCCAAGATATTTTTCCGGCATCGCCATCTGATTTTCATTCTGACGTGCGGGGGCGAGGCAGACTATAGCGCCCAGTTATCGGAAAACTGCAGAGGCTGGGCCCGTTTAGCAGGGTGCAGAAAAAACTTATTTCTATACAGCTTATTCATGGTCCGGAGTTCCTTAATATGAACGCCTATGCGTCCTCGGTAGATGATGCCGTGGGCACCATGAATGTACCAGGCGACGGGATTGTCATAGCTGTGGGATTGCCGAACCCGGCCCCATTTTACATCCGAAAACAATTGTCTATCTGAATCTCGGCGCCGGCGGAGCGGGGTTTATAGCGTTTGGAGCATGCTTACTTCACGTATAACCCAGACCAAGGTGTAGTACCTGGCGTCGCGTCGCCGGCGGTTTCAATAACGAGAAACGAGCCCTCGCGAGCGCCAACTCCGAAACTCCATGACGCGCGCCGTGCCGCCCGCCAGAACGCGGCGTGACAACGCCGCGAGGTGCTAGCCACAGGCCGGTTGCACAGCGGCAAGGTCTTGTTGGTTGGCGTCAGCACTCGTGCCGATACCCTCGACCCCATCCTGGATCCCTTGAGATTGAGCGAGCTATAGTACAAGGTCTATGAAGACCAGCCAGGGGTAAATGCAGATGGAGAACCGGCTAGAACAAGTAGAGCGCTGAACTGCGAAGCGCCCAGCGGCAGTGGTAATCAGCTTTTTATGTAATGTTTTCAGCCCAGCGGTCATCATCGTGCCTGCACTAAAGCATGATGCCCCCTGACAGCCGGTGATAGTTCATTTCCTGCTTCCCTCTCTCGCTCATCGGCGCGAGAGGGTACGCTCCGCACCTGCCTGCTTCGAATTCCACAAACCACCAACCGCACGCCAGGCGTTCGGTTGCCGCAGCCCGCGCCAGGTGTGCGAGAAGGCCCACCGGTTCACGCGGGGCGGGGAACGCCACCTCAGCAAACCGCTGGAGATTGAAAGTCTCAAGTCCTGGCGTGCATTGCGCAAACAATGAATTTTTAAAAATTTTTTAGGAATGAGGAAGGACTTTAGCTGGACAAACTTGTTGAAGCATGATTGAACTGCTGCCTATTAGTATCTTTCGGCTGCTTTTTGGCATGTAGTTCCTAGAAGGACCTGGTAGTCATTCACTGGGGGAAGGAAAAATGGAACGAGGCGAGACAATCTTCGCAGCGCTAAAAGCAGGAGTATTGGCGGTAGCTTTGACCCTTGTTATCGCGTTGCCGAGCTGGGCGACACCGAATGTGGTGTCTGCCGGTCCACGCTCATACGTTTCAGGCAACGACGCTCCCAACCCAACGCCCGGGACGCAGGGAAGCGGGACCACCTTCAATTCGCTCTTCTACGTCTTGCCGGGAGAGGGAGAAGCGGGACAACCCGCGAATCCGTCCAAGCATCAACTGCCCAATGTGCCCTTCTCTATCGCTTATACCAATCCCGCGCTGCCGGTTGCGACCAGCGATTGGTGGACGGGAATTGGCTTACAGTGGTTCGTAGCCCCAAAGACGGTACCTCCAGATTTTAACAACGGCAGCGACGGCTGGGCGCATGCCTGGGAAAACGGCTTTGCGCTCAGCCATGGAGCTATAAGCGAGCCGTGGTGGGTTAATTTCGTCGATTACACGAGGTCTTTTGCAAATCTGCCCGCAGGGGGAATACAGGGCCTGCTGCTCTGGAATCAGAGCGCGATCTTTGTGCGGAACAACGGCAAGATAAACAACACTGGCAACTTCAATCCTTCGATCAACATAGTCGATCGTGCCCTGCTGCCAGTGGAGCAACCGATCGTGACCGTGGGGCTCAAGGATGTTCACCCGCTGGGCGCGGTCCAACCGAGCGCGCCTCCGTGGACGAATGTGCGAGTAGAGAGTTATTCCGACTGGGGAGTGGTCCTCACTTACACAAACAACGGCAGTATGATGCGCATCACCATGGCGAACGGCTCACCGATCGTATGGTTCGAGCGGATATCGGGAGCCGCACCATTCCAGATCTGGGCCGGTTCCAACGAACCCTTGGGTTCGCTTCAGAACTGGTCAATATCGGGGAAAAAGTACCTGGGCCTAACCGTTACCAATGACTTTAACCCCGACAACGGTGACCTGAATCAACGGATTTATTCGACCGCATCGTACGCGGTTTACGCCGACCAGGGCGATTGGCAGGAAACGGTCGCGACCAAGGACAAGGTCTCCCTGTTCGTTAACAGCAAGGCGACCCGCGTGGCGGTGGTCGCGATGCCGCAAAGCCTCGATCCTACTTTCGTGGGGGACCTACAGGCGACTGCCGAGTTCTACGGCAACAATTTCGCGTGCCGCAAGATCATCACCACCGCCATCGATTACCCGCCGATCACCGGCTCGCAGACCAGCGTCACGATTGGCGGCCGGATGCTGCCGCTGGGTTATCAGGTAGCCGACAGCCTGGTGCGCTATCAGATGCGAGCGACCACGCAGCTACTACCTCTCGTCAACTGGCCCGGCTGTGTCAACGGTCCTGCCCTCCAAGCCCTGCTCCCGCACCAGGTCAAGGAACTCGACCCGGGCTTGACAACAAACCTCCAGCCTCAATGGCAATGGACCGGGCTCAATGGCCCGATCAGCGGCTACGTCGGCAACACTTGGGTCGATTCGCTGCGCACCAAAGGTGTGCTGCCAATCCTGCCCGCCGTGCTTGGCAACAGCAACCGGAAAAACCCGCTGAACGGCGCCCAGCTCGCGGTCGACGACGTTTACAAGACAATGACCAACTGGTTCTTCCTGGAGGAGACCGAGCCGTCGAGCCATATCCTTTCACTTGTACGCAATGTGGGAATCTACGATGGCGTCCAGTTCAACACCTATCAGCCCAACCTCGAAACGCTGATAGAAGCGATAACCATCGCTGATCAGCTTGCGAAATCGCCGCAACTCATTGGCAACGATAATACCAGTAATAACTTCAATGCCTGCCTGTGTAAGCCCAAGACCCAGGTCGCGGCCCAGATGCGCGACTATCTCCTGCAGACGCTTGAGGAGTTGGCCGGCCAGTGGGGAGACGTCTATACCGCTCAGTTATTTCAGTACAACCCCAAATTTTTCACTACCTACGGCTTTCCGGCGGGCTTCGGATCGGTGCAGAACCTCAACGACCATCACTTCCACTACGGCTATTTTCTGCGCGCCCTGGCCGCGATCGGGCGTTACGATCGAGCTTGGTTCAACAACTACCTGCCGCTGTTCGAGGAGTTGCGCAGGGACGTCGCCAACTTCGACCGCAGCCCGCGGTATCCCTTCATGCGCAACTTCAGCCCATTTTATGGCCACAGCTGGGCGAACGGGACCAGCCTGGACGGTGCCGATCAGGAATCGACCAGCGAGGCGGTGAACTTCGCTACGGGTCTGATCGAGATTGGCCAGTTGCTGGGCAACCAGAACTACATAGCGGTCGGCACCTTGATGTATGAGCAGGAAGTAGCTGGGGCCGAACAGTACTGGTTCAACCAGGATGCCGACCTCACCGCCGGCGTCGTGCCGCCAGATCCTGATCCCAATGCCGTAGTCTACAACGGCAACTGGCCGCAGCAGTTCGTAACCTTTACCGGACCGGATAGCAGGATCTGGCATACCACGATCATCGGGATCATGAACCAGCGCTTCCTCAAGCGTGAAACGTTTTTCGGTGGCGCGACTTCCACCTACTTCATCCATCTTATTCCGATGAGTGCCAATACTCTGTACGTGGGCCGCAATCAGAGCTGGCTCAAGGCCACGTGGAACCAGTTCCTGCTCGATGCCAATGCGGAGGGGCAGCTGAATAAGAGCGTATTTGAAACCTTCTTTGCGTCGCTGCAAGCCCGGCTGCCTGACAGCGCCAGCGGCATCAACGGCACCGGCTTGGCCCCGGCCTTGGAGCGAATTGCCACAGCGCATAGCTTCCGGCCCGACGGGACCAATACCACCTCCAAATACTGGGCCTACAGCAACTCCCTTTTGGGGCAGATTGACACCTCGGTGGTGGCAAACGTGCCGACCTACGGGGTCTTTACCCGCGCCGGCGGCGGCACCACCTATGTTGCTTACAATCCCACCAATGCGAAGATCACCGTGATCTTCAAAAAAGCCTCAGACGGCGCTCTGGTGACAACCCTGGATGTGAACGCGTTCTCCATAGGATCGAAGGGTTCGGCAGGTGTGACTAGCTTCGCTCCGGGTCCGGTGGCTTCAATCAAGGGACGATTGTATCTTCAGCCGGCAACGACTACCGACATCACAAAGCAGCCCCTTCGTGGTGTCGCGACCAACGCTCCCGGAACGTGGTTGCCAGCCACCCAGACCTTCACCTTTCCAGCCTCCAACGACCTGAGCCGAATTCTTCCTTCCCTCTCGATCGTCCCGATCTCGACCGGTAACTGCTCGGATACCGAGCCGCCGGGACCGACGAACCCGGGTTGCGAAGACAGCATTCCTGCTTACGCCGAGTGGAAGGGGACGTTCAGCGGTAATTTGATTAATCCCAGGGCAGCTCACACGCTGCTCAACATCTATACTGACCTGGCCTTGGGCGTCGGCTGGCAACAAGACCCGACGCTGCGCTCCACTACCTTCGTCCGGGTCACTTACGACTTCGATTCGGCGGGCACGACTGACCGCATAGAAAGAGTCAACCTTCCTCCCAATGGAGGAAATAGTTTCGTCATCGGCAAACAGAAGATCACCGACTACTACTTCAGTTGCTACGCCAGCCAGAGCACAAATGCAGGGATTTGCGATGACAGCAATGGATACAATTTAGCGAACGGATACTATGGGCTGATTCCCGCCGGTGGAGCGCCCGAGGCAGTAGTGGTTATCGACGACCGCTTTGATACCCCCAAGCCATTTCCGTCAAAAGTAACGTGTGGCACGATCACGGTCCAAGTTTACGGGCAGCCGGCCCCCCAGAATCTCAAGCGGCGCGTGCCGGTCTCGACCGGCACCAGCCCGCTGCTAAACCGCGCTTCGTGGGTTCAGGCGCCGTACGACGGGGGTGAATGCGCGCCATAGGTGCGGTTTGAGGCGGACTGAACCGTATCAACAGGTGCCGCAGCCAACGGGCAGGGTGCTGAAAAGCGACCAAACGGGCAGGACTAATGAGCTGGATTCAGCACCCTGCGTAATAGAGGTTCCTTCCTTTCTTCAACCTTCCTTCCCTCAGCTATTGCCAATCACCGGCTATCTCGGTGATACCGGCATTCGCAACCTGCTTGGCGAGCGCGACATATCCGGCCAAGGGGTTGGGCGAGCGAAGTAGATTGCGCATTGCCGACCTAGTCGGCCTCATTATGGGTCGTTATCAGTTATCGGCCGTCCGGATTAGTACCATCCGATAACGAAAATCGGTCGAAGGCGCTTGGGTGTGGTGCCGCGAATGTTGTTGAACGGCAGCTTAAAACACGGGATTGCATCCGGCTCCCTGGCCCCAACCCTATCGTTCAAAGGGGCGGCGAACGGCTTCGCACTTGCTCTGGCTCACGGCAGCCACTCTGACCGCGTACTATTCAGCCCTCGCCAACTCATCTTTTGAGCGGGCGAGGGCTGATTACAACTATGCCAATTGTTGGCTGATGAATTGGCCGAGACCGTCCACTGCCTGTTGGCCTTCGGGTAGAAAGCCGGCGAAAAGCTGGAACACGTGAATCATTTCGGGCCACACTTCCAGTTTCACCTGAACGCCTGCGGCACGTGCTCGTTGCGCCAATCGGTTGGAATCGTCCAGCAAAGTTTCGGCGTCGCCGACCTGGATCAAGAGTGGCGGCAGCCCTTTCAGGTCAGCATACAGCGGCGCTGCCAGCGGGGTGCGTGCGTCCTTGCCGCCAAGATAAGCGGCCGCCATTTGCGTCAGCATGTCGCGGCGAACGACTGGATCGGCATGTTCCCGGGTCTTCATCGATTCGCCGACACCTTCCAGATCGATCCACGGCGACAGGCAAACCCCCGCTCCAGGCATTGGCAGTGTGGCATCACGCATCGCCACCAACGCGGCAATCACCAATCCGCCGCCGGCGGAATCGCCCGCGACCGCGATGCGCGACGGCTTGAGGTTTTGTTGCAGCATCCATCGATAGGCCGCCACCGAATCGTCCACCGCGGCGGGGAACGGATGCTCCGGTGCGAGCCGATAATCGAGTCCCAACACGCGGGCTTTGGCGGCGCGTGACACCCGCCCCATCAGGTCGCGATGGGTTTTGATCGAGCCGACCACGTAGCCGCCACCATGGAGGTAGAGCACCGCGCGATCAGCGGCGGCGCCAGGAGCAGAGATCCATTCCGCGCTGACGCCGCCTGCGGTGACCGGCTCGCATTTGATGTCCGCCTCGGCTGGCGCGGCCATGCGCTCGAACACTGCGCGCATTTCCTGCGGAGTTGAGGCCTGCGCCTGCTGCAAGCTTTTCATCGCGTCGATCGCCTGTTGCAACTGTGGACTCGCCATATCAAGTCTCCTTTTTCTCTTACTGACGGAATCTCGGAGCTTAACTCACTATCCAAGCGATAGCCAGATTGCGAGGAGGCGAGCGGGTTCAGTCGTTGCGTAAGAGGCCGGCGAGGCCGGCGAACAGCAACGGCGTAATCGTCCATCCGGCGAGGATATGAATCCACAAATACCATCGGAGCAAGCGCGCCGAGAGGGTCTCGTCTGCCCACTTGAGTCGGCGCCTGCGGTTGGCGGGATGATGGTGCGGGTTGGGTCGCCAGTATGCACCTTGATGCAGTTCGACGACAGGTAGAAAGTTTTCCAGCGAATAGACCAGGCTACTGAATGGTGGATAGTGGCGCGGCGGCGCCCCGCTCGCGATGAACGCCTGATACGCGCTTTCTTCGGTGGGTGTAATCAGGCGGGCGTCGTAGCCCCATCTGAATAGCGCAGCGCCGAGCAGTACGAAGCCGAGAATCCACCACAGCGCACGCAGCGGACGGTAGCCGTACCCGATCGTCGCCCGCAGCGCCTCGCGCCACAGCCAGGTCGCAGTCCTCGTCCCACCGTATCTGGTCAGCGCATTCTCGCGGGCGATTTCAACCTGTACCGCACCCTCTTCGCGTCCGTCGTTGCGCAGGACGTGTGCAAGCTGGCGGTACGGCTCGGGCTGGGCCTGCAACGGGAGTGGTTGAAGCCGGAGCCATCGCAGCCGCGCGAGTTCATCAGTTGGTCCGCCGGCAAAACCTTCGTAAACGAAACCGTCGAGGGACAGGTTGCCGGGCGCGGGCCAGCTTTTCTCGTCATCCCAAACTGAACCGGCATGAGCGTCGCTCAAGTCCAGCTCCGTACGTGGGGTTTTGATGATGTCGACCCAGTATAGCGTTCCACCGATCGTGGCGCGCTCCGCATTCAGGCCGTTCTCACCATGCCCAATAAAGTGCGCACGGTTAACGCTGAGCCCCTGGCCAATCTTTGCCAGGCGCAAATCGATGACGCCGGCGGTTTCGACACCGTCATGCAATACGACGTCGCCGTTAATCGCAGCGAGCGCTGCCGCGAGCGGTGGATCACCGACCAGGTGGCTGAAGCTGCAATCCAGGTTGCCGCCGATTTCTGCCCGGAACAAGCTGATGCTGTCGTAGCGGCCGAGGCGCAAATCGAGATCGCCATGCACCATCGAGAGATCGCCATTGATCATGCCGGTCCAACTGCGGCGCAGATCGATGCCCTCGACATGTGCATGAGATAAGTCGATCCCGTCGGGAATTGAGCAGCCGAGCAACGTTAGCGGGTGAACGACTTCGAGATAGGAGAGATCTAGCTTGCCAACAATTCGTGCCGCGGCAACCCCGACGCCGCTGGGATGAACCAGTTTCGAAGCCGCAGGATCGGAGAGCAGCCAGGCAAGCAACGCTGCCCGAATACTGCGTTCTCGGCCCCAACCCTCGGCTTTGGCAACATCGTTGCTCGGATCATCTGGATCTTCGATTTTCGAGACCCAGGCCAATTCGCGGGTCGGTGCGGCGCGAAGCATCCGCGCCTCAGCTTCGGTGAGGGCCCCGAACCGCGCCTGCGCCATGGTTGTCAGTGAATCTGCGGTTTGGCCGTCGGATCCATTCTGAGCGGAGGCGAATGGAGAAACCGCGACTACGGTGGCGGCTGCCACGAATACTATTGCAAAGGTAATGGCCGCCGTCTGTTGGCTCAATCTGTCACCAGCAGCGCAGCGGGCGGCTCGGAAGCGGCTTCTACGACAATTCGCGGCAACAAAAGCACTGCCGAACGCTCGGGTTTATTTGAAGGCGGGTGCGACTTCTTCGGCGACCAGCTTCATGTTCTGCTCGATATCAGTTTGGCGGCAGGCCCAGCTCACCAGCACGGTACGCGCGCCCGCATCGACGTATTCCTGCAGGCGCTTACGGCAATCGTCAGGATTCCCGTATAGGGCATAACGGCCGGCGATTTTCGAAAAGTCCTGGGCGTAATTTTTCCCCAGCGCCCGCGCTGCCTGTTCGCGTGCCTCGTCCCGATCGGGGTAGACCGAGGCGAAGATGAATAGTCCAGGCCGGAAGTTGCTGAGGTCGCGCCCGGCCTCTTTGCCGAATTGATGAATCTTCTCGATGCTCTCGTGCAGCATTTCGGGCGTGTACATGTAGGGAATCCAGCCGTCACCATAGAGCGCCGTTCGCCGCATCGCCGATTCCTTGCGGCCGGCTACCCAAATCGGGGGATGGGGTTTTTGGGTTGGCTGCGGATCGAGGGTGACGCCGGAAAATTTGGAGTAACGGCCTTCAAAACCGATGTTTTTCTCCGTCCACAGCTTTTTGATTAGCGCGAGCGCCTCATTTGAACGGGATCCGCGCTGCTTGACTGGCACGCCGCAGGCCTCGAATTCTTTGGGGAACTCGCCGCCGACGCCAATGCCCATGTGATAACGGCCTTCGGAGGCGACGTCCAGCACCGAAGTCATTTTTGCCAGCACCATAGGCGTGTACAACGGCAGCAACACCACGGTACTCATAAGCTTGATCCTGGAGGTCGCGCCGGCCGCCACCGCCAGGGTAACGAGCGAGTTCGGCACCGCGCCGTGAAACATCATGTGCTCGCCGGAGCACAAATAGTCATAGCCGAGACTCTCGGCCCGGCGGGCGAATTCCGGAACGTCCTTGATCGAGGAAAGGGCTGCGCCAAAATCAACCGATGCCACTTGTGTTCTCCTTACAAGCTGTAATCGCCGTTGTACTCAATTATCAGACAACCCCGCCTCACCCATTCGTCGCCGGTGCTCCTCAGGGCAGGCTCTCCTCTTCCCTGGTCAGGGGGAGGGATTAGGAAGTTTCGCCCTTGAGCGAACGCCATACGCATGCAGACCGCGGTTTTTTCCTGTCACCCGCGCGTGGCTGCCGCGAAGGGTCCCGCGTCTTCGCTTTGCGCTTTCGGGATTCCTCGCGCGCCAGCCACGCGCGGGAATGACAAACAAGGCTTTCCTCACTCGAATTTGACCGTTCCTGCGAAAGCAGAGACCTCACATCTCAGGAGTCGGGCCATAGGGCTGCGTTATCAATTCGAGCAGGTGACCGTTGGGGTCATCGAAATAGACGCCACGGCCGCCGTAGAGGTGATTAATTTCGCCCGGCCGCTTCCGCATAAAGTCGGCGTAAAACATCACGCCCCGGTCACGGAGGCGGGCGAGCCCAGCCTCGAATTCCTCCTCGCTTACCAGGAAGGCGCAGTGATGCGACTCGAATTCCGCCGCATCAACGAAGTCAATCGTGACCCCGTTGCTGGTCCGGAGCGGAACGAAGGGGCCCCACTGCGGACCCGCCTCAAGCCCCAGAATAGCCGCGAGAAAGCTCGCGGAGGTCCATTTATCCTTGGCCGGAACAATGATGTGGTTGAGCTGGATACTCAATGTTTGCTCCCTTTCGCCGCCGCTCAGCCTGACCCACCTAACCCATTCGCCGCTTGCGTTCCTCAGGTTGGCTTCCTCCTACGCAACTACTCTCTAGTACTTAGTGCCTAAATCCGCGTAAGGTTCGTCGCGACAGCATAGGGCTAACGCCTCCAATCCCTCCCCCTGACCAGGGGGAGGTTAGGCGGGGGTAGTCTGTCGGGGACCGTCCATAGTGGTCGTGTCACAGGAATCATTCCCGATATGGCGATTTTTGTCCATGTATATTGAGATCGGAGTCAGGCAACCCCCACCCTCCCCTCCCCCTCGTCAGGGGGAGGACTCAAACACATCCTTTGCACTCGACCAACAATCTCCGAAGGAGCCGAGTTCACCACGTCAAACCCTTGTTTCGCGAACCTATGCAATTAAGCACTAGCCCAGTGCGCCCGCGCCGACGAGTTCAGCGATGCGGTCTTCGTCGTAGCCCAGGATCTGCTCAAGCACGTATTGATTATGCTCGCCCAACATCGGAGCAGCACGCTCAACTCGAGCGGGCGTGCGCGACAAGATAAAACGTGAATTCTCGACCCAGGTTTTGCCAAGCTCCGAATGGGGCACTTCGACGAAATGCCGTCGATGATGCAGTTGCCGGTCCTGATACAGGTCGTCAGCGTTTTGCACCACGTGGGCGGGTACGCCGCGGGTCTGCAACCTCCGCTCGACCTCATGCGCATCCAGGACTCGCGTCCAGCCGTTAATCACTCGGTCCAGCTCGTCGCAGTTTGCCTGGCGAGCGGCAAAGGTATCAAAGCGCGGATCGGCCGCGAGCTCTGGTGCGTCCATCACTGCGCACAATGCACGCCAGTCGTCCTCACTGCGGCACGCGATCGCAACCCATCGATCGGCGCCGGCGGCTGCGTAGACTCCATGCGGGGCGTGATACAAGTCACGGTTGGCAACTGGTTGATAGCTGCGCCGATTCGCGGAGAAATCGACAATCGGCAGGGCGAGGAAATGCAGCGCCGATTCAGCCTGCGCCTGGTCGATGTACTGGCCCTCTCCGGTTAACTTTTTGTGAATGAGCGCAGCCATCAGCGCGCAGGTGCCAAAGCGCGGAGCGATGTAGTCAGTATAAGCGCTGAAGGGGCCCGAGGGCGGCTGGTCGGGCCATCCGACCAGATTGTAAAATCCGCACAGCGCTGCCGCGAGGTTGCCGAACCCGGCAAAGCGTGAGAGCGGACCGCTCTGGCCCATCAGGCACGTGCTGAGCATGATCAAATCAGGTTTCACTTGCCGCAACGATTCATAATCAAAGCCCCAAGCCCGCATTGCCTTGGGCGAGAACGCCTCGCATACGACATCAGCCCATTGCACCAGGTCCATCACAATCGCGCGCGCAGCGCTGGTGGACAAGTCGAGGGTGAGCCCGTATTTGCCGGCATTATTATTGCCCCACAAACCTGAGTTCTCGGCGCCGCTCTGGTTGTTTTGAAACGGTCCCACGGTGCGAGTTGGGTCGGTGCGATTGGTTGACTCAATCCGGATAACGGTTGCGCCGTAATCTGCTAGCAGCCGCGTGATTCCCGGCCCTGCCAGCACCCACATGAAGTCGAGCACCTTGACGCCCTGGAGCGGCAAGCTATCTTTTATGCGCACGTCGCAGACTCCTTCCTGGTGACGCACCTCGCAGACTCGTTTGCTCGTTTCGCTTCGCTCCACTGGCGTGCTCGGCTGCGCTTCGCTCCGCCTAGTGTTTTTATGCGCACGTCGCAGACTCCTGACCCTTCGACTTCGCTCAGGGCTTCGGCCGGCTTCGCTCGGCCTCGGCTCACCGGCTCCACTTCGTTGCGCCTAGTGGCATTAGACGATCCTCTGTTTCTGAAGTTCGGCGAATTCACCTTCGCTCATGTTAAGCTCGTCCATCAGGACGTCACGGCTATGTTCACCGACGGCGGGAGGAGGGCGCCGAAACGTTATCGGCGTTGCGCTGAAGCGCGCGAACGGTCCGGGATAGACCATCGTCGCGCCGGTCTCGGGATGTGTCAGCCGCTGCCAATATTCGCGCGCGATGAACTGGGGGTTGTGCAGCACGTCATCAATCGTCGAGACAGGCGCAATCAGCAGCGTACGTTCGCGCGCAGTTTCGAACAGCTCCGCTTTGGTTTTATGACGGAAGAATTCGGCGATTATGCCCTTAAGCCGATCATAATCCTGCATCGGCAGGCGTCCGGAGAGCAACTCGGCGCCATATCCGACCCAGTCGGTATCGCGCATCGCCTGGTCGCACCCACCCTGTTCGTAAAGGTAATCCACGAACTTGCGGGTGAACGGCCCCAGCGCGGAGCCGAACAGAAAAACGAACGTGATCTGACCATCCTTCGCGTTCCACACCAGCGGCACGCGGAGCGGACCGAGTTGCGCACCACCTGCCATCCGGCGAGTCTCCTCGCCATGAATCGGTGCCGTCAACGCATTCGATTGATTCGCCAGCCCGACGCTTTCCTGCGCGGCCACATCGATATGCTGGCCAATTCCGGAATCGAGCCGTTCGTAATAAGCCACCAGTGCGGCCGCGGCCCCGTCGACGCTCGCATGCAGATACGCTTGCGGCACACTCATTCTGATTGGTGGCCGATCTTCGTCACCGTACAG
>WNFC01001289.1_pt1 | contig 25996 bp, 23 predicted proteins | sample 5400541 | NCBI WGS metagenome assembly WNFC01 (sample SAMN13153342, study PRJNA577476) | soil metagenome | isolation source: 120 cm saprolite under Douglas fir tree site 2 hole 2 replicate 1 | place: USA:California | collected 2015-04-18 | reverse complement strand
ATTGTAATGGCATTTTTCAAGCGTGAGCTCAGCCCGGTCGAGCGCTTCGAGAGTGCGCTGAAGGAAAAGCAGGCGGCGCGGCAGAAGCTGGCCGACCGGTTGGGTATCGCCGAAACGGTGCTGGGAGAAAAACGTGCCGCAGCCGAACGGCTGGCGGTGGCCGGTGCCGCCAATGCCCAGCTTGATCGAGCAGAGACCAACATGCGCGCCGTCGAGGAACGCGCCAAGACGCTGCGCGCCGCCTTGGCAGAACTTGACGAGCAGATCGCCTCAACCGAGCGCGCATTGGCTGAGGCCAAAGCGCAGCGCGACCGTGACCTGGAGGCGGACGAGATCGAGGCGATGGCTGCGGCCATCGAGCAGGCCGCCCCGGGATTTGGTGCCGGCGCTGCCGCGCTGGTGGAGGCTGTCACCAAAGGCGCGGCGTCGGTGCCGGAAGCGACCCGGTTCTCGACCAGCGTGGATGCGATCCGTCGCGAGGTTCTCTCGGCTGCGGACTTGATTTGCTGGGAGCTGCGATCCGCCGCGGTGCGCACGCGCGCGGGCAACGCGAACATTACCCACCGCGCGGCACCCGAGCCTGAGCAACCAGCGCCCGCGGAGATCGAGCGGCAATTGATCTACACGCTCAGTCCGCTGCGTTGGCGGGAGGGCAGCGAGGTGCGCAGGGTTCCGGCGTTCGCGCTGGTCGGACTGCCAAAAACGTTGCTGCCGGTCGCGCTGCGCCATCAGCACGTCGACCATCTCAATGCCCGGCGTGTGCAGACCCTGATCCACGTGCATGGCAGCACAGGGGTCAATAGCGATCCCGACCAGGACGATCCGCAGCTCGTCGATCTCGATGCGCTCGCCAAAGAGGAGACGGAGAGCGCCCAAGCCGACGTCGCGTGAGCGCGGTGACGGTCTTACGGGTCAACGATCAGGCCTTCCCTCTTCGAACAAAGACTAGGCCTACCTACCGTGATCAGGGTTTGCTTCCTGCCGCCGCCATTACATTCCTGGCCGCGCCGAGCGCGCGCCGGGCTCGAGTTTTCGCATCCACCGTCTTCGCAAGCTCGGCGGTCGGAACTTCAACGCTGACCGCGATATCAGCGGGCATGGCGCGCGTCAGCGAAACGAGGTCGATGCCGCCCTCCCCGGGAAACATCCGCTCGTAACGGGCGGCGTGGATCATTTCTTCCGTCGTCGCCGGCCGTTCGGCCGGGCCGTCGCATAACTGCCAATAGTGCAGTCGGTGCGCGGGAATTCCGGCAATTTCGCCGACTGAACTATTTGATCGGTCGAAGTGCAACGCATCGACCAGAACCCCGGCATTTGCCTGTCCGACCTGTGCGACAATCCTGCTCGCCGTCGTGAGGTCGGGAACGAAGGTCCAGGGCATGAATTCGAGATCGGCCGTCAATCCGTATGGGGCGGCGGCCTCACAAAGTCCTGCAAAACGATCCGTGAACCGATCGAGATCAGGATCGTAAGCCGCGACCAGAATGTGCCTGGCGCCGAGCCGCGCGCCGGTCTCGAAAAATGCGGAGAATGCGGCAATCTCGGTTTCCGGCCTGAACGCAACCACTTCGAGGTCGGCCACGGTGATGCCGGTTGCATCCAATCGGGCGATGGTCTCTCGCAGGCCCGCTTCATCTTCCATCAGCGGATAGGCAATACCGCCCGGTACGGCAGGCAGCAGCCGGATTCCGACGCGGTCATAACCGCAGGCCGCGGCGACATCGATCAGCGCGGGCGGCGCGAGCTCGAGTACCGTCAGCGCGGCCAGCGAGAACGACGGCATCATGCTACACTCGCGATGCGGGCATCGAGCGCGAACATGCCTTGATAAATCTCCGGCTCGCCGATGCCGCCAAACAGGCCTGGCGCCATTTCAGCCGCTTGACGCAACGCGCTGCGCAGCGACACCTCGTCAAGCGCCTCGATGATCAGGAGGCCGGCAAATAACCCTTCATCCTGCCGCATTCCCTTCTCGACCGTCGGCACCGAGGTTCGGGCGTGGTCGGTCGTGCCGATCTGCACCGCGGCAATTCCGTCGAGCGCGACAATCGCATCGGCGAGCCGCTGGGGTTGCGCCGGCAGGTGCTCGATGCGCAGCGCGACGATTGTGGCCCCCTCGCCCCGGCCGGCCCGGGCGGTCATGACGCCGCCGCCGCGAACGAAGTTACCGAGCTGCGGCATAATACGTTGCGACCATGGCGTTGGTGCATTGAGGCGCGCAAGGTAGGCGGGTCCGTCGAGCACCTCAGGCGCTTCCAGCTCATAGAGAATAAAAAAACGATCGGTGTCGGCTCGCACTGCGCGGAACACGCGCGACGCCAGGAATCCCTTCGTCGTCACGCGCTCGGTGGTGTGCTCGCGCGTCAACCAGTGCCGATAGTCGGTCAGGTTGTTGAGCGCGATGTCGCTCCAGATGGCAAGAAAACCTGCGCCGCGCATCCCGATCTCCTCTCTGATATCCGTTCAGGCTTTGCCGCTCACCCGAAGGCCGTGCAACGATGTCGGAACCGTATCCGGCAGCTTCCCCAGCCGTTGCACGGCCGCCAGGATGGCCGCGATATATCCGTAAGGACCAAGACCGCAGATCACAGCGGTGGAAGCGCTCGACGTAATCGAATGCCGGTGCAGTTCGTCTCGGGCGTGAATATTGGAGATATGGACCTCGATTTTCGGGCCTTCGAATATTTTGAGGGCATCGATCAGCGCGATCGATGTGAATGAATAGGCCGCGGGGTTCATGATGATCGCGTCGGCAGTTCCATGCGCCGACTGGATCAAGTTGACAAGTTCGCCTTCGAGATTGGACTGGTGAAACGAAATCGAGATCCCGAGATACGTCGCCAGCTCCTGACAGTTCGTCTCGATTTCCTCGAGCGTGGTCGAGCCATAGATCTGCGGCTCCCGGATGCCCAGGAAATTCAGATTGGGTCCGTTCAAGATCATGATTTTGGTGGCCATCGTGACTCCCCTCCTTCGTATTGAAGCGACGTAGATCTAGCCGCCAAACCACTTTGCCGGGATCATCACCAGTCCCGGGAAAAGCACCATCAGAAACAGTACGACAAGCTGCGCGATCATGAACGGCCAGACGCCCTTGATAACCTCTTCCATGCTGATCCTGGAGACCCCGCAGACGACATTCAACACCACGCCCAAATGCCGAGCGAGAGACCTGTCGCCGGCGCGCGGTCGTCGATGTTGACGATGGTCTGGCGCCAGCTCCCCGCCAGCAGAAGCCAGTCGGCATACAGCATCAAAGTCGCAGAATAGCAGAGTCGATCGTTTCAGTGCAGTCGAACACGATCCGCTTACCTATAATCTGCCGGATCGCCATCAGCGCTTGCATCGCACGTACGTTTCAGTTCCTCGCTCGCTTGACCATGTCAGATTCGGTTCCATGAGCTTCAGGGCGATATTGGCTCGCCAAAAACGTCCCTCGGCGGCGCATATGGCCGTAACCCGCCACCGATTTGCAGCCTCTCGCGCGACGAACCCGAAATCGCATTCGCCGTTGGCCGTCTTCGCCGCGCGCAAGCTGATGACGAGTGGCGCCTTTCGACCGGTCCGGCACCGGCCGATATCGTCCGTCCAGCCCCCGATAAAGTTGGAGTCGGCGCGTACGCCTGGCGGGTCGGGCACATTACGTTGCTGACTATTGGCAAGCCGAAAGTCGCGAAGCGGATTAGACAATGGCGGCCCCCATATGACATCGGTAACTCCCAGCGAGTCCGCCACGATCCCGTGTTGTTGGATGCCAAGTCCAACGGGCCCTCCGGCGGCAGGAACCTCCGAGCGATCTGCGACGGGCGGGCGCGGCGCCTTCGCGCCATTCGACTCGATGGGCGTCGAGTTTCCCGTACCCAAGCGGGTATCGGGCGATTGCACATCGCGCGTAGCTCCGGCGACGTCGGACAACTCGCGTGGCTGCTCGATCGATAATTTGGCCAACGCCTCCGATGATCGGATCGATACGGGCTCATAACGTGTAGGCGTGGGCAACGAATTCTGTGGCTGAGTAACACGCAGGCCGCCGAATGCGATCAGGGCGACGGTCGCCAGCGCAATGCCGCCCGCCAAAAATTCGGGCACTGAGAAGGGCTTACGCTCCGAATTCACGCTCATGATGCTGTGGCCGAATGTTTCGGGGTGACGCGAGCCTCTGAGCTAGGCCCACCGATTCCGCCGAAGCGCTCTGTCGCCAGCGCCTGGGAGCGACATCGGAGGAACTCGCCCAGGCGCTCGCCGAAGAAACGTATGGCCCATCACGCCGTTCGTTGCCGCTGACCCGCCATTGCGACAGGCCCCCCATGACCGCGATCCGCAATAGCGACTGCGCGCGTCCCGGGACGCAGAGAAGGATCAGCGTCAGCAATGCAGCACCGCTCACGAGCGGGGCAACCGATGCGCTTTTCGATCCATAGTAAAGCGCGTGACCACCGGTGTAGAGAAAGATGACGGCCGCCAACGTAATGCCGCTCGCCAGTGGAGCAAACACCGGGTGACAACGGTCGTGCGTGCCGCCGGGATGCGCAAAGACCACCATGAGAACGGCGATAATCATCAGATGGCCGATCCCGTCCACCTTGCCGAACTCGAACGTTGCGGCGGTCAGCAGCGCCATGAGGGCGAGCGCGGCGAAACGACGGACCAGCGGCGTCCAGAACAGCGCGAAGGACAGGCCGAATTCCACGACACCTGCCGCGGTCACAACGGTGGTGACATCAAAGCCCAGAGTTAGTTCGGGATGCGTTATCGCGATCGGCGCGACCCAACCTGGGTACACGAATTTCTCGATCGACGGCCATAGCAAGGTGCAAGCGACGGTCCACCGCAGGAAGTCAAAACGAAAAGCCAGAAGCTTGGTATTCTGCGACACGGAAAGCGCGAAGAAAACGCCGAGGCCGATGAACACGGGATAATCCAGCATGTGGAACAGGCCGTAGGTTGCGACACCATATCCGTAAAGCACGATGATCCCGGCGCCCGCAGCCGGGAGCGTCGCCCGCCCGAACATGTACATCGGTATCAGCAGCTGAATTGCAGACAGCCAGACGCTGCTCGCTTTGAGTTCCGGGGTGACAATGAGTCCGCCATCAGCCCATAACAGCGCAAAAGAGACCGCGGCCGCCGAGCGCAGAAGGTCATCCGAACGACGATGCAGCGGCGCCGCATAACGATCCAGGAGTTGCGAGATGCTCGCACCGAGCGCTGTCCGCTCGGCTGTGCAACCGAGATAGAGCAGGATGAGGAACAGCGTGAAGAACAGAAGAAAAGTTGCTGTGAAGATCGCCTGAACCGGCAAAGGATCGTCGGAGACGTTGCAGTTGACGAACCATTTCACATGAGCGGTTGCGGTCGTGGACGTCAGAGGCAAGCTGACAATCAAACATCCGGCAAATAACACCGGTTTCATAATCTTCAATCCGACACGCCCGAGGTCATACGCCGCTCCATGACATCCGCGCATCGCGGCGTGATCGGTACGCATCGAATCGCCCCTTATTCCGGACCACGAACGCTCCCATCGTCATCCGTCGAACGATTCGCTCAGGTCTCTGCGCTGGCACCTGCGATGCAAAGAAAGCAGGTGTCAGATCGTGCACGCGCGACGCGGACCGTAATGTCAGGAGAAACGTTCGTTCTGATGGCGAATGCTGGGTCGCAAAATGGATTTTTCATTTCGCACATTGCAGCAAGGGCAAAGCGGATGCGCCGCGGGATCGCGACTACAACGACACCGCCCTGCTTGAACGCTCAGGCGTTTCGCGGCGCGGACGATTGTCGGCACTCCACAATGACCCGGAAAAGTTGCATTGCTTGTTTGAGTGCAATCGAACGCCATCTGGCCGCAACGCGCCGCCGATTTGCGAGGGTGTCGCGGCCGACATGCTGGCCACGTATGATGGCGGCCGCTGTGCATGAACGTCGCCTCGATTGTGTTTCCGACGTCGTAGTCATAGCGCCACGGCAAAACAATGTTGTCCATCTTCGTCGACCGTGGCGCGCCAACGTCAACTTGGCGTGGTGGGTCAGCACCGGCGCGTCCACAGCCCCGATGCCGCGGCCGAATGACCGAGCACGATAGCAGGGTCCCGCATCAGTCTCATGAACCGTTGCCCAGGAACACATAGTCCGCGGAGTACGGTACACTTTGGTAGGTGCCCGCGCCATCGCACGGCCCCTGCGCCATGCCGCCCTTCGTGTTGACGCGCTGCACGCTCGTTACGCCGTACAATCCTCCATCACCGCGCTGGCTCGTGACTTCGAGCTTAAGCCACAGAATGTCGTTCGGCGTCGCCCCGGGCGAGTTGGCCACGGCCTTGGCGGTTACAGAACTCCCGTCCGCGAGTTCCCAAATTGGTCCCGCGTAATGACGGCCAGCTGTCTTGCCATCGAGGAGAAGGGTGGCGATCGGCTCGCGAGCTTGCCAAACCAGCTTCTTGTCCGGGCCGACCATGCATTCATAGACTTGAGCGCCCTCCGCATGGAGCATCGTAACGATATTCTGGCCGGGGACAGCGATTGCCGATGGTACTTGTGCATAAGCTGCTCCCGGAAGCAGCGTAGCGAGAGCAACAAGAGAGAACAGCGGCATTTTTAGATGAGGAATCATGGATTTTCCTTTCTTCGGAATATGGCTTTTGCGGAGTATGGCTCTTGGGCGTTCCGCTTGATGTGAAAGACGCAAATCGTGAGGAAGCCTTCAGTCACGCGAAAGAACCGGTTGACGATCTCGCCCCCAATGAAGATACGGCCCGTTTAATCGGGTGTTCGTTTCTTCGCGTCATCTGATCGGATTATGTCCGCTCAAATTGGAAGCTAAATCGCCACATCTGCATTCTCGGTGCACACACAGTGCACACGAAGTCCAAATGCAGAGGACGAGGGATGCCCTCGCCCACGCCGGCTTCTGCTTCTCGACAGCGCGGCGCTCATTGCAGTTTGATGTTGGCGGCCTTGGCGAGGTCGCGCCGTTGCCGAAGCTCGCGCGCGATCAGGGTGGCGAGGTCGGCCGGCGCCATGATTGCGTTCCAGAGCATACCCTCGTAGCCCTCAAGACCCATCTCGGCGATGGTCGGCGTCTCGGGCATCAGCCTGGAGCGGTGAGAGCTGGCGATGCCAAGCATGCGGAGCTTGCCGGCCTGAACCCGCGGATTCGAAGTGGTGTAGGTGTCGAGCTTGAGCTGCACCACGCCGGCGAGGAGATCGGTCATCGCGGGGGCGGCGCCGCGATAGGGAATGTGCGTGACCACGACGCCGCTCCGCTGCGGCAGCAACTCCATCGTCACACCTTGGGGCGAGAGCATCTGTGGAGTGGCGCGCTATGGGCTGCCGTTTCCCACCAGCACGAATGGCGCCCAGACGCTGGGATGCGCATTCTCGCCGCCCCTGGCAATCAAGGCCGAGATCGAGCGGCGAAGCGCCTCAGCGCGGCCTATGTCGGGATGTGACGTCATGGCACTGGTTGCGCCAGTGGTGATGGCGACGGCGGCTTCCGAACCGACAGGCCAGTGCGAGACCAGCAGGGAGCGTGTGCCTGCATAGAAAAACGCTCTTGCAAGGCCAGAGAATGCCTCTGAATTCGATGCTTCGCCGCCGGCCGTGTTGCAGGCTGAAAGCACCACCCAGTCGGCGTCGAGCTTGAGTCCCGAAATCTCCGATGACGAGAGGTAGCCGTCATCGGCCTGGGTGGCGGTAGCCGGTGGTGTCAGGATCAGTCCCGGCTCGATCGAGCCATGCACCTGGCCTGAAAGCGCCCCGTGTGTCGCAAAGTGGAGCATACGATATTGTTGCAGACGGCCGCTTTCGCTGAGCGATTTTATCCTGGCTTCGGTCGCCTCATTGCCGAGGTAAACCTCGCCTTTGATGGGCGCAAAACTATTGGCCACCAAGCACAGTTCGATGGCGGTCTCGGGCAACGGCGCGAGGTGCTTGAGTTGCTCAATGTCGGCCGTACCGCCTGAAAGGGCAACGGCTGAACGTCGCCCTCGTTGAGCTGGTTGGCTGGTTCGCGGCTCCGAGCTTGGTGCGCAACTCTGACGAAGGCGGGCCTGCGTGGCACGCTCGACATCGAAAGCGCTCTGAGCATCTCCGTTCAGCAGCGGGTTTCCAAAGCCTATGAACGGCTTCGGCGCCTTACTCGTTTGAGCGATTTGACGCAGCGCTTTGAGGCTCGAGATGGATGGCAAGACGGTCGTTGCAAACCGCTTGACCAACCAGGGCGCTTTGGCAAGATCTTGCCGACCGGTGCCTGGCGCGGGTTTGTCGGTCAGCAAAAGCTGGAACGGCAGCGTGGCCAGGGGACCGGATGGAACGAGAACGAGCTCCTTGCCTTCAATGTCCTTTGCGACCGGCTCAAGAAGCGCCTGATAAAGCCCAAACGCTCGGTCCAAATCGAACGGCAGTTGATCGCCGGGAGCTGGCGGGCGATTGAGGCCCAGCTTTTCGGCGCAAGCGTAGGTCGTTTCCATCCACGCTTCCTGATCAAGACCGCAGCGCAAAATACCGATCGTTTCTGCCAGTTGCTTTGCGCCTATCGCAGTGGCGTGCCAACGGACATCTGCGCGCGTGACTGTCCAGACGAAGGTGAAGCGTGAGGTCGTGGTGAACAGTAACAGGGCCTCATTTGGGTTCAGCCGCCTTTGAATCTCTTCGATGGAAACCGGAGTCTTGGTAACGAGTGCTGCGTATTCCGGGAATTGGGTGGCGATCAGGCGATCAAGCTCTTTTATCTGGTTCGCAATGCCCAACGCCTGGGCACGAAGCGCTTGCTCCGTGTCCTGGTTGCGCGTGGCATTCGGCTGCGAAATCACCGAGATGAGCAATCTATCGGTCGCAAGCGCCTGTTCGCCTAAGTCCTGCCGCTGACGAACCCGTGCCGATAAATCCCCGTTGCCGGTCGCAATGCGCGCTGACATTCCGGCAATGGCCTTTGCCGCCTGTTCGTCGCCAATCCATTGCGCAGCCTCGAAAGCCTGGGATCGCAACGCGATCGCTTTTTGACTATCGGACGTCTCCGCGAGCTGGTAGGCGGCAACGATCGTTCCGGGGAATGGATTTGTGGTGTCATGGACCTTGAGATCGGCCGTTGTCTGCCCCTCGTTCGATGCCTTGGCACTGCGGTTGGTCAAAATTGCGGAAGCGCGGGCAAACGCATCGTAGGCTTGCTGCCAATCCTTCGAGTCCAGGTAGTGTGCGCCGAGATTATTGAAACTGTTGGCGACGTCCGGGTGTACCTCGCCAAGGGCACTTAAGCGGATGTCCAGCGCTCGTTTCAGGAGCGGCTCGGCGTCCCGAGGTCTTCCGATACTGTCCAAGACAACAGCCAGATTATTGAGGCTGTTTGCCACCAGCGGGTGGAGCTTGCCGAGCGCTCCCTCGCGTATGGTCAGAGACCGGCGCGCCAAAGCTTCTGCTTCGTGAGGCTCATCGTCGCCAATCAGTACCACGAGATTGTCGAGGGAGACGGCGACATCAAGGTGGTTCGGACCGAGGCTTCTTTCGCGAATCGCCAAAGACCTGCGAAACAGCTGTTCGGTTTCCTTTTTCCGACCGGAGTAGGCCTTTGCGTCGGCGAGATTGTTTAATGCAATCGCCACATTCGGGTGATCCGGTCCGAACGCCTTTTCCTGAATAGCAAGGGCACGAACAAGCAGGCCTTCGGCTTCTGAAGCCCTGCCCTCCCTGGAGAAAACAATGGCAAGATTGTTAAGGCTGGCGGCGACGTCGGCATGATCGGGCCCGAGCGCCTTTTCCCGGATAACCAATGCACGTCGCGCCAATTGCTCGGCCTCTTGAAGCCGCCCCTGCAAGCGTCTGAGTTCTCCGAGATTATTGAGCGTTGAACTGACGTGGAGGCTGTCAGGGCCGTGTCGCTTTTCCTGAAGAGCGAGCGCTTCAAGGAAGCGCTCCTCGGCAAGTTGCAGCCGACCTTGCGCCTTGTACACCTCTGCGATGTTGTTCAGGGCAACCGGGACCATGATATCGGCTGGTCCCGATGCACGTTTGAAGACTTCCAGCGCGTGGCTGTAAATATCAAGCGCCTCCGCCTCTCTCAATTGACGGTGACGGACATTGCCGAGCTGCATGCGCGCCAACGCCGTATTGAGATTGTCACGGCCCAAAGTGCCTTCATCGATGGCTATCGCGCGCGAAGCATCCAGCTCGGCATCTTTCAATCGGTTCTGGCTGAACGCGATTTGACCGAGAGTGGCAACTACGGCGGCAACGTCCGGATGATTTGGGCCAAGCGCCTTCTCGCGGATGGCAAGCGCTTTTCTTAACACGGTTTCGGCTTCGGCCATTTCGCCCTGTGCCTGCAAGGCCTGAGCAAGCACGATGAGGGTGGTTGCCGTCAAAGGTGACTGTCGACCTGAAGCTCTCTCAGCTTCATTTGTGAGCTTTCTTGCCAGCGCTATGGCTTCCCCGTATCGCCCTTCCTGGGCAAGCGCCGTAATACGGCGCATCAGCGTCAGCATTTCTTGCTCGCCCGCCAGACCGGGCAAAGCAATCATGCCTGCGAGGAATACGGTGACGATAAACCGCGCAACAAGTCTTCGGCTTCCTCGCATGCCTCAACTGCTCCGATCCGCTTTCCAGAGGGCTTGACATCGCCGCTCTCTGGGGCCGCAGCAAGGCAAAACCCGAATTCCGCCGCAACCAACAGGCAGACTGAGATTGCAGGCCAGCCGCTCAATCATCGAAGCCGTCGTCATTGCCCCGTGGCGCCATCGTCGTCGTGCACGGGAGGAATTGCGGCGCGTGATGACGCGGTTCGCGCGGGGGCCGCGCGCTCCCAAGGACATAAATCCTATCCAGGCATTGCCTGTTCTGTTGAGTTTTTGTCTTCCCTCGCGGTGAATTTTGAACCTACGACGAGATGGAACGACACAGGTATGGAACACCGCTTGACCTTGAAACGATTGCAATGCCCGACCAATTTCCGGTTTTTGAAGTGATCATGAAGAAGCGAGGCCGGGCTTGGAGGTGGTGCGTGTGCACGACCGAAGGGCAGATTGTCATGCAGGGCTCGGACCGGCGCCGATCCGGTGCCAAATACAAGGCTGACAGGGCACTCTTCCTACTGCTGTTGTGGGCGCCGTATCGGTCGACCCGGCTGAGTAATCCCGACGCCACGGGTTACGATTACTCTGGCAGGACGCGCTCCCCTAGCTGACCCCTTTAGGCTTTCGAGGATCGATCGCGATATCCGCTTTGCAGCAGACAATGCTTCAATTCCGGCTCTGTCTGGCCCCCCTGTTACGCCGGATCGCTACGCCGCATCCTGGGAAAGAAGACCCGATGGCTCAAAAGGCCATCGGGCAAGTCTAGGGAGGAAACGCCCTTGGGGGGCCTCTGGACGGCGCGAACGCCGAAAACATGCCTCCTCCTACCTGATGCAGTCCTTCGCGTATTTCGCGAAACCTGAACGATTTTTAGAAACACACGACCCGTACTCAACGCCGCCGATGTAGCGCGGGCCACCGCGTTCAATCTCGTTCAGGCCGCCGAAGCCGTTTAGCAAGCGTCCGCGCCGGCACCCGCCGGCGGTTGCTCACTTCGGCCTGTGGCGGCGTTCACCGCTTAGGCGGTCGGTGCCCGCGTGATTACCGCGATTTAATCTTGCACTCAGCCAAGGTTCATGGAGGAACCACTACTTTTCCGAGCGGGGACAGAACCACGGAGAGTAAAGTGAAACTTAAATTCGCACTTGTTGGATTGGCCGCCCTCGGCGGCGCAGCACTTTCAGCGGGAACCGCATCAGCTATGCCCATCGGTTTAGCCACAAACGCCGACATCGCGTCCAATGTCGAACAGGTACGGTTGGTTTGTGACGTGTATGGCCGTTGCTTTCGCACCGGTCCCCGCTACTACGGTTATGGTGGACCGGTTGTCCGATACGGTTACGGCGGCGGATGGCACCGCGGTTGGCATCACGAACGCCGCTGGTAATAGTTTCAAGAGGGCTTCGGCCCTCTTTTTTTTATGCACGTGCGCTTCGTGGTGCTTTGTCCGGTGGCCTCGCACCGCCCCGAAGCGGCTTTGTTCTTGTCCCTGAGGGCATCGTCGCCGATGATGGCACCAACAAACAAAGGGGATAACGGCCATGGGGCGTGTTTGGTGCGTACTTCTCGCAGCCGCATGGTTGGCCCTTGGCGTCGTGCCATGCTCCGCTCAAAACTATCCGACACGGCCGGTGCGCCTCGTCGTCGGATTCCCGGCCGGAGGTCCTACCGATGCGATCGCGCGCATCGTGGCGCAGAAGTTATCCGACAAACTCGGCCAACAGTTCTTTGTGGAGAATATCGGCGGCGCAGGCGGAAACACCGCGGCGGGCCAGGTCGCCCGCGCGGCTCCCGATGGTTACACCATTATGGCGATCAGCACCGGCTTCGTCGTGAATCCCAGCCTGTACGCCAAGGTGCCGTACGATCCCATCAAGGATTTTGCGCCGGTGACGCTGGTGGCCGTTTCTCCAAATGTGGTGGTCGTCAACCCGACGGTACCGGCCAAGTCGCTGCCTGAGCTGGTGCAGTTGATTCGAGATAATCCCGGCAAGTACAGTTTTGCCGGCCCGGGTGTGGGCTCCACGCCGCATCTGGGGGGCGAGCTGTTCCGGCTGGCGTTCGATCTCGACCTGGTACACGTGCCGTTCACCGGCGCCGGGCCTGCAATCCAGGCGACGGTTGGCGGACATACGCCGATCGCGTTCACGGCCCTCCCGCCCGCTCTCTCGGCGGTACAGAGCGGGCAGTTGCGCGCGCTCGGTGTTGCCGCGAACGAACGCGCGGCGGGGATGCCGGATGTGCCGACGTTCGCCGAACAGGGCGTCAACGATCAGGAAGCCGACACGCTCACCGGCATCGTCGCACCGGCTGGAACGCCCAGGGAAGTCGTCGACTTGCTTTATAGAGAGACCGCCAACGCTGTCAGGCAACCAGAGGTGAGCGAGCGCCTCAAAGTGCTCGGCTTCAAGGCGGTTGTGGATACACCGGATGAGTTCGGCGCCCGGATCAAGCTGGAAATAGAAAAGTGGAGCAAGGTTGTGCGCAACGCGAAGCTGAGGATCGATTGACGATCTGCGTGCCCGGCTGAACCACGAAGGCCCTTCTGCTGCGAATGCGATAAGGATTCGCCTGACGTCCGTCAGCCCGCGGCGCATCGTTCCGGCGCCGCACTGATCGCGATTGCTGACCCGGTCGCCGCACCGACGGCTGAGGGTGCCGATCATGATGGCGCGCAGTGTCCACGCCTCGCGCGAGGGCTGCATCATTCGGAAAGTCGCGACGATGCAGCGGTCGTTTACCTTCTTCGAAGCACGCAGTATCAATTTTGTAATTGTGGTGTACTCTGAGTGATGCATGTCGATGGTCGACTTGCATTGAACCAAACTTTTGGGATCACGGAGGGCAACATGGCCAAGAAAGCGAAGAAGGCAAAGAAGACAGCCAAGAAGACAGCCAAGAAGAAAAAGAAGTAGTCGTACGACGAAAACCTCATGGCATCCGGATAGCCTCTGAAGTCCGTTCCGCCCTTGGCAGCGCGGACAGGTGGCAGCTCTCGCCAACAGAATATCCGCTCAACAAACACTGAGGCCGGACCCTTATGCAGATGGCTGCTGCATAACGGTCCGGTTTTTCGTTGGGACCTGATCAAGCGGTCGGCGCTGGACTGCTTACCGAGGATCCGCATTTAGCCCCAGTGAGAGTTAGAGCCTGCGGCTTTCGCGCTCCCTCGCCTCCAGGGGTTGCGCCGTGATACCGTCAGAGCTAGTTTTCTCCGCGAACCAGGGTGGAGTGCCGGCGATGCGTTATGGTGCGTTTATAGTGGGATTTGTTGCCCTTACGGCACCGGCGCATGCCGAGCCCCGCTCGGCGTATGTGACGATGGTCTTGCAGGCTTTCGCCGCCAAGGTGGAATGCCCCGGCACGGACGTCGTCTATCAGGATCTGGTGCAGAAGGCCCAGGACATGCACCTGCCGGACGAAACCACCGAGAAGGTGCGAAAGGCCATCGCCTACATGCACACGGGTGGAAAAATGGGCGAGCGCCAGGATGACGACCTCATGTCTGAAGTGGCCATAGCGACAAAGTCAACCGACCTGGACCAGAATCGTCTCGGCATGACAAGTTGGTGCGAAACTCAGAAATCCAGGCTTGCCGGGTTTATTCGGACGAAAAACTAGCTTTGGCTCAGCGCCGTTGGCTTACTGGACATGCCGGCCTCGCCTCATCGCTCATCCTTGGCCAGCGCAGCATCATCTCGACTGCGCTCATCTGACGTGGAACGCAATGTCCGCTTCCGCTGGAAGTGGACTTGGCGCCAATGCCCGCTTCGCGTCATGCCGAGCCTTGGCAGCCTAAGTTAGCGTCCATTCTTCAGCGCTTGCGCCGGCCAGGGCCCTGACGCGCGCTTCATCTGCCGCGAGTTCGCGCGCCGATCCAGAGTAAACCACGATGCCATCATCCAGCACATAGGCATCGTCGGCAATTTCAAGGCTCATTCGCGCATTCTGTTCGACCAGCAGAACGGAAATGCCCTCAGCCTTCATTTGCTGGACGATGCGAAAAACCTCGCGCACGATCAGCGGCGCCAACCCCTGCGACGGCTCGTCGAGAATAAGGAGCCTTGGGTTCAGCAGCAGCGCGCGGCCGATCGACAACATCTCCTGTTCGCCGCCGGAAAGTTGACGGCCGCGATTGAGCTTGCGCTCCGCCAGACGCGGGAACAGGTCGTAGATTCGCTCGATGGTCCACGGGCCCCCACGTTCAAGCGGGACCTTGAGATTCTCCTCGACACTGAGATTAGCGAAGATGCGCCGGCCCTCCGGCACATAACCCACCCCTCGCGCGGCGATGCGGAAGGTCGGCCAATGCGTCGTGTTCTCGCCAAAGATTGTAATTTTACCATCGCGCGCGGGCGTAAGCCCCATCAGGCTGCGCAATGTCGTGGTCTTTCCCGCGCCATTGCGCCCCAGCAATGCGGTGATTTTACCCTCGGCAACCTCAAGGCTGACGCCATGCAGGATGTGGCTCTTGCCGTAATAGGTGTGGAGGCCCTCGGCGGTGAGTGCTGCGGTCATGCGGCGTTGCCCAGATATGCCGCCTGAACGGTTTCATTGGCTGCGATTTCCTGGGGAGTGCCTTCCGCCAGCATTCTGCCCTGATCGAGCACGCTGATACGGTCGGCGAGATGAAAAACCACGCGCATGTCGTGCTCGATCAGCACGATGGTATAGTTACTGTCGCGGTGCAGCCGGCGGATGAGCTGGGTGATCTGATATGTTTCCTGGTCGCCCATACCGGCCGTGGGTTCGTCGAGCAGCAGCAGGTGCGGCCTCAACGCCAGCGCCATGGCAATCTCGGCGGCCCTCTGATCACCATGAGCGAGTTCGCCGACCAGCCTGTCCGTTTTGGTTTCCAAAGATACCAGCTTGAGAGTCTCTTCGACGCGTCGATGAATTTGTGCTTTTGCCGAAGCGTTGATCCAGGGCCGCAGCCGGTAACCACCGGCAACCTCGGCCGCGATGCGGACATTTTCGAACACCGTGAGCTCTGGAAAAATTTCGGTGATCTGGAAGGTTCTGGCCATACCGAGCGTCACGCGCTGATGCGTGGCCAGCTTGGTAATGTCTCGGCCATCGAACGTTATGGCACCGGACGTTGGCGGAAAAAACCCGCTGATCAGGTTGAAGAAGGTGGTCTTGCCGGCGCCATTCGGCCCGATGATCGCGCGCAGTTCCCCCTTGGCCACAGTCATTGACACATCGCGCACAGCCACCAGATTCCCGAATCTCTTGGTGACGTTCTGGATGTCGAGGACGTTCATGCCTTGCTCCGCTGAATGAACCCAAGCAATCCGCGCGGAAAAAACAGAACGACCAGGACGAAAAGCAACCCGACGAACGACATCCAGTTGACCGTGATGCTCGAGAGGTAGTCCTGCAGGACGACGAACACGGCGGCGCCGAGAAGCGGGCCCCAAAAGCTTCGCATGCCGCCCATCACCGCCATCATGACGAAATCGCCGGACTGGCTGTAGTGCAGCCCCCTCGGATCGGCGAAGTTATTGACGAGGGCATAGAGTGCGCCGGCAAATCCCATGAAAAAGCAGGACAATGTGAACGCGATCCAGATATGCCGCTCCACCGGGATGCCCAGAAAGCGAGATCGGCGCTCGTTCTCACGGATCGCGATCATGGTGCGGCCAAACGGCGAGCGCAGAATAAATCCCATGGCGGCGACGACCAAAGCGAAACAAAACAATACAAAGAAATAGAAATTGTTGGCGTCCGAAAGAATGTCGAGCTTGAACAGGCCGAAGTCGATCGGCTGGCGCGAGAACCCGCGCAGCCCGTCATCGCCTCCCGTCAGCGAGTTCCACTGAAATGCGATGTAGTAAAACACCTGGCCGAAAGCGATCGTCACCATGGCGAAATAGACGCCGCGCCTTCGCACGATAAGCGTGCCGAGGATGGCGCCGCAAACGCCGCCCAGCAGCATGCCCGCGACAAGGGCTAGCGGCGTGCTCGGCGCCAGAAATTTCAACGTCAGCCCCGCCCCATAGGCGCCAAGACCAAAATAGGCGGCATGGCCGAAGGACAGAACACCGGTGAATCCGAGCAGGAAATTCACCGACATCGCCGCCAGTCCGAGCACAAGGACGCGTGTGGCGAGCGCGGTGTAGCCGCCGAGCGGCACCATCCAATAAGGGGCGAGCACCAGAGTTGCCCAGATCGCCGCGAGGACGATGAGCTTGCGTGTTTGCTCGGCGCTCAACTCATCATTCCTTCTTCGCCAAGCAATCCACGCGGACGTATCAGAAGGACCACCGCCATCATGACATAGATGACTGCCTCGCTGGCAGCGGGGAGAAACACCGCGGTCATTCCGGACGCCACTCCAATCAGCAGGCCGCCCAGCATCGTCCCCGGCAGGCTGCCGATACCGCCGACGATAATGGCGATGAAGCTGGGCATCAGCAGACCGGTCCCCATGGTTGGCTCAAGACCCAATTGTCCGGCGGCGAGCACGCCGCTGAGACCTGCGAGAAAAATACCGACGGCGAAATTGAGTGAGCGCAGCATTTGCACATTGATTCCGAGCGCGGCAACGGTCTCAAGATCGAGCGTGCCGGCGCGGATGCGAATGCCCAATCGGGTGTAACGCAGCAGCACGAACAGTAACGCCACGGCAATCATCACCACGGCCACCATGAACAGGCGATAACCCGTGATGAAAAAGAAATCATTGCTCAACGGTTGCGCCAGAAACGGCGGGATGGTGACCGGCTTGCCCTGCGGGCCAAAAATGAAGCGGGTGCCATCCTCGATGATAAAGGCCAAGCCGAAGGTGAGCAGCAGGCTGTAAAGCGGATCGCGCCCGTACAGCGGCCGGATCAGCACCCGTTCGACCGCAAGCCCGATAACCGCAGTCAACGGCGGCGCGATCAGGAGCGCGCCCCAAAACCCGATATAGGGCGTGATCGCATAGGCGATGTAGCCGCCGATAACGAGAAATCCGCCATGGGCGAAATTGATGGTGTTGCTCAGGTTCAGAATGAGCGAGAGGCCGAGCGCCATCAGTACGTAGAACGCGCCGATGATGAGCCCGTTGGTGATATTGAACAGGAGAAGCTGCGTCATAATTCACCGGAAAGGAAACAGACATGTGTGATCCGGCGATGCGCCATCCCCGGATCGCGAAAACGATGCACTCTATATTATGCCGGCCACTGAATTTTGCAGCCTGTCTCTTCAACGGCGGGAGCAGTCTTGTCGCCCGGCACGACCTCGTCCACACGATAGAGATCTTCCGGATCGTCCTTGCCCTTTGACTGCGCCTCGCCCACAAAGGCCGACGTCATCAGCTGATGGTCGCCCTTGCGATAGTAGCATTTGTTCGGCTGCAGCTTGACATCGTCCGGCAGCTCGAAATTCTCCAGTGCCGCCGCAAGCTTGACCGCTTCGAGTGTTTTCTCCCGGTTCGCAACCAGGGCAAAAGACATCGCCGAAGCATAACCGAACCAGTGGCGCGCAGTCGGCACATTGCCGCTATTGACCTTGCGAATATCCGCCACGAACTTATCGACGCCGGGAACACCCGGTTGCTTCCAATACCATTCGAACATCCAGACGCCGATGCGCGCTTCCGGCGGCAGCGCGGCCAGCGATTCCAGCTCCTGCTGCGTTCCTGCAACATGGATTTGTTTGTTGAGGCCGAACTGCACGACTTGCTTCAGGCAGTTGATCATGTCGGAGCCCTGCACCAGCAGTATCAGCACGTCCGGATTTGCCGCCCGCGCCTTGATCAGGTAGGCGGAAAAATCCGTGGTACCCAAGGGCGTAAGCTCATTGCCGGTGACGGTACCGCCCAGCTTTTTCAGATCGTCAGTGCACGCGTCATAAAGCGTGTGGCCGAAGGCATAGTCGGGCGTGATGAAATGCCATTTCTTGCCGTACTTGCTGTACAACACGCTCGATACCGAATTCGCTTCCATCCGCGTCGTGTTGCAGACGCGGAACACATTCCACTTGCAATCCTTGCCGGTGATAGAGTCGGTATGCCCTCCGGAGACGATGTGCAGGATTCTCTTTTCACTGGTGACCTGAGCGATCGCGGCGGCAATACCGGAATTGACGTCGCCGATCATGAAGTTGACCTGATCGCGCTCGATCAGCTTGCGTGCTTTTTGCACGCCGGTGCCGACGTCGTTTGCGGAATCTTCCACCAGCAATTCGACCTGGCGTCCGAGAATGCCGCCTTTGGCATTCATTTGCTCGACGGCAAGCCTGGCGCCCATCACCTCGTTGCCCGCCGGCGCGGCGTAGACGCCGGTAAGGGGATCGACCATGCCGATCCGTACCGCCGTTTCGCCTCGTGCCTGGATGATGAAGGGTGACGCCACCTGGAAGGCGCCGAGCGCGGCTGCGCCCTTCATGAGCGTGCGGCGATTGAATTTCGCGGTGAAAGCCGGCGATGTCATGAGTTCTCCTCCCACGGATTTTTTGTTTTCTGCTTTGGCATTTCGATCGCTGGACGCCGTCGGCCGCCGAGCTTCATATCGTCTTGTGTCAGGCCGGCCATTGTATCTTGCAGCCGGTGGCCTCAGCCGGACCGGCGGCCTTTTCGCCGGGCACCGGGTTGCGCACCGTGAACATATTGTCCGGATCGCCTTGGGGAGGATGCGCTTCGCCGACGAATACGGTGCTCATCAATTCATGGTCGCCGGCGCGATATTCCGGCGCACCCGGCTGCAAGGCGATTTCCGGCGGCAGCTTGAATCCGGAAAGCGCGCGCGCCAACTTTGGCGCGTCGAGCGTTTTTTCCTGATTGGCTATCACTGCCAGCGTTTGTACCGACGCATAGCCGAACCAGTTGCGCGCCGTGGCGGCGACGCCGGTGATTTTCTTTATCGAGGCACTGAATTCCGCGACGTGCGGCACGCCCGGCTGATCCCACCACCATTCCATGGTCCACCATCCGACGCGCGCCCCATCGGGCACGGCGCGTATGCTTTCGAGCTCGAACAAGGTGCCGCCCACGGCCATCTGCTTGTCGAGACCGAATTGAACAAATTGTTTGAGGCTTGAGACCTGATCGCCGCCGCCCATGACATTGATGAGCACCTGCGGACCGAAGGCCTTGGCCTGGATCAGATAGGCTGAATAATCGGGCGTTCCCAACGGGACGAGGGACGCAGCGGAAGTGCCGCCCGCGGCTTTCAGAAGCTTCTCGAAGCCCGCTTGGACGGAGTGGCCATACGCGTAGTCCGGCGTCAGGAAATACCACTTTTTGCCGAATTTCTCCATCAGCGTCTGGGCGATGGCATTGGCATCCATTGTGGTGGAGTTGCAAACCCGGAACACGTTCCACGAGCAGTTCGCGCCGGTGATAGGATCGGTGTGGCCGCCGGAGACGATATGGAGCACTTTCTTTTCGCTGGTGACCTGCGCCATCGCGATCGCAATGCCGGAATTGACGTCGCCAATAATAAAGCTCACCTGATCCCGTTCGATCAGTTTCCGGGTCTTCTGCACGCCGGTGCCGACATCATTTGCCGAGTCTTCAATCAGGAGCTCGACAGGCCGGCCCAGAATGCCGCCCTTCTTGTTGATCTCCTCAGCGGCGAATTTTGCTCCCACCACCTCTCCCTGTGCGATCGCGGCATAGACTCCGGTCAAGGGATCGACCATTCCGATCCGCACCGGCGTTTCGCCCCGCGCTTTAATGATGAAGGGTGAAGTGAGTTGCACCGCAGCAATAGCGGCGCCTGTTTTTAGAATCGTCCTCCGATCGAGCGGCCAGGACCGTTGCGCGATACCCATGCTATCCTCCCCAGACAATCTATTCTACCCAGACAATGTATCTTGATAGCGGCATTCTTCGATGCCTCGACAATCGCCATCAGCGTAACCCTTTCGGATTTGTTTTGCCAATAATAACCCGGTGATGTCCTGCAACCTTCGGCCTAGCCGACACCGCATCGTACGCCGCCTCTGAAAATTTCCGCGCCGCAAGCCGTGACTTTGTATCGACAGCAGCGACGCGGTGGCGGCTCACGGCGTCGACGCGGTCACCGGTTCGCTCGACGATTCAGCGCAGCTTGAGGCCAAAGCCCGATTGAAATTGTCCTGATGACAAACCGGGTGCGCGGCTATAGCCTACCGCAAAATAAAACGCACGGGAGGATGGCATGCCAGACGCAATGGTTGCAGCATCTCTTTCAGAGGCAACCAGCGGCGGTACGACGCAACAGGTCGACGTCGCGGTGGTGGGGGCCGGGTTTGCCGGCCTGTATCTTCTGCATCGGTTGCGCAAGGCCGGCTTCACGACCGTGGTGTTGGAGGAGGCCGACGACGTCGGCGGCACCTGGTACTGGAACCGATATCCCGGCGCACGCTGCGACATTCAGACCATCGACTACAGCTACACCTTCGATCCTGAGCTGGAGAGCGCGTGGAAATGGTCGGAGAAATACGCAACCCAACCCGAAATCCTGCGCTACTTTGGCTTCGTCGCCGACCGCTATGATCTGCGGCGCGACATCCGCTTTCGTACGCGGATCACGGCGGCGACGTGGGATCAGGCCGCGGAACGCTGGCTGCTCACGACCAACGAAGGCGCGACCGTATCCTGCCGCTACTACGTTATGGCCACCGGCTGTCTTTCCGCGCCCAAGCCGCCGGAGATCGATGGCGTCAAAGACTTCAAGGGCGAGGTCTATTTCACCGGCCGCTGGCCACATGAGGAGGTCGAGCTCGCCGGCAAGCGCGTCGCGGTGATCGGCACGGGATCGTCCGGAATCCAGTCGATCCCGTTGATCGCCGAGCAGGCGGAACATCTGACCGTTTTCCAGCGCACGCCGAACTTTGCCCTGCCCGCCCACAATGGTCCTGCGCCGGCGGATCGCGTTGCCTTGCTGCAAGGCGACCGCGCCAGCTACCGTGAACAAGCTCGCTGGTCGCTGGCAGGTGTACCGTGGCCGCAACAAACGGCGGTGAGCTGGCAATTGAGCGATGCCGAGCGCCGCGAGCGCTTGGATGAGGCGTGGGCCAAAGGCGATCTCGTCTACATCCTGACCCAGCTGTGGGCCGACCAGGCCGTCGACGTCGATGGCAACGCGCTGCTCGCGGACCTGATCCGTGAGAAGATCCACGAGACCGTGAAGGATCCGGAAACGGCCGCGGCGCTTACGCCGCACGACCATCCGTTCGGGGCCAAGCGTCCCTGCCTCGATACCAACTACTACGCCACCTACAACCGTCCCGACGTCACGCTGGTGAACCTGCGGCAGGAGCCGATCAAGTCGATCACGGCTTCCGGCATCAAGACCGACGAGCGCACGTTCGACGTCGATGTCATCGTGTTCGCCACCGGCTTCGACGCCATGACCGGAGCGATCATGGCCGTTCATCCGATCACGGGCCGCGGCGGAAAGTCGCTGTCCGACGTCTGGGCCAACGGCCCGCAGACCTATCTTGGGCTTACCGTGGCCGGCTTTCCCAACCTGTTCATGATCACCGGCCCGGGCAGCCCGTCGGTGCTGTCGAATATGGCCGTATCGATCGAACAGCACGTCGACTGGGTCGTCGACCGACTGATTGCGATGCGAGAGGCCGGCTTCACCGCCATCGAGGCGACCGAAACGGCGCAGGCCGGCTGGGCGCGACACATGGCCGACTGTGCAACGCTCACACTGCACCGGCTGGCGAACACCTGGTACACGGGCGCCAACGTCCCCGGCAAGGCGCTAGGTGTGATGCCCTATACCGGCGGCGTCGGCCCCTACCGCAGTATCTGCAACGAGGTCGCCAGCGGCGGTATGCTCGGTTTCAGGCTCACCGGCCCCAATGTTGCCGAGCAATGCAATGACGGCGAGATCGTTCGCCTGCAACCGGATGTGCGGTTGGTGCTGAACATGCTGGCGGACATGAAGTTGCCGCCGCTGGAATCGTTCGGAGCCCAGGGTGCGCGCGACTTCCTGGCTGAATTCAATGCCGCCCGCCCCGCCGGCCGACCGGTCGGCGAGGTTGTCGACGGCACGCTCCCCGGCACCGATGGTCCGCTGCCCTACCGTCTCTATCGGCCAACGACGCCGGGGCCACATCCGATCGTGGTCTATTTCCATGGCGGCGGCTGGGTGCTGGGTGACCAGGAATCCGACGATCCGTTCTGCCGTGACATGTGCCGGCGTACCGGGATGATCTTTGTCAGTGTCGGTTACCGGCATGCGCCCGAACACCGCTTCCCGACGGCGGCAGAGGACGGCTACGCGGCGACGCGCTGGATCGCCGAGCATGCGGCTGACCTCGGCGGCAAGCCGGGACCGGTGATGGTCGCGGGCTGGAGCGCCGGCGCCAACATCGCGGCCGTCACCTGCCAGCTCGCGCGCGACCGCGGTGGCCCGCAGATCTCAGGCCAGCTTTTGGTATGCCCGGTCACCGACTGCACGTTCGACCGCCCGTCCTACAGCGACAATGCGACGGGCTACTTCCTGACGCGCTCGTTGATGTACTGGTTCTGGGACCTGTACTGTTCGCCCGCGGACCGAACCGATCCGCGCGCTTCGCCGTTGCGTGGCAAACTCGAGGGCTTGCCGCAGGCGTTGGTGTTGACCTGCGAGTTCGATCCGCTGCACGACGAGGGTGTCGCTTACGCCGAAGCCCTGGCTGCCGCCGGTGTGCCGGTCGAGCAACTTAACGCTCGCGGCCACTTCCACTCGTCCTTTACCATGGTCGACGTGGTGATCACCACCGTCAGCGGGCGCGTGCAGATGGCCGAAGCCTTGCGCCGGTTCGCTGGGCTTCCCTCCGAAAGGAGACAAGGTGACGAGGGTGTCCGACCAGGTCGGACTGCCTCGCCGCACGAAATCGCTGCGGCCGCAGGGTAGCACGCAGGAAACAACAACCTCTTCGGCTGCGTGCAGCCGATGATCTGGGGCCGGTCGAGCGCTCTCCGAGACGCGCGAAGAGACAATGGCCGGCGTACCAAAGCCAGCACTTGATTTCCTGCTGCGACCGGCGACAATGACGTCGCGCCAGCATTGCGGTACCAAGCTTTCTATAAGACGGGGAAAACTCGCTCGGCGACGGCAATACCACTGCGGCGCCGGGAGGGTTCCGGTATGGCGGTATGGTTCATGCGCGGGCTGCAGTGCCTGCTCTGCGAAGAGTTCACCCTGTTTCGCGCCGAATCGCCACCGGCTCTGGAAGCGTGGAAACACCAACAAATGATCGTCGAGACAACGTGCTCCGCACGCGAGAACGTGCGCATGCGTTGAACCACGGAGGCGCGAAAGACTGAAAGGCACTCCAAGCCGGCGTCAGACCGGCGGAAGGGCATCACCAAGGGAGGAATCCATGACGACAGTAACGCGACGTAACGTCCTCAAGAGCGGTACCGCGCTCGTGGGCGGCATGGCCGGCATTCTAGCCACTGGCCGCGCGCCCGCCTTTGCACAGGGCACGACCGTACACTGGCTGCGCTGGAACGACTTCGTACCGGCTTCCGATCAGCTGTTGCGCAAGGAGCTGCTGCCGGCTGCCGAGAAAGCGCTGGGAATCAAGATTAATCTCGAGACCGTGAATGGCAACGACCTGCAGCCGCGTATCACCTCGGCGATTCAGTCGGGCGCAGGTCCCGACATCATCATGCTCTTCAACAACCACCCGCAGATCTATTCGGAGAGCGTCGTCGACCTGTCCGACCTCGCAAGTGGTGTGAGCAAGGCCGAAGGCGGCTACTACGATCTGTGCAAATCGAACTCGGCCGACGGCCAGAAGTGGATCGCCCTGCCATGGACTATCGTGGGCGCCATGATCGCCTACCGAAAATCGTGGTTCGACGAGATCGGCTCCCCGACCTTCCCCGACACTTGGGAGAAGTATCGCGAGGTTGGCAAGAAGCTCAAAGCCATGGGCCGGCCGATCGGTCAGACGCTCGGCCACACGTTCGGCGACGCACCGACGTTCAGCTACCCCTACCTGTGGTCGTGGGGCGGCACCGAGATCGAGAAGGACGGCAAGACTGTCAACATCAACAAGAAAGAGGTCATCGACTCGGTCAAGTTCATGACGGCCTTCTGGAAAGAAGCTCATGACGAGGGCGGCCTCGCCTGGGACGACACCAACAACAACCGCGCGTTCTTGTCGCAAACGATCTGCGCCACACTCAACGGCGCTTCGATCTACATCGAGTCACTGCGCAACCCCGACAAGTACATCACTGAGAAAGGCGCGCAGCTGAAAACCGACATCCAGCACGCGCCGTTACCTAGGGGCCCGGCCGGGCAATTCGCCATGCACACCTACTTCTCTCATGTCGTTCCGAACTACTCGAAGAATCAAGCCGGTGCGAAGGAGTTGCTGAAGTGGATCCACACAAAGGCGAACTACGAGCCATGGTTCGTTTCCCAGAAGGGCTTCGCGACGCCGCCGACCCACGAATGGGAGAAGCACAAGTTGTGGGACGAGGACAAGGTCATGGCGCCCTTCAAGGTCGCCGGCCTGCTCGGCCAGACGCCCGGCTATCCTCTGCCCTCATCGGGCAAAAAGGCGGCCGAAGTGCTCACCAAATACATCATCACCGACATGTACGCCAAAGCAGTCCAGGGCGGCACGGCGGAGGATGCCGTGAAGTGGGCGGAAGGCGAACTCACGAAGGTCTATGCTTGAAAGTACGCTCTCACCGGGCCGTGCGGCTGCGACGTGGCCGCCGCATGCCGGGCGCATCGGGCTTGAGCGGTCGAGCCGTCTGCACCGGGAGGCGGCGCACTCAAGGGCAGGTTCACTCCGTCACCGGCGTGGTGTCGGGACAATCCAGGGGTTCGCATGATGCGCCAGCCGGCGCGCACATTGAGGTGAAGCGAAATGGCGATCGCTGAAACGCGAGTCTACATGCCACAGGCGCCGCGGCCCAGGCTCCGGCTGCTCGAGGACGAGCGTTGGCTCGCACTCGTGCTGCTGGTGCCGACCCTGGTGCTGCTCGGTATGTTCATCGCCTATCCGTTCGTGCGCGGCATCCTGCTTTCGGTGACCAATACGCGCGTGGGTGTGCCCGGCGAATTCGTCGGCTTCGCCAACTTCTACAAGATTTTCAACGACGGGATCTTTCGCACCTCCGTCTACAACACGTTCGTCTATACGGGCGTGACCACCGTCTTCAAGCTGGCGCTCGGGTTGTGGCTGGCCATGCTGCTCAATCGTAATTTCCGCGGCAAGGCTTTCACCCGTGCTTTCATCCTGCTGCCCTTCATCATCCCGACCGTGCTCTCGACTTTCGCCTGGAAGTGGATGTTCGACCCGACATTTAGCGTTCTCAATTGGCTCCTCTACCATCTCGGCTTGATCACCGGTCGGATCAATTGGCTGGGCGACCCAGACCTCGCCATGATCTCGATCATCATCGTCAACATCTGGCGCGGGGTGCCGTTCTTCGCCATCAGCCTGCTCGCCGGTCTGCAGACCATCAGTCCTGAACTCAGCGAGGCCGCCGC
>WNFC01001288.1_pt1 | contig 26002 bp, 30 predicted proteins | sample 5400541 | NCBI WGS metagenome assembly WNFC01 (sample SAMN13153342, study PRJNA577476) | soil metagenome | isolation source: 120 cm saprolite under Douglas fir tree site 2 hole 2 replicate 1 | place: USA:California | collected 2015-04-18 | reverse complement strand
TCATGAGCCAGGCACCAGGACGGTCAGGCACGCCCTGCAGCGGCCATCTGTCCAGGGCGGTAAGCAGCGTTTCCTGCACCACATCCTCGGCGGTCTGCAGGTCCCCGACGATTCGCAGGGCAGCGCCGATCAGCCGCGGCCACTCCTCTCGGAGCGCCGAGGAGAGCGCGTCGTCGGCCGCCTCGGTCAAGACCGGCCTCCGCCTGCGGTCGCGTCGCGGAGCTGCGTGACGGTCACCAGGTACCCGCTCACACGTCCCCATCCTGACGCCAGCCGCGTGGCCGCGACCTGCTCGCTGGCCTGGATGATCAGGCATGCCCGCAGGTCAGCGACTGGCTCGCGCAGCAGCGCGAAGGAGCGCAGGAGCCCCCAGCGGCGCAGCCACTGGTGCCAGGCTGCCGCGGCAGCTACGTCGCAAGCCAGGCCGGCTGGCGACACCTCGCGGTCCGCCTGCGGCCGGATGCCAAGCAGCAGGAACTCGCTCATCCCATCGGCACGATCTCGCGAACCTCGACCGACCCGAAGAGCGCGTTCGGGCACCGGGCGGCGATCTCCACGGCCGCGTCGAGATGCGGTGCGTCGATGACGAAGTAGCCGGCGATTACCTCCTTGCTCTCCGCGAACGGCCCGTCAAGCACGCGCTGCCTCCCCTCGCGGGTCCGGACCTTCTTCGCTTCGGTGACCGGGCGCAGCGGTGCTCCGCCCTTGAGCATGCCGTCGGTGACCAGGCCCATCGCGTACTCACCGACTTGCTGCACCGCCAGCTTGCGCTGTTCATCGGTCGCCACAAGGTCAGGATCCTCGGACAAGATGAGCATGAACTCCATGTAACCGCTCCTTGGTCATTCCTGGTCTACCGGTCACTAATACGACACCGTCGCGAGCCAGCGATCGACACGGTACGGACAAGTTTCCCGCTCGCTGACGTGGTTCCGCCCGGCGGGCGCTGCAACCGCTAGGGCAGGGTGTGCGCGAGCAGGAATCCCATGATGACTATGAGCAGGAGTGCCCCGATGAAGATCGCGGCCAGCCGGATCTTCCGGAGCACCCGGCGCTTACGCGGCGGAGGGCGCGGCTGGTAGTACGGCGCGCCCTGGTAGGCGGGCGGGAGATGTGCCATATGGAAAGGCTCCTTCCAGGCGGCCTTCCTGGTGCTGCGTCAGCAGGCGATCAGGCGGGCTAGCCGGCGAGGGGGGCAGTGAAGTCCTCCGGCCGCCAGTGATGACGCCAGGGCCTCACCTCGGTGATTAGCTCGGGCGGCGGCACGGCCAGCACGGGGCAGCGCGCGTGAGCCAGGCAATAGCGGGTCACCGAACCGTGAACGGTGCAGCCGAGCCGGCTCCGTCCGCCGTAGCCCACCACCAGAAGGTCATCGGGTCGATCGGATAGCTCTACTAGGAGCGGGCCCGGCCTGGCGCGCACGACCATCGTCCGCACCGTCACGTCGGGCGGGATTCCGCCGAATACCGCGTCAAATGACTCCTGCAGGCGCTCCCTGGCGGCCTGCTCCCAGAGCCTGAGCAGCAGCGGGCAGGGAGCCCGCATGTAGGCGACCTCCCCGCCTGCTGGAGCCCAGGCGAGCACTGCCAGCAGTGCCGCTCCTCGCGAGCGAGCCTCGGCCTCGCCAGCCCGCAGGGCTCCCAGGCTCCGCAGCGAGCCGCTGACTCCGGCGATGACGCGCCTGCCGCCGACCATCACCACTGATCCTTCTTGACTGACGCCGTGCCTGCCATCAATCAAACTCCGGCGGCCTGGAGTCCGCAACAGGGTCGCGGGTCCGAGTGAAAAGTCCTGGTCGGTTCGTCTCATCCTTGGGTTTCTTGATCCAGGTTGCCGGTCTGGCAGACTGATGATCACGGAGAACTGTGACACGGGGGCTGGGCCATGGGGAATCTGCCGTGAAAGCGGGAGACCCTGGCCTGATGCTGCTGGTAGGCGCGGTGGTTGTGCTCTGCTCGGTGGTAGCCGCGCGGGCCACGCACCGGATCGGCGTGCCCGGTTTGCTCATCTTCCTTGGACTCGGGCTGGCACTGGGGGAAGCCGGCCTGGGCGTTCGGTTTGACAACGCCGAACTGGCGCAGGCACTCGGGATAAGCGCCCTGGTACTGATCCTTGCTGAGGGAGGTCTGACCACCAGCTGGGCGCACGTCCGGGCGGCGGCACCGGCCGCGCTGACGCTCGCGACAGTCGGCGTGGCGGTCAGCATTGTCGTTGTGGCTGCCGTATGCCATTGGCTGCTGCTGTTCGGGTGGCGGAACGCCCTGCTACTCAGCGCTGTGCTGGCGCCGACGGACTCGGCGGCGGTTTTCTCAGTTCTCCGCAAGCTGCCACTCCCGCCCCGGCTGTCGGGGATATTGGAGGCGGAGTCGGGCCTCAATGATGCGGCAGCCGTGCTCGCGGTGACCCTCCTGAGCGGGAGCGCCCTGAATCTGCCTGGACCAGCGGGTGTCGTCGGGGTCGTGGCCTACGAGCTGGCGGCGGGGGCGGTGGTCGGCCTGCTGGCCGGGCTGCTCGGCGCGGTCTCGCTGAAGCGCTTGGCGCTGCCAGCCTCCGGTCTGTACCCGGTCGCGGTGCTCGCGCTCATTGTTGCCGCCTTCGGCGCGGCCTCGCTAGCCCATGCGAGCGGTTTCCTCGCCGTCTATGTCGCAGCTCTCGTGCTGGGCAATGCGCGGCTTCCGCATAGACCTGCCACCCGCGGCTTCGCTGAGGGAATCGCGTGGCTCGCCCAGATCGGGCTGTTCGTCATGCTCGGGTTGCTGGCCTCGCCGGCCCGGCTGCCCGCCGTGGTCCTGCCTGCGCTGATCGTCGGATTTGTGCTGCTGGCCCTCGCCAGGCCGGCGGCGGTCATCATCTCGACCTTGCCATGGCGGGTGCCCTGGCATTGGCAGGCGTTCTTGTCCCTGGCCGGGCTGCGCGGCGCGGTGCCCATCGTGCTCGCGACGATTCCGATGAGCATGCATGTGCCCGGCGCAACCCGCCTGTTCGACGTGGTGTTCGTCGTCGTCGTGGTTTTCACGCTGCTGCAGGCCCCGGCTTTGCCCTGGGCAGCACGGAAGCTGGGGGTGGCCTCGGCAGCAGAGCCGCTGGAGATCGACATCGAGGCCGCGCCGCTCGAGACGCTCACGGCCGACTTGCTGCAGGCACAGATTCCCGACGGATCCAGGCTCCATGGCGTCGAGATCTTCGAGCTCCGGCTACCGGCCCAAGCCAACATCGCCCTGATCGTCCGCGACGGGCGCGGACTAGTCCCGCAGCCGACGACCACGCTGCGGGCTGGCGATTCGCTGCTGATCGTGACAGCGCCTTCCGTGCGCTCGCAAACCGAGCGTCGGCTGCGCGCGGTGAGCCGAGCGGGCAAGCTCGCCGGCTGGCTGGGGGAGCGTGGCCATTGAGCAGCCAGTTAGCCCGTGACCTGACGCTCGCGCGCTCGGCGTACCGCCCGGACGATGACCGGTATCCCGACCACCGAGGGCAGGAACCAGAACACCAGCGGAGGCAGGCGGTCCCACAGCGGCAGGTGCGGGCCGTTGTCGACATAGAACGCTGTCAGCATGGCGACGTAGGCGATGCCCATGCCGACGATGTGCCCCGTATCGCCCGTGCGGTGCAGGCGCCGGTGCCGCACCCCCATCACCGCGGCGCCGAACGCAACGGCTCCGATGATGAGCAGGTGATAGTCCTGCCGCCACCGCATCGCGGTCAGGACGGCTGCGGTCGCGAACACAACCGTGATGGCGCGGTAGAACAATCTTCCGCTGACGATATGACGGTGCGAGCCCTTGACCGTCAGCGCGGCGGCGGCGCCGGTCAGGACCGCCGTCAGCCCGGCGAGCACGTGCACTGCGAGGACAGTCAGGAACAGTGGCGCCGTCGAGCCCACTTCGGTGCCCAGGATCCGGCTAGCGTCGTGCATTCGCCTGCCTTCCGCCAAGACGCTCGCATTGCTATACGTAGCGTTGCTACATATCGAACCTTACTCGTCGTGTTGCCTGCCGGGAAGGCCTTGTGTAGCGTTTCTACCTATGCGGGCCGAGGAACTGAAAGGGCACCTCGACAGCTTGCTGCTCGCGACCCTCGAGGGCGGGCCCCGGCATGGTTACGCGATCATCGAGGAGCTGCGACGGGCATCCGCCGGACGCCTTGACCTCCCAACCGGCACGATTTACCCAGCGCTCCACCGGCTCGAGCAGGCCAGGCTGATCGCCGGCTCGTGGTCAGTCGCCGCCGGTCGCCGCAGGCGGATCTACCAGCTCACCCCGGCAGGAGCCAGGGCCCTGGCCGGCAAGCGGGCAGACTGGCGCGAATTCGCCGCTGTGATCACTGCTGCCCTGGAGGCACGCCCATGCCCGAGTCCGGCCTGATCGCCGGCCAGGTTGCCGCTCTGGCCGCGCGCCTGCCCGCCCGGATCGTCGAGGAGCTGGCAGACGGGCTGGACGAGACCTACCGCTGCTACCTTGACCGGGGGCTCGGCAATGAGGCCGCGGCACGAGCCGCCATCGCCGAGTTCGGTGATCCGCAGGTCATCGCGGCCAGCTTCACCGCGGCCGGACCGGCCAGGCGCGCGGCGCGCCGGCTACTCGTCGCCGGACCGGGCGCCGGCCTCTGCTGGGGCACCGTGCTGATCGCCACCCGCGCGTGGACCTGGCCCGTCCCTGATGCGGCACGAGGCGTGCTCGGCGCCGCGCTTCTTCTGGCGGTCGGCCTGCTAGCTCGCGCAGCGTTCGGTCAGTCTTACCGCGCGGTCAGCAACGCGGCCATAGCGGGCTGCATGTGCATCGCCGTCTTGGACACCGCAATGATCGGCCTGAGCGCCAGCCTCGCACTGACACCCCGCTGGCCTGTCGTGCTCGCCGTCGTGGCCAGCACGCTGCGGATCACCTACGGCATCCGCAGCGTTGCCCGCGTTTGCGCCGCCTGATATCAGCCGCACCAGCAGGACCCGGTCGCGCGCAGAGTTTGCAGCACTTGACGGCACGAAGTGCTTATGTTAAGTGTGACTACACGCATCTCGCGGCAGGCTCACGTCCGCGAGATGGGTCCCAAGGGTGGATGGTCGGGCGGGCTTCCGGTGCTGCCCTGTTTCCCGGCAAGGAGAATTCATGTACCTCGGCAACCGTCTCGGCCATCTGACGTACTCGACCCTCGTGCATCCCGGCGATACATGGCCAGAGATGTGGGCGAGCCTCACCCGCTACGCACCCGCCGTCAAACAGATCGTCTCGCCTGAGTCAGCCTTCGGGGTCTCACTACGGCTATCGGCGGCGTCGGCATCAGCCCTCGCTGGAAGCGCTGTCGAGCGGGGCCGGCTGAAGGACTTCCTGGCCGCCGAGGACCTCTACGTGTACACCGTCAACGCCTTCCCCTATGGCCCGTTCAAGGGCCGGCGCGTGATGGAGCAGGTCTACGCGCCCGACTGGGCGACCGAGGAGCGCACCCGCTACACGATGGCGGTTGCCGATGTGGTCGCCGACATCTCGGCTGAAGGCACTGCGCCGACGATCCAGACCGCTCCGCTCGCCTTCCGGCCGAACGTCTCGGGGGAGGGTTACATTGCCGCCTTCACGCAGAACCTGCTGCGGGTCGTGGCACATCTGATCGATCTCGAGCAACGCACCGGCCGTAGGGTGAAGCTCGCGCTCGAGCCTGAGCCGTTCTGCTTCCTGGAGACGACCGAGGAGACGGTCGCGTACTTCGAGCGGCACGTCTACTCAGCGGAAGGGGCCAACGCGCTAGCGGCGCTGACGGGCCTGCCTGTCTCCGAAGTGCATGGCCTGCAACGGCGTCACCTGGGCGTGGTCTTTGACGTCTGCCACCAGTCCGTCGAATTCGAGGACATTCCGGCCTCGCTGAGATTGCTGGTCGGCGCCGGCATACCGATTTTCAAGCTTCAGGAGGCTGCCGCGCTCTGGGTGCCTGAGGTAACCCGCGACGCCGTAGCCGAACTCGAGCAATTCAGCGAAACGATCTACCTTAGCCAGACAACGCAGCGGCGCGACGGGCGGCTCACGCGCTTTCTCAATCTCAGCGACGCGATCGCGGCGTGGCATGCATCGCCGGAAGGCTCCAGCGAGTGGCGAACGCACTTCCACGTGCCGGTGTTCCTTGACCACCTCGGCGCGTTCCGCACCACGCGAGCCGGGATCGTGGATGCCCTGCGCGTTCACGCTGCGACGCCGCTGTCGGACCACCTGGAGATCGAGACCTATACCTGGGACGTGCTCCCGGCCCGGTTCAAGGCCGGTGATATCACCGATTACGTGGCGCGCGAGATCGAGTGGGTGCGCGGCCAGTTGCTGCCCGCAGCCGGCGCCTCCCGGTAGCCGCGGCTCTGCGGCAGGCCAACGGCGCCCGCGGTGACGTCAGCGGGGGATGATCCGCTCCTTGCGCAGCCGCTCGAACAGATCCGCGAAGGACTGAGCCGAGTCCTGGTAGTCGAGGAAGCCGAGCGCCCGGCTCTTCGACATGTCGGCGAACGTCTCGACCTGGCGCCCGAGATCGGCATCAGTGTGCCACCAGGAGGCGAGCTCCGACGCACGGTGGGGGACCAGATCGTGCTCGTCGAGCAGGGTGGCCCAGACCTCGTCCGCGTGTTCCATCCGGCCGGCCAGCGGCGCAGGCGAGCCAGGATAGGGGGCAGCCTCAACGCCGAGCACCCGAGCGACCCGCGGCCACATCTGGCGCCAGCGGAAGACATCACCGTTCACGGTGTTGAAGGCTTGGTTCTGCGCTAGCGGCTGCGTGCAGGCCCACGCCACCTGCCGCCCGAGCAACCGTGCATCGGTGATATCGGTGACGCCGTTGAGCTGCTCGGTGCTGCCGGGGAACACGAACGGCTCACCGGTCGCGCGGCAGATGCTGCCGTAGATCGCCAGCGTGACGCCCATGTTCATGACGTTGCCGAGGGCGTACCCGATCAGCGTGTGCGGGCGGTGCACTGACCAGGTGAATCCCTGCCGCTCGGACTCGGCGAACAGGATGTCCTCCTGGTCGTAGTAGAAGTTCTGGTACGGAAGCCGCTCCTGCGTCTCCCGGAAGGGAGTCTCGGCGGGATTTGCCGCGTAGGCCTCAAACGGCCCGAGGTAGTGCTTGAGCCCCGTCACGAGCGCCACATGCCGCAGCTTGGTGGTCCGCCCGAGCGCGCTGAGAGTATTGGCGAGCATCGCGCCGTTGACCTGGCAGTTCTCCGCCTCGCTGGCCTGGCGCGACCACGTCGCGAAGACCAGGTCCGAGATATCCGTGCCTTGTACGGCAGCCTCGACCGATGCAGCGTCCAGAACGTCGGCGGTCAGCTGGCGGACGCCCGGCACCTCATAGCGGTGTGTTCGCGATAGCCCCACGACGCTCCAGCCGTCGCGGACAAGAGCGGCAGCGGCGTTGTAGCCAGCCATGCCGGTGACCCCGACGACGAGCGCAACACGTTCCATGGTGATTCACTCCCTGGCTTGCCGTGGCCGGAGTCTCCCCCGGCGTGCGGGTATGCGCGCTCCACGAGTATCGTGATCCTGGACTTTTCGTCAAGTGCTAGTTAACGTCTTGTCACGCCCTGGGCGCCGACGTGCGGCGACGGGTGATCAGTCAGAGTTAACCAACCGCGTCGCGAAGTGAGGCTGCTATGGCGGGTCGGGTTACGGGTAAGGCGATCATTGTCACGGGCGCGGGCAGCGGGATGGGACGCACATTCTCCCTCGGACTGGCGCGCGAAGGCGCCGTCGTCGGCGTCCTGGATGTGAATGAGGACGCAGTTCATGCGGTGTGCAGTGAAATCAATGCCGGGTCGCTGAAGGCCGTGCCGCTGCGGGCAGATGTCAGCAAGCGGGACGAGGTGGTCGCTGCCTTCGACGCCTTCGTCGATTACGCGGGCCGACTCGACGTGCTCTTCAATAACGCCGGGCTGAACAAGCCCATGCACTTGCTCGACGTCACCGAGGAGAACTGGCATCAGATCATGGATGTCAACGCGCTCGGGACGCTGATCGGGATCCAGGAGGGCGCAAGGCGCATGATTCCGCAGCGCGACGGCAAGATCATCAACACCTCGTCGATCGCCGGCAGGCAGGGATACCCGAGCTTCGCGCCGTACTGCGCGAGCAAGTTCGCGGTGAACGCCCTCACTCAGGCGGCGTCACGGGCTCTCGCGGAATACGACATCACCTGCAATGCCTTCGCTCCCGGAGTCGTCGACACGCCGCTGTGGGCACGGCTTGACGCGGACCTGATGTCGATCGGCGACTCGGAGCGGCCGGGCCAGGCGATGGCCGACTTCTCTGCAGGCATCCTCCGGGGCCGCGCAGCCGTTCCGGCGGACGTGCTCGGCACCGCCCTATACCTGGCATCGTCGGATTCGGACTACATGACCGGTCAGATCGTCATGATTGACGGGGGAATGGTGCTGATATAGGCGCTCGCAGCCAGCAACTACTGGACGCGAACCCGGGCTCGGGCGGGGTTCGCTATCTCGCTGAACGGAGTGATACTGGTGGCCGTGAGCAATGCTGAGGGCGCTTCCTCCGCCGAGGTCGGGGGCAATCTCGGCGCAAGGCTGCGGGAGGCCCGGCTGCGATCCGGGCTGACGCTCCGCGAGGTCGCCAGGCAACTCGGTGTCTCCGCCTCGTTCGTCTCCCAGCTCGAGAACGGCAAGTCACAGCCGTCAGTCGTCACGCTGTACTCGCTGACGCAGCTGCTTGGCGTGTCGATAGACCGGATGTTCGACGGTGACGGCCAGCCGGCGACGGCAGGGCGCGATGAGAGCCAGCAAGGCGCCGGCCCGCGGTCGCGGTCTGGTGGTGGCCCGGGGCCGGCGCAGCAGGGCGGCGAGCGGGTCAGCCGCAGCGACCTGGGATCGCCGGCGGACGCCTGGCCGCAGCAGGAATCGCCTCGCCGGTGGGCGCTGACGAAGCCGGGCAACCGTGCCAGGCTGGTCATGGACAGCGGGGTCATCTGGGAACAGCTAGCCCCCAACGGCGGTCACTACATCGACTTCATGGAGATCATCTATCCGCCGGGCAGCAGCTCGACGAACGACGACCACATGCTGCGCCACTCAGGTTTCGAGTTCGGGTACCTGCTGGAGGGCGAGCTCGAGGTCACCAGCGGGTTCGAGGTCTTCACCATCAAGGCCGGGGAAGCGCTGGGGATGGACTCGTCGGTGCCGCATCTGCTGAAAAACCGGGGGACAATACCGGCACGCGGAATCTGGTGCGTCCATCACGAGCATGGCTAGCCGCTGATCCACCGTCACTTCCGCTTGACTTCACAACCCTCGCTTGTTCAGTATTGGTGAACGTGCGATGCCGATGCGAGGTTTGCCGATGAAGGCCCTGCAGTTCCTCGGGGACAGCCGGTGCGCGGTGAACGAGGTCGACGTTCCGCGAATCGATGACGATGAAGTACTCATCGCCAGCCGCAGCGTCGGCATCTGCCACTCCGACATCGAACTGCTGTCAGGCCGGTACATCATCCCGTTCAGCTATCCGTTGATCCCTGGTCACGAATGGTCTGGCGAGGCCGTAGCAGTCGGCCGCAAGGTCACACGTTTCGGTGTAGGCGACCGGGTGGTCGGCGAGTGCGTGATCGGCAGCGACCACTTCGGCTTCAGCATCAGCGGCGCCGCGGCCGAATTCTTCGTGGCCAAGGATTCCTGGCTGCACCGGCTGCCGGACAACCTGAGCTGGACGCAGGGCGCATTGGTCGAGCCGTTCAGCTGCGGGTACTACGCCACAGTCCGGGCCGACAACCTGGACGCGAGCGATACGGTGGCCGTTCTCGGAGCAGGCCCGATAGGCCTCGGCGTCGTCGCGGCGGCCGTCGGCAAGGGCGCGAGGGTCGTGGTCGCCGAGCCGGAAGCCGACCGGGGCGCGCTGGCCCTGAGCCTCGGCGCTGACGCGGTCGTGGATCCATCCGATCCTGAGCTGGCCGAGGCGATCAGGGACCGAGCCGCCGGCCAGGCACCCAGCGTGGTCTTCGAGGCCAGCGGCAAGCCCGCGGCCATGGCAGCAGCCCTGCAGGTGGCGGGGTTCCGCGCCAGACTGGTGTACATCGGCATCGACGTCGGCGGCACGGTGCCGGCCGCCCTCGGCCTCATCCAGTCCAAGGAGCTGCAGATCCGCGGAATCATCGGCTCACCAGGGGTCTGGCCGCAGACGCTGCGCTTCCTCTCCCGTGCCGGCGTGGATCTGTCCCCGATCGTCACGACATCGTTGACGCTGCCCGAGGCGGCCGATGCCATCAGCACCGTTCTGCACGACCGCACGCAGGTCAAGGTGCACGTGACGTCCGACTCGGCGCTATAAGCAGATACCGCACCTGGAGCGCGCATTGCAAGCAGCCGTCCTGCACAGTCCGCACGACCTGCGGGTCCAGACGTGCCCTGACCCGGTTTGCGGCCCCGGCGACGTGATCGTCGAGGTGGCGCTCAATGGTCTGTGCGGCACTGACGCGACCGAATACGCCAAGGGCCCGATGATGGTGCCGCTTACGACGCCGCATCCAGCGAGCGGCCATGTCGGCCCCACGATCCTCGGTCACGAGTTCATCGGCACTGTCGTGCAGGCCGGTGATAGCGCCAGCACGCTGCTTGGCAAACGGGTCGCCTGCGGCGCCGGCGTCTCGTGCGGCGCATGCCGCTGGTGCCGTGCTGGGCGGACGAACCTGTGCGCCGAGTACTACACGCTCGGGCTGAGCACCCATGGCGGGCTAGCCGAGTACGTGTCCGCGCCCGCGCGGATCTGCCTGCCGGTACCTGACGGCTGCGCGAACTCCGACGCCGCGCTCGCGCAGCCGCTGGCCGTCGGCATCCACGCCGTACGGCGCGCTGCGGTGCGGCCTGGCGACAGCATCGTCCTGCTCGGAACCGGTGCCATCGGCTCCTTCATCTGCGCGGCCCTGAGCGGGCACGATGGGGCAATCACCGCCATCGATATCGACGACGCCCGGCTCGGAGTCGCCAAGGCGCTAGGTGCCGCAGAAACCCGCAAGATCGATCGCGACGCAACCGCGGCGGAAGTCCGCGACCTCCTGCCCGCTGGTGCCGATATCGTCTTCGAGACTTCAGGCGCTCTAGGTGCTGCCGAGCGGGCGTTCGCGCTGGCCGCCCGCGGCGGCACCGTCCTCCTGGTCGGCCTGAACACCACCAGGCAGCCGCTGAACCTGGCCGATCTCGTCTTGCGCGAGGTCAATGTCCATGCCACGGTCGCTCACGTCTGCGACCAGGACCTGCCAGAAGCGCTCGAGATGCTATCCAGCCGACGGCTGTCTGCGATGCTCCTGGACCGCGTGATCGCGCTCGAGGAGATCGTGGCGATGGGCCTTGGGCCGCTCATCGCCGGGACCGCCACCGGAAAGATCTTGGTAGACCCGCGCCGTGGCTGAGGTCGCCGTCGTCGGCATCGGGCGGATGGGCAGCGCCTTGACACGGCGGCTCGCGGCCGCCGGGCACCAGGTCACGGCCTGGAATCGGAGCCGCCATGCCGCCGACGCCATAGCCGCCGCTGCCGGAGGAGCCCTGCGGCGCGTGGCCGACCATCCGGAGGAAGCGGTAGGCGGGGTTCAGTTCGTGATCAGCGTGCTGGCCGATGGCGAGGCTACGAAAGAGGTGCTGCTTGACGGCCAGGTTCTGGCCGCCATCCAGCCAGGCACCGTGGTCTGCGACATGGGCACCAGCGGCGTCCGGGCAGCGCAGGCCCTGGACGCGGCGCTGCGGTCGCGCGGGCACGCGTTCGTCGACGCGCCAGTCTCTGGCAGCGTCGCCACGGCTGACGCCGGCCAGCTGCTGGTCATGGCCAGCGGCGATCCTCTGGCAGTGGATGCGCTGAGGCCGGTGTTCGCGGCCTTCGCCAAGCGGGTCGCCTATCTCGGGCAGGCCGGCTCAGGCCAGGCCATGAAGCTCGCCGTGAACCTGGTCGTGCACAGCCTGAACTCGGCTCTGAGCGAAGCCATCGCGCTCGCTGGCCGAGCGGGCATCAAGGCTGCTGATTCGTATGACGTCTTCCAGGACAGCGTTGTGGCAGCGCCCTACGTCAGCTACAAGCGCGAAGCATTTCTCAATCCGGACGCTCCGGTCGCGATGAGCCTGGACCTGGTGCGCAAGGACCTGCATCTGATCACGGCACTTGCGCGAGACCTCGGCATCTATTTGCCTACCGCGACCGCCGTAACGGCGCAGGTAGCTGCCTCGTGCGCGGCCGGCTACGGATCTAAGGACATGGCCGCGCTGACTCGGTACATCGGTCGCGAAGCGCCTTAGCAAGACCCCGGGTTCGGCGGCAAGAGCGGTCGCTTTCGCCGAATCGTTATTATGAACCTCTAGTGAACACTGTTCGGGCTGTGTAAAGTCCCACGTAACAAGGTGCGGGGAGTGAAGTACGACCGCATCTGGTGCTGATCTTGCTGGAGGCCGGGTGAATACGGAGGCAGCAGAGCGAGGTCTCGGGACGACAGGCCCGCGCCTGAAGGTCTCGCGCGGCCTGGGCACCATCGTGGTCGCGCTCCTGCTGCTCGCCGCAGCTTGTGCCGCCTTCGCCCCGAGCAGCATCAGCAGAGGCGCGCTGCTCGGGATGCTGCCATTCGCGGCGGTCCTGGCGATCGCCGGCCTGGGACAGACGCTGGTCGTCCAGCAGGGAGGCATCGACCTGTCGGTGCCCGGCGGGATCTCCCTGACGGTCGTGATCTGCACGCACGAGCCCGCTGGCGTAAACGGCAGGCTATTGCCCGCTGTGCTCATGGCTCTGGGCGTTGCTATCGCCGCGGGACTCCTCAATGGCTTCCTGACCGGGCGCCTGAGAATCAACCCGATCGTAGCCACGCTGGGCACGAACGCCTTGCTCTATGCCGGCGTCCTAGAGATCTCCGGCGGCATCCCGCGCAGCACGACCACGCTCCTGGCCAACATCGCCGGCGGCTCCTCGCTTGGCGTCCCGAATTCGGTGTACTTCGCGGTCGCTGCGGTCGCCGTCACAACGGTCGTGGTGAAGTTGACGGTGGCCGGCCGGCGGTTCGAGGCGACTGGGGCGAACCCGTCGGCGGCGTGGGCCACAGGCCTGCGGGTCAGGCGCCACCGGGGCGGCGCCTACGTCTGGGCGCAGGTCCTGTACTGCCTAGCCGGAGTCCTCCTGGCCGGGATCGTCGCGCAGCCCACGGCATACGAGGGTGACAACTACCTGCTGCCCTCAGTCGCGGTAGTGGTCCTCGGCGGCACGTCGCTTCTCGGCGGCCGCGGCAATCTCGTGGCCACCGCGATCGCGGCGCTGTTCCTCAGCCAGCTGGAGCAATTCGTCCTGGCTGTCGGCGTGACATTCGCTATCCAGACGCTGGTCCAGGCGGCCGCTCTCATCATCGGCGTGGCTCTCTACACCATCAACTGGCAAGCCGTCCGGCGCCGGCTCCCCACCGGGGCTCGGACGCGTCCGCTCTCGCTCAGTCCTTAGCACAGTTTTCTACCGAGAAAGAAGGATTCTCATGACCCGATCGCTATTGCCCGCGCGCCTCCTGGCAGGACTGGGCGCGGTGTCGCTTGCCCTGGCTGCCTGCGGCGGCGGATCTTCCGGTTCGTCTTCCTCCGGGGGCGGCGGCCAAGCCGCACCAGGGGGCAACGGCCCTTCCTGGTGCGGGCCGAAGAAGATTGTGCTGGGGATGACTGACGGCTTCGGCGGCAACAGCTGGCGTCTCGTGACCACCGCGTCAGCCAAGGACGAGGCGTCCAAGTGCCCCAGCGTCACCAACTTCCTGTATGCCGATGGTCAGGGCAACACGCAGAAAGCTATTTCCGACATCCAGGGCATGGTCGCCCAGGGCGTTAACGCACTCGTGGTTTTCCCCGACGCGGGCCCGGCGATTCTTCCCGCCCTGCATAGCGCCTACAAGGCGGGCGTCGTGACGGTCCCGTACCGGGTCAGCCCCGGCGGCAAAGCCGGCGTCGACTACAACGTATTCATCGGCACCGACTTCACTCAGGCTGGCCAGGAATGGGGGAAGTGGATCCTGCAGATCCTTCCCAAGGGCGGCAACGTCCTCATGCTCAGCGGTCCCCCCGGAAACAGCCAGGGCGTCCTTGAGGCCAAGGGCCTGCACGCCGTTCTCGATCCGACCGGCAAGTACAAGTTCATCGGCCAGCAGCCCTTCGAGCCAACCAACTGGGATCCGGCCCTGACGCAGACCGTCTTGACGGCCGCCATCTCGAAGTATCCGAAGATCGACGTCATTGTGTCGGACTTCGGCCCGTCCCTTGTCGGCGCGCTGCCTCAGTTCACCAAGAGCGGCCGCACGATCCCCCCGCTGGCCACCTCGGACGGGAACGCGCTCGCCTGCTTCTGGAAGAAGAACCACGCCGCGAATCCAACCTTCAAGCTCTTCACCGTTTCCACGCAGAACGACCACTCTCGGCTCGCGATCGACTGGGCTATCGCACTGGCCACGGGAGGTAAGAAGCCCGCGAGCGATGTTTACCCGAACACTCCCTTCGAGAACTCCGTGGCCGGGAAACCGCACCCCGTCTCCTGCTATCCGAACCTGCCAGGCGACATCTACATCTCGGCCCAGCTGTCGCCCCAGAAGCAAGCGGCCCTTGTGAACAAGAAGTAGAGCGCTCAGTCGTTGGGGTGGCTGGCTCCGCCAGACCTCATGGCGGGGCTAGCCACTCTGCGGCCTATATGTCTTCTGGAATCCCTTAAATTACCGCCGCGCAGGGAGGACAAGAGGTGACAGAACACAGCACGGTCGCCGTCGGGCGCGTCACGATGATCCTGTCTGGAATCTCCAAAAGCTACGCCGGCGTCCAGGCGCTCGCGGATGTCAGTCTCGAGGTGCAGGCTGGCCAGATTCATGCCCTGCTTGGAGAGAACGGCGCCGGCAAGTCGACCCTGATGGCGGTCGCGTCGGGGTCGACCCGGCCGGACACCGGCACGATCACCTTCCAGGGCCAGCCGGTCACTCACCTGACCCCCGCGGTGGCTATTCAGCTCGGGATCGCGATCGTGCACCAGCACCCGGCCCTGCTGCCGGATATGAGCGTAGCTGAGAACCTTCGAGTTGCGGTTCCCGCCCATTTCCTGCGCTTCGCCGGCGACGAGGAGTCGTCGATGCGCAGACTCCTGGACGGCGTAGGGTCATCGGCGCACCTCAAGGACCGGGTCAACTCTCTGGGTGTTGCCCAGAGGCACCTGCTGGAGCTCGCCAAGGCCCTCGCGATCATGCCGAAGCTGCTGATCCTTGACGAGCCCACAGCCCCGCTCGGCCAGGACGCAGTCGACCTGCTCTTCGACCGCGTCCGATCGGCAGCTCGGGAGGGCACGGCGGTCGTCTACATCACCCACCGCCTGGCGGAGGTCCGGGTCCTGGCCGACTCGGTCACGGTGCTGCGGGATGGCAGGCTGCGAGGCACTGCGCCGGTGCATGAGGTCAGCGATGACGAACTGTTCGCGCTGATCGTTGGCAGGCAGCTGGACTCGACGTTCCTCGCCAAGCATGTTCCAGCGCCGGACGATGTTCCCGCCCTCACGGTCGACGGCATGTCGGGCGATGGCTTTGCAGCGATCTCCATGTCAGCCGACCGGGGCGAGATCGTGGGAGTGGCGGGCGTGGCCGGTAACGGCCAGAGCGCCTTCCTGCGCGCGCTGGCCGGGCTGGCGCCCTTCACCGGCAACGTCCAGATCGGCGAGAAGCGGTACAGCTCCGCCGACCTGCTCGCCCACTCGGCATACATGCCCGCTGACCGGCACGTTGAGGGGCTGATGATGACCTTGTCGGTCAGGGAGAACTCGGCGGTCAGTTCCCTCACGCGATTCCGCAGGGGTCTGATGCTCAGTCGCGGTGCGGAGGTCGATGCCGTCAATGGGCAGCTTGACGCACTGGCGGTCCGGGCGCCGTCCATCGAGTCGACAGTCTCATCGCTGTCCGGCGGCAATCAGCAGAAGGTTGTGCTTGCACGAGCCCTGCTAGCCGAGCCGTCCATCGTGGTCGCGGACGAGCCGACCCAAGGTGTAGACGTCGGCGCCCGCGCGGAGATCTACCGGATCCTCAGGGAGGTATGCGACAGCGGGGTCCCGGTCGTCGTCGCATCCTCCGATGCCAAGGAGCTTGAGGGCCTCTGCGACCGGGTCATCGTCATGTCGCGCGGGCACGTCGTGGAGTGCCTGTCCGGGGAAGGTGTCTCCGAGGAGCGGATGATCAATGCCGCTGTGCGGGCGACGACGCACGCAAGGCAGGATTCGCAGGCGACCGCCCATGGCACGCGGCTCAGGACTGCGGCCCGGCGGTTCATGCAGGGCGATTACGCCCCGGTCCTCATCCTCGCCGTGGTCATGCTGGCCCTGGGTGAATACATCTTCACCACGAACAGCCGCTATCTGTCGGCGTTCAACATCACATCAGTGATGCTCGCAGTGGCGGCTCTGGGCTTCATCGCTATGGGCCAGACAGTGGCGCTGCTCACGGCGGGCATCGACCTTTCTGTCGGCCCACTGGCGGGATTCCTCGTGGTCGTCGCCTCCTTCTTCGTGAACGACGGGAAGTCCGCAGTCGTGATCATTTTGGGCCTCGTCGTGATGTTGGCCGCGGCGGCGGGCACGGGGATGGTCAACGGCGCCCTCGTCAGATACGGCAAGTTCACCCCCGTCGCCGCCACTCTGGCGACCTACATCGGACTGCAAGGCCTGAGCTACCTGCTCCGTAATGTTCCCGGCGGGATCATCAGCGGATCGGTGACAAACGTCATCACCTCCAAGGTCGGTCCAGTCCCGGTCGTGTTCCTGCTACTCGTCCTGACCACGCTGGCAATGGAATACCTGCTGCGCAAGAGGCCCTGGGGCTTGCGGCTGCGAGCTGTCGGCTCGGACGAGGAATCCGCTCGCCGCGTCGGCGTCCGGGTCAACCGCACGGTCGTGCTGGCCTACGTGACGTCGTCGGTCTTCACCTTCGTCGGGGCGATTGTCCTGCTTGCCCAGCTAGGGATCGGCGACCCGGCCCAGGGCATCGGGTACACCCTCAGCAGCATCACGGCGGTCGTGCTGGGCGGAACGAGCCTGCTCGGGGGGCGCGGAACGTTCGTGGGGACCCTGCTCGGCGCCGGGCTGATCGTCCAGGTGCTTAATGCGACGGTGTTCCTGCAGCTGAGTCAGGCCTGGCAGTACTTGTTCCAGGGAGCGCTGATTGCCATCGCCGCGGTCCTCTACAGCCAGGTGCGTGGCACCCGGATTGCATACGCCGCGTAGGGCTATGCGGAGTTTCAATTCGGGCCGAGTGATGCCGTCTACCCGGGCATCGGAAAGGGGAGCTGAAATGCGGGCAGCGCGTTTCTACGGAAAGAGCGATATCCGCGTGGAGGAGGTCGCGGTCCCCACGATCAGGGAAGACGATGATGTCCTGGTCGAGGTGCGCTACTGCGGCATCTGCGGGACCGACCTGCACGAGTACCTGATGGGCCCGATCGTTACCCCGGCTACGCCGCATCCCCTGACGGGAGCAACGCTGCCGCAGACGCTCGGTCATGAATTCTCTGCCACCGCCGTCGAGATTGGCTCCGGTGTCCGGGACGTGAGCGTCGGTGATCGGGTGGCGATCATGCCGGCGATCGTGTGCGGTCGCTGTCATTACTGCCGCCGCGGCCTGGGGCATCTGTGCCTGAGTTTCGCCTGCACTGGCTTGAGCGCGGAGACCGGCGGCCTGGCCCAGTTCGCGATCCTCAAGGAATACCAGCTGGCGGTGCTGCCTGCGGAAGTCTCCGATCTCGAGGGAGCGGTCATCGAGCCGGCCTCGGTCGCCGCGTATGGAGTTGATCGCGGCGGCGTCACGGGCGGCGACGTTGTCCTGGTCACCGGCGCGGGGCCGATCGGCGTCCTGTCCGCCTTGTACGCCAGCGCAGTCGGGGCGGCCACGGTAGTCATCGCTGAGCCCAACCCCAACCGCGCGGCGCTGGCGGCGGCCATGGACATCGGCCCGGTGGCCGACCCGACATCCGCGGAGTTCGCGGACCTCATGGACGACGTGACAAACGGAATCGGTGTAGACCTCGGGGTCGAGTGCTCCGGATCGTCTTCCGGCCTCGCGACATGCATCACCCATGCCCGCCGCCACAGCTCGGTGGTGCAGACAGGGCTCCATACCAAGCCGGCGACGCTCGATGCGATGGCGCTGTCCGCTAAGGACATCTCGCTCATCGGCAGCTGGTGCTACCGGATCACGGACTGGCCCCGCATCATCCGGCTCGTCGCCTCAGGCAGGTATCCGGTCGCCAAGGCGATCACGAGCCAGATCCTCCTGCATGACGTTGTTCTGCTGGGCTTCGACGCGCTCGTGGACCCGCAGGGCGGCCAGCTCAAGGTACTCGTCCGGTCAGGCGACCGCGAGTAGGCCCGGCGCCATCCGCTCCGACGCACAGGAAAAGGACAGCCATGACGCTCCGAGCCATCCATCACGCTGGGCTGGTCGTTCGCGACCTCGACCGGTCGATCTACTTCTACCACGACATCCTCGGGTTGCCCTTCGCCAACGAGCCGACCCCGTGGTTCTCAGGACCCCAGCTCGAGGCCGGGGTCGGCGTGCCTGGCGCCGTCCTCCGGCAGGTTTCGATGTGGGTCGGTGACCATTCGACGATAGAGCTCATTGAGTACCGCAATCGGCCTGAGTCGAGCGCGGCGCCGGTTCCCAACAACTACATGGGCGCCGCGCACGTGTGCTTCCAAGTCGACGACGTCCATGCCCAGAAGGCGGACCTAGAAGCCAAGGGGGTCAAGTTCTACTCCGACGTCAACGTGGTCGACGAGGGCCCGCTGGCCGGGTGGCGATGGGTGTACTTCAGCGACCCGGACGGCCTCGCACTCGAACTTGTGCAGATCGCCTACTACCTCCGCGAGCAGCGCGAGGCCGCATCGGCGGAGTACCTGCGCACCCGCCCGGGTCTTGCGGGGATCGGGGCAAAGCTGACGTGACGCGAGAACGCCTGCGAAGCGAGATCGCGCCATTGCACCGAGAGACAGGAGGTCGTGATGGGGTCACCCACCTACGGAGCTAACGGCGTTGACTGGGAGAATCGGCTCAACCTGCCACGACTTCGAGACCAGCGGCTCGAGCGGCTCAAGGCTGAACTCAACAGGTCCGACCTCGGTGCGTTGCTGACTTTCGACTTTCACAACATCCGCTATATGACGTCGACCCATATCGGCACCTGGGCCATGGACAAGATGATCCGGTTCGCCCTGCTGCCTCGTGGCGGGAACCCCGTGCTGTGGGACTTCGGGTCGGCTGCCCGGCATCATCAGCTCTACGCGCCGTGGCTCGACACTGCGCACGCGCAGGCTGGTCCTGGCAGCGGAGACCAGCACTACGGAGCCAGGGCCGGCATCTCCACGCTTCGGGGAGCGATTTCGCCGTCGGCCGGAATGGCAGAGAATGTCGCCGCCAAGGTTCATGAGGTGCTGGCGGAGTACGGCCTGCAGGACGAGCCGGTCGGCGTGGACATCATCGAACCCTCGGTGATGTTCGCGCTGCAGCAGGCGGGGATACCCGTCGTCGACGGCCAGCAGGTCTTCCTGGCGGCGCGGAAGATCAAGACAGCCGACGAGATCGGGCTGCTGACCCAGGCCGCCTCGATGGTCGACGCCGCATATGACGAGCTGTATGAGTTCTTGCGGCCCGGCGTCAGAGAGAACGAGTGCGTCGGCTTGGTGAGCAAGATTCTCTTCGACCTCGGCTCGGAGCACGTCGAAGGCGTCAATGCGATCTCCGGCGAGCGCTGCTCACCCCACCCGCACGTCTTCTCTGACCGGCTCCTTAGACCCGGTGATCCTGCGTTCTTCGACATCCTGCATAGCCACATGGGCTACCGAACCTGCTACTACCGCACCTTCGCCGTCGGCAGCGCATCAGCAGCCCTGCGCGACGCGTACAAGATATGCCGGGAGTACATCGACCAGGCGATCGAGCTGGTGAAGCCCGGCGTCACCACCGCGGACATCGTCCAGGTCTGGCCAGCCGCTCAGGAGTTCGGCTTCCCGGACGAAGAGGCGGCCTTCGCGCTGCAGTACGGGCACGGTGTCGGGCTGAGCATCTGGGAACGGCCCATCTTCAGCCGATTCACCTCACTGGAGCACCCGGAGACCCTGGAGGAAGGCATGGTCTTCGCTCTGGAGACGTACTGGCCAGCGGCTGACGGCTGGGGGGCTGCCCGGATTGAAGAGGAGATCGTCGTCACCGCGGACGGTGCCGAGGTGATCACCAAGTTTCCCGCCGAGGATCTGCTTGTGGCCGGTCGTCGCTACTACACCACCGGGGGAGCGCTGCCTCTCGAGCGCGACAGCCAGTCGCACATCAACAACCGAGGCCGAGCCGCGATCAGAGACCAGGGCGGCGAGGCCCCGTGATCCTCCCCCTGAGTGCCCACCGCTACGGCGATCACGGCATCGTGCTGCCACCCGAAAGGCAGAACCGGCACGATGCAGCGCCTATCACCAGCGAGGTGCGGCTGGGCCTGTACCACACGATGCAAGAAATGCGCCAATTCGAGAAACGTGCCTACGACCTGTTCATGCGGCAGCTTGTCAAAGGCACTAGCCACCTCTCGCTGGGCATGGAAGCCATCGCCGCCGGTTTTGGTGCCGCTATGCGCACCGACGACTACACCTTCGCTACCTATCGTGGCCACGCTCACACGCTGGCGCGCGGCGTCCCGATGACCCCGGTGCTCGCCGAACTGCTCGGACGGGCGAACGGCCTGATGGGTGGCAAGGGCGGCTCGATGCATCTCACGAGCGTGCAGCACGGGATGATGGGGTCGTATGCCATCGTCGGCGCCCACCTGACGATCGCCAACGGAGCCGCATGGTCGGCTCAGTACCGCGGCACCCGGCAGGTCGCCGTGTGCTTCTTTGGCGATGGCACCACGAATATCGGGGCGTTCCACGAGGCCCTCAACTATGCGGCCGTCTACCGGCTGCCAACGGTGTTCGTGTGCGAGAACAACCTGTACATGGAGTACACCTCGATCGCCGACATCACCGCGGTCGCCCGTCCCGGTGCAGACCGCGCCCCGGCGTATGGGCTGCAGCCACAGGTCATCGACGGCAACGACGCCGACGAGTGCTACCTGACAGCCACCGCCGCCCTGGATCGGGCCCGGCGCGGCGACGGCCCCTCGCTGATCGAGGCAGTCACTTACCGGCACGGCGGCCATTCCCGCGCGGACCCCGGGAAATACCGGCCGGAAGCAGAGGTGGAGGCATGGACGGCGTACGACCCCATCACGGTCTACCGGAGTCGCCTCGAGCGGCTTGGCATTGACCTGGCGCTGCTGGACGCGATTGACAAGCAGGTTGCCGAAGCCGTGGACCTTGCGACCCAGGAAGCTGTCGCCGGCGACCTCCCGTCGCCGCAGAGCGCCATGTCCAACGTGTGGGCTGACGGAGGCTCGTCATGGCGGAACTGACCTATCGCGAAGCGGTGGCCCGCGGCATCGCCCAGGAAATGGCGAGGGACGACCGGGTAGTGCTGATCGGCGAGGACATTGCCGGGGCGGGTGGCGTGTTCAAGACCACGGTCGGGCTGCTCGAGAGTTTCGGTCCCAAGCGCGTGATAGACACCCCGATCGCAGAGCAGGCGATACTCGGGGCAGCGATGGGCGCGGCGATGACGGGCCTGCGGCCTATCGCAGAGATCATGTTCGCCGATTTCTTCGCCGTCTGCTGGGACCTCGTGGCGAACGAGATGGCCAAGACCCGGTACATGACCAATGGCCAGGTGACGCTGCCCTTGGTGGTCAAGACCGGCAACGGTGGCGGCCTTCGGTTCGGCGCCCAGCATTCACAGTCAGTCGAGAACTGGGCGATGGCTGTGCCTGGCGTCAAGGTTGTCACGCCGTCGACGCCCAAGGACGTCGTGGGACTCATGGCGGCTGCCGTCCGCAGCGACGACCCGGTGCTGTTCTTCGAGCACAAGGGGCTGTACGCCACCAAGGGCGAGCTTCCGGACGGTGAGATCGTGGACAGCCTCGGGACGGCCGCGATACGCCGCACGGGCGCGGACGCCACCATCCTCGCCCTGGGGCTCATGGTGCCGAGGGCGCTCGAGGCCGCAGAGCAGCTCACGGCGCGCGGGATCGATGCGGAAGTCATCGATGTCCGCTCGCTGGTCCCGCTTGACACCGCGACCATCCTCGGCTCGGTCAGCCGGACGGGCCGGCTGTTCACCGTCGAAGAAAACCCCAGGCTGCTCGGCTGGGGCGCGGAGATAGTCTCCATCGTCGCCGAGGAGTGCTTCTGGGACCTTGACGGACCCATACACAGGATCACGACACCGCACATCCCCCTGCCATCGGCCGACTCCCTCGAAGATCTTGTGATTCCTTCGTCGGACGCGGTAGCCACGACCGTGGAGAAGGCCATGCAGTCGTGAATCCGCCTGCGCCAGTGGCCAGTGGCCCGCGATACCGATACTCGCCGCGCGTACGGCGGCTCGCCGCCGAGCGGGGAGTGGACCTTGACGCGCTGGTCGGTACGGGTCCGCAGGGTCGCGTCACCCCAGCGGACGTCGTCCGATCTGCAGACGTCGGCCAGCTCCCTGACGCCCCCGCACGTCAGCGGGCCGCGCGTCAGGTCGCGCCCGCCGCGCACGGTGGAGTGCCAGCATCAGCCGCCGTAACCCAGGTCAGCGAGGTGGACCTGACGCTCGTGGTCGCGCTGGGTGAGCGCATCGCCAGCGAAGCCAGGCCCGGCATGCACGGACAGCTCGCTCCGACGGCGGTCCTCGCCAAGGCCGTGCTGGAATCGTTGCAGGTACATCCGCTGCTGAACACGACCCTTGACGCTGAAGGCCGAGTGGTCAAGCACGACAGGCAGCATCTGTGCGTTTCCTTCGATACGCCCAGCGGGCCGATAGCGCCCGTGCTGCGTGACGCGGGTGCGCTCAACCTGCCGGGTCTCGCGCGGCTGCTGGCCGACATGGCTGAACGGGCGCAAGCAGGCCAGATTGGCCCGGACGAACTCACCGGAGGGACATTCGCGCTGGCCAATATCGGTCGCCGCGGCGTTCTGTTCGAAACTCCCATCTTGAATCCTCCGTCGGCGAGCATGCTCAGTGCCGGAACCCCCGTTGAGCGCCCAGTCGTCGTGTATGGCGAGGGCCACGGGAGGGCAGTCGCGATCCGGTCGGTGGCCTATCTCGCCCTCACTCATGACCTCCGGGCGGTCCAGAGTGCCGAGGCCGCCCAGTTCCTGGCGACCGTCAAGAGGAAGCTTGAAGCCGGGCACTACAGGAGCTGACTGCGTCAGGGGCCCGGGGACTCTTGCGGCGGCCAGGTACGGCGCGATTCGTCAATGGGGCTCATCAGGCCAACATCATTGCCATCGGGATCGGCCACGATCGCGTAGCGCGCACCCCAGAAAGCGTCGAAGGGTGGCTGCAGCCCTGGATAGCCAGCCGCCGTGAGCTCCGCATAGCGCTCATCTACCGCCGCGTGCGTCGGGAGCGAGAACCCGATCACCACGCCCGCGCTCGAGGGATCCGCGCGCCAGCCGCGTGCCAGAACCGGACCGATTCCGCCGTGTCCAGCTCCAGGCTGAATCCGCCGGGCATTCTCAGCTGGACATGGGCAGCGGACGCGTCCGTGCCGTCGGGAGCGACCACGAGCCGGCGATAGAAGTCAAGGCTGGCCGCCATGTCGCCGACAATCACATTCAGCATATGCAGGTCGGCCGCGCTGTCGCTCATCGTCGCAGTCTGCCAGAGGCACAATGCTCCCCATGGCAAGATGGCCATCGCGGCGGACGCACCGCCGATTTCCTGGCGATTGAGAGGAGCGCGGCAATGCAGTCAGGGTGGCCAGCGACGGTCCCGGCTGAGCTGCGTTTCGCCACGTACCTGGCGCCACGAATGTTTCCGGTCTATCAGGCTGTGGCGGGCGCGGTCGGCCGCGCGCTCAGTTGCCGGACGGTCCTCGTTGCCGAGCCGAGCTATGAGAACTGGGCGAAGGATGAATACGACGTCTGCTTCGTCTGCGGCCTGCCGTACGTGGACTTTGAGCGCCGTGGCTGCTCGCCGGCCGTTCCCGTCGCCGCGCCGGTTCTGGCGGGCAGCCGTTACGACGGACGCCCGATTTACTTCTCCGACGTGATCGTCCGCCGCGGCAGCGTGATCAGGAACTTCAATGACCTGCGCGGCCACTCCTGGGGTTACACCCGAGCCACTGTCTCAGTCAGGCTACGGAATCACCCGCTACAGCCTGCTCAGGCTGGGGGAGACCCAGGGCTTCTTCGGCCAGGTAGTCAAGACCGGGAGCCACCTGGGATCTGGGGCCGCTACTTCCCCGGTTTCACCGAGCACGAGCAGCGCCTGCCTTCTGCCGCTCCCTGAGGTCCGGCCCATGCGACAAGATCCGGTACGCCCGCGCGTGACGGCCGCTAGGCAGGCGCCCGCGAGTAACGAGCACCTGGTGCGAACTGCCTGTCGTCGGCGTAGTCGCAGGTTCCCTCGGCCCGGAACTGGCGGGCGGCCCGTACCACCTCCTGGACCAGTGCGCGTAGCTGGTCCCCCGCGACCTGATCGACGAGCCGGCCCTCGGGGTCGAATGACTGCCTGGCCTGCGCGACCGGCTGCACGAGCGGAACGCTCCCGCCTCGGAGGGCTCTGGCGATGAAATCCATGGAGTTGATCGCCTGCAGTCCGTGCACGCCGCCAGCTGTTGCCACTAGGCCCACGGGCTTGTTGGTCAGGTACGGCGGATCTCGCTCGGCGAGCAGAATCAGCCAGTCAAGTGCGTTTTTAAACGAGCCGCTGACCGAGCCATGGTAGGTCGGGGTGCTCCAGATCATGGCGTCGCACTCGTATACCGTGTCGGCGAACTGCTGTGCCTCAGGCGGGACCGAGCGGTCCGCGTTGTACAGCGGCAGGTCCAGATCGCGAACCCAGATCAGGCGGCAGCTTGCGCCCGCGGCAGTGACACCTTCGAGCACCGTGGCCAGGGCGGTGCGGCTGGTGGAGCCGACCCGCAGCGAGCCACCGACTCCGAGGATGTGCGGTGGGCTCGCCATGATGTCCCCAGCCATTACCGCCCCCTGACAGTTCCCTTTGGCGCCCAGGCCGAGTCATGGGCGTTATTTAGCCGAGCCTTGCCCGGGCGCGACTGTCGCGCTTCACCTAGCTGGGTAGTACAGACCATGCGCCGGCGTGCGGCCCAAGCAGCGGGCTACCAGATGACTAACCGGATTGAGGATGCGAATAGCTGCCCGGCCGAGGAAGCCTGAACGATGGCCGGGAGCCGCGCTCCTTCAGCCTGGCCTGGCTAGCCGCAGCGCCGTTCACCTACGTCATTACTGGAGGTCAGCTATGGCATCGCTACCGGTCCGCCGAGGCGGGCAGGGTCTTACCGTCCTCAACCCGTCCAGGGAGTTCGAGGACATCTACAACAGGATGGGCCAGCTGATGAACCTGGCCCTGGGTGACTTCACTAACTTCGAGACCGCCGCCATGCCGTGGTCGCCGATGGCCGACTTCGGCGAGACGGATGACGCCTACATCATCAACGCCGAGCTGCCCGGAGTCCACCGGGACCAGGTCAACGTTCAGGTACAGGATCATGAGCTGGTCATCACCGGCGAAATCAGGGAAGACGGCAATGGCACCCGGCGGCATCGCAGCTCACGGCGGATGGGCCGGTTCGAGTACCGGACGTACCTGCCAGGCGACATCAAGCCCGACCGGGTAAGCGCGAAGCTGCACGACGGGATCCTGACCATTGCCGTGCCGAAGTCCGAGGCAGCCAAGCCCAGGCAAATAGAGGTCATCGAGGAGTGATCAGTCAGGCCGATGCGCTGCGCGCTCGTGCACACCCCCTGGGAGTGGCGATGAAGTCCGACACCGAAATCAGGGAGGACGTGATCCGCGAGTTGCGGTGGGATCCGCAGGTGCGCGATCCTGACGCCATCGGGGCGGCCGTGAAGGACGGCGCGGTCGGCGGCAGCTACAGCGTTGACGCCCAAATCCCGGCTTGAGATAACGGTTGTTCGGTGCGCTACTGGGCACTCAA
>WNFC01001286.1_pt1 | contig 26019 bp, 21 predicted proteins | sample 5400541 | NCBI WGS metagenome assembly WNFC01 (sample SAMN13153342, study PRJNA577476) | soil metagenome | isolation source: 120 cm saprolite under Douglas fir tree site 2 hole 2 replicate 1 | place: USA:California | collected 2015-04-18 | reverse complement strand
GATCTTCGCGGTTTCGAACACCGTGCCAGTGGAAGTGTCGTTTCTGACGTTCCACTCGCCGCCCGTGGCCGCCTCAGTGCTGGTGCTGATCTCGGTCGCGCTCGGTGCGGCGGCAATGGTCCTCCTCGGCATCTCGCGCGAGATATCCCTGCGCTGGAGCCATCGCGGCACGTCGCAACAACTGAAGGCCGCGAATGCGCGGATCGCCGAACTTGAAGCGGCCCAACCAACGGCGGCGGCCTTGCCCGGTGCGCCAGCGGCGACGAGCGTGCCCGTCAAGAGCGAGGGCGATCAGGAGCCCGTCCCGCGCACATCGTAACCGCCTCGCGCACGTCGTAATTCGGGTCGGGGGCGCTGCGCCCCCCGCCGCCAGTCGCTGCTGCGCTCGTACCTCGCTCCGCGCTCCTTCCCGCGGCGACCCCCCGCGACGTGCTAGCCGCAGTCGGGATCCCATTCAGGCCGATCGCTTTGGAACCTGGAATGTTCGGGGCGGGCGAAGCCCCATCAAGCGGGGGGTGGGGGCGGGAAGGAGTGCGCAGCGAGGCACGAGCGGAGCAACGACTGGCCCCAGGGGGGCCGCAGGCCCCCATAACCCGGAAGCCGATCTGGCGCGCCTTCTATTCAGTTCCCTCGTATTGGTGTTTGATCGAGGCCAGGACTGTCGGGTCCGCCAACGTAGTGGTGTCGCCGAGGACCTTGCCTTCCGCGATATCGCGTAACAGCCGGCGCATGATCTTGGCGCTGCGGGTTTTGGGCAGCTCAGCGGTGAAGAAGATCTTGTCGGGCTTGGCGATCGCGCCGATCTTTTCGCCGACGTGATTGCGTAGCTCGTCGACCATCGTCTGGCCGCCTTCGAAGCCACCACGGAGCGTGACGAACGCGGCGATGCCCTGGCCTTTGATCTCATGGGCGATGCCGATCACGGCCGATTCAGCAACGGCGGGGTGCGAGACCAGCGCCGACTCGACCTCCATCGTGCCAATACGATGCCCGGCGACGTTGAGCACGTCGTCGACGCGGCCGAGCAGCCAGTAGTAGCCCTCGTCGTCGCGCTTGGCGCCATCCCCGGCGAAGTAGTTGCCGGGGAACCTGTCCCAGTACTGGGTCTTGTAGCGCTCGGGATCGCCCCAGATCGTGCGCGCCATCGCCGGCCACGGCCGCTGCAACACCAGGTAGCCGCCCTTGCCGAGCGGCACGCTATTGCCCTGATCGTCGAGCACATCGGCCTTGATCGATGGGAACGGGAACGTCGCCGAGCCCGGCTTGAGCACGGTGATGCCCGGCAACGGCGTGATCAGAATCTGGCCGGTCTCGGTCATCCACCACGTATCGACCACCGGGCAGCGGTCGAGACCGATCACCTCGCGGTACCAGACCCACGCCTCGGGATTGATCGGCTCGCCGACCGAGCCCAGCACACGCAAACTAGTCAGGTCGTGCTTGGCCGGATACTCCTTGCCCCAGCGCATAAACGTCCGAATGGCCGTCGGCGCGGTGTACAGAATGCTGACGCCGTACTTTTCGACGATCGACCAGAAGCGATCCTTGTCTGGGTAGTCCGGCGAGCCCTCATACATGATGCAGGTCGCGCCGTTCGCCAGCGGCCCATAGACGATGTACGAATGGCCGGTCACCCAGCCAACGTCGGCGGTGCACCAGAAGACGTCCTCTTCCTTGAGATCGAAGATGTACTTGTGCGTGCACGCGGTCCCGACCAGGTAGCCACCTGTGGTGTGCAGCATGCCCTTGGGCTTGCCCGTGGTGCCCGACGTGTACAGGATGTACAGCGGGTGCTCGGCATCGAGGTGCTCGGGCTCGACGATCTGCGTGCCTGATTCGTCCAGCGCACGATGCCACCACACGTCGCGACCTGACTTCATCGGCACCTGCTTGGCGTCGTCGGTGCGGTTGACGACCAGCACGTGCTCGATGGTCGGGCAGTTCTCGACCGCCTTGTCCATCGTGTCTTTAAGCGGGATCTTGTTGCCACGGCGCCAGCCGCCGTCGGCGGTGATCGCCAGGATGGCCCCGCAGTCGTTGACGCGGTCGGCAATGCTATCGGCGCTGAAGCCGGCGAAGATGACCGTATGTGTGGCGCCAATTCGGGCGCACGCCAGCATCGCGATCGGCAGCTCGGGGACCATGCCCAGGTAGATCGCCACGCGATCGCCCTTTTTGACGCCAAGTCGTTTGAGCGCGGCGGCGGCGCGATTTACCTCGCGGTACAGGTCGCGATAGGTAAGCACGCGGGTATCGCCGGGCTCACCTTCGAAGACGATGGCGGCTTTGTTGCGGCGCCAGGTCTGCAGGTGGCGATCGACGCAGTTGTAGCTGGCGTTGACTTCGGCGCCGACGAACCATTTGGCCCAGGGCACGTTCCACTCGAGAACCTTGTCCCACGGCTTGAACCAATCGATGGCCTTGGCCTGCTCGGCCCAGAAGGCCTCTGGGTCGGCTTCGGCGTGCTGGTAGATGCTCGGATCGTTCCAGTTGGCCTGGGCTTTGAACTCCTCGGAGGGCGGATAGCGGCGGTCCTCCTGGAGCAGGGCATCGATGGAGCCGGTCGTGGTGGTCTCGCCGGTCGCGGGCTGGGTTGTGGCCATCCGTAGGTGCACCTCCGACGGCGGATAGTATCACCGAGGAGTGCCAATCCTGCCCTATCTCGAGCACGTCCCAACGGTTGGCCAGGGAGTTTCGCTGGCCGAGGACGCGTTTCTGGTGGGCAAAGTGAGTGTTGTTGGACCAGCCGTGTTCGACGCACGCGCCGTGCTGCGCGGTGATCAGAACCGAATCGAGATTGGCCCGCGGTTTCGCATGGGCCGCGGATCCACGATTCACGTCGAGCGGCCGACGCCGACCATCATTGGCAGTGATGTGTGGGTGGGTGACGACGCCGTGGTCCACGCGACTACGCTCGGCGACGGCGTGCGTGTCGAAGACGGCGGCCTGGTGCTGAGCAACTCGAACGTTGGCTCCGGAAGCGTCGTCGCCATCGACGCGCTGGTTTCGGAAGGCGTCAGCTTTCCCGAGAACAGCTACATCAGCGGCACGCCCGGGCGGCGACTGCGCGACACGACGCCCGAGGAACGCGAAGAGACGCGGCGGCTAGTGGCTGCTGCGCTGGGCGAGGTTTGAGGCTGCGACGTACCCCTCACCCTGGCCCTCTCCCAGAGGGAGAGGGAATGCCGAGTCGGTATTCGCGGCCGAGGCGGGCGTAGTCGGTCGCGCCGTGCTCGATGCGGGCGATCTCGGCGTCGGTCACTTCGCGGAGCAATCGGCCCTGGCCGATGACCAGGGTGCGCGGCGGGACGACCATGCCCTCGGGCACCACCGCATTGGCGGCGACGATGCTCTGCGAGCCGATAACGGCGCCGGGCAGGACCGTCGCGCCGATGGCGATCAGACTCCGCTCCTCAACTGTCGCGCCGAACACTCGTGCGTTGTGCCCGAGCGAAACGCGCGCCCCGATGCGCGCCGGATACCCTGGCGCGCCCTCGACGATGCAGTTGTCCTGAATATTGGCCTGCCGTCCGATCTCAACGTGGGCGGATTCGCCGCGCAAGACAGAGCCGTGGAAGACGCTGGATTCGGCGGCCATACGCACGTCGCCGCTGAGCACGGCGCCCTGCGCCACGTATGCATCGTTCGCGATGGCCAGGGAAGTCAGCGGCCCTTCCACTCGGGCTTGCGCTTCTCCATGAATGCTGACACGCCTTCGCGGAAGTCTTCGGACATATAGCACATGAGCACCAGGTCCTCAGCTTCCTCGAGCCTGAGCTTGTTGACGATGCGCTGGACGGCCATCTTGGCCGCCTGAATCGTGAGCGGCGCGTTGGCGGCGATCTGCTCGGCGAGCTCGAGCGTGCGCGCCTCGAGGTTTTCGGGCTCGACGATCTCATTGAACACGCCGATTGACTTGCCTTCTTCGGCGCCGATCAGCCTTGCGGTGAAAATGAGGTCCTTGGTCCTGGCTGGGCCGATGAGCGAGACCAGCCGCACAAAATTCTGCATCGACAGGATGTTGCCGAGCGTGCGCGAGATGGGCACGCCGAAGCGCACGTCGGGTGCGGCCAGGCGCATGTCGCAACAGAGGGCGAAGGCGGCGCCACCACCCGTACACGCGCCTCTGATGGAGGCAATCGTCGGCTTTTTCATGCTTTCGAGCCGGCCGGCGTAGCGGTTGTTGTTGCGCTCGTAGGTCAGCGCATCTTCGGGCGTCGAAAACGCCTTGAATTGAGAGATATCGGTGCCCGCGACAAAGGCCTTGTCGCCCGCGCCGCGCAGGACCAGAACTTTGACTCGCTCGTCGTTGTCGACGTGCTCGCAGCAGTCGTACAGACCTTCGTACATGCCCCAGGTAAGCGCGTTGCGCGCCTGGGGTCGGTTGAAGGTCAGGAAGGCGACCGCCCCGCGGCGCTCGTACAGCAGCTCCTCGGTCTTCGGGACGAATTCAGCCTTCTCAGTCATGGTCATAGGTCAAAGTCTACCGAGACTCAGCTTGCTCCGGTGATACGACTACGGGTCGGGGGCGCTGCGCCCCCCGGGGCCAGTCGCTGCTCCGCTCGCAAGCTCGCTGCGCGCTCCTTCCCGCCCCGTCCCCCCGCGTACGTGCTGTCCGCGTTCGGGACACCGGTGACACCGATACGACTGCCGCCGAAACACATCGCATCTCGCCTCGGCGCGTCGACCATCATTCTAACGAGGGATCGAAATCGCTTCGGAAGGCGAGGAAGTACCAAGCGGGCGAAGCCCCGTCACGCGGGGGGTGGGGGCGGGAAGGAGTGCGCAGCGAGGCACGAGCGGAGCAACGACTGGCCCCAGGGGGGCGCGCAGCGCTCCCCCTAACCCGGACGTAGCACTCTTAGCCGGGATCAATCGTGGCTGAGGCCGGCTCGCCTACGGAGGCTGTTATGGGCGGCTCGACGGACAACGATGGCGTCTCGAAGATGACGCCGGGGTTCATGATGTTCTGCGGGTCGAGCGCCCGCTTTAGCTTGCGCATGACTTCGAGTGCGGGGCCGTGCTCCTGGGCCATGTATGGGGCGCGGGCGGCGCCGACACCGTGCTCGCCCGTCGTGGTGCCGCCCATGCGCAGGGCCAGGTGATGGATCTCGTCGGCGACGAGGAGGACGCGCCTGATTTCGTCGGGATCGCGGCCGTCGATCAGATGGCCAGGGTGCAAGCCGCCGCCGCCGATGTGGCCGTACGTGGCGATCGGGATGCGGTGACGCGCGCTGATCTCCTGGATTGCCCGTAGCGTCTCGGGGATTCTGGCCACGGGCACGCAGATGTCCTCGCCGCAGTAGGCTCGATTCGAGCCCGGCCGCAGTGTGCCGACAGCCGCGCCGACCACCGAGCGCGCCTCCCACAGCGCGTTGATCCGCCCCGGTTCATCTGACCACTCGGTGCGTTGAGCAAAAGGAGCGATCACCGAAGAGATGCGTTCGGCGTCCCAGCGCACGCCAGGCGGATTGCCATCGACCTCGAACAGGATGAGCGCCTCGACCAGCGGCAGGTTCATCGTGGGTCGGTAGATGTTGATCGCCTGAATGCAGCGCTCGTCGAGGATCTCGATAGCCGATGGGCTCACCCCCGCGCCAAAGACGGCCTGGACGGCCTGGCCAGCCTGATCGAGCGCGTCAAACAAGCCGAGCACGATCGCTCGGGCCGGCGGGATGGCCATCAGCTTGAGCCGCAGGCGGGTGACCACGCCGAGCGTGCCTTCGGCGCCGACGATCAGCTTCGTCAGCTCAAACCCAGCCGAAGACTGTTTCGCGCGCGAACCGATCGAGCCGGTCTCGATCACCTGCCCATCGGGCAGGACTACTTCGAGGCCGAGGACCCAGGCGCTGGTCGGACCGTACTTGACCGCGCGCATGCCGTGGGCGTTGGTCGAGGCCATGCCGCCGACGGTGGCCATGCGGCTCGAGCCCGGATCAGGCGGGAAGACGAGCCCGTGGGGTGCCAGCGCCGCATTGAGCTGGGCGTGGACGACGCCCGGCTCGCAGAAGGCCTGCATATTGGCCACGTCGATCTCGAGGATGCGATTCATGGCGTTGAGCGCCAGGACGATCCCGCCTTCCAGGGCGACCGCGCCCGCGGCCTGGCCACTGGCGGCGCCGCGCGGGGTCACCGGGATCTGGTGTTGGCTGGCGTAGCGCATGACCGCGCTGACGTCTTCGGTCGAAGCCGCAATGACAACGGTGTCAGGTGATCGTGGCGCAAGCTGGGTCAGGAACGAGGCATCGTAAGCGTACGTTCTGAGCTCGGCTTGATCATCCAGGACGCGACTGGTGCTCACAAGTGTTCGGAGGTCGCTCGCGACGGTCATGGCGTTGACGCCGCATCGAGGACCTCGACGAGATGTTTGACTTGAACTCGGCTGCCGCGCTCGGCGAGGCCGCTCTGGAGCTGCAGCAGACAGCCGGGATTGCCCGTGACGATCACGGCGGGATCGCGCGCAAGAACGTGGTCGAGCTTGCGCTGCTGCAGCTGGCGCGACTCCTTGGGATTGGTCACGTTGTAGACGCCGGCGCTGCCGCAGCACAGGGCGGCTTCGTCGATCTCGACGAGCTCGAGGCCTGGAATGCGGCAGAGCAGATCGCGCGGCTGACGGCTGATGCGTTGAGCGTGGAGCAGGTGGCAGGCATCCTGGTAGACCACCCTGGCTTCCAAGGGCTTTTGCGTCGGTAGAGAAAGGTCGGCGAGGACCTCGCTCACGTCGCGTACCCGTGCCGAGAACGCTTTGGCCCGCGCGGCCCACTGCGGATCGAGCCGCAAGTGGTGGGCGTAGTCCTTGAGCATCGCCCCGCAGCCAGCCGAGTTCACGACGATCGGACCTTCAGTGGCTTCAAACGCGGCCATGTTCGTCTTGGCCAGTTGAAGTGCCCGTGGCAGGTCGCCGCCGTGGGCGTGCAGAGCGCCGCAGCAGCCCTGGCCGGCGGGGTTACTCACTTGCAGGCCGGACCGCTGTAAAACCCGAAGGGTCGCGCGATCGATGTCCGCAAGGGCGGTGGACATCACGCAGCCAGCGAAGAACGCGGCGTCACCACCATGGGCTGCGGCGGGGGCGTACACCTCGCCCTGGGGGACAACGAAACTCGCCGAGATGTTGGGTAGGAGGCGTTCCGCGCTGTCGAGATGGAGCAGTTTCAAAATGCCCGAATGGCGCGCTAGCCAGCGGATGCCCAGCCGCTGATACAGCCACAGCAGCCGCGCAAACAAGCGAAACCGGCGCATGCCCATGAACAGCCAGCCGAAAACGATGCCGCGGACTACCCGCTCCATAACCGGCCGCCGTTGATCGCGCTCGAGCGCTGCGCGCAGCACCACCTGCAGCGGGTCCATGTGCACGCCCGCCGGACACACCGCTGAGCAGGCGTCGCACACCAGGCAATTCAGCTCGTGCTCGACGAGACTCGGCGAGACCTCCAGGTGACCTTCAGCCAGCGCGCGGGCCATGCCCACACGGCCCCGCGGGCTCTCCGACTCGTGCAACGACAGCACATAGGTCGGGCACGATGTCAGGCAGAGCCCGCAGCGGATGCAGGCCAGCATGTTGTCGTACTCGTCTTTGAGATGCGGATTGGCCGATTGGAAGGCTGGCAGACTCAAAGCGATGTAGCATACTTGGCTATGCAGGGCGGTACTTCTTCGGCGCCATCCGCCTCGGATCCGGACGACGCATTCCTCCAGAACGAACCCATTGCGGGACTACTCGAGCGATTGCGTCGTGAACCCGCGCTGCGCGCGTGGGTGCTGACCGCGCCGACGGGTGCGCTGGCCACGCTGGGGGTCGTCCTCGACGACGATCAGCTGGTGATGCTGCTCGAGAAGATCGAGGAGCTCGACGAGAAGCACCTGCCGGTCACGGCGGTCGACGTCATGACGCCCGATCCCGTGACGTTCAGTCCCGACACGTCCGTCCACGAGGCCGCCCAGGCGCTCGCCGAGCATCGCATCAGCGGCGCGCCCGTGGTCGACTCGGACGGCAGCATCGTCGGCATCGTCAGCGAGTATGACCTGATCGCCCGCACGGGCACGACGGTCCGTGATGTGATGACCCGGGCGGTCATCTCTGTGCCCGACACGGCCACGATCGATCGAATACGCGCGCTACTCGTCACGCAGCGACTCAAGCGCGTGCCCGTGGTCAATGACAAGAGTCAGTTGGTCGGGTTGATCAGCCGCGCCGATCTCGTCCGCGAGCTGGCCTACCGCTGGCAGTGCCGCCGCTGCGGCAACCTGGTCCGCGCGCGACGCCCACCTAGCGGCTGTCCGCGCTGCGGCGCCGCCAACTCGTTCGAGGCCGCCCCGCCGCTGCCCGCCGTGGCGGCGTGCCCCACCTGCGGCAAACCCCTCGACAAGTAAATCTAACGACATTTCCGGGTCGGGGGCGCTGCGCCCCCCGCCGCCAGTCGTTGCTGCGCTCGTGCCTCGCTGCGCACTCCTTCCCGCGGCGACCCCCCGCGACGTGCTGTCCGCCCTCGGAATGCCGCTAAGACCGATGCGACGTTCGCCGAAATGCGCCGAGTGCGCGAAATCGACCGCCACCTTCGAACTCGGCAGGTATGGAGCGGTTCGGAAGGTGGGGACTACTAACCGGGCGAAGCCCCATCATGCGGGGGGTGGGGGCGGGAAGGAGTGCGCAGCGAGGCACGAGCGGAGCAACGACTGGCCCCAGGGGGGCGCGCAGCGCTCCCCCTAACCCGTACCAAGTGAGCCTCCTACTGGTTGTCGAATTGATAGAGATCGTATCGATCCATGAGTGCGATCAGCTTTCTCGCGTAGTTGGGATCGGTCGCGTAGCCGGCGTCTTGTATTGCAGAGGCAAATGCTCGCGCGTCGTTGGCGACAGATAGCGCGGCGGCGTAGCGGCGGTTGCGGGTGAAAAAGCGGCCGTGGTCGTCGATCGACTGTTCCAGCGTGTAGTACGCCTTGAACGGCGCCTGGACGATGACGTCGCCGCTGTCCAGGTGCTCCCACGTGGCCAGGGTGACCACTCCAGCGGGTCCCGAAACCGAGCCAAGCGCCTTGATCCCGAACAGGTTGTTGCCCGTGCGGGCGAGTCGGCTGCGGCCCCAATCTGACTCCAGAATGGCCTGCGCAACCGTGACGCTAGCCGGCACGCCGGTCGTCTTGCGCGAGCTCTGCGCCGCCGCGCCGACCGTATTGATGAACTCGGCGCCCGACGCGAACGTGTAGCGCTCCATCTGCGGGCTGAGCGCGCTGAGCAACGGTTTGACAACGGCCGGCAACGGCAGCGGCACAGGCGGTGTGATCGGTCCGACGTCGGCACGCCCGATCCAGGCCATGCCGGGCAGGCGAGCCACCCCGTCGCCGAAGAACTCGATTTGCATCCGGGTTGTGTCTGGCGCCGCACCTTCGACAATGCGCAGCTTCGTCCACTGCGGCAGATCGGTGAAGCGCTGGGCCTTGTCGTCGACGCCTGACCAGAGTGAGGTCGCCCGATGGTTGGTCACCCAGCGCCCAGGGTCGCCGGCCGGACCAACAGCGGCCTGGTCGACCCAGCCGATGCCTTTCTGACGCGTCGCGTAATCGCCCGCGTAGTTCACCAGCAGTCGGCCGCCGCGTTCGAGTCCCGCGATTTTGAGGAACGTCCATTGGGGCAATTCGGTCAGGATCGTCGCCTTGTCGTCGGGGCCGGACCACAACGTCGTCGCGCGATGCGCTTGCACCCACTCGGGTAGCGGCTGGCTGGCATCGGCGTCGACCGCAGGCACGGCGCCTGGCGCGGGCGGGTCGACCGTCTCCATCGCGGCCGAATCGATCCAGCCGTTGCCGGGGCGGCGCAACAGGCCGTCGCCGACGTAGTACACGGCTACTCGCTGACCGACCTCAGGTCCGCTGGTAATGATCTTGAGAAAGCTGGCCGCGGGCAGATCGGTGAACGCCGCGGCCTGGGCGTCTGGGCCCGACCACAACGTGGTCGCGTTACTGGTTTTCGCCCAACGGGTGACGGTCGTCGGCGTGATGTCGGTCGGCGCCAGCGCAGCCACGGATCGGTCCGTCACGTCACCAGCGGGCAGCACCTCGATTTGCGGACTGCTCACGTCGGGCGTGTCAGCCTCGTCGGAGCGGAGGATGCGCAGTGCCTCAGCTTTGCTCGCGGCGGGATCGCTGACCACCTGGGGCTGAAAGCAGCTCGCCGCCACGACGGCCGAGGCCACGACCAGGACGGGCAGTAACGCCCGCTTCACAGCACGAGCATCGCGTCGCCGAATGAGTAGAACCGGTACCGCGCTCGGATGGCTTCGGCGTACGCGGCCAGGATGCGTTCCCGACCAGCGAAAGCGCTGACCAGCATCAAGAGCGTCGAGTGGGGCAGGTGAAAGTTGGTGATGAGCGCATCGACAAGGGCGAACCGGTGGCCGGGCAGGATAAACAGGTCGGTCCAGCCTTGGCAATCACCTGTCGCCGCCCATGACTCGAGTGCGCGCACCGACGTGGTGCCGACGGCCACGATGCGCCCGCCCGCGCCGCGCGTCTGCGCGATCTGGGCTTGTAGCTCGGGCGGCACGGTGTACCACTCCTGATGCATCTGGTGACTCACCGCGTCTGCTTCAGTGACGGGTCGGAATGTGTCGAGTCCGACATGCAGCACCAGGGTGCCAAAGCCTATTTTTGAATCGGCTAAGCGCTGCAGCAACTCTGGCGTGAAATGCAGGCCCGCCGTGGGTGCCGCAGCCGAGCCCTCGGTATCGGCAAAGATGGTCTGGTACCGCTCGGGATCGCCGTGCCAGCCGCGGATGTACGGTGGCAGCGGGACCGAGCCCGCTTTCAGCAGCGCCGCGTCTGGATTCTCTTCATTTTCCGACTCGGCCTCGATCTCGCGCAGGCCCGCGGCAAACGCGGCTGTCACTCGCACGCGCAACGTCTCAGTGATCGAGACGATGTCACCTGGACGCAGCCGCCGCGCTGGCCTGGCCAGGGCCTGCCACCTGCCTTTTGAGAGTCGCCGCAACAGCAGAAACTCGGCCAGGCCGCCACCGCGCAGTTTGCCGCGCACTCGCGCGGGCAGCACCCGCGAGCGATTGGCCACGAGCAAATCGCCCGGTCGCAGCAGTTCGGGCAATTCGCGCACGTGGTAATGCGCCACTCCCGCACCTGCGCGGTCGAGTACGAGCAGCCGCGCCGCGTCGCGCGGCTCCAGAGGCTCCTGCGCGATCAATTCAGACGGCAGCGCGTAGTCAAAGTCGTCGAGGCGCATCGAGCAGGCCCTACTCTACAGAGGTGCGCTTCCGCTTCGAGGTCGTCGCCGTCGATCCAACCTCGGGGCTGCGGGCGGGACTGTTGCATACGCCGCACGGCGTGGTGCCCACGCCAAGCTTTATGCCTGTCGGCACGCTCGGTACCGTCAAGTCACTGACGCCAGCAGATGTGTGGGCGACGGGCGCCCAGGTCGTGCTTGGCAACAGCTATCACCTGGCGCTGCAGCCGGGACTCGAGACGGTCCAGCGCCTGGGTGGGCTGCACAGCTTCATGCGCTGGGACGGGCCGATTCTGACCGACAGCGGCGGGTTCCAGGTGTTCTCGTTGGGTCACCTGCGCCAGGTCGGCGAAGAGGGCGTCACCTTTGCATCACATCTGGACGGTACGCCGATGTTCCTCAGCCCAGAGTGCGTCGTCCAAGCCCAGGAGCGCCTGGGCGCAGACCTGATCATGCCCCTCGACGAGTGCCTTGGCCCAGCAGCCACGTATACCGAGACCGAAGCCGCCCTGGAGCGCACCCAGGGCTGGTGGCGCCGTAGTCAGGCCGTGCACCAACGCGCCGACCAGGCGCTGTTCGCCTTGATCCAGGGCGGCTTGTTCGAAGATCTGCGCCGCGCCGCCGCCCGGACTGCAGCTTCTGGAAACGACGCGCCCGGTTTCGCCATCGGCGGCCTCAGCGTGGGCGAGCCCAAAGGCGTCACGGCTGCGCTACTCAAAGCGGTAGTCGAGGAGCTGCCCGAAGATCGACCACGCTACTTGATGGGTGTCGGCCACCCGCGTGACCTGGTGACCTACGCGCGCCTCGGCGTCGATATCTTCGACTGCGTCCTCCCGACGCGTCTCGGACGTAACGGTACGGTGTGGTCTGACCTCGACGGCCAGCGGCTCGACCTGTCCCGTCGCGCGCTCCTTGGTCAGCGCGGCCCGATCGTGCCGGACTGCACGTGTACAGCCTGCACAAGCTGGTCAGTCGGCAGCCTCGCCGCGCTGTATCAGAGCCGGGATCCGTTGGCGTACCGGCTAGCCAGCATGCACAATCTCACGATCCTGGCCAAGGTGACTCACGAACTGCGCCGCCAAGTCCTTTACACTGCTGATACGAACTCAATGCCGCGGGTTGGGAAAGCTAGCGATTGGTGACGACGACGGATTCAGCCGAGGTGACCCCTATCGTCGGCGGTCCGGTCACTGTTCAGGCGACAGAGCGTGTTGGGGCGCGCGCCGCCGCGGCCGTGCTGGCTGAACGTCGCGCCTGGCTGATTCTCTGGCTCGCGTTCGCGACGTTCTGCGCGCTGGTGTTCGCCGCGGTCAAGTTTGGCGTGGACTACGTCAGCACCGCGCAGATCGACCAGGGCGCGCAGATCACGGCAAGTCGTGGCCAGCCAGTCTTCACGCTGCCCGGCACCACCGACAAGACGCTCCTGGGCAGCCGCACCGAGCTCGGTGTGGGGACGATTCTGTCGTTAGACCGCTCCTCGCCTTCGTCCGCTGACCTGCAGCTGTTCGACGATTCGAAGATCAAAGTGCTCGGCGGGGCATCGATCGAGCTGACGCGAATGGAGGTCGGTCGCTTCATCAACCAGCACACGGTGCTGCTCACCCAGTCGAATGGGCCGATCCGCTACGCGACCGGCGGTCCGATCGACGTGATTGTGCCCGGCGGCCTGGTGAGTCTCGCGGCGCACGGCGACTACACGATCTGGAGCGACGGCGACACCACCCGCATTTTGGTCTATGGCGGCGAAGCCCGCGTTTCAGCCAGCGGCACCGCGGTCACGGTCGGCGAAGGACGCCAGGCCGAGATCGATCCCCAGCACCAGGTGCACCCGCCGATACTGCGTCAGACACCGCTACTGGCCAACGCCGACTTCGCCCAGCACGATCAGAACTGGCAACCGCTGGACGTGCTGAACACCAAGCTCGACGTGAACGGCTCGCGCTTCTGGGTGCCTGGTCCAGCCGACGTTCCCCAGTCGACCGCTCTGCGGGTGCTGCGCGAGTCGCTCAAATCCGAGCACGCCGAGACCGTCCTCTTCCAGAAGCTCGACCGCGACGTGTCGTACTTCCGCCATCTGTACCTGCAGGCGACGGTCCGTGTTGATTACGCCGATCTTTCCGGCGGCGGCACGCTCAATTCGGAGTACCCGATGATGATGCGGCTCAAGTACGAGGGACCGGTGGAAGGAACGCGGCCCGACTGGACCGTGGGCTTCTACTACTCGAACCAGGACGGTCGCACGGTACCCGATTGGTTGGGCAAGCTGTGGCCGCAAGGTGACTGGCAGCAATATCAGGTGGACTTGATGGAAGCCGAGCCGTCGAGCGTGCCCTACCGCCTGCTCGAGTTCGCGGTCATGGGCCAGGGCCACTCGTACGACGCGCGGATCGCGAATATCAGCCTGATCGGGGACTGAATGCGTAGCTGTCAGCCGTCAGCCGTCAGGAGTTCGCTGATAGCTGGTCGCTGATAGCTGACAGCTACGCGCGCGCGGCCTGGGCGCCCGTTCCGACTTCGCGGACGACGTTGAACACGTCGCGAATGCTTTCCAGACGGGTCATGATCCGGCTCAGGCGGTCGAGACGCGGGACCTCCACGGTCGTCCAGACGGTCGCCGTCTGATCTTTGTGTACGACCGCGCTCAACGCGATGATGTTGATCTTCTCGTCGGCCAGGATGGCGGTCACGTCACGCACCAGACCCTCGCGGTCCCACGCTTCGAGTCGTACCGTGACCGGGAAGACGTGCTGATCTGACTCGCTCCAGTCGACGGTGACCAGGCGGTCCTTCTCGTCTTCGTTCAGGACGGACGAGCAATCCCCGCGGTGCACGGTCACGCCGCGCCCGCGAGTGATGTAGCCGATGATGTTGTCGCCCGGGACGGGATTGCACGAGCGGCACACGCGCGTGAGCAGATCACCCACACCCATCACGCGCAGGCCACCCATCGGCGTGCTCGCGCGCGCAAACTGCTGGCTGGTGGTGGTGTCTTTGCGCTGGTCCTCGGCGCCGGACAGCACGTGACGACCGATCTCGTCGGGATTGATGTCGCCGTAGCCGACCGCCGCCAGGAAGTCGTCGACCTTGTCGAATTTGAAGTGCGCGGCCAGATCGTCGAGTTTGACGCCGTCCACGTTCAGGCGCTTGAGCGCCTTGTCGACCATCTCGCGGCCTCGGATGACGTTCTCGTCGCGCTGCTGGCGGCGGAACCACTGGCGGATCTTCTCCCGCGCATGGGCCGTGTGCACGAAGCCCAGGTTCGGATTGAGCCAATCCCGCGATGGACCGCGCGAGCCCTTGGCGGTGATGATCTCGATGATGTCGCCGTTGCGCAGCTTCGTATCGAGCGACACCAGGCGGCCATTGACCTTGGCGCCGACGCACTTGTGCCCGACGTCGGTGTGGATACGGTAGGCAAAGTCGAGCGACGTCGCCCCGCTGGGCAGCTCTTTGATCTCACCTTTGGGGGTGAAAACGTAGACCTGGTCCTGGAAAATGTCGGTCTTCAGCGAGTCGACAAATTCCTGCGCGCCGCCGGCAACGTCCTTCTGCCAATCCATGAGCTGGCGCAGCCAGGCCACCTTGGCGTCGAACTTCTGATCTTGCCGTCCGCCTTCCTTGTAGCGCCAGTGCGCGGCCACGCCGTACTCAGCCACCTGATGCATCTCGTGGGTGCGGATCTGGATTTCTAGCGGCCGCCCGTCGACCGCCAGGACAGTCGTATGCAGCGACTGATACAGGCTCTCTTTGGGGTTAGCGATGTAGTCGTCGAACTGGCCCGGCAGGGGGCGCCAGATCGAATGAATCACGCCCAGCGCGGTGTAGCAATCGGGGATGGTCTGCACCAGCACGCGCACGGCCAGTTGATCGTAGATCTGGTCGATGTCCACGCCGCGGCGCTGCATCTTGCGGAAGATGCTGTAGATGTGCTTCGGCCGACCTGACAGATCGGCGTGGATGCCGTGTTTTTCGAAGTCCGCGCGCAGCACTTCGATCACCCGCTGGATGTACTTTTCGCGCTGGACGCGGCGGCTAGCGACCTTGTCGGCGATCTCGTGGTACTTCTCGGGCTCGAGGTGGCGGAACGACAGGTCCTCGAGCTGCCACTTCAACTCCCAGATGCCCAGACGATTGGCCAGTGGCGCGTAGATCTCCATCGTTTCCTGAGCCACGCGGCGGCGCTTGGCGGGCGCGCGGTACTGGAGCGTCTTCATGTTGTGCAGGCGGTCAGCCAGCTTGATGAGGACGACGCGGATGTCCTCGGCCATGGCCAGGAACATCTTGCGCATGTTCTCGGCCCACAGATCCTGCCCGTTCATCTTCGGCAGGCTTTCGTCCGCGCCTTCGACGTGCAGGAACTGCATCTTGTCGAGCTTGGTGACGCCGTCGACCAGCCGCGCCACCTCGCGACCGAAGCGGCTCTCCAGCTCCGACATCGGCACGTCGCAGTCTTCGGACACGTCATGACACAGGGCCGCGACCAACGTGGCGATGTCCATGTGGATGCTGGCCAGCGTCTCGGCCACGGCCAGCGGATGGTTGATGTACGGCTCGCCTGACTCGCGCACCTGCGGGGCGTGCGCTTCAGCCGCGAACGCGTAGGCACGCCGAATCGCCTCAACGTCTGGCGCCGGAAGATATTTCTTGACGTCGTCGAAGAGGGTTTGCGGATTGCGCGGATCGATCGATGCAGCGGCCGGCACGGAAGGTGGTCTCAGAGTCTACAACTCGTTAACTCTTTATCGTATGCCCGTTCTAGCCAGGAGGCGGAGCGTGAGCAGCGCCATGACTTTGGCGGCCGCGATGAGGTCGCTCACGGCGACGTATTCGTCGGGCTGATGGGCGAGGATCAGGCGGCCCGGACCGTAGGCGATGCACTCCCGAATCCCAGCGCGGCGGACGACGTGCTTCTGGTCATAGGTACCTGGGCTGACGACGAAGCTCGCCTCCAGGTTTGAGACGTCGTGAATGGCCGCGGCGGCGGTGCGCGCGAGCTGGCCGTCCGGGCTGCCGAGCAGGGGATCGACGCGCATCAGATCTTTGAGCTCGTATGCCACTCCCTGAGCCTCGAGCAATTCGATGATTTCTGCCCGAACTTCGGCGAAGGATTCTTCATGAATAAAACGGCGATCGAAGATCGCGATACACCGGTCGGGAACGGCCGGGGTTTGCCAACCGCCGGGCAGCTGGCCGGCGTGGATGGAATTCAAATTGATGCTCGGCTGGTGCGCTTGAGGCGGTTGGACCGGCGCCTGGCTCGAGCGTTGGGCCAGGATGGGCTTGAGCTGGGTGTCGAAGGCCTGCACCAGGCGCGCCATTTGTTCGGCGGCGTTGACGGCCAGCCCGGGCATGCTGCCATGGCCGACGCGGCCGATGGTCGTCAGCTCGAACCAGTACACGCCACGGTGGCCGATGCACACCCGCTCGGGGTCGAGCGGCTCGGTGATGACCACGTACTCCTGGTTTTGCGAAGAGATGCGGCCGGTGTCACACAGATAAGCCACGCCCGCGAACCCACCGCTTTCTTCGTCGGGGGTGGCGCTCTGCTCGACCGTGCCGCGGAGCGGGACGCCGGCGCGGCGAATGGCCTCCACCGCATACATCGAGGCGGCGATACCCGCTTTCTGGTCGCACGTGCCGCGGCCGTAGATCCGCCCGTCACGGAGCTCGGCGCCAAAGGGGTCCACGCTCCAGCCCGAACTCGGCGGCACGACGTCGTAGTGCCCGTTGAAGTGCAGGACCGGCCCGCCATTGGTCAGCGCGCCGACGACATTTGGCCGCGGATACTGCGCCGTGTGCTCCGGTAGCCCCTCCGCTGGAAACACTTCCACGGCGTAGCCAAAGTCGCGCAGCTTCTCGGCGATGACTTCCGCGCAGTGTGCGTAGCAGTCGCCCGGCGGATTGACGGTCGGAATCCGCACCAACTGCTGGGTGAAGGCGACCATCTCATCACCCAGCGCTTCAACCGCACGGACGACGCGCTCTTCGGTCGGCGTCATTGCGCCGCGGGAATTCCGTGCAGTGGCGTAGCCGCGCGGACTCCGCGCAGGATGGCCTCCGCCACCACTTCCGCCGCGGCCTGACCTATCCCCAGAAGGTCCGCCGGCGTGGCGTTTGGCGCATCTTCCGCCGGGAGTGAAAGGGCGAAGAGCGCGTCGCCGTCGAACACCGTGTGCGCCGGACGGATGGCCATCGCCAACCCGTCATGTCCCCACAGCGCCAGGCGGTTGACACCCCCGGAATCCAAGCGCGCGGTCGTGGCAATCACCCCGATGGTGGTATTGGTGCCGCCCAGCGGCTGACCCGCTTCCGCTGCTGCTCGCGGCGTCGCGACGGCCGCACCGGTTCGCGGGTCATAGACTCCCCCGACGGCGTTCACTGCGACCAATGCACCGACGCGCGTGCCATTGGGCAGCTCGACGCAGGCCGTTCCTATGCCGGACTTGATCGCTCCGCCAGGTCCGCCCATTTTGGCCACCGTCGCCCCTGTCCCTGCACCGACACACCCTTCGGCGACCGTTTTTTCACTGGCCGCCTGGCAAGCCGCGTAGCCGGCCGCGGCGTCGGGTCGCACGTCGGACCGGCCAATGGCAAGGTCGTAGAGCGCCGCGGCCGGCACGATGGGCACCGCACCCGCCTGTGTCGCAAATCCCACGCCGCGTTCTTCCAGAAATCTCATCACGCCCGTTGCGGCGTCCAGGCCAAAAGCGGAGCCGCCGGTCAGCAGGATGGCGAATGCGCGCCCAACCAGGCTGCCGGGTCGAAGGAGGTCCGTCTCACGCGTTGCTGGCGCCGCGCCGCGCACGTCCACTCCAGCCACAGCGCCCCGCTCGCACAGCACCACGGTGCACCCCGTGGCCGCTTGCAGATCAGTCCAGTGCCCGACGCGGATGCCAGGGACATCAGTGATGGAGTTCGCCATCTGCCTCGGTCATGAAGTGCCAAGAGGCTAGCATTCCGCCGTGGCGCGCCTGCGGGTCGTGGTGATTGGTGGCCTGAACATGGATTTGATCGTCCAGGTGCGGCGGCTGCCGGTGCCCGGCGAGACGGTCGCCGGCGACAGCCTCATGCGCGCACCAGGTGGCAAGGGTGCCAATCAGGCCGTCGCAGCTGCGCGCCTGGGCGCCGACGTGACGATGGTTGGTCGCGTCGGCCGAGACTCGTTCGGGCGTGAGCTGAAGCGCAGCTTGCGCGACGAAGGCGTGTTTGACCGCGCAGTGCATGTGAGCACTGAACGATCCACCGGGGCGGCATTGATCGAGGTCGATGAGCACGGCGAGAACAGCATCGCCGTGGCGACCGGTGCCAATCAGGAAGTGCTGCCAGCCGACTTGCCGCGGCGAGCGATTCGTTCCGCCCACGTCGTGGTCGCACCGCTTGAAGTACCGCTGGAAACCATCGAGGCGGCGTTTCGCCTGGCGCATTCGACTGGGGCTCGCACGGTGCTGAACGTCGCGCCCGCGCAGCCTGTTCTCGCGGCGCTCCTGCCGCTGACCGATGTGGTGATCTGCAACGAGCACGAATTGGCCGTGCTGCTCGGCCGTACTGTTGGCTTGGGCTCAGAAGCCGCGGCCGCAAATGACTTGCGTGCGTTTGCCGATCAACTGGTTGTGGTGACCCTCGGCGAACGCGGCGCACTAGCCATCTCTGGTGATCATGTCATCGAACAGCATGCGTTCCCAGTGCGGGCCGTCGATTCAACGGGTGCCGGCGACGCCTTCGTCGCCGGCTTCGTGTGCGGTCGCTGGTGGTCGGACGGGGTGGAGGCTTCGCTGCGTCTGGGCTGCGCCGCGGGCGCGCTGGCGACCACCACGCCCGGCGCACAACCGGCCATGCCTCGGCTTGCCGCTGTCCGCGCGCTAGTGGACGCCTAACCCGCGATCAGCCGCCAGACAAGTGCCGCCAGCGCGGCCAGCCCGAATAGCAGCCGCAAGTGGCGGATCCCATCGCGCGCGTCGATGAGCCACCTGCGGTCCTCTTCCGTGAGTCCTTCGAAGGTGGCCAGCCGCGCGCCGAAACTGGCGTAGCCCAGCACGATCACCAGGAACCACGCCGTCAAGAAGAGGAACGCCGCCAGCCGGCTCCACGTCTCGCCAATAAAGATGGCCGCGATGGCGACCAGGACAAAGAGCAGCTCGTAAAAGAAAATCATCGGCTGGTCGCACTATCCGCGTTGGTGCTTTTCAAGGGACGGAGATCGCCGCTGGCACTGACCGTGTTCATCGGCCGTCACCGAATGGATCTCCACGGGGCTAATGAGTGTCATCCTGGAGGCGGATCGGCTGAAAACAGGTTGTCTTTCTCCGCCAGCCCGCGGAGGTTGCGGAACGAGAACAGGCCCGTGTCGTGGCCGTTGCGCCACGTGGGTTTGACCGCGTACCTGCCGACGAGGTCCAGATCAACCATCTCCGTCTCGTCGGGCTGCAGCTCGGTGCGGCCCTGCAGCTCGCCGGGGTACTCGCCTTCGCCCGAGCACGACGCGCACGGGCAGCGCCAGCGCAAGTATTCCCAGTCGTAGTCGCTGCGCCGACCGTCGCCCCAGGCGAAACGCAGGCGCCGATGGCCGCTGTCAAGCTCGATATCGGTCGGCGTGGCAGCGCCAGGAGTTTCGGTCATTGTCAGGAAGCTAACTCGGCCTTCGTCCGCAAGCCTACAATTTCGGCGGCCCCGTGCACGCAGCGCTTCAATCATCCGACCGGGCGCGCCCGTCGGGAAAGCGCGGCGCGCCCCCTGGAACCGCGGGCCGACGTTGGGCTCAAGTGGCCGAGAGGTGGCTGTGGCTAGTCGGCCTGCTCGCGGCGGTGAGCCTGTCCCTGGCAGACGGTCTCCTGGAAAACGTCGTCGCCTATGAGCGCGATACCACCGTCTTCTATTTCCCACTAATGAGCTGGGTCGCCCAGCGCCTGCATCAGGGCGAGTTACCCCTGTGGACACCGCAGGTCTTCGGCGGCTACCCGATCTTTGCCGACGGCGAGATCGGCCTGGCCTACCCACCCGTGCTGCTGGCGCTGCTGACGCTGGCGCCTGATCGCGCGTTCGTGGTCCTGCGGCTGCTGCACCTGTCGCTCGCCGCGATCGGCGCATTTGCCCTGGCGCGTTGTTGGCGGCTGCCCTACTCGAGCGCAGCCCTGGCGGGCGTGGTGTTCGCGTTGGGCAGTTTCCTGCAGGCGCAGATCCACCACGAGAACATCATCCGCACCGCCAGCTGGATCCCACTCATGCTGGCCTTCGTCGAATGTGCACTGCGCGGCGACGGCTGGCGCGCGCAGCTGCGATGGACCGCGCTGGCTGCCGCTGCGCTCGGCCTGGCCGGACTGAGCCTGCATTCCCAGATGCTCGTGGTGGACCTGCTGATCCTGGCCGCGTACGGCGCCTTCCGCTGGGCGGTCGGCCCCGTCGCCTGCATTAAGAGCGTCGGTCGTCGCTGGCTGGCGCGGTTCATCGCCGTGGCGCGGGTATGTCTGCCGGTGCTGTTCGTCGGACTTGGCGTGGCGGCCGTCCAGCTCATGCCCTTGATCGAGGTCGCCGGATTTTCACTGCGCGGCAGCGGCATTCCCTATTCCGAGTCGGCCGCGTATTCGCTGACCCCGTACGGCCTGGCGCAGGTGATCTTTCCGTATGTCTTCCGCGGCCAGGCCAACGCGCAATGGGGGTTGTGGACACACTGGGAGTCGTACCTCTACATCGGTCTGGCCCCGCTGGTGCTCGCGTCGATTGCCCTGGTCCGTGTACGCAATCGCGAAGTGCTGGGCTGGGCGGTCATGGGCGGGCTCGGGTTGATCCTGGCGCTCGGCCAGTACAGCCCGATCAACCTGCACTACGTGCTGTGGCTGCTGCCGGGCCTGTCGGGCCTGCGCGCTCCGGGTCGCTTCACCGCCATCGTCGTCCTGGCGGGCGGCATGCTGGCCGCGTACGGCCTGGCCTGGCTCCAGACACCCGCGACATCGACCAAGCCCGGGCTACGACCGGTGCTGCGCGCGTGGTCGATCGGGCTAGGCTCCCTGACCATCGGCCTGATGGCGCTGCACTCGGCGCTGCTGACGTGGCCCGACAGCGCCCGGGCGGCAATCCGCTTCGCCTACCTGTCACTGTCGCGCGACACCTACACCCTGACCGACAACAACGTCCTGAACGGGCTGCTGTGGTCCACCGACCTCGCGAACCCACGCGTCACCGGCGCCTTGCTTGGCTTGGCCGCAATTCTGACCGTGCTGTGGTGGTGGCAGCGCCCGCGAAATATGGCGTCGCGGGTGTGGCCGGCGCTGCTCGTCGGCATCGCCGCCGCGGACTTGCTGATTTTCGGCTGGGCGATTCATCCGCGTGAGCCGCTGGCCAAACTCGCCGCTGAGCCTCGCGCCGTCCAGGCCGTGGAGGCGCTGCCGACCCAGGACGCCGCGCCGAATCGCATCCTTGCATCGCCCGTCCTGAACCAGGTCGCGGCCGACGGATTGGCGCCGTTCGGCGTCCAAGAGGCCAACGGCTACAGCTCACTCCAGTTCATCTGGCACCGTGACTATCTCGGCAGGGTGCTCTACGCCGACGACGGTCTGCTCGACCTGTGGAACGTGCGCTACGTGCTCGACCCCGCCATCTACGGCAAGTTGTCCAGCTATAACGGGGTGAGCTACTTGCCCCAGCAAGCGCTCCTGCATGCCCCAGCCGGCAGCGCCCTGGCCGAGCAGCGCTTCGCGCTGAGCCCTGGCTCGCCGATCAGCGAGCTGCGCTTCGTCACGGCGCTCATGGGCGCCGTCGACGTGCCGCAAGGCGCGCCCGTCGCCGAGATCGAGGTCCGCGACGCCGCCGACCAGGTCGTCGGGACCGCCGAGCTGGTCGCTGGCCGAGACACGATGGAGTGGGCCTGGGGCCTGCCGAGTGTCCAACCTTACGTCAAGCACGACCGCGTTGAAGCTGCCGCGATCATCCTCGATGGCGGGTCGACGCCGCGCGAACGCGAGCTGTCCTTCGCTGCGTTCAGGTTCAACCAGCCCGTCGATGCCGCGACGATCACGGTGCGGGCGATTTCGCCCGTCGGCGAATTCGTGCTGTATGGCGCCGCCGCGGAGCGTGCCGACGGCGCCAGCCCCGCCGAGCAATTGTTTGGCCGCACCAAGACCAAGTACCGCCGGGTGTACGCCGACAGCGACATTCACGTCCTCGAGAACACCGAAGCGCTGCCGCGAGCGTTCCTGGTGCCGCGCGCCCGGGTCGCGCCCAGCCTCGGCACCGCCTTGAGCGAGATGGTCCACCAGCCGTTTCAGCCTCGCCAGGAGGTCATCCTCGCCGACGACGCCTCAACGCAGGCGACGCCGCTGACCACCGATCGCGGCGGCCAGGGGACCGCGCGCATCACTGGCTACGACGCTGCAGACGTCAAGATCCACACCTCGGCCTCGGCCGACGCCTGGCTGGTACTCAGCGACACTTTCTACCCGGGCTGGACGGCGACCGTTGACGGCCAGGCGGTAACGGTGGTGCGTGGCGACGTGCTGTTCAGAGTCGTGCCGGTCCCAGCCGGCGACCACGAAATCGAGTTTCGCTTCGAGCCGGCGAGCGTCCGAACCGGGCTACTGATCAGTCTCGGCGCGCTGCTTGTGCTCGGCTGCGCCCTGGCCTTGACAATGGCTGGCAGGTCCGCACACCGAAGGCGTACAACCTCTCAGTAGGACCTTGCTCAAAGGTACGCTGCTGTACCTGGCGAATAGGCGGCCGGTGTACCGCCTGATCATGCGCCACGACCTGCTGCGCGGGTTGGCGCAGCGGTATGTTGCTGGCGAGGAGCTCGCCGACGGCATCGTCGTCGCCGAAACCCTCAATACCCAGGGTCTGCTGGTAAGCATGGACTACCTGGGCGAGAGCGTGACCAACGCGGCCGACTCGCGCCGAGCCGTCGCCGCCTATCTTGAGGCGCTCGAGGCCATCGCCCGCGACCAGGTCGAGGCCAACATTTCGCTCAAACTGACCCAACTCGGCCTGGACCTCTCGCGCGAGTTGGCGGTGGCCCACCTGCGCAAGATTCTCGAGCGCGCCCGCGAGCTGGACATCTTTGTGCGCATCGACATGGAGTCGTCCGCGTACACGGAGCGCACGCTGTCCGCCCATCGCGAGCTGTGGGATGAGGGGTTTACTAATGTCGGCATCGTCCTGCAGGCGTACCTGTACCGGACCGAGGCGGACGTCAACGACGCGATCGAACGCGCCGTCCAGGTGCGGCTGTGCAAAGGCGCCTATCTGGAGCCTGCACGGGTGGCGTTTCCCGACAAGGCCGCGGTCGACGCGAACTACGCCCGGCTGATGGAGCGCCTCTTGATGCACGGCAACCACCCGGCGATTGCCACGCACGACGAGCGCCTGATCGCCCACGCCAAGGAGATCGCCCGGCGCGAGAACATCAGCCCGGATCGGTTCGATTTCGAGATGCTGTTCGGGGTGCGACGCGACCTGCAGCTGCGCCTGGTGCACGAGGGCTACCGGGTGCGGGTGTACTTGCCGTACGGCGAGGAGTGGTACCCGTACCTGGTACGCCGGCTCGCTGAACGGCCAGCCAATATCGGCTTCTTTATGCGCGCACTGCTGTCGGAGGCCCTGGCGGGGCAGCGCAACGGCCACCCCTGATCCGCCTCCGTGCGGTGTTTAGCGGGCCGCCGGTCAGGCGGCTTGCTGAGACTCGAGCAGCTCGCGTTCGCGGCGGCGCTCTTCGATCAACCGCTTCGGCGGCCGACCGCGGCGCGGACGCTCGTCGAGCCAGTTGTAGTCTTCGTAGCGGCGAGTGACGACGTCGGATTCGTCGAGGAACAGTGGTCCGCCACAGCGGTCGCAGCGCAGGCGACGCCAGTTGGCCACGGTTGTTGGTGTCGCTTGTCCTGCTTGACGCACGAGCACGGGGCGGGCAATTTGCGGCGCCGCCGTGAGGGATTGTTCACTCTCGACGGACCCAACCACGCTGCCGCACATGTAGCACTTCAGGTCAGCCACGAAGAACGTGCGCCTGAGGGGTTTGCTGAAGATTTCGGTAGACATGAGGTGCGAAGGTCCTTTCACTGTAATAACACTGCCCGCCCGGGACGTATTCCGGGTAGGCTTATTGACGAGATGCCGTACAAAGGTCCGGGGAACAAGAGGGGAGATACCCCTCTACGGCGCCGGGCTGTACAGGCTACGGTGATGGGAATGTCGACAAAGCTCGTTGAGCGAGGTGCGCGCATTCGGCGAACGAAGTGGGTTGAGCTGTCCTGTCTCCTGTGCGGCGAATCTGCCGCGACGCTGGAAGGCGGTGTGCTGCTCAAACCGCGAGGGCCCAGCACTGTACGCATCAACGGAGCGCGGCTGGTCTGCGGCCGGTGTGGCGGGAGTCTGTCGCCGACCGACCAGGGTGAGCGGGTCAATTTCGTTTAGCCATTAGACGATTCGATAACCTCGGTTGTTGCGCCTGGCCGGCCGCGGGCCGGGCATTTCTCAGAGTTCCCTGTGGCGCGCTGGGCAGTGTTCGCAGTTCCGCGCCGCACAGGTCATGTGGAACAGGTGCAGCAGGCCTTGCTGGTGGCAGGCACCGCGGAAGCGCACTGCCGGCGCGCCTAGCTGCTGGGCCATGTAGCGTACGACGCGATTGGTCGGCTCGCCCGGCAAGCGCTCGAACAAGCTCCAGGCCTCAGCGACGCCGGCCGCCGCGGCGAACGGTAGCAGGACGTTGATGACGACCACCTGCGCCCGCCCGCGGCCGATCCATGGCGCCGCCCGCGTCAGCCGCCACAAGCTCGGCCGCTTGACCAGCGCCGCCTGACGCACCGCCTCGAGCACCTGCTCGGCCGGCCCGGTCCAGCGCTCAGCGGCCCAGCGGGCGGCGAGCTCGGCCAGGCCGCGGCAGCGCTCGGCCGGCGCGTTGGCGGCCCGCAGCTGACGGCGATCCCAGCTCGAAGCCGACAGCGCCACCCGCAGCCCGAGCTTGCGCTGCAGCGCCCGCCAGGCGTGCGCTTCGGGCAGGGTCGCCTCGGTCAGCAGCCCGGCCGTCCCCAGCAGCAGCCCAGCCAGCCCGACCGGCCCGCGGTCGGCGACTGTCTGCGCTGCGTCCGGCCAGGCCACCGCGTCGGCTAGCTGCCCGAATGGCCGCGTGTTGCGCTTGAACCCAAGCGCCTCGCACACGCCCCGCCAGAGCACCTGATCGGCCGCCACGACCGTCAGGTCAGCCTCGAAGCGAGCCGCCCGCGCGCGAAACCGCTCGCGCCCGGCCGCTTCGACGACCTCCAGCACCGCCGACGCTGCCCGCACGCATGGCGCCGCGACCAGGCGGGGGACGGCCCGCTCGAAGACCACCAGCTCGACCGTCGGTACGTGCTGCCCACTGGCGTTCAGCGCCAGCGCGTCGCGCTGCTGGACCACGTGCAGGACGACCTGCTGGTAGGCCGGGTCCCGCGCGTGGTGGTGGCCCGCCCAGCTGCTCGCCCGCCGATGGACTTCCACATCGCCGTGGATCAGCGTCCCATCCGCCTGGGCCAGCACAGCACCCACAAAGTCCGGGCCCGGCCCGCCCCAACGACGCCCCGGAAACACCACCCGTAGGTGGCGGCCACAACAGTCCACCAGCCACTGCGCGGCGTAGCTGCCGTGCTGCCAGGCGTCGGCTAGCTCGGCTTCGGACCAGAGCCGCGCGGGTGCTTGTTTGTCCGTCCGCGGCCGACGGTAAGAGAGCTCGGAGAGATTCCACACCCGCAGTTTTGCGTGGGAGGCGTCACGCGGAGCGTCACGCGAGGGGTCAAAAACGTCACGCGGACGTCATCGCGATGTCACAATTTGGG
>WNFC01003783.1_pt1 | contig 26020 bp, 23 predicted proteins | sample 5400541 | NCBI WGS metagenome assembly WNFC01 (sample SAMN13153342, study PRJNA577476) | soil metagenome | isolation source: 120 cm saprolite under Douglas fir tree site 2 hole 2 replicate 1 | place: USA:California | collected 2015-04-18 | reverse complement strand
CCGATCCATTGCAGGCGCGATTCGTTGTCCTGAAAGAACGGATCGGGAATCAGATGGTTCTGCAGAAGATCAGTCTGAACCACGCCCGGAACCTGCGCAGGATGCCATTGCTGCAGGTCAGCCTGAGCCGCCTGATCTGACTTGCCAACCATGCGAAACTGCCAGCCCAAATCCAGATTGCGCGACGCAGGCTCGGCCGCAGGAAGCGGGGAAGCGACGAAGAAGGATATTGCGGCTAGAGCAAAAACACGGATCAGGCTGATGCAGACCTTGGAGTGTTGCATTTTGCGGGCAGCCTCTCGACTGGATCAAAAATCGTTTGTCTTCAAGGGCTAACAGGCTACACGAAAAATAGTTACAGAGAAAGGCAATGGACTGGTGATCACTTTCTTGCAGTTTGGCGCGGATTGTTGTTCAGCCAGTGCCACGCGTCGCGGTACTGCTCCCAGCGCGCGCGGCGGGACTTGATATCCGGGTAGAAGCTCAGAGTCTTAGCCGGAGAAAACGCTGCTATCGGCAGCACGTACCATACATCTACGGGCTGGATGTGGGCCGCGAGAAAATCAATGTCCTCGCCAGTATATTCCTGCTTTCCGAGGACGCTCATGTTGCAAGTGGGCTGGATGGAATATCCTCGCCGATGCTTTTGTGAAGTGGACTTGACCTGCACACGCCACATTCTGCCCGCTTGTCCCCAGACAATAAAGTCGTAGCGTTCGCTTTCACCCCAGGGTTTGGCGACGCCGAATCCCAAGGTGCTTGCCTTGTGCAAAAACGCGGCCTCGGAAAGTTCTCCCATACGTTTGGGAAGGGCGCGTCGTCTCTCCCACTCCCCCGAATCGGCCTCTGCCATGATGCAAGGCACAATCATCAGCACTGGTCCCGCATTTTCAGTTTCGTTCTCCGTTCCTATAGTCATGACACTTCTCCCCAGGCGTGCCGTTCGACGGCACAGTCCGTTGACCCTCAGAATTGCTCGTGAATCTCTAGGGTAGGGATATTCGAGCTGCCAAGGCAAGGGTTTATTGTTCTGGGGAGGTGCGTTTCCCGAAGTGGGAAGAAAGAAGTACCGGACGCGAGAGCAAATTCGTCGTTGCTGGTCTCGGTGTGACGTTGGAGATTGGTGGGCCAAGTCAAAATCCCCGCCCTGTCTCTCCAAGAGAACGGAGAGACAAGGACGGGGCACCCCCAAGGAAAAGCGCTTCTGCGACGTAGCGGCTGGGCGCGATCAGCCGCGACTATTTGGGCGGTTTATGATTGCTGGGCTAACCTTGGAGGCAGCATGAAACCTTCCCCGGTTTATACTCCGCCCAATTTGAAAGGCAAGATTGCGCTAGTCGCTGGAGCCACCCGCGGGGCCGGACGAGGGATTGCCATCGCACTGGGCGAGGCGGGTGCGACGGTTTATTGCACTGGCCGCAGTTCGCGAAAACGTTCGCGCAGACGTCCCGCCACGCCAGGCCGTCCTGAAACGATCGAAGAAACCGCTGAACTGGTTACGGCCGCCGGGGGACGCGGCATTGCCGTAAGGGTGGATCACACCGAGCCCGCGGAGGTGAAAAAACTCGTCGCTTCTATCAAACGGCGGCACAAGGGACTGGACATTCTGGTCAACGACGTCTGGGGCGGCGACGCACTCACCGAATTCGGCAAGCCATTCTGGACCGTCAACCTCGAGAACGGCCTGCAGATGCTGAAGCAGGCAATCCATTCGCACATCATCACTTCGCACTATGCCGTTCCGCTGATGTTGCGCCGACGCGGAGGAATTATTTTCGAAATTACCGATGGGGATGCCTTTTACTACCGCGGTAATCTCTTCTATGACCTGGTGAAGATTTCTGTCATACGGCTGGCCTTCGCGATGTCCCGCGAGCTGCGCAAACGGGATATCGTTTCGGTAGCGTTGACTCCGGGCTTTTTGCGTTCTGAAGCGGTACTCGATCATTTTGGAGTCAGCGAGGCCAATTGGAAGGACGCGGGAAAACGGAACGTGAGTTACCAGAGCGACGACCAGAACAGCCCGGACCAGAACGACGCGCCCGCAGATTTCATGGTGTCAGAATCGCCGAGATACATAGGCCGCGCGGTGGTAGCGCTGGCGGCAGATCCGAAGGTCAAAAAGAAGAGCGGACGTGTCTTCAGTTCATGGGCAATGGCGCGGGAGTACGGATTTACCGACCTCGACGGCACGCGTCCGCACTGGGGCAACTATGCCCGGAAAAAATATGGGAAGTACAAAATCTGCGACGAGAAATTTTATTCCTACTGGGTCCCCGGCCTGGTAGAGCTGGTGTTCCCGGATTGGTTTTGATCAGCCCGTGTGGGGCGGCATCTGGCCATTTCTCGATTTTTCTGGTTAAACTAACGACCAGACCGTTTTCGCCTCTTCTTAATAATGCAGTTGAGCCTAGGACCCTTGGTGCCTTCATGCAGAAAGCCTTGGTTGTTTCGCTCTGGATCCTCGTCCTGGTTGGGATAGCATCCGCTCAGTCACCAACGCTTCCTTCGGGAACTGTCGGACGCGTGACTCCTCTTTCATCATGCCCACCCGGGTACGCTACCGGGGGACGCTGCTTTCGAGCCACCGTGAGCTGCCCCAACACGCTGGATGTTCGAGTCATTTTCGGATATGTGAATCCCTCCGGTACTCCTCGGGCGACGATCGTGGAGTTTAGCGGCGGCGGAGGCACCGCACCCTATGGCAGTGACACAGCCACCGCACGCTACAACCCCACATACCTGCGGGCGGGCTATCAGATCGTGCAGACTAGTTGGGCGACAGACTGGGAGAATACGGGTATCTCCGGCGCCAAAAACCTGAAGGCCGCCGCCTGCCGCCCCGCAACTCTCTTAAACTATCTCCACCAAAATCTGTACGTGGGGAACGGAGGCATGTGTGCGCAAGGTTTTAGCGCGGGATCCGGCGCGCTGGCCTATGGGATGGCCTGGTATGGAATCTCGGATTATCTCGACAAAGTCGAACTGCTTTCCGGACCAGTCTTCAGCGATGTCGAGCAGGGCTGCGCTATACCGGATTTCCCTTCGGTAACCGTCTGTGCCGCCGGCCGCTTCGGTTGCGTAGGGTCACCATGGAACGATCGTCCGCAGTACGTGCTGGAGGGTGCGCAGCTGGTCGGGAGATGGACTGGACTCGCATGCCAGGAGAACCAGACGAGCAGTCGTACCGATGCCATCTGGAAAGCGATGAGTATTGTCGATGGGACGACCGGTCCAAACTTTCAATATCCCAAGACCGCAATGGCCGCATGGCTGTGCAGTAATGCATTGAATAATTCCGCTGCCCAGGGAGACCTCTTTTATCGAAATCTGACCAGCCAAACCCAAGTCTCAACATTTTCGGAAACGCGCATTGATGGTTGCAATGGCGCCGAAGGGGTGGAGGCCGGCACCACTCCGTCGAAGCAGAATGGATTCGTCGCCATTACTGCTGACATGACTGATGCCGTGGTGGGATGCCTGAAGCGTCACTAGCAGGTTGTTGGCGATTGTTCGCCGCCTTTGCGAAAAAAAGAATGTGATTTCTGTCTATCCAGCCAGCGAGCCGCCCTCCGGGGCGGCTTTTTGCGTTTCGGAGAAGTGCAGGAGCGAATCGGGGATGGCTCAGGGGTTAAGAACCTATCTAGATCTCCGTTACCCTGCCTCTAGATCAGCGCCCAAACGGGGCGTGTGCGACCAAAAACCAGCCGCAGCAAATGAGCAGGCCAATCGAGATGAGCACTAACTTTCCTATCCGGCCGAAGACCTTGAGGGAAAAGTCGTGACTCATTTTGTGGCCGAAGGCATAAATGTCGGCGACCATGATGACGGTAAAGAGGATCATTCCCCACGACAACTCGGGAAGGGTTAGTTGTCCCAGGACGATTGCGGGTTTTCCTTCAGCTCCGACAAGAAGTTTGGCAATGGCAAAGGCCCCACCATTGACGGAAAAAAGCAAAGTGTAGCGGCGGTGTTTGCCATCTTCGTAGAGGGACAGCTTGTCTTTTAGGGAGATGTCTTCCGACATGGGTGGACCCTCCAACGAGCAGGAGAAGGATCAGCTGTTGCTTAGGGTCTGGATTATACAGCTACTTCAGCGGAGCGCAAGAGAAGTTGCGAGCAACGTCCCCGCGTGGGATGGTCTCGTTCCGAGCGAGGTTTCGTTTGGAGCGACGTTCTCATTCGTCACGGTGCACTGTGTCCATCGAGAACGCGGGGACGCAGACGGCAATGTATTCGGCGCCGCCTTCATTTGGTGTCGAGTAGCGGATCCATTCGCCGGCGTGGGCGATGATGGCTTGTCCTGCGGCGACGTCGAGCGAACCGGGCTTCCCATTCGCCTCTCGGTGTTCGACGCGCAGCGTGCCCTGCAGCACAATGGTGAACTCGTCAAACTCGGGTGTTTGGCCACACTCGGTCCACCCCGCAGGGCTGCGCATGTGGGCGACGCTGGCTGCGGCAGTTTTTGTGTTGACGCGTCCGACGTATTCGTCGATCAGCTTAGGTTTGTTGCCGGCGGATTGAATGCGCGTTGCTTGCGGAATGAGTGTAGGCATGATTCGGAACTACTAACCACCAAGGACACTAAGGTACACGAAGGGAGGCATTTTCTGTCCTCTCTTCTGCTGAGATTACTGAGATCCTTGAGCGTGTCTCTACGGACATTGATGTAGTGATCCCGGGATCGACGAGAGCCGGGAATGATGACCTCGGGCGTGCCGGCGAATTTCCAATTGGCGGCCTGCCAAGGATGACGGTCGGAGGTCTGCCGGGCGTGTCCGGCGCGTAACAGGTGTCAGTGTCAGCGTCAGTGTCAGGCCGGCGTGACCATCGGTTGACGCTTGGCTACGGGTTGCGGCGGAATTGCCAGCTGCTCCTGGGCTTGCCAGACACTTTTCGGCCACCCGCGCGGTTTCCAGAGCCGGCAATCAGTCCACTTTTTCTGCGATCCAGCGCGACACTGCAGTCACCATCTTGCGCGGAGCGAAGCGCACCGACTCAGCGAGCAACCAGTTGGGCGTGCCTGAGATTACGACCGTCTTACCTTTCATCAGGCCGCGGTAACCGTCGCGAGCGACGGTTTCCGCATCCATGGCCCCGATTTGCTTGAACAGCCGCGATCCCTCCGTGCCAGCGCGTTTGGCAAAGCCAGTGTTGGTCGGTCCGGGACAGAAGCAGGTCACGGTCACACCTGTTCCGCGGAGCTCGTTCGCCAATGCTTCTGAGAACGAGAGTACATAGGCCTTTGTCGCATAGTAGACGGCCATCAGCGGACCCGGCTGAAACGCCGCCGTCGATGCCACGTTCATGATCTTGCCCTGGTGGCGCTCGATCATAGGCGCGAGGAACAGTCGGGCGAGATGCGTGAGGGCGCTCACATTGAGCTGAATCTGCCCCAGGATTTCTTCCTCGGGCATCACGGCAAATTCACCGAAGGCTCCGAAGCCGGCATTGTTGATGAGGATATCGACAGGGACGTTCTCGCGTCGTAGCTGGTCGAAGAGAAACTTCGGCGCGGGCGGTGCTGCGAGGTCGAGTGGGATCGTCCTCACCGTGACGCCGAACTGGTTCTGTAGTTCGGTAGCAACTTGCGTGAGCTTCTCTGCGCTGCGAGCGACCAGCACCAGATTGCAGTGGTCGCGGGCGAACAGCTTGGCCAATTCGTATCCGATGCCGCCGGAGGCGCCGGTGATGAGAACAGTCTGAGATTTTGGGTCCATCGAGTCCTCTGTGCAAATCCTAAATTGCGGGGTGCGCGAAGGTCACGCTGAAGGTCGCGCCACGGATACGGTAGGGGACGTTTGGCTGCGGGCCGCGAACCGCCGAGAGTGAAGCCGATGGGTGGTTGTTCATACCAGAGTTGTAGTTAATTCATACCAAAGTTTCCAAGAACGCGGGCAAAGGAAACCATTGGAGGCCGTGAAGGAGAATTAATTGCATGCAGGATTCCGGGTACTTGAGGGACTCGGAATGCAGTATTCGCTTCTGTCTGACAGAGCGAGCGGTCCAGCAATCTCCCCGGCGCGATTACAGCTTTGGATTGATTGTGCCGATGAAAAATTAGTCCTAAAAGAAAAGGTGGCACGCAAGCCGGAGTGATGTTACGGCTGGCCTGCCGCCAGGGCGGTTAATCATGCCAGCTCGTTCAAGAAGGGTTGTTTTTTTGTCCTTGGTTGCCCTGTTCGTGCCAATTTCCCTCGGGATTGGAGCGCTTGCCCAGATCAGTTTGGACGATGTCCACGTCATGTCGCGCCGGACCACGCCTGCCATAGCCAGCGTGGTTAGCTCTACACAACTGGTGGCTGGCACCTATCTTCATGTAATCAAGCGGGATGTAAATCTGGTGCTGGTGCCGGTGAGCGTGACGGACCCCATGCAGCGGCTGGTGACTGGGCTGGGTCAGGACAACTTCCAGGTATTCGAAGGCAAGAAGCCGCAGGAGATCCGGCATTTTTCGAGCGAGGACGCACCGGTTTCGGTGGGGATCATTCTCGATAGCAGCGGCAGCATGAAGGACAAGATGGACCGGGTGCGTGAGGCGGTGCACCAGTTCTGCGAGAACGCGAATCCGCAGGACGAGTTTTTCATGATCACGTTTGCCGATGAACCGCACTTGGTGAGCGATTTCACATCTGTCCCGGAGGAGATCGAAAAAGAGCTGCTGTTCACGCAGCCCAGGGGACGAACGGCTCTACTCGACGCCGTCTACATGGCGCTGGGTAAGATGCATGAGGCGAGGTATGGGAAGAAGGCTTTACTGATTATTTCGGACGGAGGGGATAACCACAGCCGCTATGGCGAGCGAGAGGTGAAGGCGGCGGCGAAAGAGTCGGACGTGATGATTTATGCGGTCGGGACTTTTGATCGCTATGTCCCGACCGAAGAGGAGAGGCTGGGGCCATACTTATTGTCGTCAATCGCAGAGCCTACGGGCGGACGAGCGTTCACCCTGCAGAATCCGAATGACTTGCCGGCGGTGGCTCATCGGATTGGGACGGAACTGCGAACCCAGTACGTGATTGGATATCGCCCGCAGGATGCGCCACGCGATGGGAAATGGCACAAGATCAGCGTGAAGTTGAGGTTGCCCCGGAAGCTGTCATTCTTGAACGCGCATGCCAAGACGGGATACTACGCGCATGCAGAGTGAGGCAGTGTTAACAGTTGTCAATCAGAATCTGCTGAGCTACGCCCCGACTAGGGCGGGTTCGGCCTCGTAGATCGAGTGCCACGAGGTCGCCGCTTTCAGCTTTTCGTTGACGTTGTTGATGTTCTTCACGCCCTCGGTTTCGAGCCACTTGCGGAAGGCGGCTGGGCCCTGTTTCGAATACACCGGGATGCCTTCCTTCCAGGTCGCACGGCCGCAAAGAACGCCGTTGAACTTCACGCCGGATTCCCCTGCCAGTTCCAGTGTCTCGCTGAATTCGGCATTGCTTACCCCGGCCGAGAGATAGATGAACGGCTTGGTCGCGACGTTTGCGGCTTTGTGGAACAAGTCGATCGCTTCTTTCTTGGTGTATGCTTTCTGTCCTCCGAATGACTTTGTGCCTTCGACGAACTTCATATTCACCGGCACCTCGACTTTGAGTACGTCGACGCCATAGCGGTCTTTGCTGAACTCGCGCATGCTTTCGGTGACGATCTGCGGCTTCTTCTTGGCGTAATCGAGACCCTTCTCGTCGGCGCCTTCTTCATAGCCGACAAATTCCAGGAAGTAGGGGATGTCGTTGGCCCGGCATTCGTCGCCGATGCGCTCGACCCAGGCGTGCTTTTTGTCGTTGACGTCCTTGGGATCAAACGGCGTGTAGTAGAGCAGAATCTTGACGCAATCGGCGCCGGCTTCTTTCAGGCGGCGCGCGGACCAGTGATCGAGCAGATCGCCCAGACGGCCGGGGCCAGTCTTGTCGTATCCCGTTTTTTCATAAGCCAGCAGCAGGCCGGCATTCTTGGCCCGGCGCTTGGAGGCCGGCAGTCCCCACTCGGGGTCGAGCAGAATCGCGCTGGCGTGCGGAGTGAGAACTTCGGTGACCAGCGTTTTGAATTCTTCCATCATGGCGTCCGTGATTTCGCCGCCTTTTTCTTTGGCCAGGGATTTTTGCAGGGAGCCGCGCTGGTCCATGGCGGCAGCGGCGATAATGCCGCGATCGTTCGATACTTTCTTGAGACCGGCAAGCTTGCCAGGGGTGATCTTCATGGAATCCTCCAGAGTTGAGAACGAAGATAAGGAGTGCTTGAGAAACAGATAATTGTAAACCATAGCGAAGCGCGGATGGGATCGTGGACGCGACCCGGGACGAGGCGACGGAACCAGAGAAGTGGCATTGGGCGGGCCTTAGCGGGCCAGGGCATTTACCTAATTTCCTTGACAAGGGCTCGGGGAGCGCGCAATGTTCCGCTGTACGTCGCAAGCCTCGCCAGAGTCCTCCTCACTAGCCGATTCTGACTGAGCAGGCCCTACCTGTTAGTCGGCGCAGTCCACGACGCGGTCCCCGCGCGATCATCGTGGACGCATAAGGAGATTGCCATGCGGACTCACACACATCAAATGATCTGTCCCATGGCCCGCAAGCCCGCCCCGAGGGCCCAAGCTCCCAGGGATGCGGCTCAATTCGTAGCGACCCTTATTATTCTGATCGCCCTTCTCGCGTTCGCCCCACTGACGGGTGGAGGGCAGACGTCCGGGCGGTCCTCTCATCCCGGGAATCGCTTGCAGTTGAAGGGATCGGTCAGCGGATCGTCGCGACCGGGAGGTAATAGGAGTGAGCGCATGGCTGTGAGAGGGCTGCAGACCAAGCGACACGACACCCGCGTGATGACCCCGGGCAATTCACTCTCCTTCCTGCCGGCGGTGAACTACAACTCAGGTGGCTGGTTTCCTGTTTCAGTGGCGATTGCCGACTTGAATGGCGACGGTAAACCGGATGTCGTGGTGGCTAACTACTGCAAAAGCTCCTGCGCTGATATTGCCGAAGGTGGCTTGGGCGTGCTGCTAGGCAACGGAGACGGAACGTTCCAGCAGGCAGTGACCTACGACTCGGGTGGGACTACGGCCGTGTCAGTAGCGGTGGCGGATTTGAATGGTGACGGCAAGCCAGACCTGGTCGTAGTGAATTATTCGAGCAACACGGTGGGTGTGCTGATGGGCAACGGCGACGGCACCTTCCAACCGGTGGTGACTTACGGTACAGGTGGCGGTGAGCCTAGTTGGGTGGCGGTGGCGGATTTGAATGGCGACGGCAAGCCAGACCTGGTAGTGGCGAACGTAATCGGAAGCGGCCAAATGGGAGTGCTGCTAGGCAACGGTGACGGTACTTTCCAGCCAGCGCTGACATACGGGTCTTTTGGATATTATTCGGTGGCAGTAGGCGATCTTAACGGCGATGGCAAACTCGACCTGGTGGGGGCCCATTCCTTCACGGCGGGATCGGTGGGCGTGCTTCTAGGCAACGGCGACGGCACCTTCCAGAACGAAGTAACTTATGATTCGGGCGGATCCTTTCCCCGGTCAGCAGCGATCGCCGATGTGAGTGGCGACGGCAAACTCGACCTGCTGGTTGTGAACCGCCGCTCATTCGATGTGGGGGTGCTGCTGGGCAATGGCGACGGTACGTTCCAGGCAGCGGTCTCTTATGCCTCGGGCGCGCAATATGTAGATTCGGTAGCAGTCGCAGATCTGGACGGCGATGGCGAACCTGACTTGGTGTTGGCGAACGAGAACTTCTCTGTAGGCGTGCTACTGGGCAATGGAGACGGAACGTTCCAGCCGGCTACTACCTTCAGCACCGCTAGTTACAGTCTCGGGTCGGTAGCGGCGGCGGATGTGAACGGCGACGGGCGCCCCGACTTGGTGGTTGTGAACCAGTGCACATTCACCTGTGAATCTGCCGGGTTGGTGAGTGTGTTGCTGAACAACACCGGATCCGTCCAGAACCCCACAACTACCGCGGTGACCTCCTCACTGAATCCTGCCACGTACGGGCAGGCGGTTACGTTCACGGCCCACGTGACCGCCACTTCCGGCACTCCGACTGGAACTGTCATGTTCTTTGACGGCACGACAGCCTTAGGAAGCGCCACGCTGGCGAACGGGAGCACCTCGATCTCGATTTCATCCTTAGCGGCAGGCGCGCATTCGATTACTGCCGCCTATCAGGGAGGCTTAGGTTTCGCTCCTAGCACGTCCACGCCTCTCACTCAGACAGTGACCATGGCGACGTCCACGACTGCTCTGGCTTCATCCGTCAACCCGGCAGGTATCAATTGGCCCGTTACCTACACCGCGACCGTCACCAGCCAGTTCGGCGGGGCGGCGACAGGCTCCGTGGTTTTCTTCTCAGGATCGCATTCGCTGGGTGCGGCTTCGCTCAATGGGAATCACGCAACTCTGACGACTTCTTTCGCCGCCGTGGGGACTTACTCCATCTCCGCAAAATACAATGGCGACGGAAGCAATGCGGGTAGCACGTCCTCCGTTTTGGCTCAGGTGATCATGACGGCGACCCTTCGATTCCTGTCCGCGGTGACCTATGCCTCGGGCGGCTTTGCCCCGGGCTCAGTAGTGGTAGGAGACATGAACGGCGACGGAAAGCCCGACTTAATCGTGGCGAATGGTCAAAGTGCGAGCGTCGGCATCCTGAACGGCAGCGGCGATGGAACTTTTCAGACAGCGGTAGCTTACGACACCGGCGGGCAATTCCCCGCATCCGTCGCAGTTGGGGACCTGCTTACCCCGCCGGGGCAACTGGAAGTGGTCGTGGCGAATGGCTGCGCCAACCCGAATACTTGTGCCGGTTCGGGTGAAAGTGGCGTGGGCGTGCTGTTTGCCTTCGGCAACCCTAAGGCGGTGACCTACAGGTCAGGCGGGAGCGTCGCACAATCGGTAAAGATTGCGGACGTGAACAACGACGGCATTCCCGACTTACTGGTCGCGCACTTTTGTGCCAGTGCAAATATTGCGAAATGCACTCCAAGCACGTCCGGTTCAGTGGGTGTGCTGATCGGCCACGACGACATCTTCACCCTGGTAAAAACCTATTACTCGGGCGGGTTACAGACTGCAGGGCTGGCTGTCGCGGATGTGAATGGCGACGGCCAGCCTGACCTGCTGGTCGTCAACACCTGCGCCAGCGCTGGCAGCTGTACAAACGGCTCGGTGGGCGTGTTGCTGGGCAACGGGGACGGAACGTTCAAGAAGGCGGTGACCTATCCAACCGGCTACTTCCCCCTTTCGATAGCAGTTGCGGATGTGAATGGTGACGGCAGAGCCGACGTGCTGGTCGCCAATGACTGTCCAAGCAGCGGTAGTTGTGGAAATGGCTCGGAGGGTGTGCTGCTGGGCCGCGGTGACGGAACTTTCGGGAGCATGGCGAACTACGACACGGGTGGGATGCAGCCACAGTCGGTAGCGGTTGCAGATGTGAACGGAGACGGCAAGCTCGACGCCCTGGTGGCGAACTCCAACAGCAACACTGTAGGCCTCCTGCTGGGCAACGGCGACGGAACCTTTCAGGCAGCGCTGACTTACGATTCCGGCGGGAGTTCCCCTCTTTCGGCGGTCGCCGCAGATTTGAACGGAGACGGCAAACTCGACATAGTGGTTGTAAATGCGGACTCGAACACCGTCGGAGTGCTGCTGAACAACACGACTTTGGGGAAATCCACTACAACGACCTCGTTTGTCTCTAGCCTGAACCCTTCCATCTACGGGCAGGCGGTGACTTGGACAGCGACAGTTACTTCGAGCGGCTCAACCATGCCGACTGGCAAAGTGACATTCACCTGGGGAAACGCGATTGGTTCGGCACTACTCAACAGCAGCGGTGTTGCCACCCTAACCAAGTCAAGCCTGAACGCCGACACCTTCCCGCTGATGGCGGTGTACTCCGGCGATGCAGCAAACCTTGGCAGCACGTCCGCTGTGCTGAATCAAGTCGTGAAACAAACCACGAGCGCGGCCACGCTCACCTCGTCGCCGAATCCGTCCACACAAGGTCAGGCGGTGACTTTCACTGCCACGATCACATCGCCGACAGTGACAGCAAAGGGTCCGGTCACTTTCACAGCCGGGAAGACGGTGTTGGGGACGGCTCAACTCAGCAACGGCCATGCAAAGCTGACGACCTCGTCATTGCCCGTGGGCTCGACGAAGGTCACGGCAACGTACTACGGAGACTCAGACATCGCGAAGAGTTCGGCTTCGGTCACACAGACAGTGCAGTAAAGAAGTGGTCACAGGAAAATCTGGTAGTGGGCTAATTCAAAGTAGCCCCCCTACCAAAAATCTTATTTGCTGGTAAATGTGGTCTGCGGGGCATAGGATAAAGGAGTCTCTTAACGCATCCCTCCGCCGTACTCAGGATTGGTGACGGTTCCTTGCGAAATCAGACAGCGTCCCGCTGTTGCAAGGAGCCACTGTGGCCAATAAAACATCCCTCATCCGCTCGAAGGCTGACGGCAGGCCCCTTGCAATTGATGGCGTTGCCGTTAAAAACGAGCTTCTGCTCAACTTGCCCGCCGAGGAACAAGCTTCGATATTCCCCGAGCTAGTCTTCGTCGAGCTCAGGACCCACAACGTGCTGCATGAAGCGGGAGAACCGATAAAATTTGCATATTTCATGAATGGCGGCCTGGCCTCAGTTTTGAGCGTCATGGTGGACGGGAAAAGTGTGGAAGTGGGGCTGACCGGCAATGAAGGTTTTGTGGGGCTGCCGCTTATCGTTGGCCTTATCACAAGTCCCACGGTCACTTTGATTCAAGTGGAAGGATCCGCATTCCGAATAAGCGCGACCAGCCTGGTCCGGGTTCTGCGCCGATGTGCGACATTGGAGAAGAAGCTGCAACGCTACGTCCAGGTTCTCGCCATGCAGGGAACCCATGTTGCCGCATGTAACCGGCTTCACGAAGTCGACGAAAGACTGGCACGCTGGCTGTTGATGAGCCAGGATCGGATAGGCTCTGCCACCGTTCCCCTAACCCAGGAGTTTCTTGCCCATATGCTGGGAACGCGGCGTTCGAGCGTCAGCGTGGCGGCGGGTGTGCTGCAGAAGGCAGGATTCATAACCTACACGCGGGGATCGGTCCAGATTGAAAACCGGCCTGGCCTGATGAGCGCCGCTTGTGAGTGCTACGAATCGATGCTGCGGCAGACCGCGAGTTGGAAAAAGGAGTCAGGGTAAGTTTAGTTCGATAGCTTACTTATCAGTGTGCGACGGGCGACAGACATGAAACATGAGCTCTCTCTACTATTACGAGGTAGGAGACCGCCGGTGCCGAGCGACCGTTCCCTATCCCCCATCCCGCCTGCTGAGCCGCGTTTTCCATCATGGCGCCTCACCTACGAGGCTGTCTTGTCCGAGACCGACCACAACACACTCTTCACTCGTGTGGAGGCAGCTGAGGCGGCAATCCTCACTCGCCGCGGCGACATAAAACGAAACGCAGTCGATCAGGCTGAATGGAAAGCGCTCGAAGAAGCTTTGGCAAATCTGGCCGTTGTGAAGAGAGAACGGCTCAAGTACGGCGTCGGAGACATTCGCCGGTAGGCTGAGCTGTGTCGAAGAGATCATCGTCCGCCGCTTCGCGGATGTGCAGCCAGCGTTGCCTCTCCAAGTTGAAAATTCATCCTCAGTGAATGGAAATTCGCACCCTCCGGCGGCTCAGTTGAGTGGTATAGTGGTATGACCATTGCGTCGAACACGTGAGAAGATGGCCAATTGGTGGAATGCCGGAGCGGGTTCTTGAAGCTGTAGAAATCCACACAAAGGAAACTGCAACTGATGGCAATTGCAACGATTAATCCCGCCACGGGCGAAACCTTGCATATTTTCCAACCGCTGTCTGAGGCTGAGATTGAAAAGAAGCTGCAACTGGCGGTCGCGGCGTTTCGGGCTGAACGGAAGACTTCGTTTGCGGAGCGCGCGAAGAGGATGACCAAGGCGGCGCAAATCCTGGAGAGCGGGAAAGAGAAGTTCGGGAAGTTGATGACGCTGGAAATGGGAAAGCCTTACAAGGCGGCCGTGGCGGAGGCGGCGAAGTGTGCGACAGCCTGCCGGTACTATGCGGAGAATGCGGAACGATTTCTCGCGGATGAAGTAGTGGAGACTGGCGCCAAGAAGAGCTTCATTCGATACTTGCCGATCGGACCGATCCTGGCGGTAATGCCCTGGAATTTTCCGTTCTGGCAGGTGATCCGGTTTGCGGCTCCGGCGTTGATGGCGGGGAATGTGGGATTGCTGAAGCATGCTTCGAACGTGCCCCAGTGCGCGCTGGAGATTGAAAAGATTTTTCTGGAGGCTGGGTTCCCCGAAGGTGCTTTTCAGACGCTGTTGATCGGCTCGCAACAGGTGGACGCGATCTTGAACGATCCGCGCGTGGTGGCGGCGACGCTTACCGGAAGCGAGCAGGCCGGGATCCAGGTGGGAATGGCGGCGGCGAAGCGCATCAAGAAGGTTGTGCTGGAGCTGGGTGGGAGTGATCCGTTTATCGTGATGCCGAGCGCAGATCTGGACGCGGCGGTGGCTACGGCAGTCGAGGCGCGGGTGCTCAACAACGGGCAGTCTTGCATTGCCGCGAAGCGTTTCATTGTGGCCGAGCCGATTGCGGCGGAGTTCGAGCGCAAGTTCGTAAGCCGCATGGAGAGTTTACGAGTGGGCGATCCGTTCGACGAAAAGACAGAACTGGGTCCGCTGGCCACGGCGGATGCGGTGAAGTCGCTCGATGCGGATGTGCAAAAGACAGTGCAGGCCGGGGCGAAAGTGCTGACCGGCGGACATCCGCTGAGCCTTCCGGGAAACTTTTATGCTCCCACGGTTTTGACCGACATTCCCAGAGAGTCTCCGGCGTATCGCGAGGAGTTTTTTGGTCCGGTCGCGTCGCTATTCCGTGTCAAGAATATCGACGAAGCGATCCGTGTCGCCAATGACAGCCGCTTTGGCCTGGGGGCGAGCGCATGGACCAATGATGAGCGGGAGCGGGATCGGTTCATCAACGAGTTGGAAGCGGGAATGGTATTCATCAACAAGATGGTGGCATCTGATCCGCGCATTCCGTTCGGAGGAGTCAAGCAGTCAGGGCATGGGCGGGAACTGGGCGTCTTCGGGATCCGGGAGTTTGTGAATATCAAGACGGTGTGGATCGCGTAGGAAGACAAAAAGGCTTTAACCACAGAGGGCACAGAGGAACGGCAGTGCTGCCACGGAATCGTGAGTCCTTCGGCGAAGCGAGAAAGATTGAGCAGCGACGCGCCGATCAGGTCTGTCTTTCGGGTCAGGATGAGGTCTGATTGCAGGCCCGCTCCCTATTTCTTCTGGCTCCTAACTTCTGCCGTCCAGGGTGTGAAGGTGGAAAAAGGAAATCCCCACTCTTCGCAAAGGACGCGAAAAGTGGGGCACCCACGGGTCTCGGTCCATCCTCGTCTTTTTCAGGCCGCACGGCTACGTTTCGCCATGGTAGTCGCTCCGGCCGTGCCGGCGCCCACCGCCTGGGACCGGTCGAGCACCTGGCCTGCAACTTGGAGTATGTTGTTTCGCAGAGTTCCTTCTTGCAGACTGTTCGCGACCAATGTCAGTTCGGACGCGATAACTGACAACCAGGGTGGTGGTCCCGGCCACGGCCAAGGCGGACAGATATCGTCGCCGTCTATATACTCCGATATCGCTGCGTTGGCCGCAGCTATGATCTGCTGCGCTGCCTCTTTGTTGCTCATGTTGGCGGCAGCTTCTTTTGAGCTCACGGTTGTCACCAAAAATGCCACTGCCGAATACACCGGTTCCAAGTTGAGGTCAGACGACGGCTCGCCTCGTCTATGGAAACGAGCGGGAGTAGGGGGAGCTTTCCCAGCCTCTCTTTCGCGCTCGTAGAGCCACTCGTAGTAGTTATCCAGGGGATTTCTTAGCATGTGATTCTCCTTTTCGGGCAGGTTTGGGTCCCGGCTAAGAGGAGAGAACTTCAGATGGACTGACTTAGTTCAGAGGATCTGAGAGAGGAGACGACTTGATTCACTCCATTGCAAAGCATATTCCGAATTCTGACCTTGTCAAGTCGAGAGCGTGCGTGGTAAATGCGCTCACAAGAAGACCACTTATCGGGAGGCAATGCAGAGGACGCGGATGTCTTGGCCCTACTGCTTTAGCGCCAGCGCTCTTGGCACCGCGACGACCGGTTTGGATCGCATAGGGTTAGAGCACGGCGGTCTCGTGAATCATGCGGCCTTCGGCGAAGCGCGAAAGATTCAGCAGCGAAGCGTCGATCAGGTCTGTCTTTCCGGTGAGGATGAGGTCACTTAGAATTTTTCCCGTGGCGGGCGCATGCATCACGCCGTGACCGCTGAATCCGTTGGCCAGAAAGAATCCCGGCAGCTCCGGCGCCTCACCCAGGATGGGATGGTGATCGGGCGTCATCTCGTATAGCCCGGCCCAAGCCCGTTTGGGATTGACCGGAAGATTGGCGAAGCAAGGGACGCGGTCCGCCGCCCGGGTCAGAATTTTCTCGACGAAGGCCGCGTCGAAATCTGTTTTGAATCCGGGCGTCTCCTCAGGATCGTTCCAGGCCAGAAGAAATCCGCGGCTTTCGGGACGGAAGTGAAATCCGTTCGACATGTCGATGATCATGGGCGCAGTGTGCGGAAACTCATCGAACGGTTCGCTTGGCACCAACATGCGCCGCAACGGTTCCACCGGCAAATCCACTCCAGCCAGCTTCGCCACCCCGGCGGCCCAGGCGCCGCCACAGTTCACCACCTTCCGAGTCGACACCGCACCCCGCGAAGTTTCAACGTAAGCGATTCCATGCTCGTCGTGCGCAACGCCGGTAACTTCTGTGTTCTTCCAAATCGTGGCGCCGTGATCCACCGCCCAAGTAATGAAGCCCACCATCGCACTGTACGGATCCACGAATCCATCGGTCGAGCAGAAGCTTCCGCCAATGATGTCGTCGGCGCGCAATTGGGAAAACATGTCGCGAATCTCATCGCCGGAAATCAGGCGGACATTTTTCAGTCCCATGGCCACCTGCTTTTCACAGTTAGCGCGCAGATAGTTCATGTGCTGATTGCTGGTGGCGCAAAAAAGATATCCCTGCGGCCGATAGTCGCAAGGGAATCCCAAGCGCTCATCGAAGCTGGCATAGAAAGGAATCGAGTACAGCGACATCTTGATGTTGACTGGCGTGGAAAACTGCGCCCGCACTCCGCCCATGCTCTTGCCCGTCGATCCCTTGCCCTGTGCGGATTCGCGCTCGATCACCAGAACATTGCGGCAGCCCGCCGCGGTCAGATGGTAGGCGATGCTTGAGCCGACGATCCCTCCTCCAATGATCACTACATCGGCGGTGTGCATGAAGTTCTTGTTCGTTCAGGATGTGGAGTCGCACATGTAGGGCTACTGGCGCAGTGTGAGGGCGCTCAGCACTGCCTGCTGCCTGGCGATCAGCGACTGCACACCTTGGCGGGCAAAGGATAGCATCTTCGCCAGTTGTTGCTCGTCGAAGACCTGGTGCTCGGCGGTGGCCTGGACTTCAACCATCTTGTGGCCGGCGGTCATGACGAAGTTCATGTCCACGTCGGCGCGGGAGTCTTCTTCGTAGCAGAGGTCGAGCAGGACTTCTCCATCGACGATTCCCACGCTTACCGCGGCGACAAAATCTTTGAGCGGGACCGAGGTCAGCGTTCCGGCTTCCACCAATTTCTCGAGAGCCAGTCCCAGCGCGACGAAGGCGCCGGTGATGGATGCGGTGCGGGTTCCTCCGTCTGCCTGAATCACGTCGCAGTCGATCCAGATCGTGCGTTCGCCGAGGCGCGCCAGGTCGGTGACGACACGCAAGGAGCGCCCGATGAGGCGCTGGATTTCGTGGGTGCGACCACTCTGGCGACCCTTGGAAACTTCGCGAGGTGTCCGGGTTAGGGTGGAGCGGGGAAGCATGCTGTATTCCGCCGAGATCCATCCTTTGCCGGTGTTGCGCATGAATTGAGGAACGGTTTCTTCGATCGAGGCGGTGCAGATGACGCGGGTGTTGCCCACTTCGACGAGCACGGAGCCTTCGGCCGTGGTGATGAAGTCGGGTGTGATCAGGATGGGACGCAGTTGGTCAGGCGAGCGATTATCGGAGCGGTAGAACATCAGGAGAATTGTAAATGATTGAAGAAAAAGGAACGGTAGTGATTGACAGAAGATATATCTATAGATATAGTTAACGATAGGTCGAATGGAATGTATTCTGCGATCTAATCAGACAAAGGAGTTTGTGTATGTACCGAGGATGGGCAAGTTGCTGGCGTGGAGGAATTGCGATGCCGTTCATGGGAGCGGGTATGTTCCCGTGGGGTCGCGGAGGCCGTTGGGGCCGGTTCTTTGGGCCGGGTGAAATCCGGCTGGCGTTGCTGTCAATGCTAGAGAGCGGACCGAAACATGGTTACGAACTGATGAAGGAACTGGAGACTAAGTCGGGCGGCGTCTACAAGGCAAGCGCGGGGGCGATTTATCCTGCGCTGCAGCAACTGGAAGACGAAGGTGTGGTGACGTCAGACCAGGCCGGGGGCAAGCGGACTTATGTGCTGACCGATGCCGGCAAACAGGAGTTGCAGCGCGAGGCTGATGGGGTGAAGAATATCTGGCAGCGCGCGGAGCAAGCCGGAGACTGGGGGCAGTGGATTGGTCCGGAAGGTGCAGAGGTGATGCGTCCGGCGGCTGAGCTGATGAAGGCGGCGATGCGCGCCGCGACTCGCGGGACGCACGACTCGGCGAGGATCGCGAAGATCCGCGAAATTCTGGAGCGGACGAAGCGGGAGATTGAGGGGCTGGAGAAGCAGCCGTAGCCAGGATGTCCGCCGGAACAAGGCGAGGGAAAGAACTTAACCACAGAGGGCACAGAGGGTACTGAGGTACACAGAGGAAACGTAATTGGAGTCCTTGTCCGAAAGTGGTTACTGCGCCGATGCAAGTTGCGATGACAACTGATTCACGGCGGTGACGTCGTAAAAGTCGGAGAGGTCGGCATGGCCAGCGAGAGTCTCGCGCTCTTTGCCATCGACCAGAATTCTCACCTTCAGGATGCCCGGCGTGTTGGCCGAGATGGTGTGGATGAGCGAGGCGACGGTGAGATCCTCCACGAGAACTCCGGAGCGGTGACCGTCGGCGAAGGCGGCGTTGAGGTCGATGACGGCGACTCCCGGATCGACAAGGAAGACGCTTCGGACTTCGGCGCCAGGAGCCAACGGGTGAGGCGAGGACTTGTCGAGATACAGCGCGAGCAGGGAGCGGAGCAATTCCTGGGCACGCTCCTGCCGTCCGGAGGGCAAGGGGATTTGAGCGGCCTGCGGACGCAGGGAGCCATCTTCATCATGGGCGACGAAGAGCGTGACCTGTTCGGTCGGCCCAGACACTGGCGGAGCGAGCGGACGAGTGTCGGCGGACACCGCCGGAAGAGCCGCGGCGTGACGGCGCATGCGCCAGACGTAAGCGCTCATTCCTAGAACCGCAACCAGCAGCACTGCAACTCCGATGAGCAGATGGCGAGGGATCATGGTGCGGCCCCGAGATTGTCGCGCGCAGCGGCGATAGCGGTGGCTACGGCGCTGGTAACGAGCTGCTGATAGTCAGGGGCGGTGAGTTGCATGATGTCGGAGCCTTGGGGTGCGAGCTCCACGGCGAGGGCCGTAGCCGTCACGTTATTCAGCGGGCGTAGCGGCGCGGTCAGGGTGCGAACCGGGATCTGACGCTTTTGCATCTCGGCAGCCACGCTAGCGGCCGTGGTCTGACTGATCGGCAGGGAAGTGCGTTGCGAGGTCGTCCAGGAATGGAATGGACCGCGGTCGTCACCGCCGTAAGGGAGCAGGGCGGTATAGATACGCACGCCATGTCCGATGGAAGCGGCGTGAAGAGAAATGTAGATCGCGGCGTGATTGGTATTAGAGAGGATCGCGCGCTGCTCGAGCGTAAGGTTGGCATCGGAGTCGCGGAGCACGAGAGTGGAAATGCCGCGACTCTCGAGTTCCTGGCGCAGACTGCGAGCCAGGACGAGGGTCACATCCTTTTCGACGAGCGTACTGCTCAGGGTTTCACCGCGGTCATCCCCGCCATGCGCGGCATCTACGACTGCGAAATAATGGCGGGGAACCGATGGCGCGGGCGCATTGGGCGTGCTGCTGGACTGCGCCGGGGTTCCGGGAGCGCCAGGGGCCGCAGATGGCGGCGCGTTTTGCGCAGCTGCAGAAGTCGGAGAAATGGTTACAGTGCGACCATCGTTGGAAAAGCTGGCGATGACCGGTGCGGTGGCGTTCACCGTGATGATTGCTGTCCCATTACTCTCGCTATAAGTTGCTGATGGGATCGTTTTGCTGCCGAAGGTGAGCGTGGGCGAGGCTGGCGCAACCACGGGCTCGCGGCCAAAGGTCAGGCGCAATGCGCCGGGTTCGGTGGAGACGAAAGGGTTGACCGGCGAAGTGAAATGGAAGACCAGGCGTGCAGGATTGTCCGCGGCGAGCGACGCGGTGAAGTGAGTAGCGACGCTGCCGATGAAGAGCCGCCCTGAATCTTCGTGAAGGCTCACCGGTCCACCTAAAAAGCGCGGCAACAAGACGCCGAGCGCGGCTACAGGGATGAGGCCGCGGCCATTTTCCACAAGGAAGGCGGCGGGGAGATCGGCGTCGCGACCCTGTATGCGGGCGCGATTCTTGCCGGCCTGGAAGTCTCCTTCCACTTTGTTGTAGCGTAGGCGCCAGCGTGGGCCGTCGGCTTTGGCGTTGACCGTGCCAAGCGGCTCAAGGAGTTCGAGGAGGCCGACATAGTCGCGGCCGTCGCGTTGCACGACCGGCAGCGAGTAATTCGCGGCAGTGGAGTAAACAGAGAGATGCTTTTCGGGAGGAGCGCCGGAGAGCAGGATGGCGCAAAGCGTGACCAGAACGAAGACAGCGACAGGCGGAAGGCTGCGGCCCGGAGCGTGCGACGCCTTCACGAGAGCCGGAGGGGCGCCGGCACGAAGGATCCGCTTAGTCCAGTGCATAGATTGTCAGGCCGCTCAGGAGCTTGGGGTAGAAGTCGGTTGATTTTTGGGGCATGACTTCGCCGGCGAAGGCTATGTCTCGCACCTGCTGGACTCGGCAGGGATTCATCAGGAAAGCAACGTTGGCGTTCCCTGAGCGAACTTGAGCCAGCGCGTCCGCGGCGTCGCGCACGTAGGAAATATTCTGCTGGTTGCGGATTGATTCCTCGGAGAGCTTCAGCACTCCTTCCAACAAACGTTTGTGCAGTTGAACCACGTCGAGAGCCTGCTGCCGGTCCGAGAGGCCGGCAAGAGGTTGTCCACCAGCTTTGGGCTTGTGCAAAAGAAAGGCGCGATTGGCGGTGACGGCGAGGAGAGCGGGTCCGCCTGAGCCTTTCTCGCGAAGAATTGCGGCCGCGCGTGGGGCATCAAGCGCTGAGTCAATTTCCTCGACCTGAAAGAAATTGCGGCTGGAGGTTTCGAAATCGTCGGCGGAGAAGGATGCGAGGCCGCGGACGACTCGATGCGTGGGCAGGACCAGCAGGCCCGGACTGTTCATGTTGACGAACGTCATCATGACGAATTCATGGAGGGCGTCCTTACTACTGTTGGCGGATCCGGCGGCACGGCATTCGTTGCGGTAGTTGAGTGCGGTCTCGTAGCGGTGGTGACCGTCGGCGATGATCAGCTTTTTGTTGCGCATCTTACTCCGCACCGAATCGATCAGGGCCGCGTCGGCGATCTGCCAGACACGGTGGACGACGCCGTATTCGTCGGTAACTTCAGTCGTGGCAGTGGAATGGGCTCCGCCGCTGACCAGGGAATCGATTTCACCGGAGTCTTCATAAAGCATGAAGAGCTGGCCGAAATGGGCGCGGGTAGCGCGAAGCAGGTCCAGACGATCGGCCTTGGGCTTGGCCAGAGTTTGCTCGTGGCGGTACACGACCTGGGCCGAATAGTCCTCGAGACGGCCAACGGCGATGAAGCCAAGGCGCTCCGATTGGGCGTTTGTGCCGGGGGCGGCGAAGCGTTGCGAATAGGCGTAGAGGGAGGGGGCGGAATCCTGCCTGAGAACCTCCTGGCGACGCCAGTCGCGGAAGTACGACGCCGCGCGGGTGTATACATTGTGCTCTGTATTGTCGTCGGACTCGCGGCGGCCGAGGATGATTCGTACCAGGTTGTACGGACTGGCAGCGTAGTAACGATCTTGCATCGCAGGGGAAATCTTGTCGTAGGGCTGGGTAACTGCATGCGAGACATGTTGAGGGTGATAGCGCAGGGCGCGAAAAGGAAGTATGTCAGCCATTGGAAGTCTATGATTGTAACAAGATTAGGGGCATTCGCCGGGAACAGGCGGCCGAATCGGCCGTCCGGACTGGCTGGCCGGGCATCGGCGATTTGGGAATGTCTCCAATTTTTGACAAAAACTTTGTTTCGCGCCCGGAAAGCTGTGATACTCTCAGCGGCATTGAGGTATTTATGGCCCGCCTGAAAGCTCGGCGCCGGTCATCTCGCGCAAGGGCCCTGGTTCGAAGCGACGTTCAAAGCGACGTTCGAAACGACGTCCGAAGCGACGTTTGCAACCCCCCGTCGACCCTGTCCTGGGATTCGAGTTCGATCCGGCTGCGTACATTCACTTCCTCGCTGATGACTTTTTCACGATGGCCGCTCCTCGCGGTCATGTTGTGTGCCATCGCTTGCCCGGCGTTTGGACAAACCGATGTCAACGACGTGCACGTGGTACCGCGCGAGATTGAAAAAACGAAAGATGTCCCCAAACAGCAGTTGACGACCTCCGGGCTGACCACGCACGTCCGTCCCATGAAGGTGGATGTGGATCTAGTGTTGGTTCCGGTGACGATTACCGATCCAATGAACCGGCTCGTGACCGGACTAGAGAAGGAAAATTTTCAGCTCTTCGAAGGAAATTCGGCGCAGGACATCCGGACATTTTCGAGCGAGGACGCTCCGGTTTCGCTGGGCGTGATCTTCGATTCGAGCGGCAGCATGAGCAGCAAGATGGACCGGGCGAAAGAGGCGGTGGTGGAATTTTTCAAGACCGCCAACCCGCAGGACGAATTCTTCCTTATTACCTTCTCCGACGAGCCTGAGGAGGTGAGCGACTTCACCAGTTCGGTGGATGATCTGCAGAACCGTTTGGTCTACGCGGTTCCGAGAAAGCGAACGGCGCTGCTGGACGCCATCTACATGGGCGTCAGCAAGATGCGCCAGGCCAAGTACGCGAAGAAGGCGCTGCTGATCATTTCCGACGGTGGCGACAACCACAGCCGCTACACCGAGGGTGAGATAAAGGCCCTGGTGAAGGAAGCGGACGTTATGGTTTATATCAATACGTGCTGGGATACCGTCCGAGCAAAGTCGTGCGGGACGGCAAATGGCGTAAGATAAAAGTGAAGCTGATGCCACCGAAAGGATTGCCGCCTCTACGCGTGTATGCACGGATGGGATATTACGCGCCTGCGGAGTAAGTGCGGCGCGAAAGCTTTTTTACTTCTTCTAACGTTTCTCCTCTGGGCTGGAGCGCAGGCGGAGATTCTCGCCCAGACCCAACCTGCGCCGCCTGCAAGCGATTCCAAACCCTCAGAAACGCCCGCTGCCCAAGCTCCCGCAACGACTCCGCCCGCCCAGGAAAATCAGCAGAAACCTTCTGGCGATAACGGCGTCTTCGTCTTTCGCAAGGATGTCGACGAGGTCTTGCTGCACGCCACAGTTGTAGACGACAAGCAACACATCGTCACCAACCTCGACAAGACAGCGTTCACCGTGTTCGAGGACGGCAAGCCGCAGAATATTGTTTCTTTCCGGCATGAAGACATTCCGGTTTCGATCGGAATTGTGATCGACAATTCCGGGTCGATGCGCGAGAAGCGCGCCAAGGTAAACCAGGCTGCGCTGAATCTGGTGAGGGCGAGCAATCCGCAGGATGAAGTGTTCGTGGTGAATTTCAACGACGAGTACTACCTGGACCAGGATTTCACCAACGATCTACTGAAGTTGAAAGAAGCGCTGGAGAAGATTGACGCCAAGGGAGGCACTGCCTTGTACGAGGCCGTGGTGGCCTCGGGCGATCATTTGAAGAGGAACGCGAAACTGGAGAAGAAAGTTATCCTGGTCGTCACCGACGGGGAAGACAACGCCAGCCGTGAAACTTTGGAGCAGGCCGTCAAGCAGTTGCAGCAGGAGAATGGGCCGGCGGTGTACGCCATCGGAATCCTGGGCGACGAAGAACATCCGAAGCGGGCGAAGCGCGCCTTGGAGATCATTACGCAAAGAACCGGCGGAGCGGCGTTTTTCCCCAAGACTTTGGATGAGGTCGACGCGATCAGCCGGACCATTGCGCATGACATCCGCAACCAGTACATGATCGGATACAAGCCGACCAATCCAAGGACGAGCGGCGGCTTCCGCGGGATTCGCGTCGAGGCCAAAGCTAAGGGGCACAACAAACTTACAGTGCGAACCAAGAGCGGGTACTACGCGGGCGGGCAGGCGGCGGCGAGCGGGTCGAAGTGATAGAAGTGTCCGTGGATTGAACGTTACCTTCCACAAGGTTTTCTTAAAAAAGCACCTGTAACGCCACTGAATGAGTTCTCATTCCGGTTAAACAATCGGAAGAGTGCCGATCTGTTCGGGATGACCGTTCGCCGGATGGCCCTCGCAGGGAATTTCCCTTACGCACCTGATAGAAGAAACAGTCTTCATACCTTTCATTCGGCCTTAAAAGCGTAGTGGGCTCCGACTGTGAATCGGAACCCACTGAAATTCTGCACGCTACGCGAATTCTCTCAGATAGTAGTGTCGCGCAGTCGTGCCTCGGGTCAACGCTTAATTTACAAAAGGCAGAGGTGTGTGCGATGCGTGCATTCTTGTCTGAGTTGGTATCTGATCCGTGGCTTCTCATGGCCGCACTTTCGCAACTTTTCCTTGTTGGATTGGGTGCTGTTGTGAGCTTGCAGGAAGATTGGGCAAAGCGCCACAGACGGGGTGTACTTTTAGCGTTTGCAATCCTTGGCATTGTAGGGCTTGTGGCTACAGTAAAGCAGGCGGGTGAATCGGCAAAAGCAAACACGAAACTTTCAGACAGCCTGACCAGTCTGGGCAATTCCGCTAGCGAAATCTCCCGAATGGCAACTCTCAACACACAGTTACAACGAAGGCTATTAGATCAAAGTGACACAATTGCCGGATTAGCCGAGCAGGCGGCTAACTCTGCAACGGGTGGCGATAGCTACGTGATGGTCACTCCAATATTCACGCCGCTTGCAGCTAACCAGAATACTTTTTCCTTGGCTGCAACTGTATGCCGAAAATGCAAATACAGCATTCCCAATGCCCATATTTTCCTACAGGCGGATGCCAAGTCACAAAGCATAGGCACGCCGATCTACGAAGGAACAATTGACCCGAACTTCTTTATTACACTGCCACAATCAATCACAGCTGCAACAACGCGGGAAACGACGTACACAGTCACCGTTCTTGCGCGCAACAAACCGACAATTGAAATCTTAAAGATCAGAGCAAACGTCCAGGCGCAGCAGTGGCAATATTCTTATCGAATAGAGAGGCAAGTGAGGAGCCCGCATTTCAACCCAAAGACAAGAATGGCTGAAGGTGAGGTACTGAAGGTCCTCGAAGATGTCCCGTGGATGAGCAATGGGATGACCCCAAGCAATCCCGCGACAACCACAATTTTGAAATGAGGGGAGGGCCGCCGATTGACGATTCCACGCACTCCCCTTACCCTGTAACGTGCGCATAAAAAGTTCTGAGGTCTCCCGTCTGCGCGTCGCCGACGACATTACTCAACTGGTCGGCGAAACTCCGATGTTGCAGTTGAAACGCCTGGTTCCGGCAGGGTCGGCAGATGTGTTTGCCAAGCTGGAATATCTGAATCCGGGCGGCAGCGTCAAAGACCGCGCGGCGATTGGAATTATCCGGCGGGCGGAGCAAGACGGGAAACTCCCCGCTGGTGGAACAATTGTTGAGGCCACTGCCGGGAATACGGGCATCGGGCTTGCCCTCA
>WNFC01003050.1_pt1 | contig 26043 bp, 36 predicted proteins | sample 5400541 | NCBI WGS metagenome assembly WNFC01 (sample SAMN13153342, study PRJNA577476) | soil metagenome | isolation source: 120 cm saprolite under Douglas fir tree site 2 hole 2 replicate 1 | place: USA:California | collected 2015-04-18 | reverse complement strand
TGGCGCGCGCGGCTGGTGGCGTCGGGGCCGTGCTCGAGCATAGGTATTATGGTGCGTGTGTGCATGCGGGGCTCTGCTTCTTCCCGGGTTGGGTATCCGCCCCGCTTGCGTGTAGTTGAGATCGATACTGAGGTGTCTGTATTTCAAGGCGAATCCGTTGGTGTTCGGAACTTTTCGACGGATGCACTGAGGTGAGCGCTTGCTTCATTCTACCTCGCCATGTCGGCTGCGTTACCTGCTCGCTCTCACATGGCCTTGTTGCGCGACTGACCGATGATGCTGTAGGTGGTTAAATAATGAGCAAGCCCTCGAGGACTCGGCCAACTTCATGCGCAACGTCAAGTTCCCGGGCATCGATGAGGACCTCACGGCGCCGAACACGCCGTGGATATACTATGGCGTTCGTGTGCCCCCGCTGGCGTTCTTACAGACAGCGGTCGGCCTGACTGCTTTTGTTTGCGTCCGTCGTAGGGCTCGTATGCAGGCGCGCGCGCGGCACACATGCGCGTGCTCTACCCTGACCTCGTGTTCGGTGCTATTGCGTCGAGTGGTGCGTGCCGCCGTTTTCTCCGTCCTTTTAGGTACGGCATTGAACTGAACGGGATGCTTTGGGCCACTCAGCCGTGACGCACGCTGTGCTCACGAATTGGGAATACATGGACGTCATCCGGCTCGCCGCGGACCCAAAGTGCTCCTCCAACCTCGTGAAGTCGATCTCCACCGTCGACGGGCTGCTCAAAGTCGGCTACCTGCGCGGCCCGCTGAAAAAGCTCTTCGGCCTCGGCGAGCTGGAGTCGGATCAGGACTTTGTCTCTGTGCTCACAGTATGTCTCTCTGCTGCGGTTCCGAGGGTGTGGGGGCCAGTACTGATGCGTGCCGGTCGATCAGTATCCGCTAGGCTCATGGCAGGATCGGAATTGGGATCCCGCCGTTGGCTCGACGACATTCGATAATTTCTGCGCAACTCTAAATGGCGACACTCCAACTCTTGAACACACTGCGCGAACGGTGCTCCTTCCGGGAGGGCTGAAAGTCAACGTTGCTCTGCTTAGTTATGCCAAGTGGATCCGCGAGGTATGTGCGCCTTTAACTTCGGTGCCTGTCGAGTTGCTCTAGATCCAAGTCGTTAAATCCAATACGCAGAACGTCGTCAACCTCTGTTCGCAGGACACGAGTCTGACCGTCGAAGACTGCTTCGGGACGAACGACGACTCGAGGTATCAGGTCACAAGCCTTGATCAAGACTGGCGTCTCTGGGTCTTCCAGTTCTGCACGCAATGGGGCTACCTGACCGTACGTCTCGCATTCGCTCCCACTTTCTGACATGGATCAAATTTGATCCACCGTAGACCGCACCGCCGAATGGGACCCCCACGATCATCTCGCGCCTCTTGGATATCGACTACGAGCACAAAATATGCACCCAAGCATTTCCACCAGGAGAGTACTACCAAGTGCCGTCACTGCCGAATGTCACCGCTGTGAACGTGCTAGGCGATTACCATATAGCGGCAGATAGGTTAGCCTTTATTGACGGCGAAGGTATGTTTGGCCCTTCTGCCTTTTCCCCATGCTCGTCGGGTAACGCTGACTATGCATGGCCCCGCAGTTGATCCGTGGAGACCATACACGCCACATAGCAACTATGGCGGCGCAGTGGAACGTGACGACACACTGTTGAGACCATTCAAGATTATTCCAGGTGCGTTTTGAGTTTATCTTGTCGGTGTTCCTTTTTCAAAAATCGTCTTCTAGGCGGTGTCCACCACTGGGACGAAAACGGGCTCAGGGACGGTGGGCGCGAGCCCAAGGAAATTCGCCAGATTCACGACGAAACGATCGAGTTTGTCAAAGCGTGGTTGAAGGACTGGGAAAAACCTGTGGCAAAACAATCTCATGGTCCGCCAGATATGTAGTTCGTCTCTATTTAGTCCCACGTATTGCGACATGCTATTGAAAAGGGCTTTGAATTGTCCATCTTGATGTCGTGCTTGAACTGATCATATCGATCAGACTTGGTGAAGACCACTATCACAGGGACTTGAAAAATCTTGTCAATCCCAGTTCATAAAGTTGCATTTCGACACACCACTCTTATCCGGCCAAATATTCTCAGTATGTCAAAAATTCTAGTGATGGCCCATCATTGTCCATACCATAGCAATGCGGTGCTTGAAAAGTGACTTTAAGGCTGGTTTGGTTCCGAGCCCGCCTACCCCGCAGGCTGACTATTTAAGTCCAGCTTGTGACATATCTGGTCAAACCCCTCTTTCTCAATGGGTCAACTACCCCTTTCGCCATATGCCCATGTCTTCCGACCTAGTCCGTGGCCCAAGGTGACTACTGTCGATGGCCTCTCCCAGCTCCATGCCCATTTTGAGGGCAAAAGTATCAACGAGGACGAGTCTAAAGAGCTGGAAATGCAGGGTGGCGAAAGCAGCCCGGACCAACATCGCTGCCTTCGACGTCCATGAGTATGGACGTCGAAGGAAGCAACATTGATCCGGGCTGCTTTTCCCTCGACCTTGGTATCCTCGAACACTCGGGCCATACATAATCTTTGCTTACCCAGGGTACGCAAAGATTATTTACGGCTCTATAACCGTTGCGATTCCCGCTACAACAAAATAAGTGCTGTCCGCACCCTCAGTCGTGATTACAGGGCAACCTGGTATCGGTAAGTGCTTCTCACCATAAACTCTTCGTTCTCAAACACCCTTTTAACTCAATGGATCATGTATGCCGTCCCCCGACGCCTATGCGAAGCGAAACCGCTTCTTTGGTATTTTTATTGGGAATGGTACTTATTCGTAGATGGCATTTTCAAATCCCGAGATCTCTATGCCACTCATTTTCTCCTATACCTTTGGACGTTTGTTGATGCGGACAACTCTCAATCCTACATTCCGATTTAACTTGCTGTGTCGGGGACTCAAGTCTTTACCATCTTCACTACATCTCCCCCGCTCCAACGATGGGAGGCTTTTCTGAAGAGTACAAAGTGCGCAACTTTGATCATGAACCCATGGAATGGGAAGGGATACACTGCGCGTGAGTTTCTTAGCATGCGCGCTGTTTTCCTCACCTTACCACCCAGTTCTGTTCGTGCCGTCGTTCATGAACTTACACCGTGCCAACGCATAAATGTCGAAACGTTTTACGAGGGATATCGACCCACTCCTCGTCTTTGCATCAACTTTATCCTAGATCGAGATCAGCTCCCTTTGTACCGTGCAAACCGTGCATACTCAGCTTTCGGTCGTTCCATTGACGAACTGCTCAAAGCTATTGAGGACGCCGATAGCCTTAAGTTAGACATGCCTCATTCCATTTTTCTCGTGACGAGGCGCGGATGGTGAAACAACCGCCAACCGCAAGAAGGAACTTGAAGATTGCCCGGTTGGATATCTCAATCTGGCAACGAAATAGGGCCAAGTTCGACAGTCCGAGATACGGTGGGCTCGGCCTCGGCCTCAGTAGGTGCAGATACAGCAAGCACACCCATACGATCAGGCCAGAGGACACTGTCGAGTACGAGGGGTCTATGCTTACGGAGATCCGCCCTGGCGTCTTCTACGTGCCGAAGGTGTCGAATCAAGTGGCATTCTATCCTTTCATCCTGGCCGACGACGTTCTTCATACTTTCAAGTTCCAAATCACAATCGCGGCTTCGCATGAAATCAAGGAAGGCATACTGGATTTCTTTTCACAACCAGTGTTCAGTTCGAGCGTTGCGAAGTTCGGAGTGGCGTTTCGTCTTTATTATCCCCTTGGGGAAACGGTCCTTTGTCCTGAATCAAGCAGCGCCATGTTGGGAAGGTTTTGGAAGGTGAAGCTTTTTTCAGCGGAGTTCGACCCTCGGAGCGAGTGCTAGTGTAACTCGACCGTAATCTTTATCAAGTACAGTACGAGGATGCACAATAATGAAATCGAAAAAGAAATAGGCAATTTCTTTTTCGATTCCATTATTGTGCGTCTTCGGGTACAGAACCCCACGTTGCCTATTCTATGTGTATACATGTTACGCGGTGTAGTCGTCTAGGTATGAGTACTATGATCTTAACTATGTGGCTCCCCCACCGTAGTGTTGTGCCATTGTTACATAGTGCTCTACTGTCAACGCTTGATACAAATTCCGATCACTGTCCATCGCAATGCAGTGCCTGAAAAGTAGTACTGTAGTGCAAGCAAGTTCAACTCTCAATGGCTGCAAGTCAGGCGAGCACTTCAGCCCCACGTCCTGTATGACAGCAGGATACCAATCAGCAGACCAAAGTCACCAACAGGCATCCTCCCGTCCACATTGTGTTCCCGTGAGTCCTTTCTCCTATTTAGAGCGCTGGAATATCAACATCGCCATCATCGGCGAGGGCAGGTTCTGCAAGGCTAGTGAGTCTTAGGCTAGAGCTGTGTGAGACGGCCTCCTCAGTGCTATTTATTAACATGGCGCTGGCGCGTTCTTCAAGTTTTGACGAGCGACGCGGTTGCCAGTGTGAGTCCTTCTCATCCAATTGCACCTGGAGCAGCACCATCGACCGTCTTGACACCGTGACTTTGTATTTCTATTTCTTTGACGAGCGTTTCAAGTTGTGTTTCTTTGGACGTGGTTGTCCACCTTCATCTGACTCGGAAGACTTCGGTCCCAGTCCCATTACAAGCCCTCATCGTGCATGTCCTGGCTAAGCATTTACATTTCTTTATCAAGCTTTATCCTTCCTTGATGAGTGTTGTGGCTGCCAGTGGTCATCACCGCCGTCCCAAGACACTCTGTCATGAAATAGCACGCTTTTAGCCGTAACGGCCGGCGGCTTGGACTCCTGCCTCTACCACTTCCTTCACACGAAATACACAATTGAAGGACTTCCCGACGCCTGCCTGTGGGTGTAGATCAATGGTGAAATGGGATCGAGACGGAACTCTGAAAACATTCTTCTCGCCACTCAATGGCCTTCACGATGTCTTCAACAGCTCAGGCTGACTCTACTCTACTTGCATGACAATCAAAAATGAACCTTAAAAAAACAGTTACCCATCCATCTAACACTCTTAAACGACTGACATTAATCTTACCAAGCACTGCCCGATTATCCATTTGCGCTGTGACTCGAAGAGTGTCACTTCTTGTAAGAAAAGTATAATCAGAACTCGGTGTCCACAGACTCGGATGACACTTACGTTATAGATCAACTACTGGATTACCACCCCATGACTCCGTTGTGGGAAGCAGTGAGCCAATTTTCATCCAAGAGTGGTCTCCGAGTCTGATCTCACTGGCAATCGGCAGCTTCCGTCATGGGCAGTGACTGAGGCCCCAAAACCCATACTCTTCTTTACTAGTGGTCCTTTTATCCGCCCGATGTGGACCGACTCTACGGAAAACATTTGGTTGTGCTCATCGTTCAACGTTCAACGTTCGAGACAAAACTCCACTCTGCCGATGAGCCTGACGGACTCGGAGGAGCCCCGGGCCAGTGTGATTTGGCAGTTTAACCCGATTATATAATGCGTCAGTCTTCGGAAAAGATGAAAAACCGTTTGGTTTCGTGAACGCATGGACCAGCGGGCGAAGAAGCACACCGAGTGGTCGAGTCCATCGTCTACAACTTTTTTTCCACAAAAATTTCCACCATCATCTATGCAAAGTCGGACCGCGGTGTGGATTTTTTAGAAATCGCCGGACGGAGGGCCAAAGTCTGGGGGCCCGAGTCCGACGCCATCAGAGCCACTACAGCGTTAGCGCCTGCCAGGTTGTACAGCGCTTGCACAGCGTACTACTCCTGCCTCTGGACTCGGTCTCGGTCCAAGCGCAGTACACAAACGGGTATCAATCAGTACTGTAATTATTGGGCGACCGTGACCCTTGCCGATGGAACATGCCCAGTTGTTTCTCGAAGTTTGTGTTCTCGTGCATGTGCGATCTCACCGCCGGTCGGGGTTTTCGAGTCTTGGGTCGCTCTTGTCTTCTCCCGTTCGCGAACGCGCGCGCAACGACGCGTGGTCTATCTCTGCATTGCTTATCTCGAGAAAAATCCTCTTCTTTTCCAATCAAAGCAAGCACGACCGTCTTGACGGCGGCTGGCTGCGTGAGCCGCGCCGCGACCGCCTTTCTCATCACTGGCAATCTCCTGTGATTCCGCTTATCCTTCCTCAAGTCCCAGTACACTATTATTACATTACAAACGTCTCATACAAGCCGAGATAGCATATATATAACCTAAATAAATCAGAACCTCAAAATACTGTGCCTAGGCTGTAACTAGAGAAATCCTTCCCGGGACGCATCTGTACTGCCAAACAGCAGAGTGTGCGCGATCGGTGTTGATTCAAGTTTGCACTTGCATCTCGTCGTTTATCTGCACGCGATCTTTCCTTCCTTAAACATCGTTTTGCATTCTCGCCGTGCTACCCGCTGGCGGCGCGTATCAGCCTATATCACATCAGTACGACACTGCCGTCGCTAATTGTGATCGAGGACGTCTTTTTTTGCCTTAGGACGATGTTTGCCGACGTTTCCGTTCGCACCCTCCAGGTAAGAGGAATTCGTACTCCTTCGGATGCCTGACGAGCCAATCAGGAATATCCGTGAATGAGTTGGATTTTTTGAGTGAACCGGATCGGGTATAGAGATCGTAGAACGAGAACGCCTCCTATTTCACGATATGTTAATGGTAAGCGATGAGGGGGGAAAATAATGGAAATGAGAAGGCGTACGGGATACATGTCAAAGATATCACTTCCATCACATGTGTGTTTGTTGATTCGCGTTGGATCGAGCTGATATCGTCCCTTCAAGCGATCATTATGGCTATATCCCTGAATGGGGGAATGCGTATGTGATCAGGGTTTTTTACGGACTCAAAGCAATAGATTTGTTACGACATACGGTCATCTTGAATTGAATATCCTCAATGTACCGGAAGCACCAACTACAATGCCATCCCGAACTCGCAAGGATGACGTCCCCCCCTTTGGCATGATTATAAGAGGACCCATACCCACCCCATCGAACGGCTTTCGGACGCCAGTATCCGTCATCTTGAACAGGGAATTCGAAACTATACAGATAGTTTTTCATTTGGAGGTGGAGGGGTGATGGCCAATCGGAACATTGTTTAAGGAGGGAGATCGTGTGGTGGTTAGGAATCTCATCCAAGTCCGACATGAGAACAATATCGTTTGGTCGTACGCCTGCTGATGAGAGGAGTTTGTCCATCCGTTCACGGAGGTGACTTTCGTTGTCAAAGGGATCTTTAGGTGAGGGGGAAAGGTCATCTACAAGCTCGTATTGGATTTTGGGGCTTGCCCAGTTTAGACGGGCCTGGGGCGAGGCGAGAAGGGAGAAGAGAGGGGTCATGTCGTGACGTAAGTCGCCGGAGAAGGAACGAGTGGCTTCGAGGATGACGAAGGTATCGACAACATCCCAAAGTTCATGTAGGCGGATTTCGAGCAAGTCGAGTTCGATGCTGTAGAGGAAGGCATCGTACACTTTCGGTGGGCTGGTGTGCGACGTTATCGACGACGAATTTGACCAGCCGTGCAGCGCGCATAGTTCTCCTGGGATGCTGGGCTCAGACACGTCGTAGTGAGGGATGATCGTTTGAGGTCTGTCGTTGTTTATTGAGGTATCCCATATAGGGCGGGTAATGTAGCCGAAATCACGAATCCACTTGTCCCTTGCTGCGATGCGGATGAGCCAGAGAAAGAGGAAGATGATGGGAAGGCCAAGGAAGAGTAGGTGTCTCAGACGCCGTATACGTAGCCTGCCAGAGTAGGGGTGTGTTCGATGAGTAGGAAGGACAGGTGGGTATGACTCTGGCATGAGGATCGATACGGGGTTGCCAGAGCCAGCATGTCGCGACTCGGGAGGAGAGAGATTTCGTGATGATGGTATTTGGCTCAGCTCAGGGCTCAGCAGACGCTCAGCCACTGGCATGCACTGCCACTTGTTACTTTATTACTTGCAAAAGTTCCGAGCAAAGGTCGGGATCACTACAGCGCCGCCTTTCAGAACCTGTCCCTCATTATACCTCCGCCGGAGAGTGTCGAGAGTTGGGCTCTAACAGCACGAAGATGCGGAAGAAACACGATGTGGGCCCTTCCCTTAGTAAACCACACAGCTTACATGATATCATAATCCAACCTCGCCGCCGTCGCGATGGACGCTCGGGGCTGCGCGGTGCTATGTGTAACCCGCCCAACCGGCAGTCGCGACACTGGCAGACGAGATGGTGACTAGTACAAAAGGGCTGATCGGCTACCGCGAGGTCCGCGACTGAGTGCTGCTAGGCTATCCCGTTGACATCAATTCACCGCGTTCGATACCAGCCTTTCGCTTAGTAGCACCGGCGTTGGTGTTCTAGTGATGTACCTCGCTGTTTCCGAGTTCGATGGCCCGCCATGTCAGGATGTCAGGACCCCAACGCTCGGATTGGGTCTAACAGGGACTTCAGGCTGGCCATCATCTCTTCGACCGCTACAATACACCGGGGTGGGCGGTGTCGGTCGGAAACACCATGGAAACGCCAAACGCGAACATCCACATACCGAGAGACTGGCAGAACGCAAAGCTCGAACCGATCATATGGTCAGCATCCGTGGCGTGGGCTGTTCACCGTGCGTTGTACAGTATATACAAACCAAGTTACGGACCTCGTCATCCTTTACTACCCTCATCGTCCCCAACGAGCATTTCGCGACAAGCCATGAACCATACCTTGGTGAGAAGGGCCGACCATACTGGACACATTTCCTGACTTTCTGAACCTTTCGAAGCAGACCCTTCTCGTCGACGGATACATATCTCGAAGTTTCAACAGTCGTGCGGCCGAGGAGTACTTCTTTCAGCTGCTGAAGCGCAACCACATTCCCGCGTGCAGGGTCGTGTCCTACGCAGGGATAGAAAGTCGCTTCTTCGTCGTCGATTCCGCGCCCCCGCATGTCCCGATTCGGGCTCCCTCGGAGTCGCCATGCGTGCTCGATCGAAGCTTGACGGTTATGGGCACCGTGGTACCCCAGACGATATGGTCCCCGGTAACCGTTGAGGATAGAAGACGGCTGGTAGGAGAGGCAGAATTGCAGATGCCCATCTTCTTCGAGGGTGCGGATGGGAAACTCGGCGTTCCCCTTGAAGCTTGTGCTGCTGGCCAATGCGATGGTCTTATCAATGCGCAGGAATTCGCACAACTTGGTCAGAGATCGATAATCAACATCCGTATCATGGTTGGTGGCATTTCCACTCATTCGCGTGAAAAAAGTTGCTGATGAAAAACATTTTTACACTGTAGTGGCTGGGCTACAAGGCGTTCAAGTGCCAGGTCCAGATTCATGACGACGCGAGGGGCCATCATCCAGTCACAGTCGCGAAGTTCGTGCACCACGTCGGGCGAGCCATAGATGCTTTTCTCAAGGTCGTAGCTTTCTGAGCTCACTTGTGGAATGTACCGTGAACACTGAGACACGTTTTCTCCCACTAGGCTGACCAACCGGACCCGGGTTGTGTCGATTGGCGAAGTGGTCGGTGGAGGATCGGGCAAGGCGGGATCGAGCCCAGCGACATCATGATAATTGGCGCGGTCGAGGTCTCCACAGGGAGCTGGATGCCCATTTTGCAGCTTACACGTTATATATTTTGATTAATTGCTTTTAGAGTCTATTCCATTCTCCTTAGCCTATGGTATACAATATCTAATGTAATGTAGTTGTAGTACTCCTAGTAATCTTTAATATTCCGCCGCTGTGACCGACACGAAGCGTCACTGGACGCGCGGCCCGTTCTTGCTTTGCTGCTCTGTCCTACCATGGTCTGACCATTTCTCTCGTTATCCTCTGAACAGCGTACTTACCGCGAGAATAGTTTCGCAATACTTACGATTCCGACAACACCGTCTTCTCGCCCCAAGGCCGATTACACCAAGTAGAGTACGCCCTCGAGGCTGTCAAGCAGGGCTCAGCAGCGGTCGGCCTGCGCTCCAAAACCCATGCCATTCTCCTTGCTCTCAAGGTGCGTGCCATAACGATTCCCTGCCCTGCCCTGCCCTACCCTGCCCTGCCCGCAAGCACCAGCACCGGCGGGTAGCGGTAGCAGTGCGAGGCATCGCGTTGGCCTCTCGCTGACGCGTCCCCCTCATACCGTGGCGCTCACCTTGCTCTTCCGTGTCCAGCGCTCGAGCGGAGAGCTCGCGTCGTACCAGCAAAAGATGTTCCGCATCGACGATCACGTCGGCATCGCGATCGCGGGCCTCACCTCGGATGCACGCGTACTCAGGTCCGTCCCCCCGACTTTCCTTCCTATAACCGATCCAAAGCTCAGATATGAACTGCTCTCCCTTCTCTGTCTCTGTCTCTGTCTCTGTCTTGGCGCGTATGTAGCAACTTCATGCGCCAGCAGGCCATGGCGTCCAAGATGGTCTTCAACCGACCCGTCCCCGTGAACCGCCTCGTGTCCGCCATCGCCAACAGTACGTCGTTTGTCTCTCTCATCGCTCCTCTTTTCAGACTTTCTACCACTAAAAAAATTGCTGACGCGCAACAATGTCACTCCCAGAGGCCCAGGTGAACACGCAGGAATACGGCCGGCGCCCGTACGGCGTCGGCTTCCTCGTCATCGGCCTGGACCACACTGGCCCACACCTATACGAGTTCTCGCCGAGCGGCACATCCTTCGAGTACTTTGCCGTCTCGATCGGCGCGCGCAGCCAGAGCGCCAAGACGTACCTCGAGAAACACTTCGAGTCCTTCGCCGACTGTACCGTATCTTCTTCGCGATCCGTTATCGTTTTGATGTTAGCTTACCAAGCTACGCTTTTCAGGCAGCCTAGAAGACCTTATCCGACATGGCTTGCACGCGCTCCGCGAGACGTTGCAGCAGGACAAGGAGCTCACAACGAACAACACCTCGATCGGCATCCTGGGCCCGCATAGCGTGCACGAGGCTGCCGGCACACCAATCGACTTTCGTATCCTCGAGGGTACTCCGATCGAGGTGTACCTCCAGACAATGCAGCCCAAAGAGCTACCGCCTCCTGCCTCCGCCTCCGCCTCCGCTTCTGCATCCAGTTCGGCAGCACCCCCAGGAGGCAGCGACGAGGACGTACACATGTCGGAGCAGTAGATGTATTGTTTTGTCCCACAAATCAAAGCAGGGTGTCGAGTCGTTGTATTATATTGCGTGTGCATAGCTTGAGTGGTGGTGATCTATGTGTGAACGACGAAAGTGACCGTCCTTTGTCCCCCTCCTTCCTTCTCCGTGCCCCTATGCCGCCCAGCACCGGGACACAAATAGATCATACATTGATTTGGGGCCTTTTCCCCGCCATCGTCACTCCTGCTTCCCGCGCCAAATTCGCCCGTCTCCACGCCCGAGCAGCAGCACCAGGCCGGCGCAATGCAAGGAGAACATGGAGAGCAGCCGTGAGCAGCGCGACGCTGCCCGCCTGGTGTGCCGCGGCAAGGGGCACAGGCACGAGATACAGCAGCGTGGAGATGCCAAGCATGACCTGCACACTGGCCATCGCGAACAGGGCCGTGGCCGAGCTGAGGGCGGGCGGGGGCAGCGCCGCGCGCATGGCGGCGCGCCGGCTCGACGCGAAGAGCAGCGCTGTCGCGAGGTACGTTATCGTCGCTAGCACGCGGTGGTCGAACTGCACCGTCGTTGGGTTTTCGAAGAAGTTGCGCCAGAGGCCGGTGCTGCTTTCGCCGACTTCGTCGTTGTTGTTGGAGGCAGGGGCGGCGTAGTGTGGCGAGAGAAGCTCGTTGAGTGGGGGGGCGAGGCGACCGCCCATCAGCGGGAACTCGTTGTACACGAGGCCGGCGTCGAGGCCGGCGACGAATGCGCCTAAAGAAAAATCCAAGAAGGCCGCGATAAAAAGGGGTTTTTTTAAGTTATAGGCGAAAAAGATGCATGGAAAAAACTTATCGCGTACCGGAGAGCGCTGTGAGGAGGACGAGTCCGGAGACGAGAGCAGCGTGCGTCCTGAAACGCCTCACGAGAGGGTTACGCAGGACCTCCTCCCATGTGCGGCCATCTGCGAGCCCGCCCCAAACGCCGTCGCGAGCGAAGCGCCAGTCGGCCTTGACAGCGAGCGCTGCGGCGAACATACCCGCGTACAGGACGAGCGCGGCGCCGAGATGCGCCGCAAGGCGGTACTGCGAGACGCGCGGCACCGCGCCGTCGGCGGCAAAGTTGGCCCACTCGAGCCCGGACTGCACCATGTACCACCCGAGGGCGCCCTGCGCGCCCAGGAGGCCGGCCATGCAGAGGAGTGGAGCTCGCAGGGAGCGCGCGAGGCGCCGCCGGAGGGCGAAGTAGGCGAGGGGGAGGACGAAGGCGAGGCCGATTGTGCGCCCTAGGATACGGTGACCCCATTCCATGTAGTAGATCGACTTGAAGTCATCAAGCGACATGCGCGAGTTGAGCCTGAAAAGAGGAGCGGGGCGTTGAGCGAGCCGAACGAGCGCGCGCGCGCGCGTGTGTGTGTAAGACTGAAAGAGAAAAAAAGAAAATTAGTGGACGCACAGACGGAACTCGGGCGTGGCCCTGTACTTGTTAAACTCGTCCTCCCATTCCGTGCGCGAGAGCGGCGGGAGGATGCCCGTGATGGGCTGCCACTCGGTGATGCTCAGTCCCGACTCGGTGAGACGCGTGACGCCGCCGACGACGATGACCGCGAAGACGAGAACGGAGGAGAGCAAGAGCCAGTTCCCCACCGCGGGCGGAGAGACCACGGGAAGCTGTTGTTGCTGCCCCACCGACATTACCGGTTGCAGCAGCAGCGCGCCATTCGACGAAAAGAAACGCGGCTCGAGCGCAGACTTGGGCAGGGTCGCTGTTGTTGGCCCTCGGCTGAAGGACGCGGCGAGGGAGTACGGTCGCGTCCGCGAACGAGTCACAAACGGCACGCGGGTGGAGAAAAACCTGCCCGACGGTGTCGTCGATGATATTGTCTGTCTTGGAGGCCCCAGGTGGTGCAATGTGCGGTGACATGGAAGAGGAAGTTGAAGACGGCCAGGGATGGACAGGCTCGTCGTGCTCCTCGACGAGAGGCATAAAGCGCGCGCGAGCGGTCCAGACAGCAACATTCCGCCCCGCGAACACGCCCAGGGTACCACTGCTGTACTGTGAACGCTGCGGAAAGTGTTGGTGATCCAGAGACTCGCTCGGAGTTGGACGTCGTGTGTTGCGGCGAAGGCGACGCGTTTGTGCTCGGCACGTGGTCGACAGGTTTGCCGGCGCGCCGGCGCAACTCCACTACTCAAACGCTCACTTAACCACCAATCATCACCTCATCGACGCCATGTTCTCAACCGTCATTCGAAGGGCTATGCCATCACTACGCCAGGCTCGTTCATATACTGCCGCTGCGCACACGCAAGCCTCGGCATCATCTTCCAAACTCGATGAGGGCGAACAAGCCATTCACGATAAGCTGTCGGAACACTTCCAACCCTCCGAGCTCCTCGTACAGGACGTTTCTGGTGCGTGCCACTCCCACCTCCTACCCACTTCCGTATCGTTCGGAAAACGGTTTTTTGGGGGGGAATATAGATAATAAAAAATTAAACAATGTATTCACTCCTAAATCCGCGCAGGTGGCTGTGGGTCATTCTATGCCATTACCATTGTGAGCGCGGCCTTTAAAGGGATGCCCGTGGTAAAGCAACACCGTCTGGTTAATGAAGTCCTCAAGAAGGAAATTGCGGGAATTCACGGCCTTCAGGTACACCCTTCCTCCTCCGTTACACTGCGATATTGATGCACTCTTACAGCTCAAAACAGTTCCGCGATGAAAGAGCATACGGCATCTTTGATGCACCATCTCTGTCGTAGACGCAATATTTGTCGGCATCATTATCGGCCAACAAGTAGAGCATATCTCGCCCAAAGAGGCATGCGTCCACATGCAACGGGCATTCAAAGTGGAAAGTGGGATATAGTGGGACGTGTTTATCAGTTACCTCTGCCTTGGTATTGATTCTCCCATGCCCCGCTCACGCCGTACTGCTTTGATTTGATGGCGGTACATTGAATCATCCGGCTCCGCCCATTCATTGCGGACGCCACCATTGATCGGTATATGCTGCGCCGTTCAGCTCCCAGGAAGATACTGCGTGTCCATAATCAGTCTCTCCTTCCTCAGAGAAGGTGCCCAAGAAGAGACGGTTTCTGCTTAGTCACACGACGGAATATGTCGTGTCGATAGCACCGTGAGTGAAATGCTCGGCTTCAATGTTCGTTGTATATTAGCTTCGCACTGGCAGCTTTGTAACTGTCCCGACCGACGGCTTTGCGGACATTTGACTACCGCTGACTCAGCTGACTCTTCCAGCGTATTTTCAAATTCGCCGTCGGCCTTTTCTCATGCTCATAATTACTACCGAACTCCAACAATTTATCTGCGGTCCTCGGTCCGTCCATTCAATAGAGCAAAATCAATCAGACTTTTCCATCCCCTCAGTCGTCAAGACGATGGTGGAAAATCCCCTGGATAATAGAAGAGCCGGTTCACGGGGAATATAATTGCTGAGGGCAGATAGCATATATGCACCCTACAGAAAACATCGCCTTCATTTGGATGGCGCACTGATGCGTCGACCATACCTTTTCCCACCGGCGCAATCACTTTCAAGGATCCAGCGCCGTGGGTCTAATATCCGTGGCCCTGTTGTCCGTCGTCGTGGGAGGGTGGGATTTCCGCACTCTCCGGGGATATGCGTCCAGGCAATCTAGTTACGGTTAACAAATCCTCGATAAGGTACCGGCACCTTCGGGGGGAGGGGGGGTTTGGCGTTCGCCGCAATTACATTGAGGTCGTCGCACACCACCCGTGACCCCACGTTCCCCACTACAGTACAAGTATGGGGCGCGGAGCAAGCCCCAAGAGTACATATGTGTCCTATGGAAGTCGTCCCATGTACAGTAAGTGGTTAAATCAGGACGCAATCTGTTGCCGTTATTGCATACTATACAGTCAACCCTGAGCCGTTCCTGTGATCGAGACTCCTAATACACGTGTGCGGGGTGTTAGATAAGTAAATCAACTCGCTACGTCTCACGGTCTCGGGACTCCTCAACGCGGATTCGGACTAAGAGGGGATAATACTGGGATAATTTTCCCCACGGGTGACATCGACGTATATTACCAAGGTCTACTTTAAGTGGATCGGACCAGTCTGGATAACAGTCGAAGCTTCTAAGCGAAGCATGAGAACCTAACTCCCAAGCTGCTGCATATGTATGATATAGCCTTTGATAATGGCCCGAGGGGCAATGTGTCGCCTGACCCGTACTGTATCTCGGCGTACTGTACTGGTACCATACTGCATTTCCATTTCGAGGCGTGTGTCGACTCGGGATACTACGGGACAAATGGCTTCACTTGTACCAACTCGTATCGTCTGTCTCCTCGTCTCCCGAATCCATTCGCAAAATCATGGGAGGCCCTGGTGGCTTGCTCGTTATCGTGGAAACGTGGGTCATCATCCCCGAGGGGAAAAAATGAAAAAGGCTGACTCGGGGGTCGATCCAGTCGACTCGAGCTTCTCTTCCTCGGCTTCACTTCCTTGTCCTTGGCAAACACCTCTAACATGCTCAAGTGGCGGCAGGATCCGTTCCGTTCCGTCCCTCCACGGATCATCTATCTACTGTATTCCAGCACAGATATTGTTTGGCAAGACGCGAATAGAAGATAAAAGTAACAATCCATTGTTTGCCTCCGCCGTGGTAAATGCCCAGGCTTGGCTTCGAAGTCCTTGGCCGCCGGCATAGCGGTTCAATTGTTCCGCTATCCTGTACACGTCTGTTCGTGTTCGGGATTCGAGGCCACTGTACAGCAATCGATGATCGAAGACAGGCAAGTGTACGAAAGCTATGCAGAGTGTGTGTCGACGATCGACGGTGGCGCGATTGAAGTCGGAATTGGATTATCCAAGCATGTTTCAGTTGGGTTTGAACGTGCCATTTGTCGTGAGTGCCCGGAATGAAAAGTAAGGGGGGGGGGGGAAGATGCCTTCATTCGCTGACTATCGACATGATGGCCTTGTCAATGCGCTTCATTGGTCCTTTCGTTGACCACAAGGACGCGATTTTCTCGATTAAAGATCTCGGAAAAGATCGTACAGCGTTAACACGTTAACACCCAGCCACGACGGCATTATATCTTGTATCCGTCATCCAACATCAGTCTCCTTCCATGATCCCTGTATCATGCATATATCATATATCATGTTTTGAATTGGTGGCATCACAATCACACCTACTCTCCTCTTTGTGCCACCAGCGAGCTCGATTGTTCGAGCAATGCTGTGCTATCCGTCTGCTATTGCCCAGCCACACCGTGGCGGCACACTGGCACGTAACAGGGATGGCTATGCCAAAATGCAGATTGTCAACCGTGCAACTTATTATCAAAGGTGCCGTAATGCTGCCGGTACAGCTGCACATGATCAAGATCAACTCTGAACTGCGTGTTTCACAACCGACGAGAACCGCGCTTTGTGCGGGCCAGCCATCTGTAAATTTTTCTAGCTTGGAGAATCAGGATGTCTGATTGGCGGGCGGCCTGTGTATTGTATGATTGACGAGGGAGGGTTGTACAGCAGTAAAAGCCACCTCAAATGCACTGTGCCAGTGATGGCGCTCATCCATAGCTAATATGTGGAGCCACGGAAGATTTCCGTTTCTCCACCGCCACATGCACACTTGAGACGTGGGGCCAACGTGGGGGGACCCAGTATAGTAGGATCAAAATTAAAGATGCTGCTGTAGATGTATCCGCGTACTACTAGTATTGCAATTTACGGCTACCTGTATATACCGTATATGATGAGTATATATGAGTGTTTGTGACATCGGTGTCCATGGGTCATAATGCATAAAGCGCACTACCATACAGTACTTGTACTGCCGTATCGACTGTCTGGCAACCAAACCCGCGGCCGGCCGCGGACTCGGAGAGGAGGCCGCGTGGGTGCGTTGCCCTGCCTCCCGACCACATCAGTCTCACAAGCTAACCGATAGATCTGATTTGTGAAAACGGCATTAATTGAAGAGTCCTCGAGGCATGACGATGACGCAGGGGTGGAGAACAACGTCAGCTAATACAGAGCACAACCAGAGACAGGTTTGACGTGCCAGTGATGTCCTCCCGCTTCCAAAAACGTAGTAACGAGCCCGATGTCGCACCGTCCCGGGCCCATGTGGGAACAAGAATATCCTCAAACGCCAGAAATGTCAGCTCTCCCTTCCCTTCCCTTCCTCCCTGCGCCCTGCCTTCCGATATCCATATACAGTATTACTGGTACGTATCGGTCTTGTACTTAACCAGGCATTTCATAATGTGAGGAACGGAAGTAAACATAAAAGTAAACAGTGCCAGTGCCCGCTACAGCTATCGCACATGTAGGGGCGCCACATCTCACGATCTTTCGCCCCTCTCGGCAACCCAACGCGAACCGGTGGGAAAATCAAATGAGCCTTCAGTTTTGACGGATCGACGAACTGATCCATCACATCATATTCAAATCCATGGATTGTCGTCCCTATCATGTACGCAGAGTACAGTACAGCTGTTGCTACAGTGACACGTTCCGGTCTAGGCCCTCGCCACCTCCTTTCCGGGATACTACCGCATTTTTTGGAAGGTAGCCGCGTGAACCCGAGAACCGAACGCGGCGAGCGAAAGGGGGAGGCCTAGCTAGCCTGAGACATCCCCAGCAGCGACTCGTCCGCAGGCCGGATGGGACCGACCGATCGAGTTCCGAGTCTACTCTACTGGTGACTGGTGTCTTGTGCCAGTGTGGGCAATAACGCCCCAACTACTGGCCCCGTCCCTTTTTAACTCTTCCTCTTTTCCCGGCAGTTTCGCCCTCCGGAACCTTGTCTGTGGCGTGCCGGAGAGAAGTGCGTGACAGTTACCGATTTCGGTGACGCTTTGTGGCCGTCCGTCCGTTGTCCATGGGGTCCATGTCCATGTGCGAGTACTATTTCGCAGCGCGCGCCGCGCCCGGCGTGCGCCCGTCATCGCACGCTTACGTATGGCGGCGGTCCCGCCATCTGCTCTGGGCCGGGCCGTTACAGAAAACAGAATTAAATTTCACAGCCCCCAGGCATCGTTCTCACAGGCCGGATTAGGTCTTCCATCATCCAAGGTCGATGTCTCGGGGATACGCGGCACTACAGTACGCTGACTATGCATCCATACAGTAGTGGCAATCGATGCTCCTCCATGTGTTTTATTGGCATGTACTTGGACACGATATCCTCTTTTCTTGCTCCGGTTTCTCTTCCCTCTCCCTTCTCCGTTGTCCTCCCCCATTAATATCGCTTCGGCGTTACCCTGGTAAGTGAATATACTGAGTTCCTATCAGTACAGCAGCGTGCCCATGGGAGCCACGCTCCCGGTACATAGGGAATGTTATAGTTCTTGCAGAGATTTTTTTTCTTGCGCCCTCTCACGCCTTGCAGCCTGATGACCACTTGTAGAGATCATCATCTGCACAGCACGTGCGAAGACGCGATGCGATGGCTGGCTGTGTTTGCAATCCCGCGATCTTTGAGCCCCGCTTTTTCCGAGTCACCAAGGAATCATCTGATATTGACCAAAACATGCGCGAGTGACCTCACGACACGTTGCTCATACAAAATTCGACCACATGTTGAAACCGAAGACGCGAACCCTCTCCGTTACGGCCGGCGAAATAGGCGGAGCAACGTGATTGCTTCGCGGCTATATTTCTCCTGAGCCGGGTCGTCGTCGACCTGACCTTCAATATTAGTGCGCACGTGTCAAAGAGTTTTTTCGGTTCTTGGCCACGTACGACGCTCCAAGTGAAGCATTTTTTGAGCAATGCGAAGAAGCGCTTGTCGGCTTTTCGGCGTTTCTTATAACAAAATAGAACCTCGGGTGCACGTTCAGGGGGACGAGGAACGAGTGCAGCCAAGGTTGAAACAAGCAGCGGGAACGCAGGTTCGAAGTACACGCAATCGGCCGCGAGGATGATGTCAGGGCGTGGTAGCTCGGGGACGGGCTTTGCCCTAGTGATAATAATGAGATAGTGGTCGTGGTAAAATTGCAACCGAGTGCGGACACGTGGGTTGTCGGATAGTGGACGACGCACCAGTCGAGTTCTGCTGCCGCGACATTTAATTGCAATTTGTTGAGAGATATATTGCGCTCCATGATCGGGATCAGCGGGCTGTGTACGCGAGGCAGAAGAAATAGGACGATGACGATAAGCCATTGTACTATGTCTGGGGATACAAGCGCGGAGAAGGGGGTGGGGGGAAATGCGGGGCAACGTACGCCTGGTCGGTGATACACACACGTGCACCAAGATGCCCGGCTACGAGGCCGACGAGGCCCGTCCCACTGCCGAGTTCGAGCACATTCATGCCTTGAAGAGCGAATCCACGACGCGCAATGTAGTTCGCTAAGACCTGCAGATAACGCACGTTGGACAATGGCGTGTCATGATAACGATGAAAAGGGAACAAAATAAAAGATAACGATGGCGGTAAATGACGACCGTCAGGAACGCGGAGCCCACCTCTCCAGCTGGCCATGCGATGCCGCCGCAGCCGGGCCTCGGGTCCACAGAAAGAGAGAGGGAAATCGTCCGATATGATTCCTCGGGTTGGTGGTTCAGCGGGGCTAGAAAATTAACTTGCACGATCTGGTCATCGGTACGTGGAGGTGGTGGAGCTGGCAGAAGCAGATCGTCAGAGTCGTCAGATGAAAAGAGGTGCCAAAGTGGGGCAATGTCGTCTGGGTTCTCTTCTTCCATGATTGGAGAAACGTTGCGGAACGACGGATTGGGGTGAATTGGAAGAAGATATGTTCCACTGCAACAGTTGGAGCTGGCCGGGGATGCACCAACGATTGGCTTTGCGTTGATCGGTACGGTCGGTAAGAACGGGTTGTAACTCACGCGGCTTCTCACGGATCCAATGGATGGAGCAAAGATTCCGCACACGGCTCGATCTCGTCGTCGCACGAACGATAGGCTCGGGACCGATGTCGATCCATCCACGGGATAACGTTCGTTCCAAAGACCATACTGTGAATGAAACATCATATAACGCGCGCGACAGGACTGATTGATATTAAGGACTCGGACGATAAGGGAGGCTGACGCGTGAGAGCGGCTTCCTGGCTTAACGGCAGGGCTGACAAGCCCGAAGGGACGGCGAGCCCACATGACTGATGCAGCTAGAGTATGTGAGGAGAGAAGTGATGTTTGGCCCTGAAATGAATCCTCTTACCAAAATCCATCAGCCAGTTTCAGACCCGATCCGATCTAGACGCGGAAATTCTCTCCAACGCGAGACGGTGAAACGGCGCTCCCCTTATAATCATCCGCACACAAACGCCCTGGTCCCCCCTTGACTTTCTTCCCTCCTCTGTGTTATCTCTCTTCCTGCTGCGTAGAGCCCCGTCCTCTCCTAGACTTTTCTACGGCCTCCTATCCTCCCAGTCCCCCTTGCCCGTCGACTCGGAAATCCCCCGTCCACCTGACCACTCTTCGACCTCCAGCTTTGCGCCCCCCATCCACCCCATGAAACGCCAGACCTCGACCGTCACCCTTCTTCCTTTTGGTCCCCATCAGCATCAACCGCAGCATTCCTTGGCCTGGTCTTCACAACGATCTACCACCCGATCGCGACTACCGAGCGTACTCGGCGTCTCCGTACCCTGTATCATGTCTGCCCCAGCCCCCAGTCAGTTATTCGAGGTGTCCCGTCGCCCAAATCAATTGCGAATCAGACCTTCGATAATCTCGGAGGCATCATCCTGCGACACCTCTTCCTCCTCATCCTCTTCATCCTCTTCATCCTTCCCAAGCACATCCCCCACGTCCTGCTCCAACTCCTCTCCGTCGTTACCTCCATCCCCACCACCGTACGTGCATTTTTTATTAAATCCATTTGGAAAATCCCGGCATACTGACCGTCGTCGATGCCATGTGGGTGCGATGCCTGAATCTACTTTTCATCACGATCGCATCCCCTGTCATTTCCTCATTAGTCCATCTAATCGCTCGCTCGGCAAATCCCGCCCGCTTCCTCAGCCACCTGCACCTGCGCCAACAGAGCGGTTGCCTTTCTCGAACAACGCCGCCGACCCCGGTCAATTCCGGCCCAGGACCCCACCACCCGCGTGGTCTCCCCCCGAGACCGAGACGTCATTCATCCCCGCAGGCATCGTTGCGCGCCCGACGCGGCCAAGAGTCATGCTACCTTCTCTCCCCCAAGAGCGACTTGCCTCAGAGTCTCCGCGTACACAGTTTCCACCCAGCTCGCCCTTCACACGAAAAGAAGGGACCATCTCCTCGCCCGTCCAACCCCGGGTCCGCCCACTGCCAACACGGCCAGTACCTCCCGGTCCCCCAAGCGAGGATAATACTCCGGTTGCCCCATTTGGGCTTCCACGTTGGCAGGCCGACACTTTGACGACCCCCCAAGATAATACATCATTGTCCCCGTATGATGACCGCCGTGCCATCGATTGGGACTTGATTGACGAAGTCATGGAACATGCAGGCTAAAAAAATGGCCGACTCTTCTTTTGTGTGTGTATCTCTTTTACGACCTTTCATTCACTCTTTCCTTGCACCTCTCATGGACTAATAATCCCAACCCTGGCGGTGTGCCTTTTGTCTCAGCATGTAATGCAGCATTGTAATTACCCCTATCTTTATATCTCTCGTCTATCCCCCCAACGAAATGTCTTCTACACAATAATTTCTTGTCATTCATCCTCATCTTGACGATGCTTCAATTCATCAGCACTCTCTTGGCTTTCTGTCAGTGGGTCGGTGGCTGTGTGCGTGGGAACATGCATTACTGGTAAGGGCAACACAGCCTCGGCGAACCGGGTGCAGTGATACCTCTCGTTCGTTCGTGGCGCCGCACTACGGTACTCCGGACACCCCATTGCTGCTTCTGGGAAATCCAATATACCTTGGTGCGGATGGATGGGCACCGATGGATGGGCACCGCAGGCTTCTGAATCCCTTTCGCGTCTACAGAGTCCCGACCAGTCTTATTAATTGACCTTGGCGCCCCGATGCCCGCGGATGCTTTCTCGTACGCAGTAGACTCTGCTCTAATACGTACGTACCGTGGAATCGGACCACGCAGCAGCAGTTGCTGTATCTGGTCCGAATCGGCCGCTTTTCATGAGCTTCCCATTCCCCCTTTCCCTTTCATACTAGTATAGGATGGGCAGATACCGTGATACTAATCCCGTATGGTGTGGTCCGAGTCGCTTGCTCCGTGTGTGGTACTTGTATGACGCAACTGGAGCGCGCATCCTACTTTCCTGCTACAAGTCATGCAGTCATGCGATTCAGCCGGTCCCGAGAAGGCCGACATCCCACGGCTGGGCCACCAACCTCCACATGAAGAGTACTGTATAGTATGTATTGATCGCACGAACCACGGAGCGGAGCTTGGGAGAAGCGGAAATTTCGACTGTTCGGTAAGCGGAGGAAAGAGCGCCAGGGGGTGCCATAACGCCGGTGCCAGTGTGGGGGAAAGACCAGACCATCGATTCACGCCCTTCTGAGGTCCTTCTGCCAGCTGCCACCTACTTACCGCCGCTCGTAACCCTCCAAATCCGTGATCTATGTCTTTCGAAGGTACCCTGGCCAATTGCAAGCATAGGGGAGCTAGGATTAATGGAAGCATTGCCCATTTTGTCTTATTTTAAACGACAAAGTGATCGATCAATGTTAATGGAGTGCTCAGCAGAGCGCTCAGTGATCGAGGAAACAAAAGTTATCAAGAAAGAAAAGTGTTTCTTGGAGCAATAAAAACAAGAATAAAATAAAACATAAACAGGCGCATTGGGATAAGTTTCTGTTGGAGTCGAAACGTAAGAACAGCGTGGCCGGGGAGTGGTCATCGACGCGTCACCGTGACGGTTGGCGCTACTTGTAATGCGTGGCACAGTACAGTACTAGTGCTATAACTCCATTCTCTTTCTGAACGTACTGTCGTCGGCGTTTGCCCTGCCATAGATGGTCATACGTTCCAGCCCGAACACATCGCTCGTCGGATTAGAAACGACCGCAGCACAGTACGTATACCTTCCGCTCTGTGCCCGCGCTGAACTCATAGGGAACCTGGAATGCTTGTCATACACGCGGCGCATATGTAACAAAAAAAAACAATGTAAAACGAAACGGATCTCCGCGATCACTTCGTACTACTGCACCCGCGTGCCTTCCGCGGACAGTACTGGAGCGTACCGTAGCAGGCAGCAGCAGAGCCGACTCTTCTTCTAAGGGCCACCCAGAAAGAGAAACGGAACATTGTGCGGAGATAAGGGGGCGGCGCCGAGTCGTGACTCGGATAACTCGGAAGGACGCTCGATGCATGATGTTGGAGTGTATTATCGCGCCCAAGCCGGAGCAACTTTAAAGTATATCATGGTTGTGGACAATGCTCCGGTCTATTTCATTCAGCTGACAGAGACAAGACGCTTGGGGTCCAGCTGCTCGCGGAACACTGAGTCACCACAAGGGCACGGGGAAAAATGGCCGTGCATCCAACTACAATCCCACCAACGCCCTTACAATGCACCCGCCCACCTGCTGCCCGAGGTCGCCGACAGCAGCCGTGCGTGGGAGCCGTACATGTCAATCATAAACAGCATTTAAATCTTGTAGGCGTGAGACGGAAAGGAAGAGATCTAGACCTTTCCTGAGGAAATGACACGCGCGCACGACACCCTTGATTAAGTAGATTGGACAGGCATCCTTACGAGAATCGCGCGATGACGCGAGCGGGCAGAGTTGGTACAGTAGTACGTCTGGAGGCATGGACTCGGAGTCCCGACACAGGCGCGCCGGCACTTTTGGTCGGGTTGTCAACATACGTTACACGTCAGGGTGGACAGGAATCCAGAGAATGGCACCGGGACGCACCATATGTCACGTTTGCAAGGAAAATTGATGTTTCCGCACAGACGACCAGGCACGGCGTGGTGAAACCATCGGGGTTGAAATCCAAAGTATAAGGTAGCCTGCTGGCCGGATAGGAGACGTCTTCCAACATCAATTCAGGCGTGTTCCAGAATGATCAACAAGCCATACAATCTTTTGGTTCAATCCAATTGAAAGAAGGGGGGGGGGGGTTTGAGAGGAAGAGGCTAGATCAGATTCTATACTTATCGGTGGATATAGCCAGCAGAATCCAATCCTCAGAGACGTCGAACGTGGGTCGCCGCGATGGCTCAAACGAGACTGGTGGGTTTTAGGGACGTCGAGGGGTCGAGAGACGGAAATAGCGTCGCGCTTGCCAGGTACGAGGGCCAAAGGTGCGATCGGCAATCCTTCTGCCAGCAAAGCTCAGGAACAGAGCAAGGTCCTGGTTGAAGACACGAAACCAAGCCGGGCCTTACCTGTTCGAGTTTTTGGCCATTGTCATAGAGACTGAAGAAGCCAGGGGCTCTCCAAGGAAGGAAGAAAAGAGTAAGGTTTGTTTCGCGCGTGTCCAAATCAGACGGATTGCCTGTACGAGGGGCGGGATCATGAGAACGGCGGTGCGAGATATCTCATAACATGGAAATTGGGGATCCCGTGGTCGGGAAGGTAGCAAGCGGCGCACTCGGAGCCAAGCAGAAAGGCTTGTAAAACAAGTCCTTCAAGTGCTACGGGTTGGGACTATGATAGAGCCCCGCAGCGGGCTTGAGCAATTTGCTGGTAAGTTGGCCCATTGACACTGCACTGCAACCCAGCCACTGGTTGCTGTTCGGCATCTATAACTCCGCAAAGCAATTCGGGAAGAAACGCAAAGTCATTGTTTTGTGACGGGAAGGGATGAAGGGGGGTTGACTTCTCTTCTGCTATTATCATGGCATGAAGGTTACATGCCAGTTGCCGGTCCGACGGCGATAGCCCCTTGGCCTAGAACAAATTCCCTCAGACGTAGCAAGAAACGAAATGAGGGGAAGAACAGAACGGTCGCGAGCGTGGACACGACTGCCCAACGGATCACATGCCAGTGAATCCGAGTCTGAGTAGTGTCTGAGTGTCGTGACCTGGTGATCAACGTTCTAACAGATAATGGCGGCTGGAGGAGGTGAGGGATGCAAAACTACCTCGCCCTCAGCGGCAGATGGGCTTATTTCGACATGCTTCCTGAACCCAGGTGCATACTTCGGGGCGGCGATGGCGACGGAGGAAACGGGAGACATCGAGAACCCTCCCATGTTAGAGTGACACCGCCGATATTGCCTACTCTTCTGGCCGGCCAGACCGCCCCCCTACGACAAAACCTGCCCTTGCCCGACTCATGACGGAACGCCTTTCTGCAAGCATATTCTCCGTCTGACCTATGATGATAACAGGTGCTAGTGTGCGACAGACTATCTGGAAAGTCCGTCATAAAAGGTGAGCTGCCGCAGAATGGCAGTAACCCTCAGCCGTTCGTGCTGGTTGTGAAAAGAGTCCGCTCCAACCTCACCGGTGTCCGAGCCGTCTCTTCCTGCCCCTGGCACCCCAGGAATGGGGCAAGAGGATGGGAATGAGCCACTGAGCGTTGACTTTTCATCAGATGAGCTACTACTCTGGCTATAAGCTGAGATTCGGAGTTCAGGGATAGCCGGTAGAGTCAGAGGGGCGGTGTCTTTGGTGATCATGTCAAGATGGATGTCGATGGGCATCATGCCTACCAGTTAGTGGGGGCCCAGGTGAGGCCGGTGTGCGTACTACGATAGTACGCGTGCGCGCTCATTCAGGCCCGCTACAGCGGCCCGGTTTGGATTGTGGTGCGGTGCGACTAACGGCCAACTAGCAGGCATGACAAAGCCCATTTTCGAAATGGATGACTGAGGGAACTTCGATGATGAAGGTAACTACCGTATAGGAAGCTTTTCGTCTGATCGAAGACTCAATCATCTCTGTCACCATAAAGAGAAAAAAGTTCTCGCCCTTGTTTCATGCCCCACCTCTGACTGAGTGGGCCATCGACCTCAAAATCGCATGGGTCAGGACGTCGGATGACCCTCCATCACGCGCCAATACACCCAGATCATCCATATC
>WNFC01001837.1_pt1 | contig 26047 bp, 17 predicted proteins | sample 5400541 | NCBI WGS metagenome assembly WNFC01 (sample SAMN13153342, study PRJNA577476) | soil metagenome | isolation source: 120 cm saprolite under Douglas fir tree site 2 hole 2 replicate 1 | place: USA:California | collected 2015-04-18 | reverse complement strand
GGCCTGAGGAAGACCACTCTCAGATCGAGGGTGCACGTTCAAACAGTTGGGCTGAATGCCGAGACGAAAAAGGACCGGCATCGGGCCGGGAGGGGAGGTTTTTCTCTTGACATTCCTTTTTATAGGACTTGTCCGGTTATCCGACTTACCAGGAGTTGGCCACCTGCTTCAAGCACAAATTGGATCGTGGTGAAAATACTTCTGAGGGCGAGGCTCCTGTTGTTACCATCATAAAAAGGAAGGTCTGATCAGGATGCTATTTTGTGGCGACCAGGGAGGTCCAGCGAAGCTGAAACCCGGTGACACAGTTCGAGTAGTCGGTTCGCATGGCACGGCGAAAATCCGGGCGATCCTAACCAGCGTGCATGGAGCCCTGCTTGAGAAGCAGATCGATGGCTTCCGGCGCTGGAATCTCGACGAGCTACGATTGGTGAAGCGAAGCAAAAAGAAATGACCGGAATTCCTAATTTCCTTTCACATCTCAAAACCTGGCAGCGGGCATCCCTGCGCCGTTCACTCAAGTGTGGATCGACGGCAAGCCTGATTTTCGTGTTGCTGAACCTCCTCTTGCTCTTTCTGAAAAGCATTCTGATTAAGCAAAGAAGCAGAAGCCCGTGGGTAAACCAAAGAATCAGTGCGGCCACAACGCGGCGTGATCCGCAAACATCTATCGGCACTATAAGGTTCGGAAAACTCGATTCGGATATATGGTTAATCCAAGCAGCGAACTTGAACGAATTCCGAGCTACCCCTCTTACAACAAATACATCTGACTCGGCATCATCAGGAAAGTGTACGGCTAGCATAGATATTTTCACGTATAGGCTGGCGGTAGATGACTCGCGCCTCTGACTGGAGGTCTCCCTCAAGAGACTTAATCACCAGAGAGTCGTTTGCCGACCAAAGTTTCTTGGTGACGACCCGCGCACCTCGACCGCTGATGTTCTCGGTTAAGGTCAATTCTGTTCTGGACACACGGTCTCGACTCGTAAGCATCACGGCCACAGCCGTCGCACTCCTCTTCTCATACCGTCCGGGTTGCATTGCCAATCGGGCACAAGCCCGTCGTCTGGGATGAATTGGCCGAACGTCCTTTTAAGAATGCCGAGGCGCTTCGTTTGTCAGGGATGCTGGCGTTACAGGGGCGAAGCGCCTCGGGCAATCGAGGGTTATTGAAGGCTCGGCTTGAACCGAGCAAAAGTCTTGAGGAGCACATCACATTCCAAAGTAATTTTGTCCAGGTTTCCGCGTATCGTCTTCAAATAGAAGCAGATGGTCGGCGAAGGTTCTGGGACGGATGTCTGTCCAAGCAAGTTTCGTGCGGTGAAATGTGAAAAGAATTTCCGCCACGCGAATCGTGTCAAAGCAGCTACGGCAATCGAGAAAGAGTACGAAGTCGTGTCATTAGTGCTGTTAAATGGGTCCGGTCTTCCTGGCTTATAGCGATAAATTTTAAGCCCAGGCGTTCGGGTCGCACATGTCGCACAATGGCATCCGTTCGGATTTGTCCCTCTGATGTGAGGAAATTGAGATGAACCTTTTCTCCCACTGCCATACGCTCCGACTGACCGATTGAAAGAGAGAAAGGCCGTCGTGCTTCTTGCAATTCCAAAATGCCCATAAGTCTGACAGCCCGGCAACCCGAGAGGTAAATCTCCGCGAAGGATTCTGACCCGAGGGCATCGCGTCACCCTGCAATTCTTGACCTGTTAGCAGGACGCGTATTAGAAACAAATTGGAGATATTACACGTTATATATTCCTCTTCTTATTAATAGTCAATTAAGTTTTAGTTGGTGACAAATCAGCGGGCACGAGAAAAGACATCTCAAAGCTACGCGGCTCAAAATGGCGAAAGCGGCCCGCTCTAAAAGAGTGCGGCGAACGGTGACTGAATCACAGCGATGGAGAAGCCGAGAATCGGAGTGAACGAAGAAGTGCGCTCAAAAACAGTTTGACAGAGCCGACATTGTTAGAGATGTCCGATAAATGCGTTATACGTCCAAGTGTGCGCAATTCGAGACTGTAATGGATTTTGCTTCGATACCCACAGCAGGTCGGAGCTGGCGCTAGCAAGACGGCAAGAAACTGATTTTAGCGGGATGTCACGCAGAGAATCGGCCTGTAGGCGAATGGTTCCTAAAACCTACTTAAGCTGACGTACAGCCTCTGCCATCAGGAGCCTAGCGAAATGATCCTGTTTCTGCTGTTCCAACGCCGTGTCCTCTTCCATGGTTGGCTTCACTGCGGGATTAGCCCTTGGTTTGCGAAGATCCCTTTCGAAACGTGCTGCGATATCAGATTTTAAGCTGTTCAAGATAGCCCGATTTCATGGTCTCCCCCTTAAGTAAAATCGGCTGCCTTAATCTTTGCATATAGACATTTGCAACATCGATTTTCCAAACGGACGGATGTGTCCGATCCGGTACCGGGCTTTAGTTCAGGTCTTCGGTATGAAAAGCAGTGTGTCCAAATTGTGCCACGATTTTTGAATGTATGAATTCTGTGGCTTCTACGACTTCGAAAAATCAACAACTTACGTGTTCGCAACGTTCCGTGTGGTCAGACCGCTGTTTGAACCATGAAATCCGCTACTGTGCCCATTTGTGCCCTTAAATTTTTACGTCAGTGTCCGGTAAGCCCGTTAGTCAGGCACTTCGCGAATTGGTGATAAACCCTGTTCGCAAAATCCATCTGGCTCCGCTCGGCCACTACGAGGCTAGGTTGGCCCTGTTCTTTTGCATTGCGGCTGTTTGGCAAGGTGCTACAGAATATTCGAGAAAAAAAATATTGCACCTTGTAAACAGGCCGTTCCGACGTTGACAGTTTAGGAGTAGTCATGACGAAGCGAGATTCTCTTCATCAGCTCATGACCGCGACCGACCTTAACGGCTTCATCGTGACTTGCGCACTCGTGCCGGATCTCTATTGCCCAGGCTACAGTTCGGCGGAGACGCTTTCCAAAGAAGCGAATCTCATGCGCACTGCTGTCCGCTACAAAGTGGATGCCTCGAAGATCACAGCTGACGTCACTGCGGAGCTGTCGGCCAAAGGGAAACGTGGAAAGAGCGAGCGGAGATCACCTGCGGGAGCAGGCCGTAAGCGAAGGCCATCGAGTGCATAGTTGTGCCGATGCGAACCGCAAACTTTCCGCTGCGTTGCATGCCATAGGGCAAAGTCAAGGAGAGCTCGAACGGGCTTCTGGTTTAGCGTCTATTTAGCGTCCAGTTTGCCGGGTTCCACACGGACTTAGGAGACCAGGCAGATTTAGCAGATATTCTCCTAAACCACGTAATGGCACATAGTTATGCCTAACTTGAAGACTCTCGGAAATTTGGCGGATTTCCACATGATAGAATCCGGCTTACAGGCTCGTCCGCCAATTTTCAAAACTTTTTCGCCAGCTTCCTGCTTGCTTTCATTCGACCTTGCGTCGAATAGCCTCCGCATCTTTGACATCGCTGAAGCCGATGCACTACTGTAGCGGCTCCAAAATTGGTTTTGCCCATGCATAAAACACACAGACGACGCGCGCATTTCTGGCGGCCCGGGCCATTGCTGCTGGCCGCAACGCTTTCCGCAGTTTCTGCGCCAGCGCAAAGCTCGCCGCAGATGCAGCTGACCAATTCACAGGACGCGCAGACCATCGATCAGACCTGGCAGCGCGCCAGCGCGAAATATGATTCCGCACGCAACGCTCTTCTTGCAGAAGTGCGTCGCGCGGCGAACGACGGTCCTTACCGCGCGGATTGGCAATCGCTGCAAAAGTACGAGGTCCCCGATTGGTACAAGGACGCCAAGTTTGGAATCTTCATTCACTGGGGCGTCTACTCCGTTCCGGCATATGGCAGCGAATGGTATCCGCGCAATATGTACCGGCAGGGCTCAGACGAATACAAGCACCATCTCAGCACTTACGGTCCGCTCACCAAATTCGGCTACAAGGATTTCATTCCCATGTTCCGCGCCGAGCATTTTGATCCTGCCGCTTGGGCGCGCCTCTTCAAAGAAGCGGGCGCCAAGTATGTTGTTCCGGTTTTTGAGCATCACGACGGCTTTGCCATGTATGAAAGCGGGCTCTCCGACTGGACCGTCGCCAAGATGGGTCCGCGGCGGGATGTGCATGGAGAATTGGCGAAAGCGATTCGCGCCGAGGGAATTCGCTTAGGGGCTTCGTCGCACCGCGTCGAGCATAATTTTTTCCTGGACGGCGGCCGCCAGCTCGAATCGGACGTCAACGACCCGCAGTTCGCCGCCTTCTACGGTCCCGCGCATACCTGGATGGAAAGCAAGCAATCTCTGCTGACCGACTGGACCTACGTCAGCGATGCGTATCTGGACGACTGGCTGGCGCGCGACGCGGAAATCGTGAAGAAATACAAGCCCGACATTTTCTATTTCGATTGGTGGATCGGCCAGCCGTCGGTTCGCCGGCACCTCATGGAATTCGCCGCGTTCTATTACAACGATGCTGCGGCCCGCGGCTCCGTCGGTGTGATCAATTACAAGCTCGACGCCATGGAAAAGCACTCGGCCGTTCTCGACGTGGAGCGCGGCCAATTGAACGAGATCCGCCCGCTCTACTGGCAAACCGACACGTCCATCAGCAACAAATCCTGGGGCTTCATCGAACACGACAGCTTCAAGTCGCCCCAGATGATCGTTCATCAGCTTGTGGACATCGTCAGCAAGAACGGCAATCTGCTGGTCAATATTGGCCCCCGCTCCGACGGCACCATTCCGGACGAAGTGCAGAGCGTTCTTGGCGAGGTTGGTTCGTGGCTGAAGGTAAATGGCGAAGCCATCTACGGCACCCGCCCCTGGAAAATATACGGCGAAGGGCCGACAAAAATCGTGGAGGGCGCGTTCCACGATACCGACGCGCAGCCGTTCACCGAGCGCGATTTTCGTTTCACTACAAAAAATGGCGCACTTTATGCGATTGAGCTTGGCTGGCCATCAAGCGGCGAAGCGGTGATTCACTCGCTAACCGAAGCTCAGCTCGCGGCACAAAAAATTGCCTCAGTTTCGCTGCTGGGATCGCCCTCGCCGCTTACCTTCGCAGTGCAGCCGGATGGTTTGCACATCCGCCCGCCCGCTCAAGCACCCGGCAAATACGCGCACTGCTTCAAACTCACATTTCAGACAGCGCGCCCTTAACAAACATGAACGCAAACCGCGTTAGAGAAAATATACAAGAAAACGTGGAGTCACTTCTTCGCGGGTGAGGCAACGGCCGGCGTTGCTTGGGGCGGTGGTCCGGGAGGCGAAGACAAGTAAGCCTTTACCGCTGGCGAAATCTTGTCCGCATTGGCCAACAATACGCTGACCTGCCAGAGCTGCGTATCGTTCAGGGCCTTCTGAAAGCCGGGCATGCCGGTCAGGCGAATGCCGTTCTTGGCTTTCCAGTGTGTTTCCCACGCAGGATCGTCGGTCACCCCGGTTCCGTGGAAGAGCTCCGGGGGCTTGGGGAACATGCCTTGTCCGATGGCGCTCTGCGGTTCCCCTGGCAATCCGTGGCAGACCGCGCAGTTCTGCTTGTACACATCGGCTCCAGCGAGATAGGTCGCCTCGGTGACAGGAACCGGCGCCGGATCGGCGTGGGGATCTTTGCCGATCCGAGCGTTCAATGCGCCGTGGGAGAGCTTCTTCTCAAAGAGCAAAGGTGGGTCCGCCACCGCAACCGGCGCCCATCCCTTCGTGAAGTAAAACCAAAGGCCTGCCGCCACCAACAGCACGCCAACCAGTATCCCGATCACAAAGGCTTTGAACATGATCCCCTATTCTCCCGTTTCCATTGTCGCGACGGCCTGCCGCCAGGTTGATAGTCTCACTCGCTTCACAAAGGAGGCACCGACGCGCGTTAGTGTACTGTCCGACAGGTATTTGTGCACGCGGATTTGCACACCGAAAACTGAGGAAAGCTAACACTTGCGTTCGTAACCTTTTGTGGCTTTGGGGCGTCCTACTGTAGGAATGAGCAGGGTTTTCCTATAAGCTTTGGCCGGTCACCTGGAGCCGCTTGGCGTCTCCCCCGATTGTCTTGCCAGTGGCAGACTTGCTCGCACAACCACGGAACGCAGGAGCGTAGGAATGGGCCACTTGAGCGCTAATCCAGCCGGGCCAAACCCTTCAGTCGAAGGGTCTGTGCGGCGCGAGCCTCAGCCGAAGGGCCATCGCTGGGTATGGATCCTTACTTTGGCCGTTCTTATCGGTGTGGGCATTTGGTATTTCCGAGGACCGCGCTCGAGCACCGAAGCGCAGGGCCCAGCGGCGCCCGGCGGAGGCAGCAAGGGGCAGGGCCGCCAGGGAGCTGGAGCCGGCGGATTTGTCGTGCCAGTTGTCGTGGCCACCGCGCAGCGCGGTGACCTCCCCGTATATTTTGATGGACTCGGGACGGTCACCGCATTTAATACCGTGACCGTGCACAGCCGCGTGGATGGGCAAATCACAAAAATTAATTTTCAGGAAGGTCAATTCGTGCGCCAGGGCGAAAGCCTCCTGGAGATCGATCCGCGTCCCTATCAGGTCCAGCTCGAGCAGGCAGAAGGGCAGCTTGCCAAAGATCAAGCGCAGCTCCGCGACGTGCAAGTGAACTACGAGCGCTTTCAGCTTCTCTACAAAGAGGGCGTGATCCCCAAGCAGCAGCTCGATACGCAAGGGGCGCAGGTGGGGCAATTTGAAGGCTCGATCAAGGCAGACCAGGGCACGATTGACAGTGCGAAGCTGCAACTGGTGTATTCCCATGTTATCGCGCCGATCAGCGGGCGCATTGGGTTGCGCTTGGTCGATATCGGGAACATTGTGCACGCCACCGATACCAACGGGCTACTGGTGATCACGCAGTTGCAGCCCATCGCGGTAATCTTTTCTTTGCCGCAGGACCAACTTCCGCAGGTGGCCAGCAAGCTCCGGAACGGCGAACATCTGATCGTCGATGCCTATGACCGCGACGACACGACCAACATCGAATCGGGCAAGCTGCTGACCATTGACAATCAGATTGACACCACCACTGGCACCTACAAATTGAAAGCGGTTTTCAATAACGACCGAAACCTCTTGTTCCCCAATCAATTCGTGAATGTGCACCTGCTTGCCGACGTGAAGAAGAATTTAGTGATCGTGCCCGCTTCGGCCATCCAGCGCGGGCCGCAGGGCACCTACGTGTATGTGGTGCAGAGCGGCAACACCGCCAAAATCCAAACTGTTACGATCGCGCAAACGACAGCCAACACTGTCGGGCTAAGCGCGGGATTAAATGCCGGCGACGTCGTGGTTGTCGACGGGCAAGATAAGCTGCAAGACGGCAGTCAGGTCAATCCCACCACTGCACCGGCGGCAGCGCCAAACGCGCGGAACGTCAACGCAGGGCAGCAGCCCTCGCCGCAGCAGGGCCACTCCACAGGGAAGATCCAATGAGTCCATCAAGGCCGTTTATTTTGCGGCCGGTCGCCACCACATTGCTGATGGTGGGGATTTTGCTGGTGGGCTTTGTCGCCTACCGGCAATTGCCCGTTTCCGCCCTGCCGCAAGTCGACTACCCCACAATCCAGGTGCAAACGTTTTATCCCGGGGCCAGCCCGGATGTGATGGCGTCTTCGGTGACCGCGCCACTCGAGCGGCAGTTTGGGCAAGTGCCTGGGCTCAACCAAATGACCTCGACGAGCTCCTACGGCAGCTCGATCATCACGCTGCAGTTCGATCTCGATCTCAACATTGACGTCGCCGAGCAAGAGGTGCAAGCCTCCATCAACGGCGCCTCCAATCTCTTGCCGCAGGGCCTGCCCAATCCGCCGATCTACAGCAAGATCAATCCGGCAGACGCCCCGATCCTGACACTGGCGATTACTTCCAATTCGCTGCCGCTGTCCAAAGTCGAAGACCTTACGGACACCACGCTGGCGCAAAAAATTTCGCAGCTTACCGGGGTTGGGCTCGTCAGCATCAGCGGCGGACAGCGTCCGGCAGTGCGCATTCAGGCGAATCCCACCGCCCTCGCTTCCTATGGGTTAAGCCTCGAAGATCTTCGCACGGCCCTGACGCAAGCCAACGTGGACCAGGCCAAAGGAACCTTCGACGGTCCGCATCAGGCCTACACCATTGGTGCCAATGATCAGCTCATTTCAAGCAACAGCTATAAGCCGTTGATCGTCGCCTATCGCAATGGCGCGCCCGTCCGGCTGACCGACGTGGCCAGCGTGCTTGACGGCGTGGAAAACGTGCAACAGGCCGCCTGGGCCAACCAGACCCCTGCGGTCATCTTGAATATTCAGCGCCAACCCGGCGCCAACATCATTGCCGTGGTGGACCGCGTCAAGAAATTGCTACCGCAGTTGCAGGCCGCGCTTCCTGCCGCAGTGCAAGTGGAAATACTGACCGACCGTACCACCACCATTCGCGCTTCCGTTGCGGACGTGCAGTTCTCGTTGATGTTGACCATCGTGCTGGTCGTGTTGGTCATCTTCCTGTTCTTGCGCAGCGTTCGCGCCACGATCATTCCCAGTTTTGCCGTGCCCCTGTCGATCGTGGGCACCTTCGGCGTGATGTACCTGTTGGGCTACAGTCTCAACAATCTTTCGCTCATGGCCCTCACCATTTCCACCGGCTTCGTGGTCGACGATGCCATCGTCATGATCGAAAACATTTCCCGCTATATCGAAGAGGGCGAATCCCCTCTGCAAGCCGCGCTCAAGGGCTCCGAGCAGATCGGCTTCACCATTCTTTCGCTGACCGTTTCCCTGATCGCCGTGCTCATTCCGCTGTTGTTCATGGGCGACATCGTGGGCCGCCTGTTCCGCGAATTTGCCGTAACCCTCGCGGTCACCATCATCGTGTCCGCCTTCGTTTCACTGACCCTGACGCCCATGATGTCCGCCAAGCTGCTGCGTCATCAGAAGGAAGAAGAGCAGAGCTGGTTCTACCGCAAATCGGAGCACGCTTTTAATTCCGTCATCGAGTTTTACGGCCGCACGCTAAAATTTGTTCTGCGCTTTCGCACCACCACACTTCTCATCACCGCCGCGACGCTGGTGGGCACCATTCTTCTCTACATCTACGTGCCCAAAGGCTTTTTCCCGGTGCAGGACACCGGCGTGATTCTGGGAGTTTCAGAAGGCCCGCAGGACGTTTCCTTCGCGGCCATGGTGGGCAGGCAGCGCCCCTTGGCCGACGTGATTTTGAAGGACCCTGCCGTCGAGAGCCTGTCTTCCTTCATCGGCATTGATGGAATCAATACAACTCTCAACAGCGGCCGCGTCCAAATCAACCTCAAGCCCCTCGGTCAGCGCAAGATTTCCGCCTCCGACGTAATCCGGCGCTTGCAGCCCGCGCTCGAAAAGGTCGACGGCATCTCGCTCTTCATGCAGCCGGTACAAGACCTCACCGTCGAAGATCGCGTCAGCCGCACGCAATTTCAATACAGCCTGGAGGACGTGGACGCCAAGGAGTTGGGCTATTGGGTCCCGCGCTTCATGGAAAAGCTCAAGGAGCTGCCGGAGTTGCGTGATGTCGCCAGCGATCAGCAGAACCACGGCTTGCTCGCGGTGCTCACCATTGATCGCGATACCGCCTCGCGGCTCGGGATTCTTCCCGCCGACGTTGACAACACGCTCTACGACGCTTTCGGCCAGCGCCTGGTCTCCACCATTTTCACGCAGTTGAACCAGTACCACGTCGTCCTGGAAGTAGACCCGCAGTTCCAGCAGAATCCGGAAAATCTGAAAAACATTTATGTGCACTCGTCTTCCGGGCAAGCGCCTTCTTCCGGATCCGGCACTTCGATTACTGCAACCACCGTGTCGCTCAGCTCGAGCCCATCGACGCAGGTTCCGCTCAGCGCGTTCACCCGTTTTGAACCTAGCAGCACGGCTCTGACCATCAGCCACCAGGGACAGTTCCCGGTGGTGACCCTTTCTTTCAATCTTGCTCCCGATGCCGCTCTCGGTGAAGCCGTCAATGCCATTAACAAAGTAAAAGACGAAATTGGCTTGCCGCCGAGCGTTCAGGCCACCTTCCAGGGAACCGCCGCGGCTTTCCTGCGCTCGCTGTCCAACGAGCCGGTTTTGATTTTGGCCGCACTGGTAACGGTTTATATCGTCCTAGGCGTTCTTTACGAGAGTTACATTCATCCCATCACCATTCTTTCGACGCTGCCGTCCGCGGGCGTGGGCGCCATCTTGGCTTTGCTGCTGTGCCGCACCGAATTCAGCATCGTCGCGCTGATCGGCATCATCTTGCTGATCGGCATCGTGAAAAAGAACGCCATCATGATGATCGACTTCGCGCTCGAAGCCGAGCGCAAGGAAGGGAAGGCGCCGCTCGACGCCATCTATGAAGCATGTCTTCTGCGCTTCCGGCCCATCATGATGACCACCATGGCCGCGCTGCTCGGCGGCTTGCCATTGGCGCTCGGCAGTGGCGTGGGCTCAGAGCTTCGCCGTCCCTTGGGAATCACCATCGTCGGCGGTTTGATTCTGAGCCAGGTTCTCACGCTCTACACCACGCCCGTCGTCTATCTCGCGTTCGACTGGATCGCTCATCGCTTTCAATTTCATATTGGCAATCCCATCGAAGATGCTCCAGGCGCCGCTGGAGACTGAGCCGTGAACCTCTCCTCAAATTTCTCCCTTCCCTTCATTCGCCGCCCAGTCGCGACCTCGTTGATCACGCTGGCCATCCTTCTTTCCGGCCTCGTGGCCTTTCGCTTTCTTCCCGTTGCGCCGCTGCCGCAGGTTGATTTCCCCACAATTGGCGTGGGCGCGAACCTCCCGGGCGCAAGCCCCGAAACGATGGCCTCCGCCGTAGCCACTCCGCTGGAGCGCCAGTTCGGCCGCATCGCCGGCGTTACCCAAATGACTTCCTCCAGCGGCCTCGGCTCCACCGGAATCACGCTGCAGTTTGACCTGAATCGCGACATCAATGCCGCCGCGCGCGATGTGCAAGCTGCCATCAACGCCGCGCGCAGCCAGCTTCCTCCCGATCTTCCCGGCCAGCCGACCTATCGCAAGGCCAATCCTGCCGACGCACCGATCCTCCTTCTCTCGTTGACCTCGGAAAATATTCCGCCGGCGCAAATCTATGACGCGGCCGACTCCATCCTGGCGCAGAAGCTGGCCCAGGTGGAAGGTGTCGGACAAGTCTTCACCTGGGGCAGTTCGCGCCCCGCCGTTCGCGTGGAAGTAAATCCGACTCAGCTCAACGCGTACGGCATCAGCTTGGAAACGATTCGGCGTTCCCTGCAAGCGGCAAACGCTAATCTTGCCAAGGGTTCGGTTTCCGATCCCGCGAAAATGTCGAGCATCGCAGACACCGACCAGCTTTTCAAAGCCTACGAATATCAGCCGCTGATTGTCGCCGGACACGTCGGCGCGCCGGTGCGCTTGCGCGACGTCGCGGAGGTCACCGACTCCGTCGAGGACACGCGCAATTTAGGTCTCACCAATAATCAGCCTTCCGTGATGCTGGCCATCTTCCGCCAGCCCGGCGCGAACATGATCGAAACCGTGGATCGCATTCTGGCCCTGCTTCCGCGTCTGCGCGCCTCCATCTCTCCGTCATTGCACCTGAACGTGGCCATTGACCGCACCACCACCATCCGCGCCTCGGTGCACGACGTGGAAATTACCCTGCTTATTTCGATCTCGCTGGTGATCCTGGTTGTGTTTGCTTTTCTGCGCAGCTACTGGGCCACCATTATTCCCAGCGTAGCCGTGCCCCTCTCCCTTATCGGCACTTTCGGCGTCATGTATCTGTGCCACTACACGCTGGACAATCTCTCGCTCATGGCCCTGACCATCTGCACCGGTTTCGTCGTCGACGACGCCATCGTGGTCATCGAGAATATTACCCGCCACATCGAAGGGGGCATGAAGCCCTACGAAGCCACCATACAAGGCGCCAGCGAAATCGGCTTCACCGTTCTTTCCATGAGCACCTCGCTGGTGGCCGTGTTCATTCCCATCTTGATGATGGGCGGCATCGTCGGCCGGCTGTTTCGGGAATTCGCAGTCGTGCTCAGCGTGGCTATCGGTGTGTCGCTCTTCGTTTCGCTGACCACTACGCCGATGATGTGCGCGCGATTTTTGAAGCACGACACCGGGCGGCACGGCCGCGCGTATCGCGTATCGGAGGGTGTTTTCAACCGCCTGCTGCGCACCTACGACGTCGGCCTGCGCTGGGTCTTGCGCCATCAATTCTTGATTCTGCTGGTCACCATCGGTACCGTTTGCCTCAACGTCTATCTGTTCTGGGCCACCCCAAAAGGATTTTTCCCCCAGCAGGACACTGGACGTATCACCGGTTTGATTCAGGGCGACCAGGATCTTTCCTTTGCAGCCATGTCCCAAAAGATGCGCGTATTCACGGATATCGTCGCGAAAGATCCGGCTGTCGACTCGGTCACCTCTTTCACCGGTGGCGGCAGCGGCGGCAGCACCGCGCGCATGTTCGCGCAGCTAAAGCCCCTCAGCGAGCGAAAACTTAGCGCCGACCAGGTGATCGGCCGCATTCGCAAGGCCAGTGCGCACGTCCCCGGCGCCGGACTCTTTCTGCAAGCTGTTCAGGACCTCACCGTCGGCGGCCGTTTCGGCGGCGCGCAATACCAATACACCCTGCAGGCCGACAATTTGAAAGATCTTACCCACTGGGCGCCCATTATCCAGCAGCGCATCACCAAAATCCCCGAATTGCGCGATGTCAATTCCGACCAGCAGATGCGCGGCCTGGCCAGCAACATTGTCATTGATCGCGACACCGCCGGCCGTCTCGGCGTGAATCTGATGGACATTGACAACACCCTCGGCGACGCCTTCGGCCAGCGCCAGGTCTCCAACATTTACAAGGGTCTCAACCAATACCACGTCGTGCTGGAAGTCGCCCCCCAGATGCAACAAAGCCCCGACGCTCTCAAAACGATCTACGTCCCGTCAAAGACCGGCAAGCTTGTCCCCCTCAGCGCCTTCGCACACTACCAGTATTCCAACACGCCGCTGTCCGTGAATCACCAGGGTCTTTTCCCGTCCATCACGCTCTCCTTCAATCTCGCCCCCGGCGCTTCGCTGGGCCCCGCGGTGCAGAACATTCTTCAGGCGCAACGCGAGCTGGGCGTGCCCTCTACCGTCCACGCCACATTTCAAGGGACCGCGCAGGCCTTTCAGGATTCCCTCGCCAATCAGCCCGTGCTGATCATCACCGCGCTCCTCGCCGTGTACATCGTGCTCGGTATTCTTTACGAGAGCTTCATCCATCCCATCACCATTCTCTCCACGCTCCCTTCTGCCGGCATCGGCGCACTTCTCGCTGTGCGGTTCGCCAAATCCGATCTCAATATCATCGCCCTCATCGGCATCATTCTGTTGATCGGCATCGTGAAGAAAAACGCCATCCTCATGATCGACTTCGCCGTGCAAGCGGAGCGCTTGGAAGGCAAGCCCACCGTCGAAGCCATCTACCAGGCCTGCTTGCTGCGTTTCCGTCCCATCATGATGACCACCATGGCCGCGCTCCTCGGCGCTCTCCCGCTTGCCCTTGGCGCTGGCGTTGGCTCGGAGTTGCGCCGTCCGCTTGGTATCACCATTGTCGGCGGCCTGATCCTCAGCCAGATGCTGACCCTCTTCACCACGCCTGTCGTTTACATTTACATGGATCGCATTCAGACCTGGCTGCAAGGACGTCGCGCACAGGGCGCCGCTTCCGCTCCTCTCCCTGCTCATTCCGATTAGAGCGTTCTGTTACGCAACTCTTCTCGTTTGGGTGGATTGCTGTTACGAACTGCCGATCAGGTAACCGGTCAGGAAGACCAGGAACCCTCCCACGATGACCTGAAACGAAGCCTGTAAAAATGGCGTGTCCATGTAGCGGTGCCGGATGTAGGCGATGGCGGCCAGTTCGACGCACACAACAACAATCGCGATTAGCGTCGCCACGTGAAAATTCCCGAGTAGAAATGGCAGCGTGTGCCCCAGCCCGCCCGCCGTGGTCATCAATCCGGTAGCCGCTCCACGGATCCACGGCGACCCTCGTCCCGTCAGCGAGCCGTCGTCGGAAAGAGACTCTGCGAATCCCATCGAAATTCCTGCTCCCAGAGAGGCTGCCAGCCCCACTCGAAAGGCGTCCCAGCTATTGTGTGTTGCAAAAGCGGCGGCGAATAGCGGCGCCAGCGTGGAGACCGATCCGTCCATCAGCCCGGCCAGGCCCGGCTGCACGATTTGCAGCAGAAACAGTTTCTTGTGCGAAGCGTCTTCCGTTGCTTTCGCACTCTGCGTCAGCAGTGTCTCTTCCAGATTGCCGGCGGTTTGCGTGTGCTTGCGTTCTTCGTCGGCCAGCTTGTTCAGTAATTCGCGCGTGGATGCATCCGTGCTGCGCGCGATGGCTTTCTGGTAGAAGCGCTCCGCTTCCATCTCCATCACTTCCGCTTGTTTTCGCGCCACGTTGACGCCCAGCGGCCGCACCAGCCACGTCGGGTTTCGCCGCAAAAAGCCCTTCACGTTCTCGCGCCGGATCAGCGGGATGTGCTCGCCAAACCGCTGGCGGAACATTTCAATGAGGCGGTCACGATGCCCCGCTTCTTCCTCGCGCATGCCCTCGAACATTTGCGCCGTCGCCGGGTACGCTTCCCGCAGCGCGTTGGCAAATTCGCCGTAAATCCGCCCGTCCTCTTCTTCCGAGGAGATCGCCAGCGCCAGGATTTCCCGCTCGCTCAAATCCCTGAATTTTTTCAGCATTTCTCGCTGCCCTCGCACACGTCGAGCAGGCAGCATCGCACAAACTACACCGTGATGTCATCTCGACTACGACGTGCGTAGGGTCGATACCTTCAGACGGACGCCAACGCTCGCAACTTGGAATTGTTCAGAAAAACGCCACTGGCTGTGGCATGCCGTAGTAGGAAGCCAGCATGGATTTGCCGCTCTCCCGCAAGGTTTCAGCTGATCGGCGGATCCCAGAGAATTCGCTTACCAGGGAAGCGTCAAGCCAACCGCGCGCGGCTTCTTGGTGAAGGATTTGCAACGCCTCCTCTGGGGAAAACGCACTCCTGTAAGGGCGATGAATGGTCAGCGCGTCATAGATGTCCGCGATCTGCAAAACGCGGGCGTGCACGGGAATTTGCTCTCCGCGGAGACCGTCGGGATACCCGGTTCCGTCCATGCGCTCGTGGTGGTGCCGGATTACCGGCAAAATGCCACGGAGAGATCTCAGCGGCGCACAGATGTTTTCTCCAACCACCGGATGCTGTCTCACGATTTCCATTTCTTCAGCGTCGAGTGGCCCTGGCTTCAAAAGGATGCTATCCGGGACCGCCACCTTGCCGACGTCGTGAAGCAAACATGCGATCCGTAATTCCTGCAATTCCTGTTCTTGCAGGCCGAGACGCTTTCCAAGCTGACCCGCATACTCTCCCATCCGGTCGGAATGGCCGTTGGCCAAAGAGTCTTTCGCCTCGATGCTCCGCGCCAGCGAAAGCACTACCGACTTCGCCTGTTCGTCGATATAGTTTCGAAGCCGTAAAAGCGCCTGGACGCGGCTCAGCCCTTCCCCGAGCGAAGTGCAAGTTCCCCAGACGTCCGCAGCGCCTGCGTTGCGTCCGCGAGAAATATCCGCAGGATCCGACGAAGGCTTGATCAAAACAACCGGGACAAGTTGATTGAGGGGATTTTCCTTCAGACGGCGGCAAAGTTCGAAGGCGTCGATTTCCGGCGGCGCATCATGCAGAATAACCAGATCAGGTTGAAGGACGAGACACTGCCGCAGCGCTGTATCTCCGTCTCCCGCCGCAAATACTTCATAACTCTGATTCTGAAGGAATGACTTCCAACCCGCGCGGTCCGCAGAAGCAATATCGACAAGCAAGATGATTGGGCGCATAAGTCCCTCTTAACATCTCAATACGCGACAGGGGTTTTCGTAAGATTTCCCCCGGCGCGACACGTCTCGTCTTGATTGGAGATCCGACTTGCCTTCCGTCTCCAAGCCGTGGTCTCGGAGGCCCCTGCCTCCGCTCTCTGGGGGACGAGAAAGAATGAGATGAGCTGGACTAAGTGCCTGATGTGCTCATCAGGTGCCAAATCGAGGGGGCTTTCAAGTGGCTGATAATTCGCATGTTATAACCATAATGAGGAGAGGCGGCGTTTCCTCGCAGGGGCAAATTTCACTAGGACCGGTAAAATTTACGAGTGGCGCTGATCTCTTTCACGTGTCCATCGAATTTTCTTCGCCATACCTGAGAAGAAGGGCCGCCTTCGCCGTTGCATTTCTTTTGCGAGAAAACGGTGAGTCGATTTCTTGATTCGCCGGGCCTTACACCTGACTAAGCATCGCGCAAAGCCCGCCAACCTTTCTCGGCGCGTCTTCCATTGCTTATGTTGACCTGTCTGCTCGCCCCAACCTAAGATGAGCGCCACGAAGGTCGCTTTCTCCCATGATCGGCCAGACGATTTCGCACTATCGCATCCTGGAAAAGCTGGGCGGCGGTGGCATGGGCGTCGTCTACAAAGCCGAAGACACCCGTCTCAGGCGGTTCGTTGCGCTCAAGTTTCTTCCTCCGGAAACCTCGCAAAGCCCCACTGCACTGGAGCGCTTCCGCCGCGAAGCCGAAGCTGCCTCCGCACTGAATCATCCAAACATTTGCACCATCTACGATATTGGCGAGCAAGACGGCCAGCAATTCATCGCCATGGAATTCATGGACGGCCGCACGCTCAAGCATGTAATCGCCGGCAAGCCTCTCCCCCTGGACCAGGTACTCGAACTTGCAATCGAGATTGCCGACGCGCTGGACGCCGCGCATGCCAAAGGCATCGTCCATCGCGACATTAAGCCTGCCAACCTCTTCGTCACAACGCGCGGCCACTCCAAGGTTCTCGACTTTGGCTTGGCGAAGCTTGCTGCCTCACGTGGTATCCCAGAAGGCGTGGGCGCTTCCGCTATGCCCACCGTCTCCGCGGAGGATCTGCTCACCACTCCCGGCGCCGCAGTGGGCACGGTTGCTTTCATGTCCCCCGAACAAGTTCGCGGTGAAGAACTCGATCCGCGTTCCGATCTGTTTTCTTTCGGTCTCGTCCTCTACGAAATGGCGGCCGGCCGGCCCGCCTTTCCTGGCAACACCTCCGGCGTCATCACCGAAGCCATCCTGAATCGCGCGCCGGTTCCCCTCGTCCGCTACAACCCAGAAATCCCGCCAAAGCTGGAAGAAATCATCAACAAGGCGCTGGAGAAAGACCGCAAGCTGCGCTACCAGAGCGCCGCTGAAATGCGCGCGGATTTACAGCGATTGAAACGTGATTCCGATTCGGGTCGGGCAGCCGTTGCAACAGCCGCGGCCGAATTGAAGCCCGCCGTGAAATCCACTCGGTTTCGATGGGCGATCAGCGGTGCGATAATCCTGGTCATCGGACTGACCCTGGGCGGTTGGTTGTTTTTCTCCCGCAGGGCACACGCGTTGACGGACAAGGACACCATCGTCCTCGCCGACTTCACCAACACCACCGGAGACACAGTGTTCGACGGAACGTTGCGGCAGAGACTATCGGTACAACTGGAACAATCACCCTTCCTGAGCATAGTCTCTGACCAGCGAATCCATCAGACCTTGCAAATGATGGGCCAGAAGCCGGATGCGAAGCTCACGCCGGAGATTGCGCGGGGACTCTGCCAGCGGACAGCAAGCGCCGCTGTCCTCGACGGTTCGATTGCGCAGATTGGCACGCACTACCTTCTGATCGTCAAGGCGGCCAACTGCGTAAGTGGTGAATCGCTGACGAGCACGGAAGCTCAGGCCAGCGACAAAAACCATGTGCTCGACGCCCTGGGAAAGACAGCTTCGGAAATTCGGAACAAACTGGGCGAGTCGCTGAGCACGGTGCAGAGGTTTGACACGCCCCTTGAACAGGCCACTACCCCGTCACTGGAGGCGCTTAGAGCCTTCAGCTCGGGTCGTAAGGTTGAGAGTACAGAAGGGGATGCCGCAGCGATTCCGTTTTTCAAGCATGCCATCGAACTCGACCCAAGTTTTGCTATGGCTTATGCATCGTTGGGCCTCATGTATGTGGATATTGGAGAATCCAGCATCGGTGCCGACTACACCCGAAAGGCATACGAATTGCGCGACCGAACGAGTGAGGCAGAAAAGTATTTCATCGCGGCTCGCTTCCATAAGGTGGTCACCGGGAACATGGAAAAGGCCGAACAATCCTGCAAGCTTTGGATACAGGCTTATCCGCGCTCGGACATGCCGCAGGATACCTTGTCGGGGGCAATCTACCCGGCTGTTGGAAAATATGAAAAGGGTGTTGAAGCAGGCAGGGAGGCAATCCGTTTGAATCCGGACTTTTTCGCCTCATACGCCCTCCTCATGTTCAACTACATCTCTCTCAACCGCCTCGAGGAGGCGAAGGTCACCTATAAGCAAGCTCTCGAACGCAAAGTGAAAAACCCTTTCTTCGATGTTCCCCTCTATCAGATTGCTTTTTTGCAGAACGATGCGGTGGGGATGGCGCAGCAGGTAGCACGGTCGGCGGGCACACCGGGAGCAGAGGACGAACTGCTGGGCTTGGAAGCCGAGACGGCCGCCTATTACGGGCGACTTAGGGACGCCCGGGAGTTTTCCCGGCGGGCAATGGATTCCGCCGAACGCGCGCAAGAGAAGGAATCTGCCGCAACGTACTCTGCTCTGTCTGGTTTGCGGGAAGCCTTGTTCGGCAACGCAGAGGAAGCGCGACGGCGTGCCACTTTGGCAATCGGGCGCTCGGCAGGCCGCGATTTGCAGTACGGCGCTGCGCTCGCCTTAGCGTATGCGGGGGACGAGGGGCGAGTGCAAGCGCTGACGGATGATTTGGGCAAGAGGTTCCCGGAAGACACAATCGTGCGGTCCAATTACCTACCGACGCTCCGCGCAAAGCTTGCAGTCAGCCGGGGAAATGTTTCAGAGGCCATTGAGAGTCTCAGAGCCGCCACGCCGTATGAGTTAGGTCAGACGACAGCGAGTACTTACGGTTGGACTGCCTTGTATCCCGTTTTTGTGCGAGGAGAAGCCTATCTAGCCGCCCATCAGGGCAGCGAAGCTGCAGTTGAGTTTCAGAAAATCCTCGATCATCCCGGAATTGTGCTCAACGAACCCATCCGAGCACTCGCGCATCTCCAAGTCGGCAAAGCGTATGCCATGCAGGGCGACACCGCCAAAGCCAAGGCGGCCTATCAGGATTTCCTCCTGCTCTGGAAGGACGCCGACTCCGACATCCCCATCCTCATCGCCGCAAAATCCGAATACGCCAAGCTGAAGTAAACGCCTTTCAATCTTCGAGCGTAGCTAACGAGAGCATTTCCTTCTGCGTTTTACCTTTCCGCTACACTAGAAAACCCTGCACGCGGTACAGCTGCACGATATCCAGCCGGTCTTCCGCGCCGATCTTTTGTTTCATGCGATAAAGGTGGTTCTTTACGGTCTGCTCGGAAACCGACAAATGGTTGGCGATTTCTTTGTTCGTCAGGCCCTTCGCAATCAGCGGAACCAACTGCTGCTCCCGTCGCGTCAACCCTAACCTGCGTCGCGGGCTGGCGCACGCCATGGACGCAGCTTCGCTTTCAAAATACCGGAACAGCGCTGTGCACAATTTGCGCGGACAAACTGCTTCACCGGCATGTACCGCGCCCACTCCCTCCAGCACCTCCTCCGAAGAAGCGTCATGCAACAGGTATCCGCTTATACCGGCGCGCACGCACTGCAGGAATTCTCCCGCGTCTTTGACCATCCCGAGCAACAGGATGCGCATCTCCGGAGCCGCCGCGCGCACTTGCTGAATCATCAGCAAATCGTCATTCAACGCCCCTTGCGAAGTGAGCAACAAAACATCCGCATTCGCTTGCGCAACCGATTCCGCCTGCAACGGCACGGTCGACTCCAGGCCGCTCACCTCGATGTTGCCTTTCTTCGCCAGCATGCGCGCTAGCGCTTCTCGCAGCAGGCGATTGTCCGCTGCCACAAACACGCTGAGCTTCGCCTTTGGCATTCCGCCGGCATCCGGCCCCGCTTTTCCCCCCAATTCACTGGCTGCTTGCCCAGCTCCATTCCGCCTTCCATTCCGCGCCGACCCCATGTCAGTTGCCAGACTTCTCCGCGCGTTTGCACTCATGGTGAGACACTCCCCGGAAATTGTTTTGGCTTCCCCGCTTGCAAACGGCCAGCAGACCGATCTGGCACGTTCGGTGCCTCGTCGCTGCAATTCCACAGCCGCATTCCTAAGGAGCCTCTCATCTCCACTCGGCGATATCTCGTTTGCTGCTAACACTTAGCACCGGCTCTCCGACACTGTCCCTGAGTGGCAGTGCCGTTCCGGTACCAGACTACGCTACGATTTCAGCTCGATACTCATCTCACGCCCCTTCAAAATCTTCGTTAATGGTTTCGCTATCCATCTATCTTTCCTGGTACTTCCGTACTACCATCGCCGTGAGACGTTCTATCGCCATGGGCAGGTCTCCCCTATAGGCTTTTGGTTGCCCTTGCCTTTGGCTTACAAAGCGCAGAGCACCGCTCCGCCAGAGTGGCTGGTGACCCAGGCAAATGCCGATGAAGGATTGGCCAGTTCAGGAAATTAATGAATAAGCTTACGCAAAGTCCGCTTTCCGCCTCGCGAGCAAAGTCCGAGCGCCGCGGCAGTCGCCGCTGCAAATTCACGCAGCTCATGCGCATTCGCCCTTCCGATCCGCAGCGGCGGCATTTTGACGATATGCGCGGCACCATCAGCGTCTCGCGCACCGGCGTCTATTTCCAGACCAGCGAAGCGGGCTACGAACTGGGCATGCGCCTGTTTCTCATCATGCCGTACTCGCAGGATCCCGGCTCGACTAACCGCGAATATTTGGCGGAAGTCGTTCGCACCGATTCTCTGCCCAACGGCTTGACCGGAATCGGCGTCAAACTGCTCCTCGAAACCGGCCCCCAGCACACATATTCGGTCGAACAGCCCCGCGGATAATTTCCCCGCGCACCTGAACTGAAAAGATCTTCGCTGAAAAGAAAAGGCGTCCCGGCAGAGCCGGAACGCCTTCCCTTCGTGTTTGGGGGTGGAGGAATTCCTGAAATTTATGCCTGCCCGAGGGCCTGCAGCGCGCGATGCCTGATTCTGCCGAGTTGCCGGTTTACCGGATTTTGGCGCGAAAGGAACGAGAGCACCGGCGTTTTGCGCGGCACCAGCCGGTTCTTCGCGATGGTGAGCCGGATGTCGCGGCGCGCGTATTTCAGGCCCGCTTCCAGCACTTCCAGCGCTTCGTCGCGGCGCCCAGCCGCGCTATACACTTCTGCAAGATTCAAATAAAGCTGCGCCTGATTTCGCTTCATGCGAACGGCAGCATCGCACAGTCTTTCCGCTTCTCCAAATTTCTCTTCGGAGCGCGCCAGCACTACTCCAAGATAGGACATATAGTAGGGATTATTCTTGTCCAGTTCGGCGGCGCGTCGCATGTGCGGCAGCGCTTTTACTGCGTAATCATCGCGCAAAAATGCCAGGCCTTGCTTGAACTCGCGGAATGCTTCCGTATCCAGCATCACTTCACCTCCAGGGACTTAGAGGGATTTTGAGATTTCGCGGCGCGGTGCAAATCGGCATTGCCACTGTCCATTCCGTGGTCACTCCCCCGAGGCGTTCCAGCAACGTGGGATGAGCCTGGGAGAGCATGCAAGCGATTCTCGCGTCGCGGTCGTTTATTCATCCCTGCTTAGGGAAGCTACGCGCAATGATTGCTGCAATCTACTGACCGGTGGTCCAGTCTTGGGACAGCGCGCAAAAGCCGCAGTAAAGTTTGGCGGCTGGCCGTGCTGCCCGTACTCGCGGACAGCATCAAAACGCTAGCATCCCACGCACTGTGCTCCCTTAAAACGCGCGCTTCCAGCCCGCGCGCCAGTCTTCCCAATCCGCCATAGTGGCCTTAAGCATGGCCTTCGCCCCTTTGTGCAGCCAACGCCCGCGCCGCGCAGCCAGATCGCGTTTTACCTGCGGAATTGCGCGCCCGCTCGCGAAATGCATGTTCGCGGTTTCCCATCCCATGCAATACAGCAAACGCGCTTCGTCGCGCTCCGCGGGCAGGGACGCTATTTCAATCCGCGAACAATCCGGGGCCAGCCGCCGCACCAGCCAGTGCCCGTGGAATCGCACGCACGGATCCTGCACGCGAATCGCGCTTTGCACCAGCTTTGGACCGTATAGTTCCACCGTCGAGTCTCCGCGATACCAGGCCCACGCGGAGGTGCGAATGGCTTTGGCTTCCCGCGCCACGTACGCGCCTTTCCACGACGACAGCGCCAGAATTCGGGGATGCCCGAGGCTTCCCAATCCCGCAATCCGGCGCTTCAGCACGTACTGAGGATGCGGATGTGGAAACGACGCCTCCAGCAGGCGCCGCACTTCCGCGGGCGGCTTCGCGGTATACGGCGGATTTCGCGTCATCTTCGCCCAGAAATGCACAGGGTCGCGCAGCTTGCCGAGCGCTATCAGCCGCAGCCACTGATGATGTTCCGCCAAAATAAATGCCTGGCCACCGTCGTTCAGCGCGTCGCGGTAGCCCTCTTCGATCGCCTCCGAGGCTTCTCGCTTCGTGAGACCCAAATGCTCGCCGGAAATCGCGAGGTACGCGCTGGTGGTCAGGCGGATCAGATCCAGCGTATACGGCCCGGGCCACGCTTCGTCCAAATCGTTCACGCCCCAGATGAGCCGGCCTTCCTGGTCGCGCCAGGTGCCGAAATTTTCGATGTGCAGATCGCCGACAGCCAGCACCCTGGGCGCGCCAACCACGTCCACACAATTTGCGTGCCACAGTTGCAGCCAGCGGTAAAACGTAGCGCGAAAAAAAGCGAACGGCGACTCCGCCATGTGCGCGTGTTTCAGCGCAACGTCGCGGCGCACCAGCGGAATTTGCTTCGCGAGCCAGCGCTCGAAATCGCGAGTCGCCTTTATGATGTTCATCAGCAGCGCACGCTAAACGTGGGCGAAGCCGGCGCGGCTTGGTGCGCCTTTCAAGCGCGATTCGTAGATGGGGAAGCGCGCGGCGAGCTCCGCCACTTGCTTGCGCACGCGCTGCTCCACGGCGGCGTCGCCGATGTGGCCGAGGACTTCCGCGATCCACGCGCCGATCTGCTCCATTTCCGCTTCGCGCATGCCGCGCGTGGTGATCGAGGGGCTGCCCAGGCGGATTCCGCCGGCCTTCATGGGCGGCAGCGGATCGAACGGGATGGCATTTTTGTTAACCGTGATTCCGGCGCGGTCCAGGGCCTTTTCCGCGTCGCTGCCGGTCAAGCCGCGCGAGTGCAGCTCGATCAGGAAAAGGTGATTATCCGTTCCGCCGGACACGATGCGGAATCCTTGCTTTGCTATGGATGCCGCGAGAGCACGCGCGTTGGCGACCACTTGCCTCTGGTATTCGCGGAAAGACGGCTCCATGGCCTCTTTCAAGCAAACCGCTTTTGCGGCGATGGTGTGCACCAGCGGGCCGCCTTGCATGCCGGGGAATGTGAGCCGGCCCAGCTCTTTCGCGTACGCGGCGCGGGAAAGCACCATTCCTGCTCGCGGACCGCGCAGAGTTTTGTGTGTGGTGGTGGAGACGATGTCGGCATGTGGGACGGGGCTGGGGTGCACGCCCGCGGCGACCAGGCCGGCGATGTGCGCCATGTCCACGAAGAAAATCGCGTCCACGGCTTTGGCGACTTTGGCCATGCGCTCGAAATCGATGACGCGCGAATACGCGCTGGCTCCCGCCACGATCATGCGCGGCTTGTGTTCGTGGGCCAGCTTTTCGATTTCGTCGTAATCGATGCGCTCGTCTTCCTGGCGCACGCCGTAGGCGATGAATTTGTACATGCGGCCGGAAAAATTCAGCGGGTGCCCGTGCGTCAGATGCCCGCCGTGCGCCGCGATCGATGGCCAGTTGCTCGACCTTGTCGGCATACTCGCAGCCGCCGTAGTAGCGCTTGCCCGGATAGCCTTCCGCGTATTTGTTGGTGAAAATCGAGCCCATGGCCTCCAGCACCGCTTCGGAGACCAGGTTCTCCGAAGGAATCAGCTCCAAAGTAGTAGCCTGCCGCTTCGCCTCGTCGCGCAGCAGCTCCGCGATTTGCGCATCGACAGAGTCGAGTGGCCGGTTCATGCGGTTGTTGGCATCGGTAGTCTGTGTCATGGTGTAGTCCCCAGATTTAGCGGACTCCATCTTACACCGGAGAATTAAATGTAGCGCCGTCCCTTTAGGGCGGCATCCTCAGCCCCGTGGAAGCCCCCGAACTTCAGTTCATCCTGCGCCTCGAAGGGTCGGGGAAGCGCCGGCGTCCCTCCTTGTAGCGGCGAGTTCATCTCGCCATCGTGCTCTGGACTTCGGTTATGTAGCGCCCGCAAGGATGGGCCACCCGTCGGATCTTTTCCAGAAAGAATTTGTTTTGAACGCACAATTCGGATAGCGCGGAGTCAGCGGGCCGTAATATCGTCTTCCTGCCGTTACTCGGGCCCAGTCCTTCGACAAACTTCGTTAGAACAAAGGTTCAGGGAACGGTTTTCAGGACCTAAGAAAGGAGCTAGCAATGACGACGGCGCAGGCGGGACTCTCGATGTCCGCTTCACGGGCCTATCGCGAGAAGATGTTCAACCTACTGGCTAACCGAGACCCTTTGGAGGTGTTGGCGCAGACGGCATCGACCTTGGCCGATATTGTGGGCAAGCATTCGGCAACGGTACTTCGCACCCGGCCATTTGAAGGAAAATGGACGCCGAACGAGATTATCGGCCATCTGACCGATAGCGAATGGGTGTATGGGTATCGTCTTAGGCTGATTCTTTGCGAGGACGACCCGACTATTCTTGGCATCAAGCAGGATTTGTGGGTGGCCGCTCTTCGGCACAATGAGCGCGAGCCGTCGGAGCTTGTCGAAATCTTTCGGATGATGCGCTTGTTCAATTTGGCACTGTGGAGACGAACGTCACCGGAGGATTTGAAGCGCACCGGCCAGCACAATGAGCGCGGCCCGGAGTCCTTGGGCGTGATGTTGCGACTGCTGGCCGGTCACGACCTTTCGCACCTGGATCAGGTCACTCGCTATATTCAAGCCGTTCAGCAGCCGGAGTGAGGCTTGTAGGGTCAATAGATCGATTATTTGGAGACTACGAGCATCCGAAGAGGCTGATGATGAGGAATTTGAGACTGCTGTTATTAGTTCCATTGTTGCTGATCACCAATAGCCTGGCATTCGCGCAGCAACATCGGAAAGTCGTCATCAATCAGGATTGTTCGGGGCCCGGCGGCAGTAATATGCAAACGCTTTTGACCTTGATTCAGTCTCCGCGGGTGGAAGTGCTGGGCATAACTGTCGTCAGCGGAAACCAATGGCGCGACGAAGAGGTTGCACATACTCTGCGACTGCTGGAGCTAATCGGCCGCACCGACATTCCGGTCGTGCCCGGAGCCGTATTTCCGCTCGTGCATCGCCGTAAGGAAGCCCTTTTGTGGCAGGCAAGGTACGGAAGAGTCGCGTTTGCCGGCGCCTGGGACGATCGCTGGTGGCACGAACATGACGTAATCCCGCCGCTGCCGGAAGGGCAGCCCACCACTCGGCCGGCCGATGAGGACGCCGCTCACTTCCTGATCCGCATGGTCCACAAATATCCGCATGAAGTGACGATCTACGAGGGCGGCCCCATGACGAACCTGGCGCTCGCCAACGCCATCGATCCGCATTTTGCCGAACTGGCCGAAGGCTTAGTCTTTATGGGCGGAAGCTTGAGCCCGCGGACAGATGATCCCGAGTTCATCAGCAGCCCACGCCACGAATTTAATTTCTGGTTCGATCCAGAGGCCGCGAAGAGCGTGTTACAGGCGCCGTGGAAGAAGATCGTCTGCACGCCGGTTGACATCTCTGTCAAAACCAGAATCACTGACCAAATGATCGCCGAAATCAAGAAGAGCAACAGCGCCGCAGCGCAGTACGTAGTGAAGTTCTTTATGGCAGACCAGGGCGGTTCCTATATGTGGGATGAACTGGCGGCCGCCGCGTGGATTGACTCGACGCTGATCACTAG
>WNFC01004222.1_pt1 | contig 26052 bp, 20 predicted proteins | sample 5400541 | NCBI WGS metagenome assembly WNFC01 (sample SAMN13153342, study PRJNA577476) | soil metagenome | isolation source: 120 cm saprolite under Douglas fir tree site 2 hole 2 replicate 1 | place: USA:California | collected 2015-04-18 | reverse complement strand
TGCTCCGTTGCATCGCGGCAGTCGAGAAGCTCAAGCTCCACGATGATGAAGCCGTTGGTGCAGGCATCGTGCGCCGCGCTCTCGAAGAGCCTTCTCGTCAGATCGCACTCAACGCCGGCCATGAAGGCGCCGTTGTGATCGGCAAGATCCGCGAGTCCAAGGAAGAAAACTTCGGCTTCAACGCCGAGACCGGCGAGTATGGCGACATGGTGAAGATGGGTGTTATCGACCCGGCCAAGGTCACCCGCCTCGCGCTGCAGAACGCAGCCTCCATCGCGGGCCTGATGCTCACCACCGAAGCCCTCATCGCCGACATCAAGGAAGAGGACAGGAAGGCAGCCGCCGCTGGAGCCCCCGGCGCAGGCGGCATGGGCGGCATGTACTAAGTTCACCAGCTCGCCCGTAACCTCAATTCCAAAAGGGCGGTCCTCACGGGCCGCCCTTTTTATTTTTGCCACACGCTCACCGCCGCCAATGCGGCTGGCTTTCCGCTCAAACGCCGGCCGGCACCTTCACTTTGCCTTCTTCCGCACCCAGCCGCTCCCGAACCTCGGCGGCGAGTTCGTAAGATCGCAAGCGCGCGCCCTGGTCGTAGACCAGGCCCGTAATCATCAGTTCATCGGGCTTCGTAACCTCAATGAATTCATGCAGTCCGCGCTCCACCGTCCTCGGTGCGCCAATGACCGAGCAGGCCAACGACTGGCTGGCCATGGCCTTTTCCGCCGGAGACCAATACGTTTCGATGTCGTCGATCGGCGGCGGAATTTGCCCCGGCATTCCGCGCCGAAGTTGTGTGAAGGCTTGCTGGTGCGAGGTGAAAAGGCGGCGTGCTTCTGCGTCGCTAGCAGCGGCGATGACATTCACGCCCAACATGGCGTACGGCCGGTCGAGCTGCTTCGACGGCTGAAAGCCGCTTCGATACAGCTGGAGCGCCTGCATCATGTCGGCAGGCGCAAAATGCGACGCAAAGGCGAACGGCAATCCCAGCATCGCCGCAAGCTGCGCGCCGAACAAACTTGATCCCAGCAGCCAGATGGGTACTCGCAGCCCTGCGCCGGGGATCGCGCGGATTTTCTGCCCCGGTTCCGCGGGTTCGAAGTAGTACTGTAATTCCTGCACATCCTGCGGGAAATCATCGCCGGTGGATTTACTGTCACGGCGCAATGCCCGCGTCGTGGGCACATCCGTTCCAGGCGCCCGGCCCAGGCCCAGATCGATGCGTCCGGGATACAGCGAAGCCAGCGTGCCGAACTGCTCGGCGATAACCAGTGGCGCATGATTTGGCAGCATCACCCCGCCCGCTCCGACGCGAATGGTCTTTGTGCCGCCGGCTACGTGTCCAATGACGACCGCCGTCGCGGCGCTGGCGATGCCCGGCATGTTGTGATGTTCGGCCAGCCAGAAACGTCGATACCCCCATTGTTCCGCGTGCTGCGCGAGTTCAAGGGAGTTACGGAAGGCGTCCGCTGGAGTCGCGCCTGCGGCAATGGGCGCCAAATCGAGGACTGAGAACGGGATCATCTAAAGCTCCTGAGCCGGACGCCATATGACAAATCCAGCGGATATTCCGATGCTCCTTTTTTTAGATGAACACCCCCTCCAAGTCGGCACACCCGGCACCGGTGGCACGGGCGGCTCGGACTAGGTTCTCCATCTCGCCCCTAACCCCAATCCCAAAAGGGCGGTCCGGACCACCGAAACGCCTTTTTTCGTTCGACCATCCCCTATTCCCTAACTCCTATCCCCTTACTTGCCTATCCTCGGCCTGCTCTGATATGGTCCCCTTTGCCTCACGCAGACTCTTCAGGGGAGAGTCAGACATCATGTCAGGACTTTTGCAGCGGTTCTTGCCGCATGAAGAGGGTTTCTTTGACCTCTTTGCCAAACAAGCAGCGAATATCCATGTGGGGGCTGAAGCCCTGCATAAAATGCTGACGCACTACACCGGCGTGCCCGAACAAGTGCAGATCGTAAAAGCCATCGAGCACGAAGGCGACGAGATCACCCACGCCCTCTTCACCAAGCTGAATCAAACCTTCATCACCCCCTTTGACCGGGAAGACATTTACGAGCTCTGCAGCCGCCTGGACGACGTGATCGACCTGATCGACGCGGCTGCCAGCCGTTTTGTGCTCTATCGCGTCGATCGCATCCGCAATGGAACCATCGATCTCGTCAAGGTCCTGGTTTCGGCGACCGCGGAAGTCGAAGTGGCCGTTCGCGCTCTGGAAAAGCCGCAAGATGCGCTGAAGCACTGCATCGAAATCAACCGTTACGAAAACGATAGCGACCGCCTGTGCCGCACCCTCATCGCCCAGCTCTTCGACGAAGAGAAAGATCCCGTCCAAATCATCAAGTGGAAAGAAATCTTCGAAGTCATCGAGACCGCCGTCGACAAGTGCGAAGACGTCGCCAACGTCATCGAAGGCGTCATCCTCAAGAGCGCCTGACCCGCCCATGCCCCGATTCGATTCAGCATTTGCCGTAGCGAAGAACTGTCCTCCCTGCCAAAGGGACGGCTCGCTCATCACTTCCTCCGCCTCCTTTACTTCCTCTACGTCCTTTACCTCCTCTACTTCTTTCCCTCCCGAGGCCTTCGCCCGTGAGTAGCTTCTCCCTCCTCCTTGTCGTCATCCTTCTCACCCTTACCTTCGAATTCTCGAACGGCTGGCACGACGCCGCCAATTCCATTGCCACGGTGGTCTCCACGCGCGTCCTCACGCCTTTCCGCGCCGTCCTCTGGGCGGCTTTCTGGAACTTCGTCGCCGCCTTCGTTTTCGGCACCGCCGTCGCCAAGACCATTGGCAAGGGCATGGTCCACATCCAAATGGTGGATGAGAAGGTCCTCCTCGCCGGCCTCCTCGGTGCGATCACATGGAACCTCATTACCCTGATCCTCGGCCTGCCGACGAGTTCCTCCCACGCTCTCATGGGCGGCTACGGCGGCGCTGCCGTCGCTCATGCCGGGTTCAAAGCCCTCATCCTTGGCGGCTGGACCAAGCCGGTGCTCTTCATTTTTCTCTCGCCGGTCATCGGCTTCATCGTCGCTACGGCCGTTACGGTTATCACCAGTTGGATCGTCCGCAGCCAGCGCCCGCTCAAAGTCGACCGCTGGTTCCGCCGGCTGCAACTCATCTCCGCCGCCGCTTACAGCCTCGGCCACGGCACCAACGACGCCCAGAAAGGCATGGGCATCATCACCACTGCTCTCGTCGCCGGCGGCCTGATGAAGACTTACGACGTCCCCTACTGGGTCATTATCTGCTGCCACCTCGCCATGGGCGGCGGCACTATGGCGGGCGGCTGGCGCATCATCAAGACCATGGGCCAGCGCATTACCAAGCTCACCCCATTCGGCGGCTTTTCCGCCGAAGCCGCCGGCGCCCTCACCTTAATGGGCACCGCGCATTTCGGCATCCCTGTCAGCACCACCCACACCATCACCGGAGCCATCGTCGGCGTCGGCGCTTCCCGCCGCCTTTCCGCCGTCCGCTGGGGCGTGACGCAGCGCATCGTCTTCGCTTGGGTCCTCACCATTCCCGGCGCCGCCCTCTTCGGCGCCGCCCTCTTCCATCTCGTGCGCCACTGGCTGCCTTAGCACCCCGGCTAAAAGCTTTTCCTTGACTTGCTATAGAATGTCTGCTACTATTCTCCTTAGCTAATATTGCGATACGATTCTGACCGCGGCAATTCCTTGCCGCGTTTTCTTTTTAGATCCCTGGATGCGGCTCAACCCTTTGCATTTCAAAGCTTTGCGGCCTCATTTGCGATCTTAAGAAAAAACGGCCATTCATAACCCTTTTCTTTTCATACTCTTGCGCACTCTTTTGCGCTCTTTTGCACCATGCAAAAATGCAAACCCTTTTGAGTCAATCGATTACGCACTCTTTGGATAAAACACCGGGGGTGGGGGGAGGGGGTTGCGGCCCCTTGATGCCCCGAACACGGCCAACAGTCGGGCCTGCGCGACTTTAATCGCTTTAGATTCATCAAATTCAGTAAACTATCCCCTGGGGCTGAGCCGTGACTGAAACCAGAGCGCCATTTACGACCGTCGAGGAAGCCGTTGAAGAAATTCGTCAGGGCCGCATGGTCGTCCTCGTCGACGACGAGGACCGCGAAAACGAAGGCGACCGCATGGTCGTCCTCGTCGACGACGAGGACCGCGAAAACGAAGGCGACCTCGCCATGGCCGCCGAAAAAATCACTCCCGACGCCATCAACTTCATGGCCAAGTACGGCCGCGGCCTGATCTGCCTGCCGCTCACCGAAGAACGCTGCGACGAACTCCACCTTCCGCTCATGTCGCCTATCAATACCTCCGTTCACGGCACTGCCTTCACGGAAGCGGTGGACGCGCGGCTCGGCGTCAGCACCGGAATCAGCGCTTCGGATCGCGCCATCACCATCCTTACGGCCATCGATCCGAAAACGAAGCCGCAGGATCTTGCGCGACCCGGTCACATTTTTCCGCTGCGCGCGCGCAACGGCGGCGTGCTCGTCCGCGCCGGCCAGACGGAAGCGTCCGTCGACCTCGCGCGCATCGCCGGATTGACTCCCTCGGGTGTCATCTGCGAAATCATGAACGAAGACGGCACGATGTCCCGCGTGCCGCAGCTCGTCGAATTCTGCAAGGAACACGACCTGAAGATGCTCACGGTGGCGGACCTCATTCGCTACCGCATGCAGCACGAGCGCTATGTCCGGCGCGTGGCCGAAGCGGTCCTGCCCACGCGCTATGGCGACTTCCGGATGATCGCGTATGCCAGCGACGTGGACCACGATCAGCACGTTGCGTTTGTGCGCGGCGATCTGGAAGGCGCGGAGCCGGCGCTGGTGCGCGTCCATTCACACTGTCTCACCGGTGACGTTTTCGGTTCCACGGCTTGCGACTGCTCGGAGCTTGTCTCGCGCTCGCTGGAAGCCATCGCCAAGGAAAATCGCGGCGTCTTTCTCTACCTGCATCACACAGGACGCGGCTTCAGCGTCGAAACCGCCGAAGAGCCCGGCGTGCTCCCGCAAATTCATTTTCACAAGCGCGGCCAGCTCGACCGCGAGCCTGCGCGCCAGCGCATGGTCCAGCACGAAAGCGGCATCGGCGCGCAAATCCTGATCGACCTCGGCCTCAAGGACATTCGCGTCCTCACCAATCATCCGAAAAAAGTCGTCGCTCTCGAAGGCTACGGCATCCGCATCGCCGATCAGGTGCCCCTCCGCCTCGAGCAAGCCCGTCCGACGCACCAGGCCTTCTAATAGGCTGCTGAACAATAGGATCGGTCTGTCATTCCGAGCGAAGCGAGGAATCTGCTTTTCTTTGGAAAAGAAAAACAGGAGGAAAATCTACGGCGATTTGTCTGGCGGCTTCTGCGCAGAAGCAGTGGGCTTCGTCGTGGGTTGCGGGCTCTTTGAAGCCGCGGGCTTCCCAACAGTCAAGTACTTGCGCATTTTTTCAAGCCGTTTCGGACCGAGACCGCGAATCGCCAGCAAATCATCCACGCTCTTGAACGGGCCGTACGACTTCCGCATTTGCAAAATTTTCTCCGCCGTCGCCGGCCCGATTCCTGGCACCTGCTGCAAATCCTCCGATGTCGCGGTATTCAGATTCACCGGCTTGGCCGGCGGTTTTTTCTTCGCATTCGCGGAAATGGCAAGAGACAAAGCCAGGAACAATAAGAGCAGGCTTGGAACCAGCCGCTCTCGAAACAATTGTCCACGAAGGACTTGCGAAGGGTTGGATTGGGCGCTGCGGGGCCACATGCTCCACGCTCGTACGGCGGCCTGACTGTTAGGATTCGTTACGTGGCGCTTATTGTACTATTTTCCCCTGCGCATCGTATACTTCAACTTCGCCGAAGAGGGCGGCTTGCTGCTCAATTTGTGCGCGGTCGCCGACGACGACAATTTGCATGTTTGCGGAGTCCAGATATTTGCGCGCCGTTGCGAGCAGATCTTCCGGCGTCAGAGCGCGGACTTTTTGCCGATACGTTTCGAGGTAGTCGTCCGGCAACTCGTTCAGCGCCACGGTGGAAAGTTGCGACAGCAAACCATCCTGCGTCGCGAGCCCCATGGAGAAGACGCCGCTCAGGTAATTCTGCGCGTCGGCCAGCTCCGGTTCCGGCACCGGCACGGAACGTAATTTGTCCATTTCATAGAAAATCTCCGTCAGCGATGCCGCCACAACATCATTTCGCACCGCGGCCGAAACCGAAAAGTAGCCATGCTCGCGCAGCGCGCTCACTCCGCTGCGAGGGCTATAGGTATAGCCCTTATCCTCGCGGATATTCATTACCAGCCGGGAATTAAACGCTCCACCGTAAAGACTGTTGGTGAGACCCAGCTTCACCCAGTCCGGATGCTTCCGCGTGATCGCGTGGCAGCCCGCCAGGATCTGCGTCTGGACCGCTCCCGGCACGTGCACCAAATACACCTGCCGTCCGCGTGGATTCGCCGGAGCTGGAGCCGCAGCGGCCTCCGGTTTTTTCCCGGCCCATGCGCCAAACACTTTTTCGGCCGTCTTCAGCATCTCCTGCGCGTCGAAATCACCGACGAGCAGTAAGAGCCCATTCTCTGGCGTGTAAAATTCGCGGTAGACCGCCTGCAAATCTTCGCGCTTGTACGCAGCCACTTGCTCTTCGCTCGGAGAAACTTGCCCGTAGGGGTGCGCGCCGAACAAAACTTTACGCAATCGCTCGCTCGCCAGGAATCCCGGCTGCGTGCGCTCCAGCTTTACTTCTTCTAGCTTTTGCCGACGTTCGCGCTCGAACTCCGCTTCGGGAAACGCCGCTTCGCGCGCCAGTTCATCCACCAATCCGAGGAGTGGCTCCGCAAATTCAGAAAGCCCGGCAAACGAAATCGCGCTGGTATCCGCGCCCGCGCCGGAAGAGAGGTCCGCGCCGATCCGCCGCAAATCTTCTTCGATCTGCCGGCTCGCGCGCTTCGTTGTCCCCGTACGCACCACCGTCGCGGCCATTTCCGCAAGCCCCGGAGCGCGATGCATCGCCGCTGCGTTTCCGGAGCGGAAAAACAGTTCGCCATGGAACTTCGGAATGGAGTGCGCCTCTGCGAGAATGACTTCCAGTCCATTCGAGAGCCGCGCCTTCGTCCGTTTCGGCCACGTCACCGCGCGTTCCGCGGCGAGAGCGGGAACACCACTTGCTACTTCTACGGCACGGGTGGCCATTACGCAGCCTCCTTTGCGCTCGCCTTGACGGGTGTGCGAAAGACGATGGCGCGTTTTTCATTTCGCAGATATTTTTTGGCTGCGGCCTGGATCTCTTCGCGAGTGACCGCAAGAAATCCATCCAGGATGGTGTTCACCAGTTGCGGTTCGTTATCGAACAGCGTGAAGCACGCGAGGAGATGCATCAGCCCGTACTTCGGCATGTACCCGCCGCGGCCGCCTTCCAGCGTAGCGAAATAATCCGAGCGCCACTTCACCTTCAATTGTTCCAGTTCGTCCGCGCTGATGCCGTTTTCTTGCACTTCGCGGATCACGGCATCAAACGCTTCCAGCGTCGCTTCGCTCGAATACTCGGGCTTGTGCAGAATGCGCGTGGTCATTTGTGTCGGCCCGTTGTAACCGAAGAGGTCGTCGATTCCCCCGCCGGCCTCGACGGCAATTTGCTTCTCCAGCACCAATTCGCGGTGCATTCTGCCCGCGCGTCCGCCGTGCAGCGCCTGATCCAGCAGCGCCATCGCGCACCAATCGGCCGTGCGCCTTTTTGGCATCACGTATCCAATGGCCATCGCGGGCAGCGTCCCGAATTTCTCTTCCACGTTCCCGCGCCGCTCCTCCGCTTGTTCGGGTTCGCTGGGATCGGCGAACGGCGGCGCCGCTCCCGCGGGAATCTCCCCAAAATGTTTTCTTGCCAGCGCGATGCCTTCTTCCGCTTTCACGTCGCCCAGCATCAGCAGCACGGCATTATTCGGCACGTAGTATGTTTTGAAAAACGCCTGCACGTCGGCCAAGTCCGCCGCATCGAGGTCGGCAAAATCGCCGTAAAAATTGTGCGCGTTCGCCCAATTGCGAAACGCTACCGGAGGCATGTCCAGCCACGGGAACCCGCCGTAGGGCTGGTTCATCACGTTGACGCGAACTTCTTCCTTCACGACGTCGCGTTGGTTTTTCAGATTTTCATCATCCACTTTCAACGCCCGCATGCGGTCCGCTTCGAGCCACAGCACGCGCTCCAGCGCATTCGACGGCACCGCTTCGTAGTAATTCGTCACATCGTAACTCGTCGAACCGTTCAGCACGCCGCCGCTGGAATTGACCAGCTTGATGTGCTGCATCTTCGGCGCATTCGCGGAACCCTGAAACATCATGTGTTCGAACAGGTGCGCAAACCCGCTGCGCCCCTGCGGTTCGAGCCGGAATCCGATCTTGTAGTAGACGCCCACGGTAACCACTGGCGCCGTGGTATCCGGCGCAACCACCACGTCGAGCCCATTGGCCAGTTTGGTACTTTCGATCCCAATCTGGAGTCGTTTCACGCGTTGCCCCCTATCATCTTTGCTTTTGGTTTCTCTTCCACGGAACCCTTTTCCAATTCGGCCAACATACCAGGAGTATCTTGTGCGAGGACGCGCACTGCCAGACGGTTCAGCGCTTCATACGCATGCGCAAATTCTTGCTGCGATTCTCGAAGTGCGTCCAAATGCGCCCGCACCACTTTGTAATCTCCGCGAGCGAGCGGACCCGTCCACGCCGCTCGTGGCCCCAGCCTTTCAAAATTCTCCAAAACCTGACGCGTCAGCGGCAGCAACGCGCGCACGGCTTCGCTCCGCCGCATCCCCAGCGAGACGAGTAACTGCGTGGCTGCTTCCTCTACCGCGAGCACGTGACCGGCGGCCATCGCCGCTGCCGCGTGATACAAGAGCTTCTTGCTCCCCGCGATGCGCACCGGCGATCCTCCAAGCGATCGCGCGATCTGCCGGGCCACTCGCACCGCCTGCGTCTCCCCTTCCATCGTAAAAACCTTGCCTTCCAGCAATGGCACGGCGACTCCACTGAAAGATTGCAGCGGATGCATCGATCCGACCGCCGCGCCCCGCTCCTGCACGGCAGCGAGCACACCAGAGTCCATCGCACCGCTGGTGTGCAGGACGACTCTTCCGCGCAGCTCTTCTTCGCCGATCCGCGCCAGCTCCTGCGCAACAACTGCGATTCTGTCATCGGGTGTGGCGATCAGGATCACCCGCGACGCCAGGATTTGCCGCGTCATTCCCGCGCAGGCCTTCCCTGCCCCAATAAACCGAACGGCGCGCCGTGCGCTCGCCGCGCTGCGGGTAACGACCGCGCCAATCTTCCACCCCAGCTCGCGCAACCGGCGCCCCAGCGACCGTCCCACGCGTCCCGCACCGATGATGGCCAGGCTATTCACCATCTCGTGTTAGCATAACCTGAGGGCAACGCTGACACCAATTTCCATGCATCTTTTCGGACTGCTTCTCTTTGGTTTCATCGCGTTCTTCTGGCTCACGCACGGCCTCCGCGTTGCCTATGGTGCCATGCGCCTCCCTTGGATCAAGGACTTCGCGCCTCCGTCAGATGCTGACTGTCCGCGCATCTCGATTCTCTTCGCGGCGCGTGACGAAGAAGAGAAACTACCCGCGGCGCTCGCCACCCTGATGGAAATCAACTATCCGAATCTGGAAGTCATCGCGGTTGATGACCGTTCGAACGATGCTACCTGCCGCATCCTCGACGAGTTTGCGGCCGCGCATCCCCGGCTTCGCGTTGTTCACGTCACGCAACTACCCGCCGGCTGGCTCGGCAAACCTCACGCCCTCCAGAAAGCTTACGAAGCCTCCACCGGCGATTGGTTGCTGTTCACCGACGCCGATGTGCGTTTCAAGCGCGATGCTCTGCGCAGGGCCGTTGCTCTTGCGAAAGCGTGCAATCTTGACCACCTCACGCTCATGGGCGACGTCGAAATGGTCGGCTTCTGGGAGACCGTGCTTATTACTTTTTTTGGCATGGCATTTCACATTGCCGCCGATCCTTATCGCGTTGCTAATCCCAATTCGCGCGCCTATATCGGAGTTGGCGCTTTTCAACTCCTCAAGCGCGCCGCTTATGAAGCCAGCGGCACGCATCGCCGCCTGGCCATGGAGGTCGTGGACGATATGAAATTGGGAAAAATCGTCAAACAATCGGGTTTTCGTTCCGGCGCGGGTATTGCGCAGGATTTCGTCGTTGTCCGGTGGCACGCTGGCCTCGGCAACTTGATTCGCGGCGTCACGAAAAATTTCTTCGCTGGCGTAGGTTACAGCGTGCCACTCGTGGCGATTGCCGTCACCGGTCTTCTGCTCATGAACGTGGCGCCAGTCTTCGGTACTTTGTTCGGCCACGGGTGGATTCGCATTCTCGCGACAATCGCCTTGGTCATCGCACTGTGCTTCCACATCGGCGTGGACATCGGCATGCGAGTCTCGCCGTTGTATGCGTTCACGCATCCTCTCGGTGCGCTTCTCTTCAGGTATATGCTTCTTCGCTCGACCGTCGTCACGCTCAAGCAGGGTGGCATCGTTTGGCGCGACACTTTCTACCCGCTGGACGACCTGAAACGCGGCGTTGTTTAATTTGCGGGCTCCGCCGGCGCGGGCGTGGTTTCGACTGAAAACAGTCCCGCCATATCTTTTTGCTTTAAGGCGCGGATGCGGTCCCGCAACTGCGCAGCCTTTTCAAACTCAAACTTTTTGGCCGCCTCGCGCATTTGCGTTTCCAGTTGTTGCAGCATCTCCGCGAGCTGCTGTTCGCTCTTGATATTCGCAGTGGCCGCATCAAGGCTGGCATCGTCCACCGGCACGGTCACGTAATCGGCCTCGACGATTCTCGCCAGCTCCATATCCACGGATTTAATGATCGACATGGGGGTGATGTTGTTCTCTTTGTTGTAGGCGACTTGCTTCGCGCGCCGCCGATTCGTTTCGCCGATGGCTTGATTCATCGAGTCGGTCCGCCGGTCCGCGTACAAAATCGCTCTGCCCTCAATGTGCCTGGCGCAGCGTCCAATGGTCTGGATCAGAGAGGTCGTGCTTCGCAGGAATCCCTCTTTGTCCGCATCCAAAATGGCGACCAGCGAAACTTCCGGTAAATCCAAACCCTCGCGCAGCAAATTGATTCCGATGAGCACGTCAAATTCGCCGCGCCGCAAATCGCGCAAGATTTTGATGCGGTCCAGCGTTTCCACTTCCGAGTGCAGATAGCGGCACTTGACGCCAATCTCCGTAAAATACTCGGACAAATCCTCGGCCATGCGCTTGGTCAGCGTGGTCACCAGCACGCGTTCGTTTTTCTCCGAGCGCACGCGAATTTCTTCCAGCAGATCATCCACCTGGCCCTTCACCGGACGAATTTCCACCTGCGGGTCCACCAGCCCCGTCGGGCGAATCACCTGCTCGACGACAACGCCGCCTGCCTTGGTCAGCTCATACGGCCCGGGCGTTGCGGACACGTACACCACCTGATTGATGCGGTGCTCGAATTCTTCGAACGTCAGCGGCCGGTTATCCAGCGCCGAAGGCATTCGAAAGCCGTAGTCCACCAGCGTTTGCTTGCGCGCGCGGTCACCATTGAACATTCCGCGCACTTGCCCTACCGTCTGGTGCGATTCATCGATGAACAGCAAGTAGTCCTGCGGCACGTAATCCAGCAGCGTCGGCGGCGCTTCTCCCGGCAAACGCCCGCTGAGGTGCCGTGAATAATTCTCGATGCCGTGGCAATAGCCGATGGTGCGCATCATTTCGATATCGAACATGGTCCGCTGCACCACGCGCTGCGCCTCGACGAATTTTCCCTGCTTCTCCATTTCTTTCTTCCACCACCAAAGCTCTTCCTGAATGCTCACGATGGCGCGGTCCCGCTGCTCCTGCGGCATGACGTAATGCGTCTTCGGATAAATAGGAATGCGCGACAAATCTTCCTGCCCCGCGCGCACCTCCCCTGTCAGCGGATCGATCTGCCTCAGCGCATCGATCTGGTCGCCCCACATTTCGATGCGGTAAGCCTGATCCTCATACGTGGGATAAATTTCGATCATGTCGCCGCGCACGCGGAACGTGCCGCGCCGCAAGTCCTCGCTGCGCTCGTACTGAATATCCACGAACCTGCGCAGCAGGGCTTCGCGCGATGTCTGGTGCCCTTTTTCCAGCATGACGAGCATGCCGTAATAGGCTTCCGGCGAGCCGAGGCCGTAAATGCAAGAGACGGAGGCCACGATTACAACGTCGCGGCGTTCGAACAGAGAACGCGTCGCGCTCATGCGCAGCTTGTCGAGTTCGTCGTTGATGGTCGCTTCTTTGTCGATGTAGATGTCGGCGGAGGGAACATAGGCTTCGGGCTGGTAAAAATCGTAGTAGCTGACGAAATATTCGACGGCGTTCTCCGGAAAGAAGCCCTTGAACTCGTGATATAGCTGAGCGGCCAGAGTTTTGTTGTGCGCCAGGACCAGGGCGGGACGGTCTGCCTGTTCAATCAGCTTCGCCATGGTAAAGGTCTTGCCCGACCCGGTCACGCCGAGGAGCACCTGGTGCTTTTCGCCGGATTCCACGCTGCGATAGAGCTGGTCAATCGCGGCAGGTTGGTCGCCGCGGGGCTGATAATTGCTGTGCAGCTTGAATTTCATGGGAAGGGTCTCCTACAGCTTCGCCGGCCGCTGCCGAAACCTTCATTATACTCCGGCATGCAAGCTCTGGCTTTTGAAGGGGAAAAGCAGCGGCAGTTTCGAATCAGGGACGATTCAGCGGCGTCTCCGTGACCAGGAGCACTTCCGAGTGACTCTTGGCGTCGACGTTGTAGTGCACACGGTTCGAGCCATCGGCTTTGGCCACCACGACATCCATGAATTGACTGCTTTCTTCCGTCGCGCGAACGACAAGGCCGCTCTTCAGGGAAATATAGGTGATGATCTCGTTGGCGCCCTTCGCCGTTCCCATGGTCCGCAACTCGTGAAGCTTAAAATCTTCGGGCGTCGCATCTTTCGATGACGATTTTTGTTTCAGCGTTGCCGTCGTGAGCAGCACCGCACAAGTATCGGAAGGACCTCTGGAGGCGGAGACATCTCCCGTGATGGAAAGCTGACTCGCCTGGCATGGCTCATCCCGCACGTACAGGGACTCCCGGGTCCAATTCAATCCGGCGATCGGCGCTCCCGCCTGTTCCGCTTGTTCCGACTTCCATTTTTCGCCGGACTTCATTCCGTTTGCGGGAAGCGTCCACGCCAGCGCAAAACGCGCCACCCATTGCTGCCAGGCCTGCTGTTGCTCGGGAAAAAGAGAATCCAAACCTTTTACACTATTCACCGAGCCATCCGATGAAATCGTGAACTCGATGCTTTTGCCATCGGGGTCCACACGCTGTTTATCCCCGTCGGGCTTTTTATCACCCGGCCCCTTCAACCACACACCGGAATCCAGAGTCAGAAACTGACCGCGCGCATGAATCGCCGCCTTGCTGCCCGTCTCCTGTACATCCAAAACTTCAACCCTCAGCAAACCGTGAGCATCGATCTGGGCGGCATTCGGGGCCATGGGCGCGACAACGTTGCTTTCAGTCTTGACGGTCTTGTCGCTCTGAAAACGGATGAGGTAGGTGATGGTCTGGCCGGACTGCAATTTGGGCAGGAGATGGACGCGTCTTTCGCGGGCGCAGAGAGTGGCAGCCGCAAGAAACAACGAGCCGGCGATCCGCTGTAATTTGCGTCTCATGGCGTCTGCACTGCCCCGCGAGTCTTCGGAGAGCTCTCCGCGTGTAATCACCGGAAACAAAAAGCGCAAAGGTCAATCCGCAGGTTGCCGTGCGCCTGCCTCTTCCACGGAAACTTTCGGTCCATCGAGCGGTCCTGAAATCTTCAGCACGCGTCCCGTTCCGGAATCACTCGCCTTACGATCTTTGCTTTTTCGCGCGCTCGTCGTTTCGACCGTCAAGTCAGTGTTTCGCCCAAAGCTGAGTGTTCCATTCACCAGCGTCAACTGTTTCCCACCGTCGAGCCGGAAGTCATCGAGAAAGATGCTGCTGTCCTGCAAACGCAGAGAGCCTTCACCCGACGGCCACCGGGAGACTCCTGCGCGAGCCGCTCCGTCAGCGACGCTTGCGTTTACGTCCCAACCGCGAAACTCCACCTTGTTGAAATGAAACTCGCCGTGGCCGGCCAGCTTTCCCAGGAGTTCCTCGCGGCCCACGCCTTCGGTTTTCACCTTCAAAGTGCCCGACGCGACGCCGCCCAATCGTTCCGCGATCCGGCCCGCTCCCGGCAGTTGCGCGAGATTCACGCGATCCAATTCTGCTGCGATCTCATAGACGGGCCGCGGCAAAAACCTTGCATTTATTTTTGCCCGCACTTTGCCGCCCGCCCATTCCGCCTGTGCTTCACGGACATCGAGTTGGAGATCATGGAGGGACCCCTTCGCGAGAACGTGTTCCAGCTTCAACTTTTCGATCGTCAATTGGGCAATGCCAAGCTCGCCTTCGGCATTCACGCGCCGAACCAATTCACTCGCCGGCGCGCTCGGCGCCGATCCACCCAAAAGAGTCGGCAGCAGCCTCTGTAGCCAGTTCGGCCGCGCTCTTGGGCCGACCCAGCGATCCAGGTCAGCCGCGTTCAACTGGTCCACGCTCAAATGAAATGTCCACTGCGGCCCATTTTCCGCATCGGTCGGAGACGTTTCCTCGATATTTCCCGTCCACATCCCGCCAAACCCTTCGACTCTCATTAGGCGTGCAACGCGCCGGCCATCGATCCAATCCAACGCACTTTCAGATATTTTCAGAGGCTGGTTCAATCCAGCAACAGTCAAATTCGCTTTATTGAAACCGATCCTGCCATTCCACCGGCCGCCGAACGGCCTCTTCCACTCCCATTTCGTGACCGCGGTCGCCCGGCCAGTCAGTTCCCAACCGTGATTCAGCTGGTGCCCAATCGCTGCAGATAATTTCAGGAAATCTTCCACCTTGTTGAAGTTTCCCTCGATACTGATGCTTCCTGCCTGCGCGTTCAAATCGTGCACAAACGTCAGGTCCGCGGCGTTTTCCATCGCCAGCGCCACACGGCGCCGCTTCGGCGCCATCACGTCGGGAACCTCGCCGCCGAGAGCGATCCGTACCGGCCCAATCGCCAGCACGCCTCGCTCGCGCCCTCCGCTCAAGGGACCGATTCGCAGCGGCTCCGCGAAACCCGGCACTTTCACGATTCCGCCGCCGCTCGAAAGCGCCGCCGATTCCAGCGCCAGCGGCCACCCGCGAAGGATCATCCCACCCGTAAAATACTGTTCCGCCGTCACACCCTCCGCCACGTCCGGATGAAACGCGCGATACCATGCCAACAAGTCCGACGCCTGTATCCCCAGCGAATCCATGCGCAATTCCGTCGACGGTGCGCCGCCTCCAGCGAGACGGAACATACCGCGGAGATTCGATCCCGGACCTTCTACGGCGATTTCTTCCGCGACCAAGTTCCCCGCACCGACGTTCCAGCGCCCCTTCACGTTCACATTCAGGCGGGGATTATCGGCGCGCTCCGTCAAATCCCAGCGATGGATCTGCCCGGCGCGCCCCTGCACGGAAAATGTCCAGTCGCCCGTCACATCCCCCTTGGCGACCCCGCTCTTCGCAGTGGCATCCAGCGCAAACACGCCGCGCACGCCGTAATCCTGGCCGCGGAAGAGCCGGAAGACGTCTGCCAGCGACGCCTCGCTCCAATGCAAACTGACTTCCGCAGGCTGCAACCTCGTGGAAGTCCCTGCAACGTCGCCAAGCACTTTTATCGTTCCCGCCGATTGCAGCGAAACTCCGCTCCGCCAGGGCTGGGCTTCCAGTTGCAGTTGCCAGCGCCCGGCAGAGATCTGCTCTACACTCCCCGAGACACTTGTGAACGCAAAGGGCAACTTGTCATCCCCGGTCTTAAAATTGATTCGCCCTTCATCGAATTCGATTCTTTCCAGCCGGTTCACCGGAGCGACGGGCGAGGGTGGTCCATAAACACGCGCGCTTTGTGCAGGATTTCCCTTTGCAGGCGGCAACCATCTCTCCAGATTCCAGCGGCCTTCCGAATTGCGCACCAGAATCAGGCTCGGCTTGCTGAGCGACATGGTTCCAAATTCAAAATGGCCCCGCAGCAGGTCCATCCACCGCAGACCGGCGGTCAGCTGTTCCGCGCGAAGAAAGTACTCGTGGCCGAACGCGGGGTCCTCCCCCACAGTCACACCGCTGGCATCCAGTTGCGGACTCGGCAGAATCCGCGCGTCGAAACTCGCGACATCCACCTGCCGTCCGAAAGCTCTTTCCAGATGTGCGACCAGATACGCATGCACGCGGTGGGTCCGCACCAGAAGAGACACCCCGGCCTGCAAGGCGATGACGATGAATACCATCGCCAGCGCTGGTTTCCACCACTTTTGCAGCTTGGTCATCTCGCTCGGAAGTTTCGCAGACTCATGCACAAAAAGGTAGGGGCGAGCCTGTACCCGGAACGGATTGAAGAGTTTGCTTGCAGGTGTTTTCTCTATTCCGGATCGGAATCCTAATGCACAGTATGGAGCATCCGGCTCCATCGCGTTCGAGACGGCAAATGCACCAGCGTCTCGAAAACGCCGGACAACCGCGACCAGAAGGTGCTTTCTCCGTTGTAGTCGGCGCTTTTCGAATCCACCGACCAGTAAATCAAGAACGGCCGCCCCATGACGGCATCCCGATCGACGAATCCCCAGTAGCGGCTGTCCAGGCTGCGGTCGCGATTGTCGCCCATCGCGAAGTATTTTCCGGCTGGCACGACAATTTCATCCCCGTGCATGTATTTCCGCATCTCATGCACCCATTCCGGCTGCATCGCGGAGGTGATCAATTGGCTGCTCGGCGGAGGAAAGTTGTAATTCAAGGGATCATAGGGGGCGCTGGGATCGTGCACGACATAGGGCTCCGGCAGCGCTCTCCCGTTGATGAAGATCTCCTGGTCGACCAGCTTCAGATGATCTCCAGGCAAGCCGATGACCCGCTTCACGAAATGCTGGTGATCGGCATAAGGGTACTTGAAAACAATGATGTCGCCGCGTTGCAGTTGGCGGTAGGGCAGCACTTTTTCGTACCAGGCCCCAGTCCCGCCGAAAATAAACTTGTTCACCAGCAAGTGGTCGCCGATCAGCAGCGTGCCTTCCATCGATGCCGACGGAATCTTGAAGGCCTGCACGATGAAACTTGTGCCGAAGAGCGCCAGAATCACCGTCACCAGCAGTGACTCCAGGTATTCGGAAATCGTGGTCTGGTCTGCGCGGTGTTTCTGTTTTTTTTCTGGTGCCTGTTTTTCGATTTCTGCCACGGTCTCTTCCGGCATTCCGCCTCAGCCTTTCGCTTCCGCGCGCTCGAGTCGTTCCAAAGCGCTGCGTGCCGCACGTTGCTCCGCCTCTTTTTTCGTGCTGCCTTCGCCGGTCGCCATGCGCTCCCCGTCAATCCAAACTTCGATCTGGAAAACTTTTTGGTGGTCCGGGCCGCTCTCACCGGCCACGCGATATTCCGCCGGCGCCCGGCCTTGTCCCTGCAAGAGTTCCTGCAATGCGGATTTGCGATCGGATTCCGAGATGCGTTCACCGCGCTCCTCGAGCGCCTGCGCGAACAGAACCCTTCGCAACACCTCGCGCGCCGCACCCAGTCCGCCGTCGAGGTAAACCGCAGCTACAACCGCTTCGAACGCATCGGCCAGCAGCGTCTGCTTCTCCCGGCCGCCGGTTTTCTCTTCCCCGCGCCCCAACCGCAAGTGCTCGCCCAGGCGCAGCCGCCGCGCAGCCGCCTCCAGGGAACCTGCATTTACGATCCGCGCGCGGCTCTTGGAAAGCTGCCCTTCGCTCCACTCCGGAAAAGTCGCCAGGAGATATTCGCTCGTAAGCAGCTCGAGGACGGCATCTCCGAGGAACTCCAGCCGCTCGTTGTCCCTGGGAAGCAAGGCAGAGCCAGCCTCTTCGGCGACTGCTGCGCGCAATTCGGGGACTGCTGAGCTGTGGGTCAGCGCCCTCTCGAGGAGCTCCCTTGCCGAAAACTTGTACCCGAGACGCTCCTCGAACGCTCCGTCTGTGATCCGGATGGTCTCTTGCATAATTCCGCCGCGCCAGCGGCCTGGCTTATTTCGGCGCGCTCAGTTGCGTCGCGCCAAGCTTCTTCGCATCTTCCGCCTGCGCCTTGCAGGTCCCCTGCAGGGGCCCCGTCATGGTTGCACACTTGTTGAAGGCCGCTATCGCATCATCGAAGTGCGACGTGACCTTGTTCGCCATGCCCAGCAAATAGTAATTCACGGGGTCCGGATTCGGATCGATCTTCACAGCCTGTTCGAGCTCCGGAATCGCTTCCGCATTCTTCCCTCGCCGCACGTAGACCAACCCCAACCCGCTGTGAGCCATCGCCAGCGTCTGATTCTTCGCGGACGCAAAAGCTTCATCGGTCAAGTTTTCGGGCTTCGGAAGCGTGGGCGTAATCTCGATGGCTTGCTTGGAATATTGTTCCGCTTTGGCCAGCACCTGCACGGCAGCGGGGTCGGATGCACTCCCACGCAAGCTCCGAGGCAGTGTCTGCCCCAGCAGCGCGAGCGTAGAGACGTCGTTGGGCGCCAACGCGATTTCCTTTTCGCCATATTCCTGCATCTTTTGCGTGTTCCCGATCTGCAGGTAGGCATAAGTCAAAGCCCCGTACACGGGAGACTTGTAGCGGCTCTCCGGATATTTCAGGAGAAATGCTTCACCGAGCTCAATCTTTTTGGCGGCATCATTCGGAATCACGCCCTGAAAGGCTTTGTACGCGGCATCTTCTTCCGCATTCACCGGCGCCGGGGCGTTCAGCGTCAGAGGTGTAACCTCCGGCGTCTTCGGTTTGTCGCTCTGCTGCGCCGGAGGCTGGCTCTGGCTACCCTGGCCATACTGCAAACCCCGCGCCGCTGCGACTCCGTTGGTGCACGCCAGCAACCCCGCGACGGCTATGGCTTCCAACCAAATGTTCCACTTCTTTCTCATCCTTTTTCTCCTCCTTCGTTCTTCCTCACTCGATCTTCGTGGATGGCGCCACCTCGACTCCTCAGCCAACTCCGCCCGGCAAAAATCGAACTTCGTTCACGGTCGCGCTATGGGTTTATCTCCGCCAAACGCCGCGAGCCCTTTTTGTGCCGCCTGCTTGGCCTGCTCCGGCCCGCCTTCCACATTCAGCACGGACTGATACTCCATCTTCGCTACTTCTGGATTCCCCTCATCATCATAAATCCGAGCCAGGTAAACGTGCGACCACGCCAGCACCATGGGATCTTGAGTCGCCGCATGTTCACCCGTCGTCAGCCGCCCGAATACTTGCTTGGCTTTTGCCGCATCGTGATCCAGGAGCGCCACCAATCCAATTCCGTACCACGCTCGCGCCTGGTCCGGATATTTCGTCAGAACTTTCTGAAACGATGCCTCCGCCGCGCGCGGATTTTTCTCCGCGACCTCAGCTCCCGTATCGATGGCCCGCACCAAATCCGGGAAAAAGAGCCTCATCGAGGGTTCGGAGCTTTCGAATTTGGGCAGCGCCCCGAAGAGCGGCTTCACAAAAACGTAACCGTCTTCATCGTCCCGGCTCATCGCCGCTTCCCGCTCGCCGGGCGACATGCGCTTGAGTTTCAGTTCTACCGCGCGCACCGTGCATTCCGCAAAGTACGACGCATAGTCGTCCTTTAACTCCGGCGCAAGGCGCGGGGCGGTGGCGGCCTTCTCGAATAACGGGCGTTTCACTGCCGTCACGTGGGGATACATCAGGGGCAGGGGGTCCAGCAGAAAGTGCAGAAACGCGTGACGTACTACGTCTGTGGGAATCTCTTCTCCTCCGCTCAGCACCAGCGCATAGTGATCCCCAAAATTCCGCACGTTGGTGATGCGACCCACCAGCGGCTCGACAACGATCGCAAATGTCCGCGGCCCGGACGGCTCGAGGATTTCGCGCAAATATCCCGACGCGACGAACACAATCTGCGACACCGGATCGTGCAACCGCTCGACTTCGCGGTTATAAATCGGCTGCACTTGCCGCCACAGTTGACCGATTTTCTGTTCCTGATAGTAGTTCGAAAGGATTTCGCTGAAACCCTCGAGCGCGATTACTTCCGGCGGCAACTCATCCCGCCGCAACACCGGCTGAAACGCGGGCGCGGGCCCGGACACCAGGCCAAACCACAAATACCTGGAAAGCATCGCCCCGGGATCCCGCAGCTCGTGCTGGCGGTAAAATTCCCGCACCGCTTCCACCGCCGGACCCTGCTGCTTACGCAAGCGCTCCCGCATCTGCGCCCGGAACGCTGTCCAATTGTCGGAGCTGATGTTCGATTCGAAACCCGCTGCCAGCAGTGCGCAGATCGTCGTAAACATCGCCTCGCTGCCGTCAACGCTCACTGTGTTCTGCGGCGTGGTCCGCGTGCGCGGCCGAGGCGCAGGCCCCTGCGCCGGTGGGGGCGTTTGAGATTGCACCTGCGCTGGCACTGGCGCCGGGGACTGTCCAGCCGCCGGCAGCGCCATCACCGCGCACAATCCAATCAGCACCGTCTGTCGTTGAAGTTTTTTCATGCCTTTTGCCGCAGTCCTCGCTCGGGCCGGTCGCTGTCTCTATCTCCGCTTGTCGCGGTTCTCTGCACGGAAGGGCATATCTGGGAGCGGTCTATGTCCTCTCACAATGCTACGGCATCTTGCCAATCTACAAGCCCCCAACACACTCCGTCAAGGATTCCCGCTTCTTCTCCGCGAACGCTCCGCAGCCTCGGCGTCTCTGCGTTATACTTGCCGTTCGCGGTGTGACTCCACCACTCGACCAGGACAACGCTTGCGCCTTCCCCAGGCATCAGCTAACAGTGGAGATGCTTCCGAACCCTGCACGGGATGGCCCGCTCCCATGATTCGACCTCTGATGAGAAAACTGCCATTGATTCTCGGATGTTCCTTCGTCGCAGCAGGTTTCCCGCATGCCCTTCGCGCGCAACTCGTCCGCGAGAGCGCCGCGCCACCCCATCAGCAGGTTTCTGCCAAGCAAGACTCGCAGAATCCCGCTTCCGCGCAAACGCCTCAGGGCAAAAAGCGCATCTCTCAGGAAGTCCAGTTGACCGGCGAAGAATCCTGGATCGACACCAGCATCGACATTCAGGCCGGCGAACATGTGCTCATCACCGCCACCGGCAAGCTCCGTTACGCAGACGCGAAGGACGACAACGGCCCGGACGGCCTCCCGCGCGGCTTCAAGGACCTCCTCCGCGTTCTGCCCTTCAATGAAGCTGGGCGTGGCGCGCTCATCGGGCGCATCGGCGATAAAGACACCGCTCAGCCTTTCGTCATCGGCGCCCGCCGCGATGTTCTTGCGCCTGTCTCGGGCCGCCTTTCGGTCGGCATCAACCAGGCCACCAACGACACCGGTGACGGCAACTATGCCGTGCGCATCGAGGTTTACACGCCCGAAGGTGGCACCGCGCGCGTGGTTGCCAGGCAAGTCAGCTCGCTTCCCGGCATCGACAACAATCTTTTCTCGAAGATCCCGCGCCGCATCGTCGACAAACCAGGCAACCTCGGCGACATGGTTAATTTCCTGATCCTCGGCTCCGAGGCCGCCATGCAGCGTGTCTTCACCACTGCCGGCTGGGTGAAAGTCGACGCTGACGTCCAGGGCACCGTTCTCCACGGCATCATCGGCAGCCTCTCCAAAGAATCGTACTTGACCATGCCCATGAGTCAGCTCTACCTCTTTGGCCGCCCGCAGGACTACGGCTGGGCCCACGCAGAACCCATCAGCGTCGTCGCCTCCCGCAATCACCTGCGCATCTGGAAAGCGCCCATCCAGGTCAAAGGGGAAACGCTGTGGGTCGGCGCCGCCACCCACGACATCGGATTCGAACGCGACCAGCGTAACAACGGCATCACCCACAAGATCGATCCCGATATCGATCTCGAGCGCGACTACGTCGAAAAAACTCTCGCCTCCACGGGCCTCGTCGCCGAAGTCTCCCATTTCCTCCCGGACCATCCCATGAAAGAAGCCAAGACCGCTACCGGCGGCACCTTCCATTCGAACGGCCAGGTTCTCATCCTCAAGCTCGACGAATCCACGACGAATCCGTGAAGGGCGCACCCGTCCGCTTCACCATCGCCGGCACCAATACAACCGCCAGCACTTCAAAATAGTCACAAGGATCTCGTTCTCTCGCGGAACGCGTAGCATCACTACGGTCGAAAGGAGTAAGTAAACTTCACCGCAAGGCAAGTTTCGCGAATCTGTTGAGGATTGGCAGCCGCGAGACTCGCAAACTGGGTCCCAACGTTGTAAGTAACGAAGAGAAGGCTATCTGGGCGGTAGCATTCATTCTGCTGAATCTGCGTCCGATATCTAGCCGGCGTGCTGTTCCTCTACGGATGCCGCAAATAGCAGCGTCCCAGCAACGCCAATGAGCCCTGCCGTCACGAACGGAATTTCCGGACGCACTCTCCAAAGCAGGCCGCCGATTGCCGATGCCGGAGTGATCGATAAACTTCGCACCAGGTAATACAGCCCCACGGTCCGCGCCCGGAACCGCGGTTCTGCGAAGTCCACAATCATGGCCTTTCGGGACGGCTCGCCGATTTCTCGCAGGCCCCCAACGATGAAAGCAAGGACCAGCCCCCCGAAGTTGTGCGCGAGGATAACAGTTATTGGGTACAGGGCAAAACAGAAGAACGTCGCGATCACCAACGGTCTCCGGCCAACTCGACCCGCGATTTTTGCCGACGGCACATAGATCAGAATGGCCGTCATCAATTGAATGGCGACAAGCACTCCGTACTTCGGAATCGTGATGCCGCTGACGTTCGTCACGTAAAGAACCACAAAAATGTCCGCCATCCCTTCGCACATGCGAATCACGATGTCGGAAGCCAGCAGCCGTTTCAGCGTTGGGTGAAATGATTTCCACACTCCGCTCATCCTCACCGTGTCGCGGGCCGCGGCCGGCAGCCGGAGCGAGAAAAGCGGCGCCGCCGCAAACGCTGCTAGTACGAGTGTGACGAGCAGTCCCGTTCGAATGCCTTTTTGCAGACCGAGCGCGCCGATCATCGCGCCGCCAATCAGCGGCGAGATCACCATGGGGATGCGCTTCAGCATCGATTGAACGGTGAAGCCCATCGCCCGGCGTTCCTTGGGCAGCGCGTCCCCAATCGTCGCAAACATCGCAGGCGATCCCATCGACTGCCATGCCATGACAAACGCAAGCCCCAGAAAGAGGAATGGCCAGGCGGGACTCGCAAGATAGATGAAGTAGCCCGCGATGGCCGCCGCAAGAAAAATCAGGAAGGCTCGCCGCCTGCCCCAGTGATCCGCCAGCCAGCCACCCGGGTATTGGTAGACGGCGTCGAAAAAATCTTCCGCCGTGCCAAAAAGACCGATCGCCGCGACGCTCGCTCCCAGTGATTCCAGATATTTCGGGAGAAACTTTTTCCAAAGCTCCTCGCCAAGCCCCACCAGAAACACTGCGCCTGAAGCCGCCGCGACGTTGCGTTCGATTCCCCGAGAGTCTGTTATGCGTTCCTCGATGCTCGCCCCCGGCTTGCTCTTTCCCGCTTCGCCCGGTTCAATCCGCGCTTCCTCAGCGGAAAGCCCCGTTCGGCTTTCCGCGATTCACCATCTCTTTGCAGTACGCGTAGAGCGCCTCGTAAACAATCCACTCGGCCGCATTGATTTCGTGGTCGTTCCGGAAATTAAGATGGCGAAACCCTTCCGCGATGGCCTTCAGCCCCGCGCCCTCCGGTTGCTGCCACAACGTGTTATCGGTATCCGCGCCATTCACGATCTTCCCGAGCAGCACGAGTGCCGCATCCCCCGCCAGATTGTATTGCTTCAGAATCGCCTCGAAGGAACATTCCTTGCCATGGTGGCCCAGCTCTACCGCAGGAACGTCAAATGGCGTGGCCCCCAGCTTCTGCGCTTCGCTCATCACCTGCTCCGCCGGCACAAAATGAAATTCCGCTGCCGGGTCAACAAACTTCCGGATCAGCCATGGGCACGCCACTCGATCGACCTTTACATGTTCACGCGTGATCCACTTCATTCCCGTCACTCCCCTACTTCAGCTGAGTCGTCGCTCTATCGTGATCTTCCTCCCCCATAAGAGGCCTAAATCATGCGTCGTTAAACCCGGAAGATTGAAGATCGTGCGAATCGATAAGTACTCCTTCCACGCCCGCCGGGGAATTTCCCGCTGTCTTAACTTGGACTCAACGCGCCGCCTAACACTCACATCTCTGCATAGCTCTTGTTCCCGCGCATCGCAGTTTTCCCGGCGGAGGATTTTGTGAGCGATTGGAAATTCGCCCAGAAAGATGCTTCCCAAGAGCTCCCTCTGCTCCATTCTTACTCGATGAAGAACCATCAGAACGGCAGTGATGTCTGCTTGTCATCACCGTGAAGGAATTCAGTGGCTCGCAACAACGGTTAGACGTTGCCGATAGCCCGTTTGAGCACTTCGCGCGAAATATTCGCTCCGCTCACCACCAGCGCAATGTGATCGCCACAGCCGACGCTGGCTTGCAGCAGCGCCGCCGTGCTCGCGGCCCCGGCCGGCTCGGCCAAGACGTGTTCTTCCAGAAGTAACATCTCAATCGCGCGCAGCAATCGCTCGTCACTCATCAGGACCACGTCATCGACGAGGCTCTTCACGTCGCGCACGTTCGCCGCCTCCGGCGTTCGCGTCGCCAGCCCATCGGCAATCGTGTCGCACGTCTCGGTGCCCACGACTTTGCCTTCCTTCCACGAAAGGTAGTACGAGGGGGCGCCCTCCGCTTGCACGCCGATGATCTTCACTTGCGGCGCGAGCTGCTTCGCTGCCGCCGCGATCCCGCGAATCAGCGCCGTATCTCCCATCGGCACAAAGATCGCACTGGTCTCGGGAAGCTGTTCCAGGATTTCGCAGCATATTGTCGCGGGACCGGCAGGCAGATCCTCGTCCGTCGCGTCGTTCAGAAAATATACGCCCGGCTGCCTGGCGTACTCCGCGGCCAGCGCGAACGCAGACGCCAGGTCGCTGCCTCCGCTCTCCACCATCGCCGCTCCGAGCGCCGAAATGCGGCCACGCTTCACCGGATTGCAGTTCGCCGGCAAAAAGATCTTGGCCTTGACGCCAAACTGCTTCGCCGCAAAGGCCACCGCCGCTCCGTGATTCCCGGTGCTGCAAGCCACTACTTCCTGTATCGGCCCCCGATTCATTCTCTGCGCCAGCGCCCAAAACGCACCCCGCACCTTGAACGTACTCGTCGGCAGCTCCGTCTCCAATTTCAAATAAACGTTCTTGCCAGCCGCTTGACTGAGGAATGGCGCAGGAATCAACCGCGTCGGCGTGAAATACTTTGCCAGGAATCTTTGCGCCTCACGAATCGTCGCTATGCTCGGAACACTTCGCAGCCCAGCCTCCCTCGCCGACGAACTCATCCCGCCACCGCCCCCATTTCTCGCTTCCTCGCCTCACTCCAAAACGGAATGCACGGTTCCCCATCCTTCGTCATTTTCTCGAATTGCGCAAGGTCGAGCCCGGCAGGATTTCTCGATCACTGGCCTCGCAAGAATTGCGCCTACTTTTGATCCAGCAGCGCACTGAGCAGGTTGGCGAGTTGCGACTCCTGTCTCAGAACTCCCTCCTGATTTGCGGTGGCGCCGCTCTCGGTCAGTCGCGCCAGATGTCCCGCGAGATTCTTCACCGCCATATCGCGCGGCACATACGTTCGATCCGGTGGCGGCACTGCCTCCCAGCCCGATTCCGTGCGCCGCAGCTCCCAGCGAACCTTTTCCCGCCGCTTTTTCAATTCAGCCCCGGTGGCGCTGACCGACCATTTCGAATCAATCTGGAGATGCGCCCAACCGTGATCGCGTTTGATTTCCAGGCGCTCAACTTTGAATCGCTCGAAAATCACAACCGGCAATTGCAGTTTCCCGGGATCGCCCGCGCGCAAAACGTTCCCCGCCGCATTGCTGAATTCGGAAATCCCTTCGGTGACCTCTTCGCGCGTTGGCTGTCGGTTTCCGGTCACAATGAGAATGCTCGGCGGAACTTC
>WNFC01005015.1_pt1 | contig 26062 bp, 26 predicted proteins | sample 5400541 | NCBI WGS metagenome assembly WNFC01 (sample SAMN13153342, study PRJNA577476) | soil metagenome | isolation source: 120 cm saprolite under Douglas fir tree site 2 hole 2 replicate 1 | place: USA:California | collected 2015-04-18 | reverse complement strand
TCGTCGCGTCGCTCGACGCGATGCACGCCGTCGCAGCAGCCGCGCAGCACGAGGCGCGCTCGCTGGCGAGTGGCGCGCCGGAGGAGCTCACGAGCGAGCTCGCCTTCCTCGGCGACAAGAACCTCCAAAACGCGTCGGCGGTGACGAATCTCATGACCATGTCGAAGCGTCACGCTTACGTGAACCACGGTGCCGACTCGGGGCTCGAGAGCGTCCTGCCCGGCGTCACCGTGCACGTCCTCGGCCCTCCGACGTTGAAGCAGTCGACGGCAATCACACAAGAACGTAGCCAAGACGCCGCCGAGTTCTGGCAGCTCCAGGCCCTGAGCGGTGCGAGGTTCGCTGCGGATGGAGCGGGTCCGCTGCCGGCGGCGGAGGGGACGGTAGGAGCGCAGGTTCCCGAGTCGGTGCGCTGGTTCCGACAACGCGTCCAGACGGTGCGGACCGAGGGCTTGCTCGAGCTCGTGCGTTCCCTCGACAAACAGATGAACAACACGAGCGTCATCCTCTTGTTCGAGATCGGCGCGAGTCGCTTCCTCTTCCCCGGGGACGCGCAGATCGAGAATTGGCAGTACGCGCTCGGGCAGGCCGATGCGAAGACGTTGCTCGAAGATGTCACCGCTTACAAAGTCGGCCACCATGGCAGCCGAAACGCGACGCCGAAGTCGCTGTGGGCGCTGTTTAAGAACAAGTCGACGACAACATCGAAGACCCGGCTCACTACGACCGTTTCAACGATGGCCGGCAAGTTCGGGCAGGCGGCGAGTCACACGGAAGTCCCGCGCGCAACGCTCGTCGCGGAGCTGAAGAAGGACAGTGACTTCTTCACCACCCAGGACCTGCACGGCGGCGACCTCAGCCACGTGTTCGAGTTCCAGCTGTGACGACGAGGGCGGGGAGGATCGTATTGCGGCGATCGCACCCGAGCGTGGCCGAAGCGCTGCGGGCCATCGCTCGTCCGGCGCCGGGTGCCAGTCTTCATGAGAGTCGCAGCGCGCCCCTGTCGGCTGCCCGACCAGCGCGGATTGCCAGAAAGTTGTTTCGCTCCGATTCGCCGGGGCGTTCCGTTGCGACGAGGAAGAGCGTGTCGCCGCGGGCGGGATACGTCGATCCGTATGTCAACGAACTCGAAGCGCGCATACGCGAACTCGAACGTCGCTTGTACGAGGACGAGCGTCGGAGGTCCAAACCGAGCCGATAGTCGATCGATCATCGCCTGGGTGTGACGCATGTCAGGGATTTCATCGCACGCGGTTCCAGCGTCGAGGGTGATGAGGCCCGGATCGATCGTGCCACCTTGGCGAGAAAGGCGAGGCCGGAGAGCCGCGGGCGCGGGTACGTTCGCATGGCGCACGGCGACGCCGTCGCCGCCGTCGATGTAGACCGCTCCGTTCCCAGCAGTGCGTTGCCCTGATCGATCGTCACGACGCGGCCGACCAGGATTTCTTGTCGGCCATCTCCTCTCGCGACCGCCTCGTCGTCAGCGATCTGCGCGCACGACGAGGGTGTCGGCAAGCATGTCGTGCCAGCCCCGCTTCTTTGCGTCGAAAGCCGCCCAAAGAAGACCGATGCCCAACGCGGTCACGGACACCGCCATCCCGACAAAGCGAAGCAACGCGCGTCCGAGGTCAAGCGGCGCTCCATCGCTGCGCACGACGCGGAGCCCAAGCACCCGCATGCCGATCGTTCGACCGCTGCCAGCGCTGGACCAGCAGGCAACGAAGTACACGCCGGAGGCGGCCCACGCGAGCTCGGTGGGCAGCGGCTCGCCGAGCACGGCCTCGAACACGCTCACACCCAGGGCGACGGCGAAGACGTCGATGAGGTATGCAACGGTGCGCCGCCCGAAGCCCGCTGCCGGGCCGATCGACGACGGCGCGGCCGATGTCGGTGCGACCACGCGCGGGCCGCCGCGCTCCTCGACTGCAGGCCCGCCGGCAACCGATGAGCCGGCAGCGCCGCGCCCGAGTACCGCGGCGGCGGCCGCTTCCGCGGAAATAGGCACGGATACGCTGCCCGCGAGAGCAGTCACGGGCGACGCGGAGCTCGTGGCGTCGGCTAGGACTGCCGCCGGCTCAAGAGCGAGGGACGGCCGCAAAGCGGGCGCCGCAGCTCCCACGCGAGGCGCGATGTCGAAGATCCGACCGTCGGGTGCGCGCATGTAGAGGACAGGCGTCGCCCATTCAAGGTCGCTCACCTGTGCGAAGATCGCGAGGCGAGCGTCGGTGATCGCGGTGTCGACCGGTCGTCCTGCCGCGATGCCCCGGTAGAACTGACGCGCGAACAAGATCGCGGCGCGGTCCGTGATTTCGTACTGCATCGCGACAACCGCGGGCACGCGCATGCGCACGAGCGTTTGCGCCATCCCGGCGTACGGGTCAGTCGCGGATGCGCGTCCGCCTTCGCACGCGTTAATGACGACAAGTCGAAGGCCGCGCTCGTTGTACAAGAGCGTTCCGAGGTGCTCAGCGCTCACCTCCTGAGCCCCGCCACGTTCGCCCTCGAACGCGAGAACTCCGTCCTGATGCTGCTCATCAAATCTGCCATGCCCGATGAAGTGCAGGATTTGCGACTCGTTGGCCTGCAGCGCATCGGACAACGCCGCGACGGTCGCTCTCGGCAGTCGCTCCACCTCGAGGAGCCCTTCCTTGATCGGCTGCGCGAGGGCTTCTTGCAGCAGTGCCCACTCACGCTCGACGTCGAGCTCCGGGTACCGATCATCGGCCGGGCTCGACACGACGACGAGGACGCGTAGTGGCGGTATCACCTTGAGTGGACGACTCTGGTCGGGCAGATCGAGATAGCGCACGAGTGGCGACTCATCAGCGAGCGCGAGAAAACGACCGACGCGCGGGTCAGGGTCGAACAGGAACTCCCACGGCAACACCGCGAGATCGGGCGCGCCCGCCAGATGGAGACGGATTCGCACGCCGGTCAGACCGTCACGCTCGGCGGAGTCCATCGCGCGCGCGAGTGCGGTCCGTATCTCCGGACCCACAACCGCGGCGTGTAACCGCCCGCCCATCTCCTTGGCGAGCGAGAGTTGTGGTGTCGTGATCCTTCTCGTCATCGCGCGCGAGCGGTCGAGGCGATCGGCGATGGTCTCAAGATCCGCGCCGGTAAAAGGCGATTTGAAGTCGCACTGTGCTTCGCCGCCGTAGGAACTCTTCGCATAGGCGCGGTAGTCGTCATTGTTCTTTTCGATGACGAGATCGAAATTGGCATAGCTGCCGAGCGACCCCGCGACCGTCGCGCCCGAACCAGACTCTCTCACTTTCTCGTTGCGGCCCGCCTTTCCTGGTGATCGCTCACGTAGCGTGCGCGACCGAGGTCGGCGGTGCGTAGTGCTTGGATGGCAATGGGCCTGTGCACCTGCATGCGGTGGGAGTGCCGCCGATGGTGCATACGGCACACCGCTATCGCCACCTTCCCTTCCCGCGATAACTCGGCGCCATAATAGCGCGCTCACGGGAGGGTATTGCAGTGCTTGACAACACGACCACCGATTTGGCCTCGTGGTTGCTTAGTGTTCTGTTCGCGCTTCTGTTTGGGCGGCTCGCTCCCTGTGATCCGGGCGAATTCGGCTGCTGACGACGGTGGGGCCTCGCTCCTGTCGGCGGACTCGCTAGGATCAGAGCAGGGCGGGTCTCATCAGCTCGAGCGCTAGTTGCGCCTGTCTCAGTGCGTCCTTGCTGAGATCGCGATTGGCAAGGGCACGCGCGTAATCCTCATGGGCGCGCGCTCGGGCGGTTCGCGGCTCATCACGATGTGCCGCGATCGCATCCTCGTAGGCCTGACGGACGATGCGTATTGGTGCACTCGACGCGGCGACTGATTGGGCATGGATCAGCAGCGCGAGGGCGCGCAGGCGTGGAGTCGCGGAGGGCGATTCAGCCGCCTGACGGGCTAAGTCGATCGCCTCGCCGACGTGGGAGCGCGCCAGGGCGAGCTCGGCCCGGGTGGAGAGGACCCATGCTCCCAGGCGCGCGTTTCGCGTCTCCTGCGCTAGCCGCGCACTGCGTTCGAGCGCCTCGGCCGCCTTGCTGTGGTGACCGCGCTTGACGTAAAGCCAACCCAGGGTGTTCCACATCTCAGCAACCGCGGTGGTCTGCTCGTTCCGAGCGTAGATGTCGAGCGCCCGCCGCGCGTAGGCGATTGCCGCCTCGACGTCACCTTGCTCGAACCGGGTGCGGGCCATCCCGCTGTACAGGTTCGCCAGCGCCTGCGGATCCGCTATGTCTTGCGCGAGCGCGAGGGCGCGCTCGCCGCGCAGCGCCGCGGCCTCATAGTCGCCGACCCTTACGTAGGTGTTCGCGAGTAGGCGCTGCACCTGGAGGTCCAGCGTGGCGTCGACGACTTCGCGCGCCTCCAAGGCTCGCTCGCACAGAAAGAGGTAGTGCAGCGTCTCACCGGGCTGGTCCAGCCTGGCATGCGCGCGAGCGAGGTCGAAGAGGGTCCGGGCGGCGAGCTCGCGCTGATCCGTGCCGATGAACTCGCGACGGGCCTCATCCAGTAGCCGGACAGCCTCGCGCGACCGCGTCGTCTCGATCAGCGACCGCGCGCGTAGACGTTTGACGCGAGCTCGAAGCAGACCGGCCGTCTTCGTCTCAAGGACGGCCGCCGCCTCTGCGGCCACCTCCGGCCTACCCGCGGCGAGCTCCTGCTCGGCGCGTAGCACGGTGAATTCCAGCTCCGCCTCGGCTGGCTGCGTCCGGGAGACCATGAGCTCGGCCATCGGCACGCCGAGACGCCGCGCGAGGAACTCGGCTGCCCGCAGCGACGCGCGTGTGCGACCTGTTTCGAGCAGGCTGACGAAACCCTTTGTGAATTCGTCGCCGGCGAGCTGCTCCTGAGTCATCCCTCGCTTCAGGCGGAGAGCTCGGATGCGCTGCCCCATGCTCGGATCGATCCGGCTGGTTCGACTTCGCGATGCCGGACCGGTCGTAGTCGCAGACGTTCGTAACACCACTCTAGGTACGCAGGATAGCGCCAGATTGGCGGGGCGCCGGGAAGGCACGATCCCACAGTTCAGTGCTGGGCCCTGCGGTATCGCGCCACTTGACGACGACCCGAAGCCCGTAGATTGTGTTGCCCGCACGATCGGCCCAGCGAAGCGGGGAGGGCGCGCGATGTTGGAGGACGGGGCGGTCGCGGGCCAGCAGCTCATCCTGCTCGACTCCGATCAGGTCAACAAGACGCTGAGCGTCAGCGACGACCTGGCCCGTCGCGGCGGCCGGATCTTCCACCGCTACGGCACGAGGGTCGTGATCGGCAACGTCCCGACACCGGCCGCGCAAGGAGTAGCCGGCACGCCGGGCGTGGTGAGCCATCACACCGGCGCCGTCGCTGATCGTCCCCAGCGGCTCAGCCCGACGGAGGCGCTCGGCGTGGGCGCGTGGAACTTGCGCCACTCGCGTGAGTACGCGACCGCGAAGAAGCAGCGACCGCATGACGGAGTGGCCTGGGACGCGAGCGGAATCTCAGCGGGGCCCCAGCCGCCGGACGGACCCGGCATGGAGCACGTCACGGAAGAGGGCCCGGCGGGACCCAAAGGGATCTTCGGTGAAGACACGAGCCTGTTCCTCATCGGCACCGTCGGGGTCGGACTGGTCATCGTCGAGGGTCCGACGGCCGACCTCCAGTTCACCGAGGAGGAGCGGACGAAGGTCGTCGCCGAATGTCAGCAGGGTCTGGGATGGCTCGCCGCACGCGAGCCACGGGCGAACGTCAGCCTCTCGTGGGACATCCAGGTAGCGCGTGTGAACGTGCCGCCCGATCCATCGCAGAGCGGATACGAGGGCCTCGAATCACGATGGCGTGACCCAGCGATGGCACTGCTCGGCTACGCGCCGAACTTCGCCGGGGTCACGAGCTACGTAAGTGCACTCCGGCGCAAGCTCGGGACGCGCTGGGCATACGTCGGGTTCTTCACGAAGTACCCGCTCGCGCACTTCGCGTACGCGCTGCGACCGCGACTCGTCATGCAGTACGACAACGACGGATGGGGTCCAGACAACATCGACCGGGTCTTCACCCACGAGACCGGACACATTTTCGGCTGCCCCGATGAATACTCGAGCAGCAACTGCAGTTGCGATCCGAAGTTCGGATACCTCCGAGAGCCCAACGGGAACTGCCAGCGGTGCGCGCCGCAGTTCGTGGACTGCCTGATGGGTGCCAACACCTGGGCGATGTGCGAGCACACGCCGGTCCAGCTCGGGTGGCGCGATACGGATGCCGACGGTGCGCTCGATCCCGACGATCCGGTGGGCAATCCGCCGCTCTCCGTGGACCTCGGGCGCCTCTGCGCCGCCTTTCCCAGCGTGTGTCAGCTCATCGGGCTCGCGCCGCCGCCACCCGTCGCCGCGGCGCGCGGCGTCACGGCGGTCTCGCCTCGCGAAAGCGTGCCATTCACGCTGCTGCGTCGCGTGCTGGCCGACGCAGACATCGAGCGGATCGAGCAGGCGATGGCGGCGGAGGAGACGGAGTACCTCGCGGCGCTCGAGCGAAAGTTGCGCACCGCCAGCGAGCAGCTCAAGCGCGCGTCCCCGCAGGAGCGCCGTAGATGACAGGGGCCGGCACGTATCTCCTCGGGGCGCTGGGCGCCGCCGCGGATCGCGTTGTGGTGTGGATCGGTACGACTGAGGAGCCGAGCCCCGACCTTGAGCTCGTCGCGGGCGACGCGCGGCGGACGGTGGCCGAGCCGTGGACGGTGTTCAAGACGCGCACGGGCGGGATGCGCGCGCAGCGCATCACCGTCGACGGCATCGCCCCGGGGCGCGAAGTTCCGCTCCAGCTCGTCGATCGCGGCGCGGTCGTCGCAAGCGCGAATGCATCCACGTTGCCGGCGACGCTTCCGCTCTTGGGGGAGCGCCCTTTCACGGTGCTGCACGGCTCGTGCTTCAGCGTGGCGCAGGATCCCGCTGGCGACGTCGGTGCCGTTGTGGCGCGGCTGCCCGCGTTCGCGCGGCCACACGTGACGATTCTGTGCGGGGATCAGGTGTACCTTGACTCGCCGTTCTCCCACTTCCTGGCCTGCATGCACTCGAGGGAGGACCTCGCCGAAGAGCTGCTTACGCGGTATCTCTCCACGTGGACGCAGCGTACCCCGATCGGTGGCTTTCAGCAGGCGCTCGCGGCCGCGGACACGTGCTTCACGTCCGACGATCACGACTACTGGAACAACGCACCGCTGCTCGCGCCGGAGGTCCTCGACACGTGGACCGCGGGTGGGCGCGCGACATGGCGAGACCTCGCCACCAGTCTCTTCAAGCTCTTCGGCGGTGCCGACGCGCCCGCACAGTTCGCGGTCGGGAACTTGTCGTTCTTCGACGCCGACACGCGCATTGCGCGCACGGAGGATGGCTCAACGTTCATGTCCGGCGAGCAGCTCGCGGCGCTCGAGTCATGGGTGCGTGGGCTCAGTGGGCCCGGCGTGCTCGTCACCGGGCAGCCGGTCTTCGCCGCGGTGCGAGGCTGGCAGGGCCGACTTACCGATCTCGGACTCCCCGACTACCGGCAGTACGCCGATCTCGCGCGCATCCTCACGTCGACCGCGCACGACATCGTGATGCTCACCGGCGACGTGCATTTTGGTCGCACCGCGACCTGCCAACTGCCGAACGGACCGCGGCTGATCGAGGTGATCGCCTCCCCGTTCGCTCTCGTGCACCCGCTCGCCGCCGGGAAGTGGGGCCCCGCACCGGCGACGTTCCCGGCGAGCGCGATCCCGGGCGCCCTCCAGCTGCCCGTCTCCACCTCCGCGTACCGTCGCGACGACGAGCACTTCGTCACCGCGGCTTTCACCGGCGCGGGATCGGCGGTGCAGGTGACCGTGACAGCGTGGCCGGTGCGGAGCGGCAGCGACCCGTCGGGGGAGCCGGTCCTTACGACCGTGCTGCACTGAATGTGACGACACTGGCGATCCGCGCCTCGAACGCGACGGAACCCAACGACCGTCTCTCGGCGGCGCCGGCGCGCGAGCGCGAGGGGAACGCGGGGTGGCTCCGTCGCCTCGGCGCAGCGGAAGGGATCCTGCTGCTCGGGGGTTCGAGCGCCGCGGACCTCCGACTGCGCGCTGCACAGGCACCGCTCCGCAGTGATCTCACACCGAGCCACTGGTCGCTCGCGGGGATCCTCACCGATCCTGACACCTTCCTCTCGGTGCCGCTGGAGATGACCGACGACCTGTCGGCGATCCCGCCGAACAACGGCATCCGCGAATGCAAGATCGCCGACTACGACGACCCGATCCGTTACCCGAACATCGCGTCGCTCGTCTTCGCAGCGGAGGGCGGCGCGATACGCGACGCGGCGAGCCGCGTCCGCGGGCATCGTGCGCTGGTGGACATCCCCGCGCTCATCGTCGCTTGGCTCGCGCATGTCTGGGGAGTCGACGATTGCAATCCCCTGGCGTCGGGCCATGGCATGCCGAGCGCGGCGTTCGTCGATGCCGCACACCGCGCGGCGAATATCGAGCTGACACCCGGGCTCGCGTCGGGCTCGAGTTGCCCCGAGGCCATCTGGCAGACCGCGAAGTGGTGGCAGGAGTACTACCGAGATGCCGCCCGTGTCGCGTCAGTGGCGCCGAGTGCTCCCGGGCACGCCGCCGCGACGGTGCCGAGCGGCGCGTACCTCGTGCGGCAATCGCTCTCCCCCGCGGACGCGGTGAAGCCGGTGGCCCCACATGCCTGAGCGCAAGCGCGCCGCGCCCCGACGCTCGCGCGAGGCCGTGCCCACGGTCGCCAAGACCGTCGCGCGTCCACGGATCCGATCGGTCGTGACACCCACGACCGAGGATCGCCTCCGCGATTGGGTCAAGTCCGTCGACCCGAACGCGGATGTCTCTCTCGGCCCACCCGGCGACGAGACACACGGCCGCGGTGCCAGCGTCCACCTCCTCGACATCTCGCAGCAGCTGCCGGTGCGTGGGGTGGGACGGCCGCCGCTCCAACTCTGGCTTCGCTACCTCGTGACGACGTGGGGCGCTGATCCGGTTGACGCGAACAAGCTCCTGGTCGAGCTCGCCTACTCCGCCGCCGAGCAGCACGACATGGAGATCGAGCCGCAGAACGTGTCGCCGGACACATGGCTCGCGCTCAAGACGTTGGCGCGAGCGTCGTTCGTGATACGCGTGAGCGCGCGCCGCGCGCGCGCTCTTCCCATCGCACCGCCGGTGCTGCATCCGCTCCGGCTAGAGGCTGCGCAACCGATGTTCATCGCGGGCGTGGTGCGCACGTCCGCGGGGATACCGCTCGCGGACGCGATCGTGGTCCTGCCGTCGATCGCGCGAGAGACGAGCACCGATGGTCGCGGGCGCTTCCAGTTCGTCGGCGTCCCAGGGCCGCCCGTCTCGGAAACGATCGTGGTCCGCGCGAAGGGAGTCGAGACGATCGTGAAGCTGCCGACGGATCCCGCTCGTGCACGCGCGCTACTCATCGAATTCGATCCAGTGAAGGAGGGTACGAATGCCAGGTGACTACAACATCCCGGACATCTACGTCGAGGAGGTCCCCGGAGGACCTCGGCCGATCGAGGCAGTAGGGACGCGGACCGCGGCCTTCATCGGACAGGCTCCGCAAGCTGATGCGTTCAAAGGACAGGCCAGAGCGGTGAACAACTGGTCCCAGTTCGTGAACGACTTCGTCGGCAAGAGCAATGCGAGCAACGTCCTGGCGAACGCGGTCTTCGGTTTCTTCGCGAATGGGGGCAGCCGCTGCTTCGTCGTCAACGCGGCGCGCAAAGCTACCGACCTCAAAGACGCGTTGCACGCTCTTGAGGCAGAGGACGAGGTGGCTATCCTCGCCGCGCCGGGATTCAGCGACCCGGGCTCATACGCGGCGCTCCTGACCCACTGCGAAACACTCAAGGACCGCGTGGCGATCCTCGACGCTCCACTCGACGTCAAGGACATCGGACAGCTCACGCAGGTCGGGACCGCGGGAGCCGATGCCGGAAAAGGCCTGCGACCGCGGATGTCGGCGTACGGTGCCTTCTACTTCCCAGGCATCACGGTCAACGACGCGCTTGGCGGGCAGCTCGTCGACGTGCCGCCGTCCGGGCACATTGCCGGCATCTGGGCGCGGTCGGACGCGACGCGCGGCGTGCACAAGGCGCCGGCGAACGAGATCGTCCGTGGCGCACTCAACGTCACGTACCGCCTGACGCGAGAGGAGCAGGGCTCGCTGAACCCCGCGGGCGTGAACTGCATCCGCTACTTCCCGCGTCAGGGGATCATGGTCTGGGGAGCTCGCACGCTCGACGAGTCTGCGAGCGAGTGGCGTTACCTGAACGTGCGGCGCCTCTTCAACATGATCGAAGAGTCCGTTGCCGAGGCGACGCGCTGGATCGTGTTCGAGCCGAACGATCGCCAGCTCTGGAAGTCGATCCGGCGCGACGTCGGCGCCTTCCTCACACGCGTCTGGCGTGACGGTGCACTCATGGGCGCGACTGCCGAGCAGGCGTTCTTCGTCAAGTGCGACGAGGAAACGAACCCATCCGACATCATCGACGCAGGCATGGTGGTGACGATCATCGGAATCGCGCCCGTGAAACCCGCCGAGTTCGTGATCTTCCGCATCAGCCAACACGCCGGCGGCGCAGAGATCGAAGCCGCATAGAGAAGGAGTGAGAGATGCCTGAGGCTGCCGCGAAACCACCTGCAGCGCCGGCGACGTCCGCGCAACCCGGCGCGTGGGTCGACCCATATCGCTCATACAACTTCAAGCTGATCATCCAGGGCGTGACCGTGGGTCACTTCGTTGAATGCACCGGACTTGGCGCGCGCGTCCAAGCGATCCGCTACCAGGAGGGCGGCGGGAGCATCGTCCACCAGATCCCAGGACCGGTGGAGTACGAGGCTGTGACGCTCAAGTACGGCCTCACGAACGACACGGAGCTGTGGAAGTGGTTCCTCGCGGTCGTCCAGGGGAAGGTGCAGCGACGCAACGTCTCGATCCTCATGCTCGACCCCGACGACGTCACCGAGGTCTTCCGCTGGGACCTCATCAACGCGTGGCCGTCTGAGTGGCGCGGCGCCCCGCTCGACGCCCTCGCACATGAGGTCGCGATCGAGAGCATGTCGCTCGTGTACGAGTCGATCCAGCGTGCCTGAACCCACGGATTCAGCGGGTGGCGAACGGCCGCCCGAGCCGACGCCCGCGGAGCGGGCTCTACCGGCCGAAGCCGGCGGGCCGCCGCGCCAGTGGCTCGACTACATACAAGGACGAGCACCGCACCTCTTCACACCCGACGGAGCGCTCGGGGCGGGATGGTGGTGGTACGCGGCGCGCGCGCCTCGGGTCGTCGCGCCGATCGCGCCGGCAGAGGCTGAACCTCGGACATACGCAGCTCTCCCGGCGCCCGGCGACGTGCGTGGACCACCGCGACAGGACGTCGCTCGACCCGTGCCGCCCGCCTCGACCCTTTCCGGGCGGCCTCGGAAACTCGTACCGAACTCGCCCGCGCCAGCCGGCGTCGCACCGCGAGAGACGCGTCGATCAAGTGACGATGCGCGCGCGCCGCGCGCGACGCGACCACGCACCCTTTCTGCCAGCGCGACGCACGCGCCGGCGGCGCGCGCGCCCTTCCGCGTCGCCCGTAGGCCGCATGTGACGATCGAGGCCGCGCGATCGCGGCCGAGCCTGTCGCACCGGGGCCTCGTACCCCAGGCCCAGCCGTCTCCTCCCATCGATGCGAGGGCTCGGCGCGTTGGCCCGCGGCTCGAGACTACGACGCGGAGCGATCCTCAGCAGATGCCGCCGGTGCCTTCCGAGATCCGCGCCAGACCGTTCCTCGCGTCGACACCCAATCGCGATCAGTGGCCCGGCCTAACAGTCGAGCCAACGACGAGGACCTGGATCCGGCGCGCCACCCAGCGCCTGCGGCCGCGCCCACATGTCCCGGCGCCACGGGAGACCGTCCTCGAGCCGGGCGATCATTGGCCGTCGCTTCCGGCGCTTGACCTCGCCGAACCCGAGCCATGGCGCGACCTCGAGCGGCAACGGGTTCGCGACGAGCGCATCGCGCACGAACAGGTGAGCCGCTGATGGAACGCGTCGCCTTCCTGCCCGACGAGGCCGGCCAACCAATCCACTGTCTTCTGAACCCGGACAGCGTGGTCGTGAGGCGCCTCGCCGGTCTCGACCGTCGACGGACCTGGGGCGGGCTCGTAACTGGCACGCGCCTCAGCGACGACCCGCTACTAATGACCGGCGGCGGCAGGACCGAGATTGAGCTCGATCTGCTCTTCGACGTTACCCTGCCAGGCGTCGTCGTCGCGAGCGGGGATGTGCGCGAGCTCACGCGGCCGTTCTGGGAGCTCTCCGAGAACGCCGCACAGACCGACGACTACGGCGCACCGCGTCGAGTGCGCTTCGTGTGGGGGAAGACCTGGAACATTCCTGCTGTCGTCGCCGCCATCGCCGAGCGCTTCGAGCGCTTCACCGCGACCGGCGCCCCGGAGCGGTCATGGATGCGTATCCGACTCCTGCGCATAGGCGAGACCAACGAGGCGGCGGCCGCGACCGAGTTGGCGGCACCCACGGCCGCCACCGGTACCCAGTTCGATATCCCCGAGGTCCCGGACGACCAGGTGACATTCCATCCGATCATCGGCAGCGAGGATCAGCCCGTCGAGAGGCTCGACGAGATCGCGACGCAGTACTACGGGGAGCCGGGACTCTGGCGCGCGCTCGCGCAGTTCAACGGCATTTCTGACCCGCTCAACGTGCCGCCGCCGCAGGTACTGCGCATCCCACCGATCGAAGCGATAAGGAGCATCGGATGAGCGCTGTCCTCGGCCTCCCGCGCGTCGTCCTCGAGAGCGCGGAAGGGCCGCTGTCGCTCTCTGAGGTCGAGACGCTCTCGGGCGTCTGCGTTCGGCAGGCGCTCGGCGCGCCCGCGCACTGCGAGCTCGTGTTCGATGACCTGGCCGCGGATGAAAGCGCACGAACGCCGCTCGACCCCGGAGCGGCGTTGACCGTGCGCGTCCCCGCGGTCGATATGCCGCTTTTCGTCGGCGAGGTCACTGCCGTGGAGTTCGTTTACGCGCCGGACCACGGCCGGCAGATCCGCGTACGCGCGTACGACCGACTGCACCGACTGCGCAAGCGGCAGAAACCGCGCGTGCACCTCGACGTGACGCCGCAGGACCTTGCGAGCGCGCTCGTGTCTGATGTCGGGCTCAGCGTCTCGGCCGACGACTCGGGCCCGCGATGGTCGCGACTCATACAGCACAAGCAGTCGGATCTGGAGATCCTGTTGGACGTCTGCGAACGTAGCGGGCTGTTCCCATTCGTGGACGGGACCGAGCTTCGCCTCCTGACGCTCGAAGGGTCGAGGGAGTCCGTCCCGCTGCGGCTCGGCGAGTCGTTGCTCGAGGCGTCGATCGAGCTCAACGCCGATCGCGCGGTGAGATCGGTGACCGCGTCGGGGTGGGACCTCGTTCGCGCCGAGCCGCACGATGGGTCGGCGTCGTCCGCACGCTCGGGCCGGCGCGTCGACGCGAGCCTCGATCTCGGTCGCGTCGGCGCGGACAACGAGCGCGCACTCCTCGACGAGGCAGCGTCGGACGACGGCCTCGCCTCCGCGCTCGCGCAGGCCGAACTCGACCTCCGTCACGCGAGCGAGATCGTCCTCCGCGGCACGGCACTCGGCGATCCGCGACTCCGGCCGGGTGTGACGGTCGAGATCGAGAACGTCGAGCGCGGCCTGGTTGGGAGCTACGTGCTGACCGAAGTGCGTCACACCATCGACCGGGAGCGCGGCTTTCTCTCGGAGATCTCGAGCGCGCCGCCGCAGCCGCCGGCCCGGCGCTCCGGCGCGACGCTGACCGTCGGCATCGTGACGAGCGTTGACGACCCCGATCGCCTCGGCCGCGTGCAGGTGCGCCTGCCCACGTTCGGCGACGTCGACTGCGGATGGATCGGCGTCGTCTCCGCCGCGGCGGGAAGCGGCAAGGGCATCGTCGCGCTTCCCGATGTCGACGATCATGTGCTCGTCCTGCTCGCGCACGAGGATCCCGGTCGCGCCGCCGTGCTCGGCGGTCTCTTCGGCGCGGCCGGACCGGTCGACTCTGGCGTCGAAGGCGGCGCCGTCCGCCGGTTCACGCTCAAGACGCCGGGCGGCCAGCTCATCCGCCTCGACGACGACAAACACATGATCCACATCGAGGACAGCACGGGGTCGTGCATCGAGCTCTCGCCGGATGTGCTCAAGATCGAGTCGAAGGTCAAGGTCCTCATCGACGCGTCCGGGCAGAACGTAACGATCAAGGCGCAAACAATCGACATGGTGACCGGCTGATGAAGCTCCTCACAGAGGATGCCGTCATCCTGTGCACCCACGTCCTGGGCAGGATCGCGTCCCAACATCGGCGCGACGATCAAACCCTGCCAGCAGACGCTGCCTGTCATCGTCGGCTACTCGATGTTCGTCAAAGTGGACAACGCGCGGGTCTGTCTCGACACGGTCGTCGGCCTCACGGACGGCACCCCGCCGGGAGCTGTCGAGTACAACGTCCGGCGCGCCGGACAGACGTTCGTGAAGGCGAACTCGTGAACAGCGGTCGGCGCGTCAGGGCGTTCCGCTTCGTCCATCCGGACCTCACGCGCGGCGCGGACTTGCCATCCGCGGGCCTTCAAGTCGATCGTCGTGGACGGCTCGCGATGGTCGAGGACGAGGACGCCATCCGGCAGTCGCTCCTGATGCTCCTCTCGACGAGCCCGGGCGAGCGCGTGATGCGCCCAGAGTACGGCTGCGATCTACGGCGCCTCGTCTTCGCGCCGAACGACGACACGACGGCGGGGCTCGCGATCCACTACGTGCGGCGCGCGGTGGAGCGGTGGGAGCCGCGTATCGAGATCGAGTCGCTCGACGCGGGGCGACGTGAGGAGCGAGTTGAGATAGGCGAGCTGCGACCGTCGGCGGACGGAGGCGATGCGGCCGGTGCGTCGGACCGCCTGATCATCACGCTCGACTATCGGGTCCGCGCGACACGTAGGCAAGGCCGCATCGTCCAGTCGGTCGATCTTACCGGGCAGGTGATCTGATGGCGATGCGCTCACCCAACCTTGACGACCGTACCTGGGACCAGCTCGTGCAAGACGCGATGGCGCGCATCCGGGCGACTTCGCCCGAATGGACCGATCTCTCGCCTGGCGATCCCGGCATGACGCTCGTGGAGGTCTTCGCATACCTCACCGAGACGCTCATGTACCGGTTGAATCGCGTTCCCGAGAAGCTCTTCATCGAGTTCCTTCGCCTCATCGGCATCAAGCTCGAGCCGCAGGCAGCTGCCGCGACGACACTCGTGTTCCGGCGCAAGAGCGGTGCGACGGGTCAGATCGACATTCCCCGCGGCACGCGCGTCACCGTCGCCAAGCCGATCTCCGGGCGCGAGCCGCCGATCTTCGTGACCGCGGACGCCGCGCGCATCTCCGATGGCGCGAACGAGGCGCGCGTGAATGCGTATCACGTCGAGTTGGTCGAAGCCGAGCCCGCAGGTCCCGCGACCGGCAGACCCGGATACCGGTTCACCGTTCGGCGCCCGCCGATCGTGTCGACCGGCGGGACGATCGACCTCGTCGTCGCGGTCCAAGCGCTCGAGGGCGAGCTCAAGGACGGCGATCCCGCGATCGAGCACGACGGCCAGACGTATCGCGTCTGGCACGAGGTCGAGTACTTCACGGACCAGGGCGGGGATCCCTACGCCTACGTCGTCGATCGCGGGACCGGACAGATCACGTTCGCCTCCGAGGCCCGCACGCGCGACGCGCGCGGGAGCCTCGAGGAGACGCCGCGCCGGCTCGCGAACGTCCCCGAAGCGGGACGCCGGATCCTCGTGTGGTATCCGCGCGGCGGGGGTGCGGACGGGAACGTCGACGCAGGCACACTCGCGGTCATGAAGGACCCGATCGCGGGGGTCGACGTGACGAACCCGGAGCCCGCGACGGGCGGCCACAGCGCCGAGACACTCGAGAACGCTCTCGTGCGCGGACCGCAGGAGTTCCACGCGCTCGACCGCGTCGTGACCGCGCGAGACTTCGAGCTCGTCGCGCTCCGCTCGAAGTCCATCGCTCGCGCCGTCGCGCACACGCAGGCGGACATCTGGGAGTACGCGACGCCGGGCACGGTCGAGATGCACCTCGTGCCGTCGCTCTCGGAGGGGGCGGACCCGGCCGGCGTTACCGCCGAGCAGCTCACGGCGTTACACACGAGCACCGCGCGCGAAGCGGTCCAGGCCGCGCTCGACAAGCGCCGTCCCGTCGCCACACAGCTCATCACCGACTGGACGCGCTACAAGACCGTTCGCGTCAAGGCCGAGATCGTCGTGCACCGTCAGGAGGACGCCGGAGAGGTCCAGCGCCGCGTCGACCGGCGGTTGCATCAGACCGTGAATCCCCTGCCGACCGAGCTGAACGCGACCGGCTGGCCGTTCGGCGGTGCGCTCTTCCCGTCCAGCGCGTACAAGATCATTCTGTCGGAGCCGGGCGTGCGGGTGGCGCGCAGCGTCCGGCTCGTCGTCGACGCCTCTCCGCAGAGCAACGTTGGCGCGCTCGCGCGGGATCCGTTCCAACCGCAGACGTGGTACGCGGGGAGCGACGATACGCTCTTCCGTTCGCTCAACGACGGCCTCGGCTGGGAGGCGATGAAGCGGATCGAGAGCGAGCGCATCACCCGCATCCGTCCGCATCCCAAGCGCCCGGGCCTCGTCGCACTTGCGACCGCGGTAGGCGATCACGGCTCTCGGGTGCACATCTCGTCGGACTGCGGCGCCACGTGGTCCGCGGGTGGTCCGATGGGGATGGTCGTGGAGGACATCAATTGGATCGACCGCGCGGGCGTGCCGAAGCTTCTCATCGGGACGAACAGCGGCCTCTACGAGAAGCTCACCGATCCACGCGCGGATCTCGAGCCCGCCACGCTCGTGGACAAGACGAACCAGGGTCTCGGCATCTACTCGATCGCTGTGTCGAGCGAGATGCGCGGCGAGGTGAGCGTCGCCGTCGCTGCGTACGGGCTCGGTGGTGTCTGGCTATCGAGCGAGTCCGGGCGCACCGGCACGTTCAAGAAGATCGGCCTGCAGGGAAAGGACATCCGAATCCTCGGGATCCAGCAAGAGGGACCGGACCAGTACCTCTGGGCCGGCGTCACCACACCCGGCGACACGCCCGGCGAAGGCTGTCATCGGTGGCACCTACTCGGGCCCGACGTGCCGGCGGAAGGCTGGGTCGCGTATGGCCAGGGCTGGCAGGGCGGCAGCTGCTTCGCCATTGCGTTCCTCGATGCGAGGAAGGTCGGCACCACCGATAAGCGCGAGGTCGTCCTCGCCGCGACGTGGTGGGCAGGGGTACTGCGACTCGATCCATCGCTGGCACAGCCTGTGTGGCAACAGACCGACGTGCGCTCAGGCCTCGAACGGCGCGACCAAACGCGGCTCGCGCCGGTGAGGAAGCTCGCCTCGGATCCCGTGCGAGACATCGTGATGTCGGGTGACGACTGGGGGGTCCGCCGCAGCATTGACCGTGGCAACTTTTACGACGATCCGGCGCAACCCGAGTTCGAGCACGAGGTCACGATCCCACCGACCTGGGTCCTTGTGAACGGCCAGAACGAGATCAAGGTGACGAGCGATGCGTAGCGCCGACATCGCGCGTCTCCTGCCCGACGTCTTTCAGTACGCCCTTCGGCCGATGGCCGGCTCGTTCGCGCCCGATCGCCGGATGCTCGCCACGCTCGAGGCGATGTCGGCGATGCACGCGCCCGTTGAAGAGATCCTCGATTCGCTCGAAAGCTTCTTCGATGGGCGTCGCACACCGCAGCGCTTCGCGCCGTACCTCACGCAGTGGGTCGATCTCGACTGGCTCCTGCGGCCTACGCGCGGTCTGGACGCCATCGCGGATTCGATCGCGAGCGGTCCGGACGCACTGCGCAAGATGGTCGAGACCGCAAGCGAGCTCGCGCAGTGGCGCGGGACCGCGCACGGACTGCAGCTCGCGCTCGAAACGGCGACCGGCGTCACGGGTTTCACGGTTCAGGAGAGCGTCGGCGACGACGGCAAGCCGCGTCCTTTCTATGTACGCGTGATCGTGCCTCCTCGCGCGGCGCAGGTCAGGCCGCTCATCGAGCGCGTGATCGCGACTGAGAAGCCCGCATACCTGCAGTGCAAGGCGGTCTTCCCTGGAGACGCACATTCATGAGGACCTTGGCGAAAGAAATAGGGAGGTCAGGGACATGGCGAAGCGAGAAGCTGCGAATCCCGTAAACACGCTCTGGGAACGGATCCTTGGATGGCTTCCGGGTTGGCTCGGGTTCGTGCTCATCATCCTCGCGGGTATCGCATCGTTCATCGTCGGGGTGATCACGCCGAGCGCGGGATTCATCGCGTTCGGCATCGCCGCGATCGCGAGCGCGATCCTCGCGTGGGTGACTGGCGCGACGAGCGAACCGCGGATCAATCCCTTCGAGTTGAGCTTCGGCGGCTACGTCTCAAGGGTCGTGTGGTGGGTCTGGCTCATCGTTTTCGGGCTGTTCGTCATCGCATCGATCATCGCGATCGCGACCGCGAAGTCCTGATGGACGCCTACGCGATCTCGGCGCGCGCGACCACGATTCCCCTCGATGAGGGGGGTCACGGCGTTGCGTCTTTCACAGTCGCGAATCAGACTGGCCGATCTGTGCGCGCGAGAGCCGGCGTGTCACCATTCGAGCCGGCCTCGATCGACTGGTTCGTCATCGACGGCGCGACCGAGCGCCTCATGCCGCCCAACGCTTCTGAGGAGTTCATGGTCCGCGTCTCCGCGCCGGTCGGCGAGGAGACTGGACCGCGCTCCTTCCGGCTCGATGTCTCATCGGTCGATCGACCCGACGACGAATGGGCGCACGGTCCGACCGTTGGCTTCGAGCTCACTATGCACGGCGCATCGGCGCCCGGCTACATCGAGACGGCGGGAGGCGCCCTCGTCGGCGCAGTCATTGGCATCACCATCGCGGTCGTCGCCGGGCTCCCCGCGTGGCTCGCGAGGGGTCGTCCTGAGTTCGATGTGGCCCTCGTCCTGCGATCGCTCTTCGTACCGATGTTCGTCGGCGATCTCGTCATCGGTGCCGTATTAGGTGGTGCGATCGGGATCTTCGTTGCGCTCTCGATGCGCACGATCCTCTCACCGACACCGTGGCGCACTTCGGCCGTATATCTCGCGGTCGGCTTCGTGCTCATCGCCGTCCTCGAGCTCGTCCTTGAAATCGCGATGCCGGCGGCGCCGTCCGATCCGCCGTCCTTCGTGCGCGATCTGCTCGGCTGGATCGTGGCCCTCGCCGGCACAGCCCTGGCCGCACTCGGCGCGCGCGCGGCGAGCCGCTGGCTCGTGCTCCGGAGCGTGTGACATGCCCGCATTCACCATCACCACACCCAGTACCGCGATCACCCTCGACAATGCCGGGCGCGGTGCCGCGACCTTCACCGTCGCGAACCAGAGCGGCCGCTCACTTCGCGCTCGGGCAGCGGTGGCGCCGATCGCACCGGCGTCGCCGGATTGGTTCACGTTCGAAGGCGACGCGGAGCGTGACCTGCTGAAGGACGGATCGGAGACCTACACGGTCCGCGTCGCCGTGCCGGCGGGCGCCGAGAAGGGCCCGCGCTCGTTCCGTCTGGACATCGCATCGGTCGACCGTCCTGATGAGGAGTGGGCGCATGGCCCGGTCGTCGGATTCGACCTGAGCGTCGGCGCGCCGATCCCACCCGGCTACGTCGAAACGATCATCGGCGCACTGGCCGGCGCGGTCGTGGGCATGATCCTCGTCCTCGTCACCGGCATGCTGCTCTGGATCGTCACGGGCCGGCCGACGAGTGCGCTCAGCCTCGGCTTCCTGCCGGCGCTCAGCGGCAGCTTCGTCGCCGCGGCCGCGCTCGGCGGGGCAATCGGTATCTTCATCGCGCTCCTGCTGCGCGCGATCCCTCATCCCGCTCCGTCGGACACGTCGCTCGCGTATGTCGCCGCCGCGCTCTTGCTCGGCACGGCGCTCGTCATCTTCCCCGCGGCGGTCGCTGTAGAGCCGTCACTATCGATCGAGTTCCAGCCGCAGCCGGTCATCGTCGCGACTACGGCGAATCCGATCTTCGCGTCGTTCCGGGTCGAGGCGTCCGCGGTGATTAACCCGATCTGCTGCGTCATCCCGTTTCCGACCAAGCCGCCGACCGCGGCGCCCTCGCCGTCGCCGACGCCGACGCCAACGCCGCAGAAGCCGCCGGTGACCCCGGTGCTCACGCTGCCGCTCGTGCTCGTCGCCTCGCTGCTCGCAGCTGCCGTCGCGCGCGGGGCCACGCGCTTCCGGTCGATGGGCCACCTCTAGACATGGCGGGCTTCGCGATCACATCACCGACGAACCGCGTTGTTCTCGATCGGAGGCGTGAGGCGCAGGCTGCGTTCACCGTGATCAACCAGACCGGCCACCAGGTCCGGGCCCAGACCTACATCGTCGCGGTCGGCACCACAGACCCGCGCTGGCTCAGCGTCGTCGGCAAAGCGGAGCGCGAGCTCCTCGTTGACGCAGCCGAACCGATCTTCGTCGAGGTGGCCGTCCCTCGGGACGTGTCCGCCGGCCAGTATCCATTCCGGCTCGACGTCGCCTCAGTCGACATGCCGAACGAGGAGTGGGGCCGTGGACCGGTCGTCATCTTCGAATGTCTCGAACCGGAGCAGCCACCGGAACCCGAGCCGGAGACGGAGCCGCCCGGGTATATCGAGACGGTTGGCGGAGCGCTGCTCGGTGGCCTCCCTGCGGGCGTGATAGCCGCTATCGTCGGCTTGTACCGCTACGATACCGTCCTCTTCGTCCTCGGCGGCCTCGGGCTGTGGTTCGGTACGACCCTCGGCGTGTTCGTTCTGCTGCGACTCAGGGAGTTCCGCGATCCGTGGCTAACCGCGGTACCGATGGCCGTCCTCATGCTGCTCGTCGGGCTCCCGATCACATGGATCGTGCTCTGGACGGGTGGCATCTTGGCGTTCGTTGGCGTGCTCGCCGCTGTTAGCGTCCCGGCGCTGGCGGCACGCGCGTTCGCGCGTTGGAGGCTCGTCGGTCATCCATGAGCGGTGAGCCCATGACGCTCTTCCGGTTGGGCAACCTCTAGGCGTGGCTGGCTTCACCATCACGTCGCCCACGAACCGAGTGGTGCTCGATCGCACGCGTGAGGGCGAAGCAGCGTTCACCGTCGCGAACCAGACCGGCCACGCGGTCCGAGCGCGCGCCGCTGTCGTCACCGAAGGTACGACCGATTCGAGCTGGCTGACCGTCGTCGGCAAGGCGGAGCGCGATTTCCTTGTCGGTGGGACGGAGCCGATCTCAGTCGCGGTGACCGTCCCACGCGACGCACCGAAGGGGCTGTACCCGTTCCATCTCGACGTCGCCTCGCTCGCGGCGCCGAACGAGGATTGGGGGCGCGGACCGGTCGTCGTCTTCGACGTCCCGGAACCGGCCCCACTCCCAGAGACGGAGCCTCCCGGCTATCTCGAGACGGTCGGCGGTGCGTTACTCGGTGCGTTCGCCGTCGCGGTGATCCTGATCGGTGTCGGCCTCGCCGTCGGTCTCGCGGTGGCCAGCGGCGGGAGCGGCGGTGGCACGCCGCTCACGGGCGGACCCGGCCAGATCGTTGGGCAGATCATCGGGAACGCGATCGCCTCGGCGATTGGATTCGTGATTGTGCTCGTGTTCGTCATGCTCGCGTTCACCGGTCTGGGTCTGTGGCTCGGTCCGGTGATCGGGGCGTTCCTCGTGTTGCGGTTCCGGGACTTCCACGATCCCTGGGTCACTGCCGTGCCGATGGTGATCCTCATGCCGCTCGTTGGACTGCCGATCTTCAGCGTCTTCCTTGCGCTCGGCGGCGCCCTCGGCCTGAAGGACGCGGTCGGGGTGATCTGGGCAGTGTTCGGACTGCTCGTCGCGGTGATCGTCCCCGCGCTCGGAGCGCGCGCGTTCGCCCGCTGGAGGCTCGTCGGCCATCTGTGAGGGGTGAGGCGGTAATCGGGTGAAGCTTCCGCCGTGGATCGAGAATCTACCGGCCTGGCTGAAGATCGTGAGCCTCCTCGTGATCGTGCTCGGCATCCTCGCGTGCGGTGTCGGCGCTGGCCGCGCGCTGACCGAATCGCCAAACTCGCAGAGCACAGCGCCGCAGCCGACCCCGAACATCGTGAGCGCTGTGCCGGCCGCCGAAATAAAGATGTCCGGCTCGTGCACTCCGAGCACGCTCTCCAACGGGCAGCATCAGTTCACCGGCACGTTCTGTGTGTTCTCAGTGACGCCGAGCGGATTGTTCCCGCGCGAGCTACGGCTCAGGCTCCAGTCGGGAAGCGGCACCATGACCGTCGAGCAGGAGATCCGCGGCAGGCCGCAGCAGTCAACGAAGTCAGTCTCGAGTCAGGTGACGCTCACCGCACCGGTCGCGGGGTCGAGCGACGTGCGGGTGTCGATCACCTGCGTGCTAGCGTGCACCCTCGTAGTCGCTGATCGCTAGCGTCACGCGGGCGCCGCGTCGCCGCCGACACTCGGCGGCTTGAGCGCCGTGACGATGCCGATCACGGCGCCGACGAGCAGGACGATCGCCCAGATCGCCGCGACGATGCCGACGACGATGCCGCCGACGGCGTCGGTGACGCTCACGAGGAGCAACGGCACGAGATCATGCAGGAACGCGATGACTATGTTGAGCACCAGCGAGGTGATCAGGAGCAGCAGCAGCCCGGTCGCTTGAACGATCCGCTGATTCGCCAGCACGAGCAGGATGCCGCAGGCGATCTTCAATGAGAGGAGCAGCGCGAGGATCGTGGCCGCGGTACCCCGAGGGAAGTCCGCGAAGACCGCGAGATAGATCACGATCCCGAAGAAGGATCCGATGAGGCCGATCATCAGGAACAGCAGGGTGAGCGCCGCGAAGATCACGACGATCGCCGCGAGGAGCGTCAGGCACGAGACGATGAAGGTGGCGCAGCCCTGGAACCTGCCGATGAGCTCCTGGTTCAGGATGAGGCTGAGGACCATGAGCAGCAACGTGAACGCGAGCATCAAGTCGACGAGCGCCATCGCGGGTATCCCAACGCCCGGCGGATGGTCGATGCCAAGGCGTTCCGCGAGCGACGCGCCCGCCTCGATCGAGAACCCGACGACGGCGCAGATGAAGGCGGCGATGAGGAATGGCGCACGGATCCGATCCATGAGTGCTAGTTGGTAGCCATCCCAACGTCGACCGTGAGGATGCTCTGGGCGGGGTTGAGGATCTGGCTCGCATACGCGAACTGCTTCGGTGGATGTGTCTTCAGCAGCTGGTCATAGGACGGCGCGTCGTTCGTCATCGCGAGCTCGATCGTGAGGCGCGCTTCGTGCGCGGACTCGACCACGTTCACCAGGCACTCGTAGTCGGGATTGCCGTAGCGGCCGTCGGCCGACACGATATTGACGTCGGCGGTAAGTGCGTCGAGGAACTTGCGCGTCACGGTCCGCGCGCTGCCGCGGTGCGGCATCTTGAGCACCGAGATGTGGCCGTGGCCCTTTGGTCGAGGAGGCCCGCCGACTTCATCCCGTCGAGGATGTGGTCGCCGCGCCCGTCGTCGGTGAGCAGCAGGGTGCGCCATCCAGCGTGAGGAGTATCGCGATGTTGCTGAGATTCGGCACGCTCTGATCGGCCGCGACCGAGAGCGCCGCCTCGCCGGCCGCCCCGCGCTGGCGCTGGCTCGCGAGCCACTTGAGCCACGACTGGCGCGGCTTCCATAGTTCTTCGGGGGGTCGGTCCGACGAGGACGATCTCGAGCGCGTCGAGGCTCATCGGCTTCCCACTACCGACGAGGATGTGCGCGTTCGCGAACCCTGATTCATCGGGATCTTCAGCGCGTTCGCTGCCGCGCGGAGCGCATCGCCCTCCTGAACGCTGCGCATGACTCCCGTGGTCATCGGCATGGCGACTCCTGTGCGGGCGGTCATGGCGAGGGCGTGGCGGACTGCGGGCTCGGTGTCGACGCAGCCGACCGCCTGCGCGAACGAGTTGTGCCAGGGCTGCGTGATGGGCGGGAGCGCGCCGCCCTTAGCAGCGGCGCCTGTCCCCTCCAGCTCCGCGACGAGCTCCAGCAGACCGGTGACGTGATTGTTGTCGATGTGCGAGAGGACCGTGACGTCAACCGTCCCCCGCTCCGTCGCGATCTGCGCCAGTGCGGGCCGCAGGTGCTGCGTGTACGTGCCGCCCGGCGCGCCATCGATGAGGATGTAGCGGGTCGTTTCGCCAGGCCGCGACTCGACGATGAGGCAGTCGCCGAATTGCGCCTGGACGGCGTGCAGCTTGAGCTGACTCGTCATCGCCATACCATCACCACACGAGAGGAGGTTCGGCGCCCACATGGAGCCGCATGATCTCGAAGATCAGGTGATCGAGCGGGCACCGGCACTCGCGGGACCCGTGCAGGTGCTCTCAAGCGTGAAGCGATTCGGTCGCACGGTGCATTCGGTTTCGGCCTCGCAGCTCGTGCCGGTCGACGACGAGGACCCGACGCTGCGCGATATCTCCATCGAGGTACCGGTCACCGCGGAGGTCGAGGTGGACGATCGCGGCCGCGTGACCCGCGTCTCCGCGGACGAGGTCGACCCCGCTGCCGCTCACGAGGCACGCGCGTTCACTCGCACGCTCATCGCGAACGGCGCGGTGAGCGGACTGCCACAGACCTCGCGCTTGCGCCGCGGGCCTCCGCAGCGCGCGACACACGAAGTGGTCGTCGACCGATCTGGCCGGAAGGTGATCCGACGGACCGGATTCAACCTGGTCGGACCGCGGAAGTCCTTGCGGTCCTGACCGGAACAGGCGCATCGTACTCATGATCGGAGCAGTCCGAAGTTGGGAGGGACGACCGTGAGTGACGAACTGGTAGCCGCGCGCGCGGCAGTCAGCGCGGTGAAGACGACGAACGATGAGGAGCTCTACCGACTGCTCGCGGCGCGAATGAAAGCGATCGAGCGCGATCCAACGACCGCGGGCAACATCGCGCCGAGCGTCCAGGATGCCGCGCGCGGGATCGCGCCGGCCGACCTGCTCAAATTTGGCAAGGATGCGTTCGTGCGGATCAGCATCGCCGGCCAGGCCGTCGTGTGCGGATCCGCGGACCAGGGCCTTCATCTGCAGCGCCTGCTCGGGTCGTTCAACACCAATCTCAGTAGCCTCACCGCGGCGCTCACCGGACTCTTGATCGCACAGCTCGCGATTGCGCCGGCCATCGCGAGCGTCGTCGCGACGCTCGTGATCGGCAAGGTCGCCCCAACATCTGTCGAGGCGCTGTGTCGCGCCTGGACTGCGAAGGTCCACGGCACCCAGCCGCCCGCGACGCCGCCTGGACCGACAACGCCGCCCGCACCACCGCCGCCGGCACCGACGACACCGACGGGGACAACGACGCCGCCCGCGAGGTAGCGGCTCACGCGCGCGTCTCGTCGCGCAAGTAGAAGAAGATGAGGAACGGCGTCGCTGCCATCGCCAACAAGTGCCAGATGAAGTGACCCTGGATCGGGCTCTGCGGATCGCACCACGGCGCGTCGGTCCACGTGAGCCGCCACACCAGCGTGCCGACGCCGAACGCGATCACCGCGAAGACCAGCCAAGGCCAGGGCCTGCGCACCAGGCCTCTCGGCGACCAGATCAGGATGACGACCTGGACAAGCACGGCCACCACGGCGAGGATCGCGAAGATGATCGTCCCGCTGCCTTGCGCGAACCAAATGAGCGCTCCGAAGATGACGTTCGCGGCGGCGAAGATGATGATGAAGAGGACCCTGTTCGTGTCGAACCGAAGGAGCCGGCTCGCGTCGTAGAGCAGGAGGAACGACACGTACAGGACCATCGAGTGGTTGTCCATCCAGCCACCGAAGCGTGTCAGGCCTGCGTGGAAGAACATGGCGCCCGGTCCCAGGAACGTGACGAGCGCTCCGTACATGATCGGGTAAAGCCCACCCGTGGCCATGGGCGCCGCATCGTCCGCGTGAGGACCCGCGAGTCGGTCGCGGTCGGCTATGAAGAGGATGACCAGCCCAGCGAGCG
>WNFC01005038.1_pt1 | contig 26067 bp, 21 predicted proteins | sample 5400541 | NCBI WGS metagenome assembly WNFC01 (sample SAMN13153342, study PRJNA577476) | soil metagenome | isolation source: 120 cm saprolite under Douglas fir tree site 2 hole 2 replicate 1 | place: USA:California | collected 2015-04-18 | reverse complement strand
CGACTTCGGGCGCGGCGGCAGCGACAAGGAGCTGTACTACGGCGTCAAACTCCTGGCAGCGGTGGACCAGGCTGGTTTTGTGACTGGCTGGGTGGTCGGACCAGCCAGTACCGAAGAGCATTGGCTGGCGGAAGCCTTGGGGACTGCTGACCCGTTTAGCGGCCAAGATCAGCGCCTACAACCTTGCCATCGCCATCAACTACCTGCTCGGTCGGCCCACATACGCCCTGTTCAACCCCCTCGGTTAATCTGCATCACGCGTACAAAAAAGCGGGGGGTCGCCGCGGGAAGGAGTGCGCAGCGAGGCACGAGCGGAGCAACGACTGGCGGCGGGGGGCGCAGCGCCCCCGACCCGGATTAAGTGCGCCTGCTACTCGTGCTACTGGAGACAGAACTCGTTGCCTTCGATGTCCTGCATGACAATGGAAAAGCCGCGCCAGTCGTCATTGATCCACAACTGTTTTGCGCCGAGTTGCTGGAGGCGTTGAGATTCGGCATGAGCTCGCGAACGGCGGACGTCCAAAGGTGTCTCCCGCCCGCCGCCGACGTTCACGTCGAGATGCACTCGGTTCTTGACGGTCTTCGGCTCGGGCACGCGTTGGAAGTAGAGCCGCGGGCCCGGCCCGGAAGGGTCGACGATGGCCGAAGCTGAGTTCCACTCGCTCTCGGGCACGCCCTGAGCAGTCAGAAACGCCTGCCAGCTGTCAAAACCCGGCGGCGGATCCTGCACCTTATAGCCCAACACCGCGGCCCAGAACTCGGCCAGCCGCGCCGGATCGGCGCAATCGATGACAACCTGCACCCCAACCGCCATACAGTCAGGCGGAAGCAGGTCGGCGGCCGAAGAAGTTCACCGCTTCCAGCTGCATGACGACTTCGTTGTCCTGGTTCAGCATCTCTCCCCGCGAGCGGACGATACCGCGGTCCGGCCGACTGCGCGACCCCTTGGCTTCGAGCACGGTGAAGCTGCCGCGCAGCGTATCGCCCGGCCGCACCGGCTTGAGCCAGCGCAAGCTGTCGATCCCCGGCGAGCCGAGGCTGTCGCTCTGGCCAATCACCGAGTCGACCAGCAGGCGCATATAGGCGCCCGCGGTATGCCAGCCGCTGGCGATCAACCCGCCGTAGATGGAATCGCGCGCCGCATCGGGATTGGTGTGCATCGGCTGCGGGTCGTAGGCGCAGGCGAACTCGATGATGCCCTCGGCAGTGAAGTCGACGTTGCCCAGGTCGACCGTCAGGCCTTCGAAGAAATCCTCAAAATAGCGCCGCGCCATCGCTACCAGGCGAACGTATCCCACACCCAGTTGAACAAGCGCGTGGAGTCGCCCACCAGATCCTGGCTGCGCATCAGGCTGATATAGACGCGATGGCCATCATGGGTGGCGGAGGCGACGATGGTCTTGAGCGCGGCGTCGGTGTAGCCGATTTTGACGCCATCCGCGCCCGGGTACAGATCGAGGAACCGATTCAGGTTCTGCATTAGAAACCCGTCGCCTGTGTAGCGCGACGTGCCCGCCAGATCACGGAAGGTGGCGTTGCGCATCGCGTAGCGCGCCAGCATGGCCATGTCGTACGCGCTCGAGTAGTGGCCCGCGGCGTCCATCCCGCTCGGGTTGACGAAGTGCGTGTCCTTCAGGCCCAACGCGGCGGCCTCCTGGTTCATCCAGTCGACGTATTCCCGGCGTGAGTTGGCCAGGGCAACCGCCACCTGCTCGGCCGCGTCGTTGCCACTTGGCAACATCATGCCGTGCAACAGCGTATCGAGCGACACGCTGCGCCCAGGCTCGATGCCCATCGTCGACGACCCGTCGCGCGCGACCATCGCGCTGGCGCTGACCGTGACCTTGATGCGCCGGTTCAAATCGGGCTCGCGTTCCAGGGCAACAATCGTCGTGGCAATCTTGGTCGTGCTGGCCTGCGGAACTTCGGTGTACGGCGCCTCGCCGTAGATCAACTGCCCCGAGGCATCGTCGACGATCGCGATGTGCACCGCGGTGGTCTCGGGCGCGCCTGCGTCGGCAACACGCTGCGGCGCCGCGGGCAACGGCGGCGTCAATCCTGATTCCTGGGCGATGGCCGGCGCAATCCAGGCGGGCACGCCGCTTGGCTCGACACTGGCCGTGTCCACCCACGCGCGCGCCGCGGGATGGGCATCGTCGCCTGGGAAGTACACCTCGACCCGACTGTCGACGAACGGCCCGAGCGGCTTTACAAATGTAATCCCAGCGGGCAGAGATGTTACGGACGTGGCCGCCGCGTCGGCGCCCGACCACAACGGTGCGTCCTTGATCGCACGCAACCATTGCGGCAAGCCTTGCCGCGGATTGAACGCGAGCGACGTACGCTGATCGGCGCCCTGGGTTACAGACCGTTCGGGCGCGGCTGCCGCGCGGGTATCGAGCTCCAGGGTTCGCTGCGCGGGCAACGCCTGCCCCGAATCTGGGGAATCTGGTGCCGCGGTGGCCGCGACCATCTCGGGAGTGGCTCGAGTGAAGGCACTTGCCAGCGTGACGCCGACAACTGCGATGAGGACGATGGTGTGCGTGCCCAGGCGGCGGGTCACCGCGGGTCCTTAGTAACGAATCGCGCCATTGACGAACTGCTAGCGTACCTGCCCCCGGGCCAGCGTGGCAGCCCGGCAGATCCCAAATGCATCAAAAGGCAGGTCAGCGGGCCCCGTTACAACGCGGTGACGAAAGTGCCATTACGGTTACAGGTTCGAGATTGTCGCGCCATTGTGACTCCCTGTGGCACGAGAGGTGCGTTTTAGCGTCGATTAAGTAATTAGAGGCACCGAGGTAACAACAAATGTCGATGCAAGTTGTTTGGCACGGGACTCAGCAGGAGTCGTTTGACCTGGTAAATGCAATTGCTCGCAACTGTACGTGCGAGTTCGGTCTGATGGGCGTGCGCCTCGCCACCTGCGCTCCGCACCGCATGTTGACCGAAGATCAGCGTGCTTTGAATGGCCTGTTGTTCGCGCGGCGAATGGCCGAGCGATTAAACAGCGAGGAATTCACCCGCGCCAAGAACACGCCTGCCAGTCGCAATCGCGGCCTGAGCTCCATCGCGGCCGACTAAGCCCAGGCCGTATACCGCGGGTCCGCGACGACCTCCGGGTATCATCTGAGCACGTTTGCGCGGCCACGGTGCCGGTCGCGCAGTGCTTCACCCCCGGAAGGTTGTAAGAAAGAGTCGCCATGCCCGTCACCTGGCAGCAGTTGTACGCCGACCGTACCGCAGGCATGCGTGCCTCGGACATTCGCGAAATTCTGAAGGTCACGGCGCGACCAGACATCATCTCGCTCGCCGGTGGGCTACCTGCCCCAGAGCTGTTTCCGGTCGACGAGTATCGCCGCGCGTTCGAGTGGGTTCTCGAAGCTGATGGTGCGCAGGCCCTGCAATACGGGCCGAGCGAGGGCTATCTGCCGCTGCGGCGGCTGCTCGCCGAGCGATTGAGCCGTTTCGGCATGCCGTGCGGCCCCGACGATCTGCTGGTGACCAACGGGTCGCAGCAAGCGCTCGACCTGATGGGCAAGGTTTTCCTCAACCCGGGTGACACGGTCCTGGTCGAAACGCCGACCTACCTCGGCGCGCTGCAAGCCTTCAACCAGTACCAGGCCACGTACGCCATCGTGCCCATGGACGAAGATGGGATGCGGGTCGACGAGGTCGAGCGCGTCCTGGCGCAGCGCTCGGCTAGGGCGCCGATCAAGTTCATCTACGCGCTGCCCAATTTCCAGAATCCGACAGGCCGATCGATGAGCCTGGAGCGGCGCCGCCGCCTGGTCGAGCTCGCCAGTCACTACGGTGTGCCGATCGTCGAGGACGATCCGTATGGCGAGCTGCGCTACGAGGGTGCGGCGCTACCGACCCTGAAGTCGCTCGACACCGAAGGCCTGGTCATCTATCTCGGCACCTTTTCGAAGATCCTCGCGCCGGGCTTCAGGCTGGGTTGGATGCTGGCCGGGCCCGAGGTCATGGAAGTGCTGATGCACGGCAAGCAGCCGTCCGATCTGCACACGGGCATGGCCCAACAGATGGCCACCTATGAAGTGGCCAAAGGCGGGTTCGTCGATCAGCACGTCGAGCGGATCAAGGACTTCTACCGCGAACGGCGCGACGTGATGCTGCGCTCCATCCAGGAGCACTTCCCGGCGGACGCGCACTACACCCGACCAGCGGGCGGCCTCTTCGTGTGGGCCGAGCTGCCGCGCGACATCGATACGCGCGAGCTGCTGCTCGAGGCGATCGAAGAGAAGGTAGCGTTCGTGCCTGGCCAGGGCTTCCACGCCGATGGCAGCGGCACCAACACGATGCGGCTGAACTTCTCGAACGTCCCGCCCGAGCAGCTACAAACCGGCGTCCAACGCCTGGGCCACGCCATCCAGCGGCGGCTGGACCGCACTCGAACTGCCTCAGCCACCGCTTGATTGCTCCTATACTTGCCGCCTGTGAAGAGTCGGCAAACGGGGGACGGCACCAAACCGACTTCGTCGGTGGTCGAGGATTACCTGCAGGTCCTGCACTACCTCACCCGTGACGGCTGTCCAGTCATCGCGGCGCGGCTCGCGGAACGGCTCAACGTCACACCGCCGACGGTGACCGCAACCCTGCAGCGCATGGAGCGCGACGGACTCATCGCGCATGGTGCGCGCAAGGAGATCCTGTTTACGACCGAGGGTCGTCAGGTCGCCGAGAATATCGTGCGCCGCCATGCGCTGGCCGAACGCCTGCTGACCGACCTCTTAAAGATGCCCTGGCACGAGTCGCACGAAGAGGCGCACGGCGTCGAGCACGCGCTGACACCGAACATCGAGGCGCGGCTGTTGCTCGCCCTGGGCAATCCCACGACGTGCCCGCACGGCAACCCCATCCCCGGGCTGGGCAAGCTCGCCCCGGACGAGTTCCCCCTGGACGAAGCCCAAACGGGCGATGAGGTGGTGATCCAGCGCATCACCGAAGAGGCTGAGGAAGACCTGGAGTTGATGCGTTACCTGCAGGAGCACGGCGTCGAGCCTGGCGCGCACATGAAAGTGCGCGAGGCCACTAGCTTCAATGCGCTGGTCGTCCTCGACGGTCCACACGGACCGGTGCCGCTTGGGTTCCCGGTCGCCGCCAAGCTACGAGCCCGACGCATCTAAGCGCGCTCGAGCAATCCGCGCACAATCTCCCGGCTCGCCTGAGGGCGCGCCAGCCGTGCCCCCCGTTCGGCCAGCGCCGCCCGGCGGCTCGGATCGTGAATCAGCTCCTGGGCGATGCGCGCCAATGCCTCCGGGTCCGGCGCGTACACAACCGCCTGCTGCGCCAGCACGTGTTCTAAATTGCCAGCTTCCTGACCGGGCAACACGTCGTGGACGACCACCGGCACTCCGCTGCAGAACGCCTCGGCCAGCGTCACCCCGCCCGCTTTGGTCAACAACAGATCGGCCGCGCACATCAGCTCGGCCACGTTGTCGACAAAACCCAGCGCACGCAGGAGCATGCGCGCCGGCAGCTGCTCGACGCGGCGGCGCAGCGCCTCGTTGCGGCCGGAGACCACCAGCAGCTGCGCATCGAGGTTCAGCTGCGCCAGCTGGGCGATGTTCGCCAGGGCCTTTGGCGAGCCCTCGGCACCAACCATCGCCAGAATGGTGAATTTCTCAGAGTCCAGCCCAAGCGCACGCAGCCTGGCGCGGGCGGCATGGCGGTCAATACCTCCAGCAAACTCGCTTCGCACCGGGATACCGACCACCTCGACCGAAGCGGGCGGTGCGCCGAAACGAATGCAGTCCTCGCGGGCCGACTCAGTTGACGCCGAATAGTGGCTCACCCCGCGCGCGACCCAGAACCGGTGGACGGAGTGCCAGTCGGTGAGCACCACCTCGAGCCGCGCCCCGGTGTAATTGGCCGCTCGACCGAACTCGGCGATCTCGCGTTCGAATCCGCCCTTCAAGAATGGCCCGAGCACCCATTGCGGATTGAACGACGTCGAGCCGTGGTACACCATCGACCACAGGCGGGGGTGTGCGCGCGCCAGCCGGGCGTATGCGGTCGGAATAAGCGTAGCCGGAAACCGCCCACACTCCAGGTAGGCATCCACCAACCGGGTGGTTGCTTTGCCGCTGGACTCCAGCTCAGCCGCGAGGGCACGCGCCGCACTCAAGTGGCCGCCACCGACGCGCGAATACACCACCAGCACGCGCTTTTGCGCGTCGTTCACCTACCTTGGGTCGTCGCCAGAACTTGCAAACCATCCTTGGCGCCCTGCAAGTCGGGGTTTTCCTCGAGCGCCTTGTTGAACTCCTGCTTCGCTTTGTCCCACTGCTTGGTGTTGAGGTAGATCCAACCCAGCGCATGGCGGTACTCCGCGTTCTTGCCGGGGTCCTTCTCGAGTACCACTGCTTTTTCAAAGTTGGGCTGGGCTTTGTCATAGATCTTTTGGACGTAAAAGACCCACCCCAGCTGGCCCCAACCGGTGGCGTAGTTCGGATCGATCTCCAGCGCGCGCGCCAGGTGCGATTGCGCTGAGTCGTACTCCTCCATCGCGTAATACGCCATGCCCATGCCACCTTCGGCGCGCGCATCTTCCGGATTCAAATCCGCCGCATGCTGATACGCCTGAATGGCTTCGTCGTAGTGCTTCAGCGTGCGTTGCGCGTGGCCCAGGCTCAAGTACAGATACGAGCGCTCTGGCGTTTTCTCCACCGCGCGCTTGTACAGGTCGACCGCCGACGTGTAATCGGCATTGGTCTCAGCCAGGTAGGCCTGCACGCGCAGGATCTCGGGATTGTCGCGCCCGCCGACCGCCGCCGCCCGGTCCAGGGCGTCACTTGCTTCGCGTAGGCGAAACTTGTCGGTTTCGGCTTCGGCTAAATAGGCCCAGCCTTCGGGTAGCTTGGGGTCCAGCTCCGTCGCCCGGCGGGCGCTCGTCAGCGCCCGGTCCGAATTACCGGACCAATCGAACGCCAACGCCAGCAGCGCCTGGAGCTCGGCGGACTTCGGCTCCAGGTCCACCGCCTTCTGGGCATGCTCGATGGCTTCGGCGGGCTTGTTGGCGTAGATCAGCGCGCGTGCCCAACCCGCGTGCGCCGCGGCCTGGCTGGGCGCTGCACGCGCCACGTCGGCATAGATCGCCGCGGCGGCGGTCCAGTGGCCCGCGGCGAGCTGCTGATCGGCTTCGGGTAGACGCACCGTCGCCGACGTTGCAACTGGCGAAGGTGCCGCGGCCGAAGCGGGCGCAGCGTCACTACCCAGGGGTGGCGGCGGTGGGCCTGCCTGAGGGTTCAAATATTGCGGCACGAAATAGGCCGCGGCGCCTGCCACCAGGACCAGGGACACAATCAAACCCCAGTTCGGTCCCGATCGGCGGCGTCGGTACGTATAGCCCAACGCGCCTCCTTATCGTGAATGCAGGGCCAGTGCCCGCCAGCCGGGCCCCGTTGGACGCCCGGAAACTCTAGAAGCCTGCCCAAACCGTGTCAAACGTGCACGCCGGCAGCACCAATTCTTCCACAGCGGGAACCCGTTTGGCACTTGACGCGAGCGTCAGTGAACCGGCTCTGCGATCGGTCGTATGTTTTTCAGCTCCGCGTCGATCTCGGCCGCCTCGTAGGGCCCATTGCCAGAGGGTACTCGGAAAATCCTCAAAAAATCGTCGCGGCGGAATGCGTGGGCAAATTGTTGGCAGTACATGCTGATCAGCCGCTGGACGTAGTACTCCATATCGGCCTCGGCCGCCGATGTCGCGGCACTTTCCTGCAGTAGGCGCGGCTCGCCACCCCGCGCGCGGAAGTAGCGGATCCGCTGGCCAATCCGCCACGAGCGAACGCCGGCGGCGAGCAGGATCTCGTATGGTTCCTCGTTCATTTCGCTGCGCCGGTACTGCGCCATGGACTTGTGCAGCGTGACCTGCACCGTCAGGTCCTCCAGGGGCAGTTGCGACGTACGCAGCAGGTGCACCGTCTCGAGGAAGACCTGCCGCAGTCCGGGCGCATCGCCAAGCAACGCAAATGGTGCGGCGCGCAGCATGAAGCTTTCGCCGAAGCGCTCCAGCCGGCCCGGTCGAAATGAGTTGCCCAGCAGTGTCACCGCCCCGTCAGTGCCGAGGGTGATCGCGCTCCGCGGTCCGCGGGCGTACAGCGCCTGGTAATGCCCCGCGAACGTCAGGCTAACGCCTGCGGGTAAATAGGTCGCGGCAGCATCTGCAATCGTGCGCTCGCTTGAGTCGCTCCAGCCGTCCGGTGTGGCGAACAGGACCTGCTCCCCGTCGACCTCGACAATGACCCCGCCCTGCCCGCGCAGCTCGGCCAGCACACGATCGAGATACTGGCGCGCGATGTCCGACGCCGCCAGCGCCGATTCCGGATCGGAGAACAAGCCCTGACCAGAAAGGTAGGGGTGGGCGGCGGCCGCGAGCTCGCGTGCACTTGTCGGCGCCGGTTCCGCCAGCAACTGGCCAACCAGGCCGGGCATCAGCCGGAGCTCGTCGTTAGCCGCCGCGATACCTGCGTTCCCAACGACACTCGGCAACAGCGGTCGAACCACGGCGCGCGCGGCCGCGCCGACCACGCCAGTCAGAAGCAGCTCGGATCTCGGCTCGGCGGCTACGCGTTGGAGCCGCGGTGTCGGCGCTGCGATCGCGCGACCCTCGTGCAAATAGGCGCGCACGAGCAGGAGCTCCCACAGCGAAGCCGGCCCGAAATCAGCTGCGATGCGCTCGTACGGCCGGGGCAACATCGTCGCCAGGCCGAACGCCGCCGGCAGAAGCCGCCGCGACAGCCCGTCGACTTCGGCCACGTCGTCGGCCGCGTAGCGTCGAACGCGATCGGGATCGACCCGGTAGGTCGGCCACACCTCGGCGCCGGGCACGTACTCGCGGTCGGTGCGGGCGAAGCCAAAGTAGCGCGCCGCGTCCTTGAGCCCATGCCGCCGCATGTCGAGCGCCGCGGCACTGAAGCGCCGCACCGCGTGCTGGGTATCGACGACTTCGCGGCCCGCGACGCGCCAGCGCAGAAACGGTTCGGGTCGCTCGCCGGTGTCGAAGATGTCAGTTTCCAACCACGGTTCTGAGCCGTCGCGGCCGAGCCCCAGGCGGACGCCCAGGCGCGCGGCGCGCTTCACCAGGAACGGTAGATCGAACGCAAAGATGTTGTGGTTCTCGAGCACGTCGGGATCGCGCGCCTGAATCAGCTCGACGAAGCGCTCGAGCAGTCGCGCCTCGCTGAGCGCGCCGGTGTCCAGCGACTCGTGCCAGCCGCTGCTGTCGCGCATGCTGACCATGAAGATGCGGTCCCGCTCTTCGTTGAGGCCCGTCGTCTCCAGATCGAACTGCAGGCGGTGCAGATCGCCAAAAGTCAGTCCTTTGAAATAGGTGCGCCCGGTCAGCGCCAGGAACTGCTCGATCGGGTGCCAGACCAGGATCAGGCCGCGCAAATCGGCCAACGTTTGCGCGTCACCGCCGTCCCGTTTGTTGGACGTATCGACCAGATCAATCTCAATCTCGTCAAGATTGGTCGTCAGCACCAGGTAGCGATATGCGTCTTCGTCACCGACCGGACTGTCGAGCTCGACTGCTGACACCTCGGCGGTCACTGCGAGTTGGCCGTGTGCCGCGCGCAGGGTCTCGGCCGACAGGTGCTGCATGGGCAGGTGCGCCAGCAAGTCCAGACTGGTTGTCAGAAACCAGTTGGGAAAGCGGTGTTCGGTTGCCTCGGTGTGTTCTCCGGAGCGGCGCCAAACGCGCGCTCGCCCGCGCGAATCGGCGTGGACGGAGACAATCCCGGGCGTGTCATCGCAGCCGAACAGCGCGTGTCGGCCTACCAATGAAATCCTGATGCCGGTACTCTCGCCGGAAGTGGCACTCAAGCGGGGCATACTGTACGCAACAGTGGAATCGCGTTCGTCGGGAGTCCCGGCCCCGGCGCCGCATGAGCTCCGACGCGAGCGCTTGCTCGAGGCACTGCACAAGCACCGAGCGCGACCGCTGGTTTTGCTCGTCGCGGCAGCAGGCTATGGCAAAAGTACGCTCGCCGCAACCTATGCGCGGGATAGCGGCGCGGCGGTTGTTTGGCTCTCTCTCGAGCCCACCGATCGCGACTCCAGACGCCTCTTCGCTCGGCTAGCTGACGCGTTCGAAGCGGGCCTGGATGACCGAGGGTCGATCCCTGAGCTCCGCCGCGGCCTCGACGACGGTGCTCAGGGTGTCGGCCTTGCCCGCTTGCTGCTCAGTGACCTCGCCCGGGCACCGGCCGGCTTCATCGTCGTCCTCGACGACTTCCATCTGGTCGGCGAAGCCGAGGAAGTGGTCAATGCCGTCGACGCGTTGATCCGCGACCTCCCCGAAGCCGGCCAGGTGGTGATCACCGCCCGCGAAGCGCCCGCGCTGTCGATGACCCGCCTGGTGATCGAAGGCGCGGTCTTCCCACTGGGTGCCGAGGACCTGCGGTTCTCCGAGGATGAAACGCGCGACCTGCGCGCGACCATCGGCGGCGATAGCAGCCGCGACGAACAAGCCGAGGGCTGGGTCGCCGGCATTCTGCTCGGCGGTGCCCCGCGTCAGCTGGGCGTCGGCGGCGGCTCTTTGCTCGGCACATACGTCGAACGCGAAGTCCTGAGCCGCCTCTCGCCCACCGAGCAGGGCTGGCTCGAGATGCTGTCGGTCTTCGACACGATCACCCCACGGGTCGCCGAGCGCATGTTGGGCCCCGGGCCGTGGCCGAACCGGCTGCTGGGGCTGGCCGAACGATGCCCATTTCTTGTCGCGGGTCAGAACAACACCTACCGCCTGCACGCCCTGGTGCGGGAAACCGTGGTCAATCGACTGCGCCGCAGCCCCGACGACCGTGGCACGCGCGCATTTACCGTCTTGCGCGAGGTGGCCGAGGAGTTGTTCGACATCTTCGGCGTGGTGCGCGCGGCCACCGAGCTGGGGCAGCTGGACAGCGCTGTCGAGCTCGTCCGGCGGGCTGCCCTCGAGGTGCTGCAGAGCGGCCGTTGGCCAGCCGTCCTGGTGACCCTGGAGCTGCTGCCTGAGGTTGTCCGCCGCGCCGATCCACAGCTGTCGTTGATCGAGGCGCGCGCCCTTCTCCTCACTGGCCATGCCGAGCAGGCGTACCGTGCCGCCGAAGAGGTTCTGCAATTCGGCGGCCGCACGGGCCGCGTAGATGTACAGATCAACGCGCTGATCGAGCTGGCGTCGGTCACGTTTGCGAACGACATCTCGGCGGCGTGGGATTGGCTGTCGGCCGCGGACCACCTGCTGCGGCACACCGACTTGCCCGCTGATCTGCGCCGGTTGCTCGAGGGCCGGACATTGGGCGTGCGGGGAATTTGCGCCACAGTGCGCGGTGACATCGCCGATGCACGCGAGTCTTTCGAGAATGGCCTGCGCCAGTTGAGCTTGCTCGGTCCTTCGCGTGACCTCGCGCTCCTGCAGCAGAACTACGGCAACTTTTGCAACAAAACGGGCGACTACGCCACCGCGCAGGCGTCTCTGGCGCTGGCCGCAGGGTATTGGCGCAGGGTCAGCGATGGCAACGGACGCGCCTTGAGCCAGATCGTCCTTGGCGACATGCACCTGCGGTTAGGCAATCTTGACGCAGCAGGCGCCGAGTTGAACGATGGCCTCGCCGCCGCCCGCTCGGTGGGCGCTATGCGCTGGGAAGCCCACGCCGTCGCCTCACTGGGCCAGTGGCACCGCGCCAACGGCCGCATCGTCGATGCCGTCAAAGCGTTCGACGAGGCTTTGGGCCTGGCCGAGGAAAACGTGGAACGCGAGCTGCTGGCCGAAGCACTCGTTCTGCGGGCCGAGACCGCGCTGTTGCAGGACGATCTGCCCACCGCGCGACAGATGCTGGCGCGGGCGCAGGCCGAAAGCCAGCGGGTCGGCTCGAACGCGGTGCTCGCGGCGGCGGACCGCGCATTGGGTCGGCTGCACCTGGTCGACGGCGCAGGAGAACGCGCGACCGATCACCTCGCCGCGGCGCTCAAGCGCGCCGGTGACGGCTGGGGTCCCGATCAGCGCGCCGAGACGCTGTATTGGCTGGGCACCGCGTATTTGCATCTTGGCCGCGCCCAGCTTGCGAGCAGCTACCTCGAACAAGCAATCGCGGTCGCCGAAGAAGCCAATTTACCCGCGCTCCTTGCTGGGCCCGCCGCCGAGGACCCGCGCTTGCTGCAGCACGGGCGCAAGGCCGGACTGAATCCGAACGTCCTTGCCGAGGTTGAACGGCTTTCCGCCACCCGCCGGCCGTGGACCGGCGTGACACCAGTGGCGCCGCTGGCCGTGGTTGCCGAGAACGAGCTGCCGCGTCTCGAGGCACAGCTATTCGGTTCATTCATGTTGCACCGCGCCGGGCAGCTCGTGACCAACGTCACCCGCAAAGTGGATCGCGCCAGAGAGCTGCTCGCGCTGCTCATCCTCAACCCGCAGGGTCTGCCGGACGAAACGATCGCCGAGCACATGTGGCCGGAGATGAAGCGCCAACGTGCTCTGCACAACCTGCAGATGGCGGCGTACTCATTGCGCGACGATCTGGGCAGCAAAGCCGCGGTGCGCTATGGCGCGCGCAGCTACCAACTCAACCCGCAGCTGGAGTTGGTCGCCGACGTGCGCGCATTCGAGGCCTCCCTGGCACGAGCTCGGGGCGCGACCGGCGACACGCTGATCCAGGCACTTTCCAGGGCGCTCGAGCTCTACCGCGGCCCGCTTCTCGCCGAGGCCGCCTGGCAGTGGCTCGAGCCAGTTCGGCTCGACTATCGCGGGCGTTATGTGACAGCCGCGTTACAGCTGGCCGAGGTCCTGGCGCCGCTCGACCTGGCCAGATCCGACGGTCTGGCGGAAGCTGTCTTGGCGATTGCGCCCGAGACAGATGAGGGGTACGAGCGGCTGATCCTGAACGCCCGCCGGGCTCGAGATCTCGATGTCCTCCGCCGGCAAATCAGGCGTTACGAGAAAGCAGCGGCCCAGCACGGCTTCCCACTGAACCCGCACCTGACGGACGACCAGGGCGGGAGCGCAGGCCTCCGCGCAGCTCGCTGATCTGCTGTGAACGCTCGGCTTCGGTGGGCCCAACGGACATTGAGCAGAATTGAGTGCCGCGGGCCGCCATAACGGAAGATAGCTCCGTGCGCGTTACAGTTTATCGAGGAGTGTTCGTTCCGTTACTTGCACGTGTAGACATTGTGAGGTAAGCCATGAGACCCCTGCTTCGTCGCCTTGTCCCCCATCTGTACGCGCTCAGCCTGGCCGCAATGCTCGGCCTTGCTTTTGTTTCTCCGTCGACCGGCCCCTGGGGCTTATAAAGCATGCTTGCTCAATCTCCCACAACCGTTTCCATGCTCAGCGAAAAGGATCTCCGCCACCAGATCGACCGCGCCGTTTCGCGCGCGTTGTTCGATCGTGACTACGCCAGCGAGCTACTGGCCAATCCGACGATCGCCCTCGAGGACCGTGGCTGTCCGCCCCAGGAATATCTGTCACTGCGCGGTATCCAGGCGAGCGACGTGGTCGACTTCGCCTACCAGGCCCGTGCGCGCTTCTGGATCGAGCCGATCGCGCGCCAGCCGCGCCTGACCCTGCGTGATCTGAATCAGGAGGAACAGCGTCCGCTGGTCGCCGCGGCCGCCAGCTAGGAACTGACTCCGGTGAATCCAGGGTATGAGCAAGACTTCCGAACACTCCCCTCACCAAGAACCAAGTCGCTGCGTCCTGCTTGTCGACGACGACGACCAGGTTCGCCAGATGTATTCCCTGGCGCTTCGGACTGCTGGCTTCGACGTTGTCGCGGCCAGCACGCCGCAGCAAGCTCAACGCCGGCTGGAACATGCCCAGCCCGATGCCCTGGTACTCAACCTGCAACGTTCAGAAGCTGACGGGCTCGACGTCTTGCGACGTATGCGAGCCCGTCAGGACCTCCTGCACGTCCCAATCGTCTTCCTGGCCGGGTGCGCTAACGAAGAGTTCCGCTGGCGCGCGATTCAGGCCGGCGCCGACTGGTTCGGCTTGCGCCCGCTGGCCATGATCGAGCTCAAAAACAACATTCGTGAGCTTATTCGCGCGGGCCGCCCACCGCTCGAGCTGTTTGTCGCCACCGCGGCGCGTCGGATCGGCGCTCGCCGCCTCAAGCCGACGGGCTAGACCGCACCACCACGTTGGCCAGCTTGCCTGGCACGACGATGACCCGCTGCACGCTACCGCCGGCGATGTATTGCTTGATCTTGGGCAGCGCGAGGACGAGGTCGCGTACGCGCGCTTCATCGCGGGCAACTTCCGCGTCGAGCACCATCTGATCGCGCACCTTGCCGTTGACCTGCACGACCAGCGTGACTTGCGATTGAGCCAGCAGCGCTTCGTCGTAGATCGGCCAGTCCTGCTGGTGAACGCTGTAGCCCAGGCCTAGTACTTCGGTCCACAGCTCCTCGGCGACGTGCGGGAAGACCGGCGAAGCGAGCAGCACGAACATCCGGATGGCGTCAGCCCAGGTCTCACGCCCAACAGTGTCCTCGGCCTGCGCGTGCTTCAGCTCGTTGCGCAGGATCATCAGCTTCGAGATCATCGTGTTGAAGCGGAAGCCCTCGATATCCTGGCCGACGCCTTTGATGGCCGCGTGCACCGCCCGTTGGACGTCTTTGTCGGCCGGCCCGCTGGCGCGTTCGGGGTCCGGCGCCGACGCCAGGTTCCAGATGTCGCGCAGTACATCTCTGATCGCGCCGAGCGCGCTCTCATTGATTGGCCCACCCTGATCCCAAGGCCCCAGAAACGCCAACCAGCCGCGCACCGCATCGGCGCCGGAGCGCTCGACGTGGTGATCCGGATTGACCACGTTGCCGTGGCTCTTGGACATGCGCTTGCCGTCGGGCCCGAGGACCTCGCCTTGATTGAACAAGCGCTTGAACGGCTCGCGGAAATCGATCATGCCCAGGTCTTTGAGCACGTGCGCGAAGAAGCGGCTGTACAGCAAGTGCATGACCGCATGCTCGGCGCCGCCCATGTACTGGTCGACGGGCAGCCAGTAGCGCACGTTGTCGGGCTCGAACGGCCCCTCTTCGTAGCCCGGCGACGTGTAGCGCAGGAAGTACCACGAGGAATCCATGAACGTGTCCATGGTGTCGGTCTCACGTCGCGCCGGACCACCGCACACCGGGCAGATCGTGTTGACGAAGCCGGCGTTGGTAGCCAACGGATTTGAGCCCGCGCCCGCTTCGGTGCCCTGGAACTCGACATCCTCGGGCAGCCGCACGGGCAACTGATCCTCAGGGACCGGCACGATGCCGTCTGTCGGGCAGTACACGACCGGAATCGGCGTGCCCCAATAACGCTGGCGCGACACCAGCCAATCGCGCATGCGGTAATTCACCCGCCGCCGCCCGATACCGCGCTCTTCGAACCAATCGGCGATGCGCTCGAGCGCTGCCTCGTTTGACAACCCGTTGAACTGGCCTGAGTTGACCATCACGCCCGGGTCGACGTACGCCGCGTTGTCCGGCAGTTGATCTGCCGTCACGTCGTCCGGCGCGTCGGGCGGCCGAACCACCACGCGAATGGGCAGGTCGAACTTGCGCGCAAACTCCCAGTCGCGTTCGTCCGACGCGGGGACCGCCATGATCGCGCCGGTGCCGTACTGGCCCAGCACGTAGTCGGCGATCCAGATCGGCAAGCGCTCGCCGTTGGCCGGGTTGATCGCGAAGCTGCCGATCGGTACGCCCGTTTTTTCACGATCGGCCGACATGCGCTCGATGTCCGACTCACGGCGCGAGCGCTCGACGTACGCCTGCACCTCGGCCTTGCGCTCGGGCGCGGTCAACTGCTCGACCAGTGGATGCTCAGGCGCCAGGACGACGTAGGTCATACCGAAGACTGTGTCGACGCGCGTGGTGAACACCGGGATCTTCAGCTCACTGTGGCCGCCTGCAGTCAGATCGAACTCGACGCCTTCTGAGCGGCCGATCCAGTTGGTCTGCATCGCGACGATACGCTCGGGCCAGTCGATCTCTGAGAAGTCCAGCAGGTCGTCGGCGTAGTCGGTGATGCGGAAGAACCACTGTTCCAGATCGCGCTTGGAGACCGGCGCGCCGCACCGCCAGCAGCGGCCGTTGTGGACCTGTTCGTTGGCCAGCACGCCGTGATTGGGGCACCAGTTGACGGGCGCCTTCTGGCGGTAGGCCAGGCCATGCTTCAGGAACTGCAGGAACAGCCACTGGTTCCACTTGTAGTAGTCAGGCTGGCAGGTGGCCAGTTCCTTCGACCAGTCGTACGACCCACCCATGGTCCGCCACTGGCGTTCCATGCGGCGGATGTTCTCCATCGTCCACGTATACGGGTGGGTGCCGCTCTTGATGGCCGCGCCCTCGGCGGGTAGCCCGAAGGCATCGAACCCGGGCGGGAACAGCACATTGAAACCCGTCATCCGCTTGTAGCGGGCGTGGATGTCGGCCAGCGCGAAGTTCCACCAGTGTCCCAGGTGCAGGTCGCCGCTCGTATACGGGAACATCACCAGGGCGTAATGCTTGGGACGCGACGGATCGACGTCGGCTTCGTACAGCCGGTCAGCTTCCCAGCGCGTTTGCCACTTCGCCTCGATCGCCTGATGATCGAAGCTCTGTGGACGACTGGGTGCCGGGCGCGGGCCGGACGTGATTGCGCGGGCCATAATCAGCTAATTGTATGGAAAGGCGAGTCGTCTACGACTCAGATGCGGTCCAGCCAGGGCGCTGCCCGACCTGCGGCAAGCGATTGGACCGCTGCACGTGCGGCCAAACGCGCGGTCCGGCCCGCCCGGCGCGGGCTGAAACCAGGCCATTGAATGTCCCGCGCGATGGCGTGGTGCGGCTGCTGCGCGATCGCAAGAGCCGGGGCGGCAAGACGGTCACGCTCATCACGGGGGTAACTGGCGGGCCATCTGCTTTGGCCGGCCTGCTCAGTGAGCTGAAACGCCTGTGCGGCACAGGCGGCACGCTACGCGGCGACGTCCTCGAGCTCCAGGGTGACTTCCGCGATCGTTTGCAGACCGAGCTCGAACGGCGCGGTTACACGGTCAAGATCGCCGGCGGCTGATCGTTCCAGGTCAGCACAAACCGCGTCCAGCGCTGATTGAGCACCACCGCGTCGGTCGGGGTCGTTGGCGTGCCCCGCGAGCGCGGGTAGGCACGGATCTCCGCGGCGGCGTCCGTCGGTCGGCCACGCCGATCCCAATCGTGCAGGATCCCCAGAGCCACCTCGGCCAGGGCTTCGGTGCCGCTGGGCGCCAGCACGATGAGCTCGCCGTCGCGCCGATCTTCGTTGGCCCACGCCAGCATGACCAGGCTCTTTGCATCCATGAGACACAGCGTCCCGCGCAAACTGTCCTGCAGCCCGAAGAGATCAGGCACTTGTGCACCACCCCACAGCGTGCACATGCCCGGCTGATGCGCCGCGAACCACAGGTGCAACCCTTCACGCAGCTGCTCGAACGTGGTCGCGACACCACTGGGTAGGATGTGCGCGGGCGCACGCAGGAGCGCCGCGACTTCCTCAGCGGACAGCATCAGCGTCTCGTCTGCGCCGCTGACGACGTGGGCGCCGTCGGGATCGAGTGGCACGCGTTGCACGCCCGCCGCCAGCAATCCGCGCAAACCAATGAAGCTACATCCGCGCGGCGCCCGACACACCAGGTAATCGTCTTCTGGGGTAAAGACGACGCAGCGCTGCAAGCCGCGCATGGCCAGCGGCATGACCAGACGTCCAGATGGCCGAGCTAGCTGCTCGCGCCACGCAGGGGCGATGTCACGACTGGCGACGGTGAGCATGATCCGGTCATAGGCGTGCTCGCCGGGGTAGCCCAGCGCGCCGTCGGCCTGGACGACCTTGACCTGGCCGTAGCCGGCTCTAAGCAGATGCTCGCGCGCGCCGAGCACCAGGTCTTCATCGATGTCGAGCGTGACGACGCTGCCGCGGCTGCCGACCAGGTGCGCCAGCAGCGCCGCGTTGTAGCCCGTCCCGGCACCGATCTCGAGCACATGGTCACCTGGTTGTGGGTCGAGCTGCTCGAGCATGAGCGCGACGACTTCCGGCGCCGACGCCGAGCTGACACTGACCCCATCGATGCGCTTGGTGACGATCGCCTCGCGCGGTCGGTACACCTCGTCGAGCGGCACCCCCGGCACGAAGAGCTCGCGCGGCACCGCTTCGATCGCCTCGGCAATGCGCGCCGAGCGCAGATGTCCGTCAGCGCGCAAGGTGTCAGCCAGCGCCCGACGGTAGGCGCGACTGTCGAGTCTTTCTGTGCCGTCCATGGCCGGCCGCTGGGATGATCGCACAACCCAGTGGTCTTCCCATGGTGTCCTGCCGGTTGTATGATGGTGTCACATGACCGAAGAGACGCGCATCACCCTGCGCCTGCCACCCGATCTCCACGCGTTCCTGCGCGAGCGCGGCGCGGCCAATCACCGCTCACTCAACAGCCAGATCGTCCACCTGTTGCGCCAGGTTCAGTTCCCCGACGTCGATGCCGACGCATACCGCGGCAGCCGCAACACCCTCGGTTCGATGCCGCGCTACACGCTGCCCCGCCCGTTCGGTCGGCGGCCTCGCGGCGGCGGCTGAGCCTCCTCCCGCTCCTGCCGCGTCACCCAGGCCGCGACCTGGGCGCGTGAGCGCATGTCGAGCTTGTTCAAGATGTTGGCCACGTGTCGCTCGGTCGTGCCGAGCGCGATGACCAGCTCGTCCGCAATCTGACGATTGCTCAAGCCGCGAGCGATGCGGCTGGCCACCTCGCGCTCGCGCGGGGTCAGCATCGTGCGCGTCCGCCGCGGTCTGGCGCGCAGCACGCGCATGTTTGAGGTCGGCGCGTCGGCTTCAGATTCAGTGAGCAACCGCGCTTGCTCACTAAGCCACGCCGCCAGCGTGTTCAGCGCTACAGCTAAGAGTCGGCGCTCCAGAATTTGGCCACGCGTCGCCCGGACGAGCTCGAGCAATTCGCCGATCTCGTCGCCGCCAGGAACGATTACCAGAGCGCGCTGCGCCGCGGGCATTTGTCCGGTTGCCTCGTCGACACTTTAGTTACGGCGCGTTGCAGGACTGTGACCGGAGCGTTGCCGGCGGTATGATGCCGCGCAGCGGGGGGTAAAGAGGGAAACGTGCAGGCCACACGCGGCCCGGAATCACCTGCTGTTCAGTCTCCAGCGGTTCAGGCTTACGTCCTGGGCGGCTTCAAAGTTGTCGTCCGCGGGCAGGTGCTGCCCGAGCAAGTTTGGCGCCGCAAAACCGCGCGCCAGCTGTTCAAGATCCTGCTGAGCCGGCCCAACCGGCGCATGACCCGCGATGAGGTCATCGAGCTTCTGTGGCCCGAGTCTGATCCCGAGGCCGCCTCGAGCAACCTACGCTCCACGCTCTTCGCCCTGCGCCATGCGCTCGAACCCTCGACTGCGCCCGCTGGCGTAGCCGTCGTCTTCAGTAACCGCGCCGGTGTCTGGCTCCGCCCCGACGTCGAGCTGTGGGTGGATGCCGACGCCTTCGAGCACACCGTCGAAGAGGCCTGGCGTTCCGCCGACCCGCTACCACTGCTCGAAGAAGCGAGCTCTTTCTACGCCGGCCACTATTTACCCGAAGATCTCTACGAAGACTGGGCGACCGAACGCCGCGAGTCGCTCAAACAGCGCTGGGCTGAGCTTCAACTTCGCCTGTCCCACGAGCTGGAGCACCGCGGTGACCCCGAATCCGCGGTGCGGCCACTTCAGCGCCTGTTGCAGGTCGATCCGTGCGACGAGCGTGCGGCACAAGAAGCCATGCAGCTGCTCAACCGACACGGCCGCCGCGCGGAAGCCCTGCGCATCTACCAGCGCCTGGTTGAGGCGCTCAAAGAGGAATTGGGCGTCGAGCCGTCTGAGGCCACCACCGAGCTCCATCGGCAAGTCTCTGCCGGTGAAAATGCCGCCGCCACGCCGATCCCCAGCGCGCCATTCCGCTGCGCGTATCCCTTCCCGTCACCGGCCGAGCTCATCGATCGCGAACAGGAGTTGGCTGCCCTGTCGCGGGTTGTGAAGAATGGTCGATCCAGTGGACAGGTGGCATTGCTAAGCGCCCCAGCCGGCACCGGCAAAAGCACTCTTCTGGGGGAGATGGTCAGACGCGCGCAGGTCCAAGGCGTTCTCTGTCTCGCCGGCGGCTGCTATGAAGCTGGCGTTGTAATCCCGCTGGGACCTTTCCACGACGCGTTTGTGGACTACTTTTCGACGCAGCCCGCTGAGCGTCTCCGTCTTGGCGAAAACATCAAGGACCTCGCGCGTGCCATTCCAGAGCTGCGTTATCAACTGGATCTGGCAGACGAACCGTCACATGAATCGCCGCAAGCCGATCGCGCGCGGGTCTTTGCTGCTGTGCACGCGTCACTTCGCAGTATGGCTGAGCAGGGCCCAGTGCTCCTTTGCCTCGAGGACCTGCACGCTGCAGATGAAGCCAGCGTGCACTTGTTTCACTACCTCGCACGTCAGACCCGTCGCTTGCCGCTGGCACTAATCGGCACCTTCCGCTCGGATGAGGTACCGCCAGATCAGCCGTTGGCTCAGATTCTGGCGGCACTGGCGCGCGAACGACTCACCGAGCACATCCGCTTGAGTTCGTTTGACCGCGCCGCGACCAATCGCTTTATCGACTCGCTGCTAGGCGGCCCGTCAAGTGAGCGGCTGGCCGAATCGGTATTCAGTACAACAGGAGGCAACCCGCTGTTCGTTGAACAGCTCGTCCTCGCATCGACGGAGAGCGGGCAATTCCAGCGTCGGTCGAGCATCTGGCATGGAACCGCCGACGTTGCCAACCCACCGCAAGTAGTGCGCGACGTAATCGTCCAGCGTGTGCTGCGCCTGAGTTCGACATGCCGCGACGCACTAGCCATGGCGGCCGTCCTCGGTCAAACGTTTGACTACGGCGTCTTGTTGACTGCACTCGACTCCGTCGACGAACCGACACTGCTCGTTGACCTGGACAAGGCGATCGCCGCCTCCGTACTTCAGGAGACGACGCAGGGTTATGCCTTTCGACACGCGTTGCTGCACCAGGCGATGTACTGGAGTGTGAGCACCCCGCAGAGGATGTTGCTGCACACACGTGCCGGAGAGGTTCTAGAGCGGTTGGGCGGCAGCAAGAGGGCTGACTCCGTGATGGAGCTGGCACGCCACTTCGTTCTGGCGGGGCGTGCACCAGCTCTAAGGGAGAAGGCGCTTCGCTATAGCCTCGAAGCGGGGCACCGTGCGGACGCGGCTTCAACGAATCGAGAAGCGCTGGTCCATTTCACAAACGTTGTCGAGATTCTCGAGACACTGGACAGCCCTGTCAACCCATCCAGCTATGTCGAAGGACTGGAGGGGCGAGCCCGCGCCGAGCGTCGGCTGGGACTCTGGACCGCCGCAATCGACACATCACGCAGCATCCTGGAGCTCACCGAGGATCCGATGGTTCGTGCCCGCGCACGTGCCGAGATCGCCAGCTCGCTTAACCATGTGGGTGAGCCGACAGCTGCCTTACAGGAAGCGGATTTGGGTCTTGCAGAACTTGGTGCTGGTCCCACCGGAACGGCCAGCGATGTAGTCCGATCGCATCTCTTAGCGTTGAAGGCGTACGGCCGGTTTTTCGAAGGCCGATTCGCACAGCTGCTGGAAGTTGGAGACGACATGTACGCTGCCGCGGATGCGCTCCAGCAACCGCGCTTGCAGGCTGCGGCAAAAAGCGTCAGGGGCTGGGCGCGCATGGGTCAGGGTCGGGTTCCCGAAGCACTGGAAGAGTTCGCACTAGCGTTGCAGTCCGCACAACAGTCCGGTGACAAGATCGAGATCGCCATGGCCGAGGTGAACCTGGGTGTTCAGAACTATCTCGGCGGGCAATTTGCGGTTGCGCGCGACCAACTCATGCGCGGAGCCGCGACGTTCCGCGACTCGGCGGGAGAGCTGCGCATGGTCAATGCGATCCAGCATCTCGGACGAGTGTGCGTCGCGGAGGGCAATCTCGAAGAAGCTCGAACGCAGGCAGAGTTCGCGCTCGAGCTTGCAACGTCGCAGCACGATCGTTGGGCGGCTGATTGCCACGACCTCTTAGGAACCATTAGCGCATTGCGCGCGGAGTATGAGGATGCGGAGATCAGCCACAACACGGCGCTGCAGATTCGCACCGCGGTGGGTTTCCGTGCCGGCATCGTCGACTCGCTCATCGCGCTTGGCCTTGTTGAAAAACTCCGTGGCGATTTCACGAGCGCGCAGCACTACTTCGGCGAGGCTTCATCGACCGCCGACGAAATGGACGTGTCTCCTCAGCGGGTGGCCGCACGCAGAAATCTGGGCCAACTGTTCCTTCTCATGGGCAACTCTATGGCTGCGGCCGACGTAATCTCGGGTGCATTTTCATTAGCCGAATCTATGTCGCACACGCTCGAGTACGCTCCCACAGCCCTGGCGATGGCGCAGGTCAACGCTCAGGCCGGCGACTCGACGCTTGCGCTCGAATTAGCCGAGATGGCTGTCAATTCCAGTCGTTCCGCCGAACACATTGTCGAGAGCAACGTTTTCGTGACGTCACTCTTGTGTTCATTGGGTGACGTAGCTCGCGCGGCGCCCAGGGCTGAACAAGCAACGCACCACGCAGAGCTGATGCACGCCCCGCGGCTACTTGGTTTAGCGTATTTGGGAACCGCAAGGCTCGCATTTGCTCAGGGACTCATCAACACTGCCGCCCAGCACTACGCTGGAGCGGTCCGCCAGTTCGAGTTGGCGCGCACACCGACTGAACGCGCGCTAGCCGAGGGAGAGTACCTGGGCTGCCTGAAAGGCGAGCGCCCGCACATGACGCAATAGCCACGCGCCTGGGCAACTCGCCTCGGAGGGGGTTCAACCTATGGGACTGGCGGTCCGTTGAAGCCAATTAGCAAGTCGGCATTGTGCTGCGCTTGGTCGTCCCCTATATACGAATACGGAATTCTGATTGCCTTTGTTATCGGCATTCTCATGCCGTTGAAGTGCCAATATTCTCGGGGGTCGATTTGCCCGGGCTGTAGCCCTTCCATAACGTATGCCTGGTCGGGCGTATTGTTCGCCGCCGGGCCGGCAAACTCTATGAAGTTACTCAATGTTATGTCCGCGGACGTATACGGATTCTGAGCGGTGATAGTTGCGCCAAGCGACGCGGAGGAGATGAACGAACTTGGCTGTGTTGCACGATCTAATGCAGCGCTTTGATCTACTGAAGAAGAAGTCGTCGAGCCTCCAACCGTGTGGGGCTTGGCCGCATTGGGGCGTACATACGCGGCATGACCGCCTGCTGAGTTGCTTTTGGCGAGAAGCTCTGCGAGTGTGCTTGTAATGAACCCTTTGATTTCGTCGAGATCACTGTGAGTCAACGTCATAGTGCCTCCTGCGAGCTCTGTGAGCGCGCTGAGCGATGGAGCAAACAGATAGCTGCCGTACTGAAGCGAAACGAACTGCGACACCGTAACTTCAATGACTTCTCCTTTATCGGTACCATCCCGAAGTGTGAGACGGCGGGGGCTCCCGCCTTGTGGCGCCTGCCCAACGAGGGGATCGGTTCCCGCGCTAGGGTCAGGAAAGTCGGCATCGTTTAGTCGTTCTTGCCAGACGTATTCGAACTGATCTGCGATGTCGGCTTGATAGGCAAGGAAGATGAGCCCGCGCCGCTCGTCTTCCGGCGTGTCGCTAGCGATGCGATACGGTATCCCACGTCTGATCAAACGATGCCGACGCGCGTTTTGGTCGTCCTGGCTGGGGTTTGATCGCCCGACGTGGGAAAAGCGAGGAAAGCCGCCAACTGCTGGTGCGTCGCCATTCCAGCCCGGGTCAATTGCAGTTCGTCTTATATCGTCGAGGCTGTAGCCTGCGGGGCTGCCGCTCGGCCAACGCCCTACAAATGCAGCACCCACCTGAGCCGGGTCCGTCATTTTGGCGACGTCTACGTTGGTGCGACGTGCCTGCTCCAGAGCCGCCACGTCTTGCTGCATCTCCAGGAAGACAAGGAAGCTGCCGTCAGTTGACCACGTGGGCATGTTGCGCAGGCTCGCGGGGCCACTCTCGCTGGGATAGCCCAGGATGAACTCACCGCGCGCTACCTCAGGACCACTGCCAGAGTCCAAGCCCGCAAGCTTCGGCTGCGATATGCCGTCCTTGTACCCGAAGGCCTCCCGCCCGTTCCGAAGCGTGTCGCCTTTGAATTCCTTGATTGGTTTGAGCCCGTACAGCTCAAGCCGTGCGACTTGCCTATTCCGTTCCCGTTCAAGGTCATCGTCCCAGTCCGCGCCCAGCACCAGCAGCGCATGCCCCGCGCTGGCCATGTCTGACGGCTGGATGCCCGCTACTTGACTTCGAAACAGGTTTCGGGACAACTGCTGGAGCTCGCTGCCGCACAGAACGTTGAGACCCGCCCAGGTGAAGGCCACGTTGACCCAGGTCGCACTGACCACCCGCAGCGCACCGTAGTCGCGGTTCTCCGCCTCATCCTGCGAGCCCTGTTGCAGCCAGCCCGCGCTTTTACGGCGGTCCACGATTGCTTTGAACAGCTTTTTGAATGCGAGCACCTCTTCGGCCGACGCAATCTCCGAGCTCAGTGCCTGCAGCCACTGCCGCGCGAGCTCGCGATCCTCGCCGAACCTGACAAGCACAAACGCCTGGTGATCCTTCTGGAAGCCAGGCACGATGTTGCCCTGGATGTTGCTGAGGTCGAGATCCATTAGCCACCCGCTCCCCCCGGAGCAGTGCCGAGAACGGGCGCCACGATAGCACTCCTTGAAACACTGTCAAGCCCGACGCCGGCGGCCGGCGCGTCGTTGCACGGGCGTGCACACATGCAACGGTCCTGTCACACCCCGGCAACAGCGCGACTCTAGTTTTGGGCCATGCCTGCCCAAGACGTGTGCGAACTGCCCGACTGCACAACGGGCGACTTATCGGACGTACCTATAGATGTCCTGTGTGCCGAGGCGCGGGCGCAGGAAGCCAACTTCGTTCGGGGCGAGCCGAGCGAGGATGCGGCTGGCGTCGAACTCTTTCGCCGCGCCATTGCTGAGGCCGACGAGGAGGCGTGGGAAGCCGTCGTCACGCTCTACCGCGGCCTGCTGATCGCTCAGAGCGCGCGCCAGGTCGTACGCAGCCTGGTCGTCGAGGACGCCGGCTTCTGCGTCGACCGCGCCTTCCAACGCTTCTGGCGCGCCACCCGCGCCCGCGGCATCCACGAGTTCCAGGATCTGGCGTCCATCCTCAAGTACCTGAAGATGTGCCTCGCCAGCGTCTTGCTCGACGAGGCTCGGGCGCGCCGCCGCCAGGCGTCCATTTCGATCGACGACCTGGCCCCGGACGCGTTCGTCAGCAGCGACCCATCAGCCGAGGTCGTCGCCAATATCGCCCAGGTCGACCTGTGGAAAGCCATCGACCGCGAGTTGCGCACGGATGCCGAACGACTGGTAGTCCGCTTGTCGTTCGCGGTCGGGCTCAGCCCGCGCGAGATCAAGGCGTTGCACCCTGATCTCTTCCCGGACGTGTCCGAGGTGTACCGGCTCAAGCGCAACCTCATCGAGCGCTTGCGCCATAGCCTGGCCATCAGCGACCTGCTGGGCTGAGCCCCAAACCAAAACATACATGGTCGTCTACATGGTCCTGGGGACGCCGTGGCGCGCTCACGCGCTTAGTGTGAGCGCGTCATGTTGATGAACATCCTGTGGTTCTTAACGATCTGCGGCCCCAGCTGGGGCTAGGCATTTACACCAGCAAAGGTGCGACCGTTTCCTCGACCGAAGCGGCCCGCCCACTCGCCCACGCTTGGTTCCAGGCATCTTCGTCGAGCTGCTCACGCGCCGCCGCGAGCGTCGTCGCATAGCGCGACTGGTCGTGCGGGAGCAGCGGCGCACCAATGGCTTCACGCAAGGCTTCGGCCGACCCGAACAAGCGCGCCGCCTGTTCGGGCCGACCCTGTACCCCGGCCACACCGGCCAGGCCCTCGAGCGACTCGGCCATGCCGCGCCGGTCGCCCAGGTCCGAGAAGGCGGCCAGACTGTCCGCGAACAGGTCGCTCGCCTTCGCATAGTCCGCGCTGTAAAGCGCCATCAGTGCCAGATTGCTCAG